>Ga0160427_10000019_pt1 | contig 182848 bp, 155 predicted proteins | sample SolpanmetagenomL_FD_108194 | JGI IMG/M metagenome (GOLD analysis project Ga0160427, IMG submission 108194) | Solar panel surface microbial communities from Lawrence Berkeley National Laboratory, California, USA - L | ecosystem: Engineered > Built environment > Solar panel > Unclassified ...
CGTTTGTTTCCGTCATTCAAAGAACGTCTGTCGCTTCCAATCGAAGCAACGTGGTGGGCTGAGTAACCAGCCTCTTTCGCCGTGTTTACAGCGCCCTGTTTTAATTGGGAGTGCAAAGGTAAGCAATCTTTTTAACTTTCCAAATTTTGAAGCGAAAATCTTTTTTAAGTTTTTCGCCCTGTCTGGTCTGCTAGCCCCTTCCCGTTGAAGCGGGGTGCAAAGGTAAGAAAACTCTTTTCAGATTTGCAAGACCAACTGGAAAAAAACTTTTCAGCTGACTGCCGCAAGTGGTCCAGGTAGCTAGACACCCAACCAATCTCAGGAGTTCTTCTCTTTACCAAAACCCACTCTACGCTGGTGTTTGGAGCATTTCCGCAAGGCCTATTGCCGTTTGGGATTGCAAAGGTAGAGGCACTTTTTGCATGGGCAAGCGAAGTACTACGAAAAAGGAGATGGTCAAGTTGTAAGTGGTTGATTATGCTTGAGAAATTTTTAATTAAAAGCAAATGCGGCAGGTTGAGGTTAGTTATTCCTCAACCTGCCGCACAACACCTATAGTAATCGACTACCGGAACAAAGTGCTCACTCTATCCGGCCCTACACTCACAATGGTGACTGGTACCTGTAGCTCTTTCTCTAAGAATGCTAGGTAGTCCTTTAAAGGCTGAGGAAATTGGTCAGCTTCCGTAACGTTCGTTAAGTCGGTGTGCCAGCCGGCTAGTGCTTGATATATCGGTGTTACCTGAGCGAGTAAAGCGGGGTCAGGCAAGTCGGTGGTTGAATGCCCTTCAACTGTACTGTAATGAGTGCAAGCCTGAATTTCGACAAAGCCATCAAGAACATCGGCTTTCATTAAATGCAGCTCGGTGACGCCATTTAGCATAATAGCATAGCGTAATGCGGGTAGGTCTATCCAACCAGTGCGACGCGGCCGGCCGGTGGTACTTCCAAATTCACGGCCGGCTTGGCGGATTTGCTCTCCTACTTCGTCGTGCAACTCGGTGGGGAACGGGCCGCTACCAACGCGGGTACAATATGCTTTGGTGATACCGTACACCTTATCGATGTGGCGGGGAGCTACCCCTAGGCCAGTGCAGGCGCCAGCAGCAATGGTACTGCTACTTGTGACATAAGGGTAAGTACCAAAGTCAATATCAAGCAACGAACCCTGAGCTCCTTCGGCGAGAATACGTTTTCCCTCCGTGAGCAGGTTATTGAGGAGATATTCGGTATCGGTGAGCTGAAGCGTACGCAAGAAGTCAACAGCTGAGAAAAACTCAGTTTCAAACTGCTCGATATCTAGTTCTTTGCCATAGGGCGCGGCTAGGCTGGCATGGTGGGCTACCGCTTCCTTATAACGCTGCTCGAAGTCGGGCAACAGGATGTGACCGACGCGGAGGCCAACGCGGCCAATTTTATCGGAGTAAGTAGGGCCGATACCTTTAAGGGTACTGCCAATTTTAGTGTTGCCGCGAGCTTCTTCGTTGATACGGTCGAGGGCCCGGTGGCTAGGTAAGATGAGTTGGGCCTTCTTAGAGATGTAGAGGTTCTGGCTATAGTCTACTCCCCTATCCGTGAGCTTTTGCAATTCCTGGCGGAATACCACGGGGTCGAGCACAACACCGTTACCAACCACGTTCAGGATATGGGGGTGAAAAATGCCGCTGGGCACTTGGTGCAATACGTGCTTTTGGCCGCCAAATGTGAGGGTATGGCCGGCATTGGGGCCGCCCTGGAAGCGGGCTACCGCGTCGTAGGTAGGGGCTAGGACGTCTACAATTTTACCTTTTCCTTCGTCGCCCCACTGGAGGCCTACTAGTACGTCGATGGGCATTTTTACAATTAGGCAAATGTGCAATGAGTCATTATCAGGCCACAAAGCTGGCTGATACTTGGCTAATGCGGGAAAAAATACTGTGTAGTGCGCGAATCTTAGCGCAAAAAAAAGCCGCCTAGGAGGCGGCTACTTGTAAGTGCTGGCGGGCGGCAGCCTGGTCGGCAGCTACTGTAAAAATATTGTTTAGCTTGGTGAGAGCTAGCATCTTGCGCGGGTGGTCGGCAGGATTAATCAGCACCATTTCGCCACCGCGGCTACGAAACTTAGTGAGTAGTGATACTAGGGTACCGATGCCAGAGCTATTGATGTAACGAACAGCCGACAAGTCGACGGCGCAGTTGGTAATAGCTTCTTCAATGTGCTGATTTACCGATTCGAGCAATTGCTGCGTATCGGAAGAGCCAACGAGGTCGCCGGAAAGCGTTACGTAAAGGATACCGTCGGTGAGGCTACTTTGGGAAGTCATGTGTGCTAATTAGGCTACTTGGCCAGCTCGTTAGGAGCGGACGTGGCGGCGGCCTTGGCCCGGCAATCACCGCAGATGCCGTACAAATTTAGGGAATGATGTAGAATGTGGAAGTTGAGCAGGTCGCCCACCATGGTTTGAATGCCGTGGATGCGGGGGTCGCAGAACTCAACCACCTTATGGCACTCGGTGCAAATGACGTGGTCGTGCTGGCGGTAGCCGTAGCTTTTCTCGTACTGCGCGAGGTTGCGGCCAAACTGATGCTTACTCACAAGGCCTTGCTCTACCAGCAGGTCAAGCGTATTATATACGGTAGCGCGGCTCACTTGTAGGTTGCGCTCCTTCATGCCAGCGTACAACTCTTCGACATCGAAGTGACCCGAGCGCGCATAAATTTCTTCGAGGATGGCGTAGCGCTCAGCAGTTTTGCGCAGCCCCTTATTTTCGAGATGAGCCGTGAAAATTTTCTTGACTTCCTCGAGACGCTCGGTGTTGAGCGGGGCTTGGCTAGCCGCACTAGGGGCATGGCGGGCAGCGTAGCCATTTTCGGTGGAGCCACCAGTGCTGTGGTCGATGGCAGCCACTGAGGTAGGCGGATGGTGCAGGTCAGTTTTCACGGGTTTCTCTACTACGTATCAGGTGTTCATCGCCAGCAGGTAAAAAAGCGACGATGCTTGCGCACTTACTATTGCTGACTACCTAACAGCTAACAATGAATTAGGTGCAAAACTAGCAGAACTACCTGGGGTTTTAGCGCTCGCGCGTAGCAGGCCGGGCTAGGGCAGCAACGGCTAGGCCCATTACAGCTATAATGGCAAATGACACGCGCAGACTGCTCAAGCCCGCAACGAGGCCGATGACCGGTGGGCCCAGCAAGAAACCTGCGAACCCAACCGTAGACACGGCCGCCAGCGCCACCCCGGCCGGCATAGTGCGTGAGCGGCCAGCCGCGCTATACACCAGTGGCACCACCGACGACACCCCTAGGCCCACCAGCATAAACCCTAGGGCTGCCGTAACGAGCGAAGGAAGCGCCACGGCCAGCGTGAGACCGATAGTAGTGAGGGTGCCACTGAGCTGCAAGGTTTTAACGCGGCCAAAGCGGTTGGTAAACCAATCGGCTACGAAGCGGCCGGCAGCCATGGTGCTCATAAAGGCGGCGAACCCTAGGCCCACTTGGGCGGCCGGAGCCTGCACTATTTTCTTGAAATACACGCCGCTCCAGTCGAACATCGTGCCTTCGGCTAGCAACGAGCAAAAAGCCAAGATACCGAGTAACAGCAGCTCTTTATTGGGCAGCACGAATAGCGGTTGGTCATCGGGCCGGGGCGGGTCGGTGGGAATGAGGTAGGCCCGCATCAAGGCCACGCCAATCCACACGGCTATGGCCATGCCCGCAAAGTGCAACGTCGGCGCAATATGCAAGCCGATGAGCAGCGTGCCCAGCGAGGCCCCAATGAAGCCCGCCAAGCTCCAGATGCCGTGGAAGCTTGCTAGAATAGAGCGGCCATACAATTTTTCAACACCCACCGCTTGCGTATTGATACTGATATTGGCCAAGTTGCTACCGAGGCCGAATATCACCAGCACGGCCATTAGCTGCACCGTAGTTTCGGCTAGGCCTAGTAGCGGCATCATAGCCGAGTATAGCAGCAGGCCAGCCACGGTGAGGGTGCGGCTGCCATAGTTGACCACTAGCCAGCCGGCCAGCGGCAGCGACAGCACCGACCCTACCGGCACGGCCAACAGCACGCCCCCTAGGGCACTTTCGGAGAGGTGAAGCTTCTGCTGAATGCTAGGAATGCGAGCAGCCCAGGTCGAAAAAACCAGGCCTTGCAGTAGGAAGGACGCGCCCACGGCCACACGATAAACACGGGGCGAACGGGCCGGAATAGTCAGTTGGGCCATGAGAGAATGCGGGAACTGCTTGCGCAGAGAACCGCCTCACAGTTCGAAATACAGGTGATAATGGTTGGCGCAGCCGGGGTTGAAGGCGGCTTGGCACTGCGGGCACTGATTGCCGCTAGCTAAATACTCGCTGATGGTCAACTCGGTGCGGCAGTTACCGCAGAACACGGCGTTGGTAGTGCGCTCGGCCCTAAGCCACACCTGAGGCGGGTGGCCAGCTAGGGCCTCGTGGCAGGCGATGCAGGCGTAGTACTCGCCGCAGCACTTATGCCGAATGGCGATAATATCACGCTCGGAGTGGTAGTGGGCGCACTGCGTGTGCGGGCGCACCTCGACGCCGTGCACAACGGGTGCGGTAACTGATTCAATTTCTGGCATCGACCTACGACTCAAATCGTTCTACCTGTAGCACCCCGTTTACTTTGCTCAGGCGCTGAATAAGCTTATTCAAGTGATCGGTATCGTTCACGAACACCAAAATCTGTCCTTGAAAGAACCCATCATCAGCATCGATGGTAATGGAGCGCATATTCACCTTCAGGGCGCTAGAAATCACCTTTGTTACGTCATTTACCAAACCTACTCTATCCGACCCCTTGAGGCGAATGCCGGCTAGGAAGGCTAGCTCCAGCTGGTCGGTCCACTTAGCGCGCACAATCCGGTTGCCGTAGTTCGACATCAAATCGACGGCCCGGTGGCAGCTGGTGCGGTGAATGATGAGGCCGGTCTCAGTTTCGAAGCCGAACACGTCATCGCCCGGAATCGGGTTGCAGCAGCGCGCCAGGCTGTGGTTGAACTTGTCGGTGCGCTCCCCTACTACCAGCATCTTGGGGTGCACGCCCCTGATTTTCTGCACCTCATCGTCGAACTTCCGCGGCTGGGCCGTGCCCGTATCGGCCGCCGTGCGGAATAGTGGCTCGCGCAGTTCGCGGCCATCTACCTGCCCTAGGGCCAGGCGGTAGTAAAACTCTTGAGAAGTGGGGACATTGAAGTACAACAGCACGCGCTGCAGGTTTTCGGGCGTATTCTCCACCCCTATCAGCTCCAGCCGCTTGTCGAAGATAAACTTGCCGTCTTCGGCCTTGGCACGCTTATCGTCGCGCAAAAAGTCCTTGATGCGCGTTTTAGCCCGGCTGGTAATCACCATGTCGAGCCAGTCAGCAGTGGGGCGCTGCTTGTGCGAAGTCAGAATCTCCACCTGGTCGCCGTTGCGCAGCCGGTAGCTGAAGGGCTCTAGCTTCTGGTTTACTTTGGCCCCTAGGCAGTGCAGGCCGATGTGCGTGTGAATATCAAAGGCAAAGTCGAGGGCCGTAGCCTTGTCGGGCAGAATTACCAGCTTGCCCTTTGGAGTGAAAGTGTATACCTCCTTCACGAACAAGTTCTGGCGGAACTCCTCCATGAATTCCAGGGCGCTCGCACTGTTGCTTTCCAGCATTTCGCGCACGCGGTTCACCCAGGCCTCTAGGGTGCTTTCGGGTTGCGGAGCCCCTGTGTCCTTGTACTTCCAGTGCGCAGCGTAGCCTTTTTCAGCGATGTCATCCATGCGCCGGGTCCGGATTTGCACTTCTACCCACTGGCCGGGGTGCGACATCACGGTGGTGTGCAGGCTCTCGTAGCCGTTGGCCTTGGGCGTACTCACCCAGTCGCGCAGCCGGTCGGGGTTAGGCTGGTAAAAGTCGGTGACGATGCTGTACACTTGCCAGCAGGCGGCCTTCTCTTGCTCGTGCGGTATATCCAGGATGATACGAATGGCAAACAAGTCGTACACCTCCTCGAAGGTGACATTCTGCTTGCGCATCTTCTTAAGAATCGAGTAGATGCTTTTGGGCCGCCCCTTTATCTCGTAACTAAAGCCCTGCGTCTTCAACTCATCATCAATCGGCTGCACAAACTCCTTGATGAAGCGGTTGCGGGCGCTCTGGCTTTGCTTGATTTTGGCCTTAATCTCGTTGTACACCTCCGTGTCCGTGTACTTGAGGTGCAGGTCTTCCAGCTCCGTCTTGATGGCGTAGAGCCCTAGGCGGTGGGCCAGCGGCGCGTAGAGATAGATAGTTTCCGACGCGATTTTGAGTTGCTTGTGGCGCGGCATCGAATCGAGCGTGCGCATATTATGCAGGCGGTCAGCGAGTTTGATAAGAATTACTCGCACGTCGTCGCTCAGCGTCAGCAGCATCTTGCGGAAGTTTTCGGCTTGCTCGCTCGTGCCCTGCTCAAATACACCCGAAATCTTGGTCAGCCCATCCACGATGCGCGCCACCTTCGGCCCGAAGTCGCGCTCTACGTCCGAAATCTCGGTTGGCGTGTCCTCCACGACGTCGTGCAGCAGCGCCGCCACAATGCTGGTGGTACCCAGCCCAATCTCCTCTACCGCAATTTGAGCCACGGCCAGCGGGTGCAGGATGTAAGGCTCGCCCGACTTGCGGCGCATGTCTTTGTGCGCCTCTAGGCTCTGATTAAACGCCTTTTTAATCAGCTTAGCATCGTTGCCATGCAGGTAAGGCTTGGCCGTGCGCAGCAGGCGGCGGTACTGGCGCAGAATTTCCTGGCGCTCGGCTTCGAGGTCGATAACGGGAGACATGATACTACAAATAACAACCCTAGGGCCATAAAAGTGTAGAAAGCCAGCTTTACGAAGCCATTTATGAAATAGTATTTGATACCGATTTGTAAAGCTGCGAACGGCTGCATACCTTTGCGGCCCCATAACGAGCGGTTATGGTTTGAAATGCGGATGTGGCGAAATTGGTAGACGTGCCAGACTTAGGATCTGGTGCCGCAAGGCGTGTGGGTTCGAGTCCCTCCATCCGCACTTTTCAAAATGTGGTAAATGCGGGAATGTGGAAGATGTGAAAATAGTCAAGTAGTATCTTCACTCTCAGTACATTCCCGTATTTACCACATTTTTATTTTTCACCTTTTCTGACTGGCAGGCGTGGCCTGCTCTTGTGTTTTGAATATTACGCTTGACCGCAACGAGGAGCAGCTGACCGGGCTGCTGAACGTGCACTTCGACGAGGCCGATTATAGCGACGCCGTAGAAAAGCAGCTGAAAGACACTGCCAAGCGGGCCCAGTTTAAGGGTTTCCGCCCGGGCAAGGTGCCAGCCAGCTTGGTGCGCAAGATGTATGGTACGGGCATCCTCGTTGACGAGGTAAACCGTCTGCTGGGCAAGAGTGTAGACGCTTACCTCAAGGACAACAACGTAAAAATTCTGGGCGAGCCGATTCCGGTGCCGAGCAGCGTTGATTTCAATACCGATAAGAATTTCGACTTTCAGTTTGAGCTAGGGCTGCTGCCCGACTTCGAGTTGCCGGCCGCCGACCAAGTGGAGCTGAAGCGCCCGCAGGTGTCGCTGGATGACAACACGCTGGCCGAAACCCACGAGCAGATTACCCGCCAGTTTGGCGAAACCACCAACCCCGACGCTTCGGAAGCTACCGACTACCTGTTTGGCAAGCTGAAGAAGGCTGGCGAGGAAGGCGAAGGCCAAACGATGCTGCTGCCCATCGACAAGGTGAAGAACGGTCAGGAGAAGTTCGTAGGGGTGAAGCCCGGCGACACGCTTACGTTTGACTTGAAAGATGCTTTTGGCGGCGACGTAACCGCTATTCGCAGCTTTACGGGCATGAGCCGCGAGCAGGCTGACCAAGCAAGCGGCGAGTACACGTTCGAGGTAGAGAAAATCAACCGCACGGCGGCTCCCGAAGCCAATCAGGAGCTGTTCGACAAAGTGTTCGGCCCCGAAACGGTTAGCTCGAAGGAGGAGTTTGACAACAAGGTGCGCGAAACCGTACAGTCTAACTACGACCGGGAGTCGGACAACATCCTGAATCGCCGTCTGATTGACGCGATGATTGACAACACGACCATCCAGATTCCGACCGAGTTTTTTAAGAAGTGGCTAGTGCGCGCTAACGAAGGCAAGCTCGACGCCGACACGGTAAACGCCCACTACAGCGACTACGAGCGCGAGTTGAAGTGGAGCCTCATCCGTAACAAGGTGGTAGAGGAGCAAGGCCTGAAGGTGGATAATGAAGAGCTGCGCGGCCGCGTGCTCGACAAAATTTTAGGGCAGTTTGGCGGCGGCATGCAGCTCAACGACGAGATGCGTGACGGTATGCTCGGCATTGCCGACAACTACCTGAAGCAGGACAACGGCAAGAACTACGTACAGGAGTACGAAGCCATTCTGGCAGAAAAAGTAGTGGAAGCCTTGCGTGGCAAAGTTGTTGTTACGGATGAACCCGTAACGGCCGAAGAATTCCGCAACCAGAACGAGGGCTAAGCCCTAAGCTGGTTAAAGTAAAAAAGCCTTTACGCCCCGCGTAAGGGCTTTTTTGTTGTGCGTTGCGTGGACTTCGTAGTCCGCATCTTGCTACCGTAAACTGCGGACTACAAAGTCCGCACAACGCACAACATTCGCTCGGCGCATCCGTCTTTTGCTTTCAAACACGGGGCGGCCCTAGGCCCCCTCCTACTTTTTACCTCCATGCTGAATAAACAAGAATTCCGCAAGTTTGCTGTTAAGCATCAAGGCCTCAATGGCTTGGGTGTTGACCAATACATCCAGCACGTAGAGGGCCAAACCCGCAACGGGCTAATTTTGCCCACCGGCATGACCCGCTCGGTGATTGAGGAGCGCCCGACGCGCTTCGCCGAAATCGACGTGTTTTCGCGCTTGATTATGGACCGTATCGTGTTTCTGGGCACGGCCGTGGACGATTACATTGCTAACATCCTGACGGCGCAGATGCTGTTCCTAGAGTCGGTAGATGCCAAGAAGGATATCCTGCTGTATATCAACTCGCCGGGTGGCTCGGTGTATGCCGGCTTGGGCATCTACGATACCATGCAGTACGTGAACCCCGACGTAGCTACCATCTGCACCGGCCTCGCAGCCTCGATGGGTGCGGTACTGCTCGCTGGTGGTGCTAAAGACAAGCGTTCGGCCCTGCCCCACGCCCGCGTCATGATTCACCAACCTTCGGGCGGTGCGCAAGGCCAATCGACTGACATCGAGATTACGGCCCGCGAGATTCTGAAGCTCAAAAAGGAGCTGTATGACATTCTGGCAAAGCACACCGGCAAAACCTACCAAGAAATCTACGACAACTCGGAGCGTGACTACTGGATGCGTGCCGACGAGGCTAAAGAGTATGGCCTGATTGACGAAGTGCTAGAGAAGAAGGCCGCCTAGACCGCAGATTTAACGGATTGAACTGATTTCGTAGATACGCCTGATTGCCTACAGCAGCGGGTTGACTAAGCGAATTGAAAAGCCCTGGCTTTGCAGCCAGGGCTTATTTTATGCAGCGCGGACTTTTAATTCGTGAGTGGCTAGGGCTTTGAACTTGCGGACTAAATGGCTACCCTACTTCCAGCCGAGGGCTTGGCGGATGCGGGCGTAAATCTCCGTATTCTGGTAGATGCTGGTTAAAAGTTCACTGCCGGGGCCGTAAGCGAAGATGAGGATTGTAACGATAGCGTGCTTATTGGTAGAGAAGCGAGCGGTTACCCGGCCTTCGGCGATGATGCTGCAGTTGCCAGTTTCGTGGTCGGCAGGGACGATGGCGAGGATTTCTAGCCCGGAACGTGTGGCTCATTGAATCGACGCCTAGGGCGCTATTGGGCTTGGTCGTTCCAGGTGCGGAGATGGCGACCCTCACGGCCGGCATCGGGCGGGTGCCATTTTAGTGGAAGCAGGTGGCCCAGTCACCATTGACAGTGCAAATGGTGGCGGGCGCAGTGGGCCCCAGGTCGCTAACTGCTCAGCTCATCCAGCAACACGAGTGCGGTGGGGTCGGCTAGTACCTCGGCGCGGGGTAACCGTTCGTCAGGATGAGGCGCACGCTTGAAAGAGCGAAGGATAATCCTCGTCGCTGGGCACGGGTGCGCTTGGCAGCCCTGTGGGGCAGGTAGCAAAGGGCCCGTGGCCGCAAGGGTCGCCGACCAGCTAGAGCCTAGTTTAGCGCGAAGGGGAGAAACAACGAAGAAACGTAGCGCATTACTTGCCAGCAAGGTTGTGGCTTTGCGCGGCACAAAAGTCCGGCCGAACTGTTGATGCTATATTTTTCAAAGATTAAGTTTTCATTAGGGCACAGGCTACGGCTGCGGCTATTTACCTCCGTACAGCATTCGGCTGCGCTTCGATAGCTACCGCCGCGCGGGCCGTTGCTTCGCAAATCGTTGCAAAGCGCGCCTAGGGGCATTGCTGGTTATAAAGCAGCCTTTCGCGTCGCGGCAAACATTCGCCTGCGCCCAGCGCTTTAGCTTAATCCTAAGCAGCCAGCTTACTGCTGGGCCCTGCAACGCAGACGCCCGGCGCGTCATCATTGGCTTGCCACGTGGCGTATCTTTGAACCCGTTTCGCCAAAAGCAGCTTATTCTGCTTGCGTTTATCTAGTTTGTCCGATGCCGGAAATTGCCTGCTCCTTCTGTAATAAGCCCAAGCGCGATGTCGCGGTCATGATTTCGGGCATCAATGCGCACATCTGCGAGAAGTGCGTGGCCCAGGCCGAACACATTTTGAAGGAGGAAACCAAGCTGCAGGCCGAAGCCCGCAAACCGAAGTTTAACCTCATCAAGCCCCGCGATATTAAGGTGCACCTCGACCAATACGTGGTGGGCCAAGATGAAGCCAAGCGCGTGATGAGCGTGGCCGTGTACAACCACTACAAGCGCCTGATGCAGAAGCCTTCGGCCGGCCTCGACGAGGTGCAGATTGAAAAGTCGAACATCATTATGGTGGGCGAAACGGGCACTGGCAAAACCTTCCTAGCCCGCATGCTGGCCAAGATTCTGCAAGTGCCCTTCTGCATTGCCGATGCTACGGTACTCACCGAGGCTGGCTACGTGGGCGAGGACGTGGAAAGCATCCTGACGCGCCTGCTGCAGGCCGCCGACTACAACGTAGAAGCCGCCGAGCGTGGCATCGTCTACATCGACGAGATTGACAAAATTGCTCGCAAGAGCGACAACCCCAGCATCACGCGCGACGTGAGCGGCGAGGGCGTGCAGCAAGCGCTGCTGAAGCTGCTAGAGGGCACCCACATCAACGTGCCGCCGCAGGGGGGCCGCAAGCACCCTGACCAGAAGATGATTTCGGTAAATACCGAGAACATTCTGTTTATCTGCGGTGGGGCGTTCGTAGGCATCGACCGCATCATCAAGAACCGGCTCAACACCAAGCCCCTAGGGTTTGGGGGTGGGCAGCGGGCCGACCAGCACGACGAGCAGAACTTCCTGCGCTACATAACGGCTCAGGATATGAAGAGCTTCGGCCTGATACCCGAGCTGATAGGCCGCCTGCCGGTGCTCACCTTCCTTAACCCGCTGGACAAGAGCACGCTGCGCCTCATCCTCACCGAGCCCAAAAACTCGCTCGTGCGCCAGTACCAGCGCTTGTTTGGCATGGAAAACATCCAGCTCGGCTTCACGGAGGAGGCCCTGGAGTACATTGTGGACAAGGCCGATGAGTACCGCCTAGGGGCCCGCGGCCTGCGCTCTATCTGCGAGAGCATCATGACGGACGCCATGTTCGAGATGCCTTCGGAGAGCGGGGTTGAGGAATTAATGATAACCGAGAGTTACGCCCGCAGCAAGTTCGAGAAGTCGCCCCTGCGCCTGATGCGGGCGGCTTAGAAAGCTGGCTAGCTGCTAGTTGACGCAGCAATCCCTACATAATGGAGCGCGGCTACCGTACCAGAGCAACGTCCCTAGGGGCTGCTTGGGAGCGGTGGCCACGCTCCCTGGCGTTGCGCCTGGTGTGGCAAACGATTCGCTGTTGCCTCTAACTTGCACGGGCGTTGGGCCTGGTCCGATGACTTTTGCAAGCCATGACACTCATTGAACGCGGACGACAGCTGCTGGGCGTGCGGCCCGAGGAAGGCCGCACGGTGTGGCTGTTTTTCCTGCACAACTTTCTGCTCGGCATCGGCACCATTCAGGTGTACGTGGCAGCCAACGTGCTGCTGCTCGAGAACAACCCCGAGCGCAACCTGCCGCTGGCCTACGGCGTGGCAGCGCTGGCCATGCTGGGCGCCAGCCGCCTCTACGCCTACTTCGAGCACCACTGGGCCCTGCAAAAGCTAGCCGGCCGAGTGCTGCTGGCAGCCGTAGCACTAGCTGGGGTGGTGGCGGTACTGGTGCTCACGGGCCACTCGGTGGCATCGGCGGTGGCCGTAATGACCGGTTACCGCGTCATTTACTTGCTTACCAGCTTGGAGTTTTGGGGCGTGTCGGCGGTGGTGTTCGACGTGCGGCAGGGCCGGCGGCTGTTCGGCGTCATCAGCGCGGGCGACATGCCAGCCAAGGCCCTAGGGGCGCTGCTGGGCCTGCTGGTGCACAACAACGCCGAACTGCCGGGTTTGCTCCTTATGGCCTTTGCGGCCTTCATGGGGGCGCTGTGGGCGCTGCGGGCCACCCTGCGCTCGCACACCGTAGAGGCCGCACCCGGCCGCCGCGCCGCCCGCACCGAGGCCGACACGCCGGGGCTGCAGCGCTGGTTTGGGGGTAGCCGGCTGGTGCTCAACCTGTGCCTGGCGCTGCTGGCGCTGGCCGCCGTCACAACGGGCATCGAGTACTTGTTTTTCGTGAATGTGAAGCACCGCTACCACTCCGAAGCCGAGGTGATGCACTTCGTGGGCTCGGTGCTGATTGTCACGTACTTGGTAGCCATGCTGTTCAAGCTCCTGCTCTCCCAGCACACCCTCGACAGGCTGGGCGTGGAGCGGGTGCTGCTGGCTTGGCCGGTAGCGGTGCTGATAGGCTTGGCTTTGTACCTGGCCCTAGGGCACGCCGAAATTGAAACGCGGCTCTGGTATTTCTGCCTGCTATTTCTAGGCCAGGAAATTCTGCGCCGTGCCGTGTTCGACCCAGTATTTCTACTGCTCTTTCAGCCGATGGCGGCCCCCGAGCGCTTGCACGCCCACACCTTGGTAAAGGGCTTGTACGAGCCCCTAGGCATGGGCCTGGCAGGCGGGCTGCTGTTTGCCTTGCACGCGCTGCCGGGCGGCCAAACCTGGCTGCCCTTCGTGTGGATGAGTTTGCTGGCGGTGGGCGTGGTGGTGTGGCTGCGCGGCACTTACCGGGCCTACTTAGCCGAGCTGCAGCACGCCCTCAGCCGCCGCTTTGCCGGCTCTGAAGAAGCCCCCGAAACCTTAAGCGCACCTACTGAGCTGAAGACCGCTGCCCCAGCCTCCGCGGCCGAGGTGGCGCGGCTCATCCAGGCCCTAGGGCGTAAGGGCGAGCGCCCGGCCGCGGCCCAGCAGCTGCTGCGGCTCGGCGCCAGTGCCCTACCCCTACTCAACGATTTTCTGAGTGCCGACCCTGACCAACGACTGGTGCGGCGCGTGGCGCTGGTGTGTGGGCGGCTACGCCTGCCGGCGGCCCGGCAGCTATTGGTGGCCCTGGCTCGGCAGACTAATTTGTTCCGCCGCGAGGCCGCGCTGCGGGCGCTGCGGCACTACGACCTGCAGCCGCAGGAAATTCCTTTGTTCCAAGCTCTGCTGCACGACGAGCAGGTGCTGGCCCAACAACTACTACACGGCCAGGCCACGGCCGCGCCCGAGTTGGCTCGCTGCCTCGACTACGAGCTGGGGCGGGTGCAGCAGCGCTTATTTGCCTTGCTGGGCCGCATCTATCTGCCTAGCCTCATTGCCGATGCCCAGCGCGGCGTGGCCCACGCTGCCCGCGAGCGCCAGGCCAACGCCCTCGAAATGCTCGACAACAGCATTGCCCGGCCCGTGTACCAGGGCCTGCAGGCGCTGCTCTCGCTAGCTCCACCCGCCGAGAAGGAGCGCACTTTCGACCGCCTACTGGGCCCGCTGCTGGCGCCGGCCCCAGTGGTCGAAACCATTGTGGAGCGCGGCGAAACTGCTTTTGCCGACTACACCGTGAGCGTGGCGCTAATCCAATGGCAGCCCACGGCCGCCACCGTAGGGGCCCTAGGGCCTCATTTGCGCAGCCTGAGCCCGCTGGTGCGCGAAAGCGCTTTCCGGGTGCTAGCTACCTTGCGCCACGCCCACGCGGCCCTCTACCAGCAGGTGCAGGCCGCCCACCAAACCCTCGATGCCCTTCTGATGAGCCACGCCGCCCACGCCGCCCACGTTTCCGCCGCCGAGCGGGTTGAGGTGTTGCGCACTACCGCCCTCGTTGCGCAAACCCCCGAGAACGTGCTCAGCAGCATCGTGCCCATCATGCAGGAAGTTAGCTTTAGCTCCGGCGAGCAGATTTTTGCTAAAGGCGACCTAGGTGCCTCGCTCTACATTGTGCACAGCGGCACGGTAGGCATCTTCAACGGCGCGCAGCTGCTGACTACCTTCAGTCAGGGCGATTTCTTCGGCGAGCTAGCCTTGCTTGATGCCGAGCCACGTTCGGCTACGGCCGTGGCCCAAACACCTACCCTAGCCTTCCGACTCGACCAGGAGGACTTCTACGACGTGATGGAAGAGCGTCCTGAAGTGCTGCGCAATATCCTGCGGGTACTGTGTCAGCGCCTCCGGCGGCAGAACGAGGCTATAGCGAATGGATAGATAAGAGCAGGGTATTGGGCAGGCGCAAAAACGTCATGCTGAACGCAGCGAAGCATCTCGCTCGCATCACTTGGGTTACCCTAGGCGGTGTAAGCCAGATGCTTCGCTGCGTTCAGCATGACGTTCCTTAAATTACTCAGCTGCCTCTAGGCCATTACTTCATACGTCATCATGGGTAGCTCCTTGTTTTTAAGATGCAGCTCGCCGATGGGCTGGCACTCGAAGCTCTCTTTGATGCGCTCGTAGATGGCCTCGGTGATAACTATCTGGTTGGGCAGGGCGGCCGACTGCAGGCGCTGGCTGGTATTCACAGTATCACCTATCACGGTGTAATCGAGACGCTTGAGCGTCGCCGAGCCGATGTTGCCCGATACCATTTCGCCGGTGTTGATGCCGATGCTGATGGCGGGGTGGTACTGCTGGCCATCGGGCAGCGCGTCGTGGCGGTCCTGCATTTGGGCGCGCACGGCCAGGGCTGCATCGAGGGCCCGGTCGAGGTGGTATTCGCCCCGGAATACGGCCATTACGGCATCGCCCATAAACTTATCGACGTAGCCGCCGGGGGTAATGATGTCCTGCACAATCTGGTCGAAATACGTATTGAGCAGGCCCACAACCGTGCCCGCGGGCTGAGTTTCGGACAGCGACGTGAAGCCGCAGATATCCACGAACATCACCGTGGCCTCTACCGACTCGGAAGCCAGCAGCTTGTTCTCGAAGTCGGGCCGGGCCATGAAGTTGATGACCGTTTCATCGACGTACATCTTCAGGATGTTGTTTTCCTGGATGGCACGCATTGTATCGCGTAGCTGCTGCACGTGGCCGGCCGTCTTCTCGATGGTAATCTCCAAGTCGTTGAAGTCTACCGGCTTACACACAAAGTCGAACGCGCCGCCGTTCATCGCGGCCCGAATGTTCTGCATGTCGCCGTAGGCCGATACCATCACGGTTTTGGTGACGGGGCTGGCCTCGGGTAAGCGGCCGAGCAGCGTCAGGCCGTCCATCACGGGCATGTTGATGTCGCTCAGCACAATATCTACGTCGGGGTGTTCGTGCAGGCGGTCGAGGGCCTCCTGGCCATTGCCGGCAAACACAAACTCGTAGGCATTCTCGCGGATTTTGCGCCGGAACTTTTGCTTTATCAGCGCCTCCAGGTCGGCCTCATCGTCCACTACTAAAATCTTGGTTTTCATAGAGGGTTGCAAATGTGCAGAAAGTAAGCAACAGCGCAATGTGAATAGTAACCTCGGCGAGGCAGTCCACTTAGCTGGCTACACCAGCCTAGGCGCACATCAACTCATACTCTACACATTTTCATGTTCTTAAGTATTTTCAATCTCGTGCAGCTTCTCGCGTAGGGCCGTAAAATCAACGGGCTTAGTTAGGAAGTCGTCAGCCCCCAGGCGCTCGGCCTCATGCTGGGTGCCCTCGTCGCCGTAGGCCGTGAGCATCATCACGCGGGGCGGGGGTGGGGGCAGCGGGTCGGTCTTGACGTGGCGCAGCAGCTCTAAGCCGCTCATGCCCGGCATGTTAATGTCGGACAGAATGAGCACCACTTCGGAAGGGTGGTCGCGCAGGAACGTGAGCGCTTCCTCGCCCGAGTAGGCGAAAGAGAAGTGAAATTCGCCGCTGCGGATTTCGCGCCGGAAGCGCTGCTCGAATAGCACCCGCACATCGGGCTCGTCGTCGACTACCAGAATTTTCATTATTACTAGTAAAAGTAAGAATCTGCGGCCCGCTACTGAGGCAGTTGAATACTAAAAGTAGTCCCCTCGCCCACCTGCGAGGCTACTTCCAGCGTGCCGCCGTGGCCTTTGGTGATGATGTCGTGCGCGAGCGAGAGCCCTAGGCCCGTACCCTCACCCACAGGCTTGGTGGTGAAGAAGGGTTGGAACAGCTTCTGGAGCACGTCGGCGCTCATGCCAATGCCATTATCCTGCACCGTAATAAGCACCTCGTCGTGGCCGGCGGCAGTGGCCACGCGCACGGTGGGCTGGTAGCCCAACTCGGCGCCTTGCTGCTGGCGCTTTTGCACGGCATAAAAGGCGTTGGTGAGCAGGTTCAGCAGCACCCGGCCCAGGTCGCCAGCCACGGCCTCGACTGGGGGCAGGCCGGAAGCAAAATTAGTATCGAGGGTAGCGTTGAAGGCTTTGTCTTTGGCGCGCAGGCCGTGGTAGGCTAGGCGCAAATACTCGTCGCACAGGGCGTTCACATCCACCGGTTGGCGCTCGCCGCTGCCCTGGCGCGAGTGGGCCAGCATGCCCCGCACAATGCCCGAGGCCCGCTTTCCATGCTGGCTGATGCGCTGCAAGTTCTGGCGCAGGTCGGCCAGCAACTCGGCTTCTAGGTCGGCGTCGCGCTGGGGCCGGGCACGCTCCTCGGCTAGTTCAGCTACCAGCTCGGCGCTCACATCGGCGAAGTTGTTAACGAAGTTGAGCGGGTTCTGAATCTCGTGGGCAATGCCAGCCGTGAGCTCCCCGAGGCTCGCCATTTTTTCGCGCTGAATGAGCTGGTCCTGCGTGGCTTGCAGCTCTTGCAGGGTGGCGCGCAGCTCGTTGGTTTGGCGGCTGAGAGCGGCCGTGCGCTGGCCCACTTCGTACTCTAGAGTCTGGGTTTGGCTCTCGATGGAGCGCTGCTCTTGCTCGGCTGCTAGGCGGTGGGCCTGCTCGGCTTGCTGCGTTTTGTGCTGGCTGCGGGCTATAAAGAAAATAATGCCCATCCACATAAAGCACAGCCCATCCACATTGTCGAGCCCCCCCTGCCGCTTCATCCAGTCGGGTGCCACGAGTCGCAGCAGCAGCTCCAGCAGTTGCGCCACCGCGTAGGGCAGCAGCCCTATCCCCACCAGCAGCGCCGGGCGGTAGGTACGCAGCTGCCAGCAAATGAATACGCCCAGCACTAGCACGGCCGCCAGGAAAAAGTCGTCGAGCCAGTCGGCCACCCGGCCGCCGCCCAACAGACCTAGGGCCATCACTGCCACCGCTGGCTTCCACAGCTGCCGCAGCCAGCGGTCGTAGGCGGGCAGGCGCTCGGGCAGTTGTAAGGTTTTGCGCCCCCAGTACATGAGCCCCAGTGCGGTGGGCGTCGCCATTAATAACTCACTATCGGCCATACACTTGCTAACTTGATAAGAACCCGCGAGCGCCGAAGCGCCCCCGACAAACCACCCTAAGCGCGGAAGGGCAGCCGCACCACAAACTCCGTGTACTGGCCTTCTTCGCTGCTCACCGTTAGCTCGCCGCCGTGGCCTTGCACCACAATATCGTGCGCCAGCGAGAGCCCTAGGCCCGTACCTTCGCCCGAAGGCTTGGTGGTGAAAAACGGCTGGAAAATCTTCTGCCGCACGTCAGCCGGAATGCCGGTGCCGTTGTCGCGCACGGTGATGAGCACGTCGTCGCCTTGGCGGCAGGTGGCTACGCGCACGGTGGGCTGGTAGCCCGGCTCGGCGCCTTGCTGCTGGCGCTTTTGCACGGCATAGAAGGCGTTGGTAAACAGGTTGAGTAGTACCCGCCCGAGGTCGCCGGCCACGGCAGGCACCAACGGCAGCACCGGCGCCAAGTCGGCATTGAAGCTGGCGTTGAAGGTCTTATCCTTGGCACGCAGGCCGTGGTAAGCTAGGCGCAGGTACTCGTCGCAGAGGGCGTTCACATCCACGGGCTGGCGCTCGCCGCTGCCCTGGCGCGAGTGGGCCAGCATGCCGCGCACAATGCTACTGGCCCGCTGCCCGTGCAGGTTAATCTTGTGCAGGTTGTGGCGCAGGTCGGTCAGCAGCTCGTCTTCCAGCCCGGCGTCGCGCTGGGGGCGGTGCTGCTCTTCTTCTAGCTCGGCCACCAGCTCGGCGCTCACGTCGGCGAAGTTGTTGACGAAGTTGAGCGGGTTCTGAATCTCGTGGGCAATGCCGGCCGTCAGCTCCCCGAGGCTCGCCATTTTCTCACTCTGGATGAGCTGCTGCTGGGTGGCGCGCAACTCGGTGAGGGCCGCCTGCAGCTCGTCGGCTTGCTGGGTGAGGATAGACGTGCGCTCGGCTACCAGGCGCTCCAGCTCGGCATTGCGGGCCGCGGCTTGCCGGCGCTGGGCTTCCTCCTCGGTCCGTTTAGCTTGCTCTTTGGCCAGTGTCTTCTTCTGATAAAACGCCAGAACCACAAAGCCGAAGAACCACAAGAAATTGAGTTGGCCCCACTTCTTGTAATACGCCCCATACGGCTCAAGCCAGTGGTAGCCAGTCAGCTGCATACCTATCCCGATTAGTCGAAAGAGGGTGGGCACCACGAATGCCCACAGCATGGTGGCGGCTGGCCGGTAGGTGCGCACCTGCCACAGCACCGCCACCGATGCCCCGTAGGCAAACAGTATATACCACAGGGCCAAGGCCTTATTCACGTAATGCAAGCCCAGCGCGATGCCGAAGCCCAGCACTGCCGGCAGCCACAGTGCCAGCAGCCAGGTGCGGGCCGTGGGCAGGAGGCGGGGTTTATCAAGCAGGCTGCGCACGAGGGCCGCCAGCACCAGCCCTAGGGTAGCCGCAGCCAGCAGGTCCCAGTTGGCGTGGGTTTTCCAGTACAGAGCTTGGTCCTTCCAGTAGCGGGCTTCGTCGTTCATGGCCGGGCGCCGGAATAGGCCGGGCGGGTTAGCCTCGCCCGTGGCGGCCCGCAAGTTAGAGCGCCTGAGCCTATCAGCCTATATCGGCGCTTATTTCTAGCGTTGGCCCAGGTCCTGCTCGGCGGCTTCGCGCTCGGCAGGGGTATTTACGTTGCGCAGGGCGTCGCCGCCGGGCGTGGGCAGCACCTGCACGTCGCTGTTGATGAGCATCTTGCGCGGGCACGAGTACCCCAGGCCCAGAAAGCGCAGCAGCTCGGGGTAGGCCCGCGGCTCGAAAATGGTGATAAGCGGCTCGGGGAAGTCGCTGCCGGGGCTTTGGAAGGCTGTAGCCAGCCGGCTCGGCTGCCGCCCGGCCACCAGCGTGCGCAAGGTATCGGCCGAGAGGAAGGGCAGGTCGCAGGCCAGCACCAGCCAAGCGGCGTTGGGGTCGGCGAGGAAAGCCGACAAAATGCCCCCTAGGGGCCCGAGGCCCAAAAAACGGTCGGGCAGCGGCACCAGGCAAGCGGGCAACTCAGCTGCCTGCTCGGCCCGCACCGACACCACTACGTCGTGGCACACGTCGGCCAGCAGGGCGGCGGCTACCTCGCGCTGCTCGCGGCCGTCGGCGTGGTAGCGCAGGCGACCCTTATCGGTTTGCATGCGCTGGCTGAGGCCGCCGGCCAGCACCAGCCCCCGCAGCCGGGGCTGCCGTGCCGCCAGCCACTGCTGCACCCAGGTCCCTAGGCCCGCCGCATCGGCCAGGGCAAAGCGGGGCAAGCTGGCGTGCTGCGGCAGGTGGGCCTGCAGGTAGTCGGGCAGCTCGGTCACGCCTTCGGCCAGCACAAAGGCCTGCACATCGGTCAGCTTGTCTAGCTTGTGGGCCAGCGACTTGCGCGGGTCGATGAGCACGATTTGCTGGCGGGCGCGAAAGTGGTTGCCGTTCACCAGCACCAGGTCGGCGCTAGCTAGCTGCTCGGGCTGCGTAAAGCGGTCGAGCGGGCGGCGGTCGTCGCGGCGGCGGAAGTGGATTTTATCGGTCACTTCCACCCAGGCGCCGGCTTGCAGCAGCGGGCTCTTGGCAGCCCTAGGGTCGGCGTCGCCGCTGGCGTGGTCGGCATCGACGTAGCCCACGCGGTGCCCCGCGGCCGCCAATTCCGCCGTAAGCGCTGCCGCCAGCCGCTGAATTTCGCCGCACGGTGCGCCTAGAAAGGCCAGCTCGTGGCGAGCAAAATCGCCGATGTCGGGGCGGGAGAGGTCGGCGTGCTTGCTGCGGGGCGGAGTGCTAGGAGTCGTCATGGCTGGTATAACAATCGGGCGGAAAATTAGCTTTGAAGTCAACACCTAATGCGGAAAGAACGTCCTGCTGAGCTTGCCGAAGCAGCTCTACCGAACCATACAGAGTGGCAGAGCTGCTTCGGCAAGCTCAGCAGAGGTTCTTTTCATCTTCTTTCTAATTAGGTTTATTTACGTTGCCTCCATGCTCTCCGTCGAAGAAGCCACCCAGCGCATCCTAGCCACCGCCCACCCGCTGCCTACCGAAACCGTGCCCCTGACTGCCGCCGTGGGCCGGGTGTTGCGCCAAGACATCGTGGCCGACCGCGATTTCCCGCCCTACCACCGCGTGACGATGGACGGCATTGCCCTGCGCTACGAGGCCCTGCAAGCGGGCCAAACGGAGTTTGCCATCGAGCGCACCCAGCTGGCCGGCGCCGAGCCGCAGCCCCTGACCGACCCTAGGGCCGCCGTGGAGATTATGACCGGCGCGGCCCTGCCCCCCGGCGCCGATACCGTGGTGCGCTACGAAGACCTGGACCTGGCCAATGGCCGCGCCACCGTGCGCCTAGCCCCGCCCAAGCGCGGCCACAACGTGCACCCCCAGGGCAGCGACGAAACCCAGGGCACCCGCTTATTAGCTGCCGGCCAGCGCCTTAGTCCCGCCGAAATTGCCGTAGCCGCCACCGTGGGGGCGGCTACCGTGGCCGTAGCGCGCCGCCCGCGCCTGGCCGTGGTGAGCACCGGCGACGAGATTGTGCCCGTCGAGGCCACGCCCCTCCCCCACCAGATTCGGCGTTCCAACGCGGCTATGCTGCACAGCGCGCTGCTGCTAGATGGCGCCGAGGCGGACGTGTTTCACCTCAACGATGACCTGGCGTCGCTCAAGGCTAGCTTACCGCCGCTGCTGGCCGGCTACGATGCCGTGCTGCTGAGCGGCGGCGTGAGCAAGGGCAAGGCCGACTTTCTGCCCCAAGCCCTGCGCGAAGTAGGCGTGCAGGAGCTGTTTCACCGGGTGGCGCAGCGGCCAGGGCAGCCGCTGTGGTTCGGGCAGCAAACCGGCGGGGCCGTGGTGTTTGCGCTGCCCGGCAACCCGGTGGCCACCTTCGCGGCCTATTACCGCTATGTACGCGCCTGGCTGGCCGTGGCCCAGGGTGCCGCGCCCGCGCCAGTGCGCTACGCCGTGCTAACCGAGCCCGTCGAGTTCAAGCCGGTCCTCACTTATTTTATGGCCGTGCGCTTGGCTTCTAGCCCCGATGGCCGCCTGCTGGCTCACCCTGCCCCCACCAGCGGCAGCGGCGACCTGGCCGGCCTGCTCGATGCCGACGGCTTGCTGGAATTGGCGCCCGAGCTGGTGCGCTTCGAGGCGGGTACGGCGTGGCCGGTGTGGGCATACCGGGGGTGATGGGTAACTTACCATGCTGCCAAGTAAGCAGCTGGTTACTCACCCATAAAATATTTATTTTCAGCTGATAATCTGTTTTACTTAGGGCTTGCGCGCCCCTACCTTTGGCCAGGCGCAAGCTATTGACTGCTGCGCTATTCTGCTTACCCTATTTCGCGCAGGTTATGCCCTTGTTTAATCCTACTGCCAGCGTTGCCGAAGGCGACCGGCTGGCGCTGGGCTGGCTGAAAGCCAGCTGGCTCTACCTCATGCTGGTGCCAGCTCTGGTGTGGGGCTGGTCGTCGATGTCGCTCTCGCGGAGCCTGGCGTCGGTGGCACTCACCGTATTTACGGTGGGCTTGGGGCACTCCATCGGGCTGCACCGCGGCATCATTCACCGCTCGTACCGCTGCTCGCGGCTGATGCGCGGGCTGCTGGCCTACTGCTTCGTGCACTCAGGGCTGGGCGGGCCGCTGTCGTGGGTGCGGGTGCACTATTTCCGCGATTACTGGCAAAACCGGCCCGACTGCCCGGCCTACTTCCGCTACGACCACTCGATGTGGCGCGACTACGGCTGGAACCTGCACCTGGCCCTGCGCCCCGCCGATGAAGCCCGCTACGCCATTCCCACCGAAGACCTGCACGACCCCTGGCTGCAGTTTCTGGAGCGCACCTGGTACTGGCACGTGCTGGGCGCGGCGGCGCTCATTTGGGCGGTTTTCGGGTTCGAGGCCATGATAATTTGCGTGTGCGTGCGCATCAGCGTTACCATTCTGGGGCACTGGTTCGTGGGCTTCGTCTCGCATAAGTACGGCTACGCTCGCTACGACATCGACCATGCTACCGAGCATGGTTACAATAACTTCGTGCTGGGCGCCCTCTCGTTTGGCGAAGGCTTCCACAATAACCACCACGCTCACCCCAGCTCGGCCAAGATGAGCACCGCCTGGTACGAGCTCGACCTGGGCTGGTACCTCATTGCCACGCTGCGGGCCCTCGGGCTGGTGTGGGACGTGCAGGTAGTGGGCCAAACGCCCACCCAGAAGCCCCAGGCCAAGGCCCGCACCTACCGCTGGCGCTGGCCCTGGCAGTAGCCGGCGGCCCTAGGCCCCTCCCTACGCAAATGCCCCCTTGCACCACACGGCGCAAGGGGGCATTTGCGTAGGAGCTACTAGCTTACTTAAAGAGAGCCAGCGCTTTGATGAACGTCTGCGACACGCCCCAGATGAGGGGGACGCCCACGAATAGCCAGGCTACTACCAGCATCGCGCCCGAGGAACTGCTTTCTACTTCGTTATTGGTTTGGGGAGACATAGGATTAAGCGATTAATACTGTGCAACAATGACTTAGTGGCCGCCGGCTTCTACCGTTACCGGGCCTTTTTCGTAGTATTTCTCCTTCACCGGCGTCACGGCCAGGTCGGCCAGCAGGCCCACCACCAGCAAGCCAGCCATGGTGTAGAATACGTTCTGGTAAGCTGCGGCACCTACCAAGCCTTTCTCTTTGGCGCTGTCGTGCAGCAGGTGCACAATCAGCGGCCCCAGCACGCCGGCCGTGCTCCAAGCCGTGAGCAGGCGGCCGTGGATGGCGCCCACTTGGTATTTGCCAAACAGGTCGGACAAGAAGGCTGGTGCCGTGGCAAAGCCGCCACCGTACATACTAATAATGATGCAGGCCACCACCACGTACAGCGTCAATTGCAGGTTGTGCCCTAGGGTCGGGATGAGCGCGTAAAGCAGGATGCCCAGGCCAAAGTAGATGGCGTAAGTCACCTTGCGGCCTAGCTTATCGGAAGCCGACGACCAGAAGAAGCGGCCCAGCAGGTTGAACAAGCTGAGCAGGCCCACGAAGCCAGCCGCGGCGGCGGGCGTTACAAATTTGTCGCCGCTAGTTGCTTTGGAGAAGGTTTCCTGAATGAGCGGCGAGGCCGTTTCAAGTACCCCGATGCCAGCCGTCACGTTGGTGAGCAGCACCACCCACAGCAGCCAGAACTGCGGCGTCTTGATAGCATTGTCGGCCGATACGTTGCCGGAGGTGATGAGCGCGCTGTGCTCTTCGCCGGGCACGTAGCCGGCGGGCTTCCAGTCGTCGGCCGGCACGCGGATGGTCCACACCCCGAACTGCATAAACAGCAGGTAAATGATGCCCATCACGATAAACGTGGGGGCCACGCCCTGCGGCGCCGACGTTTTGAAGTGCGTCATCAGGTTGGCGGCCAGCGGCGAGCCAATCATGGCGCCACCGCCAAAGCCCATAATGGCCATGCCCGTCGCCACACCTTTGCGGTCGGGAAACCACTTGATGAGGGTACTCACCGGCGAGATGTAGCCGATACCCAGCCCGATACCGCCCACGAAGCCGTAGCCGAAGTACACCAGCCAGATATTGTGCAGGCTCACCCCAAGGGAAGCAATAAGGAAGCCACCGCCGAAGCATAGCGAGGCGGCCAGCATGGCCTTGCGCGGCCCCACCCGCTCTAGCCACTTACCAAACAACGCCGCCGACAAGCCCAGCAGCACAATGGCGATGGAGAAGGTAATACCAATCTGGGTGGGCGTCCAGTCGGTGGGGGCCGGGTGCTCGGCGTCGCCGCTGATGAGTGACCCTAGGGGCTTGTTGAATACGCTGAAGGCATAAGCCTGGCCAATGGCCAGGTGAATGGCCAGGGCCGCCGGAGGCACCAGCCAGCGGTTGTAACCAGGTGGCGCAATGGTGCGGCTCCGGTCGAGCAAAGAGAAAGAATCAGCCATGCAGGGTGGGATTAAAATGGGAGAAATGAAAGAGTAGCGGGCAGTAAATACGTAGCCTACTGCAAGGTAAAGTGATTGCTACAGCCTACAAGGCTAAGTAGAGTTTTGTTTGCTAATTTACTATAGCTATTCTTTTAAAGCGGTAAGCAACTTTTTTAAATTGCTTACCACCAGAACTTTGCAACTATAGCAGCTATAGGCTTAGTGCTCGCTGGGAATAAAAAAGCCCCCGGTCTTACGGCGGGGGCTTTTTTAATGAAGCATATACGCCCTAGGCCATTGCGGCTTCGGCGGCTACGGGGTGGTGCTGCACGGTGGCACGGCTTACCTTCGATTTTTCGACCGTCACCACCACGTACTTCGAGGTGGGCGTGTTGCTCACCTTAGCTACGCTGCTGATGGGCACCAGCGGGTTGGCCTCGGGGAAGTAGGCGGCCACGTTGCCCCGCGGAATGTCGTAGGGCACCACTTGGAATACTTCGACGGTGCGCTGCTCGCCCTCGAAGTGGCTCGTGATGTCGATGAGGTCCTTGGCCTTGAGGCCGCGCTCGGCCGCATCGGCGGGGTTCATGAACAGCACGCGGCGCTCGCCGTGCACGCCGCGGTAGCGGTCGTTGTAGTCATACACGGTGGTATTGAACTGGTCGTGGCTGCGCACGGTCATCAGCACCAGCTGGCCGGGCTCGAGCGAGTACTTCTCCAGTTCGGTGGTGGTGAAGTTAGCCTTGCCGTTCTCGGTCGTGAACTTGCGCTCCCTAGGGCCGTTGGGCAGGTAGAAGCCCCCCGGCTCGCGCAGCTTCTGGTTGAAGTTCTCGAAGCCCGGAATCACGCGGCTGATGTGGTCGCGGATGACATCGTAGTTCTGGGTCATGGCCACCCAGTCGCCCTTTAGCTTGTCGCCGAGGGTGGCGATGGCCACGCCACTCAAAATGGCTACCTCGCTCAGCATCTGGCCGGGCAGCGGCTCCAGCACGCCCTTGTTCTGGCTCACCACGCCCATCGAGTTCTCGCAGGACGTCATTTGGTGGCCGCTTTGCTGCATGTCCATATCCACGTGGGTGAAGGTGGGCAGCAGCAGGCTCGTCTCGCCCGTAGTCAGGTGGCCGCGGTTGAGCTTGGTGCCCACAAACACGGTGAGCTTCTGCTTGCGCATGCCGTCGGCAATCAGCTCGGTATCGGGGCCGGCCGCCAGCAAGTTGCCGCCTAGGCTGAAGAACACCTTGATTTTGCCCAGCGACATAGCCTTGATGCTGTCTACCGTATCGCGACCGTGCTCCTGGGGCGGCTCGAAGCTAAATTCTTTCTTGAGGGCTTCCATGAACGACGGAGCCATCTTTTCCCAGATGCCCATCGTGCGGTCGCCCTGCACGTTGGAGTGGCCGCGCACCGGGCAGGTGCCCGCGCCAGGCTTGCCAATGGCGCCCTTCATCAGGTGCAGGTTCACGATTTCCTGCACTGTTTGCACGCCCTGGCGCTGCTGCGTCACGCCCATGGCCCAGCAGGTGATAATCTTCTGCTTGGGCGCAATGATGTTGGCCGCTTCCAGCAGCTGGCCGCGGCTGATGCCGCTGAGCTTCTCGATATCTTCCCAGCTGGTGTTGCGGATATTCTGCTCGAACGACTCGAAGCCTTCGGTGAACTCCGCAATGAATGAGCGGTCAACCACCTGGCCGGGGTTGCGGTCCTCGGCCTCGAACAAGTGCTTCATGATGCCGCGCAGCAGGGCCATGTCGCCATCTACGCGCACCTGCAGAAACAGGTCGGTAATCTGGGTGCCGTCGCCGATGAGCGCCCCTAGGGCCCGCACCGGGTTCATGAAGTCCTGCGGGTTGCGGAAGTGGTTGAGGCCAGCTTCCATCAGCGGGTTGATGGAAATAATTTTGGCCCCATTGCGCTTGGCCATTTGCAGGGCCGACAGCATGCGGGGGTGGTTGGTGCCGGGGTTCTGGCCGATGATGAGAATGACCTCGGCTTCGTGGATGTCGTTGAGCGTCACCGAGCCCTTGCCTAGGCCCAGCGTGGGACTCAGGCCCGAGCCGCTGCTCTCGTGGCACATGTTCGAGCAGTCGGGCAGGTTGTTGGTGCCGAACTGGCGAACGAAGAGCTGGAACAGAAAGGCCGGCTCGTTCGGAATTTTACCCGAGGTGTAGAACGTGGCCTCGTCGGGCGAGTCGAGCGCGTTCAGCTCATCGGCGATGAGGTGAAAGGCGTCGCGCCACTCGATGGGCTCGTAGTGCGTGCCGCCGGGGCGCTTCACCATGGGGTGCGTCAGGCGGCCCAGGTTGTTCTGGTCGCGGTCGGTCATGCGCGACAGCTCGGCCAGGCTGAACTTGGCGAATACCTCGGGCCCGCAGGCGCGGTCGTCGGCATCAGAAGCGGTGGCTTTAGCCCCGTTCTCGCAAAACTCGGCCACCGAGCGGTGGTCGTCGGGGTCGGGCCAAGCGCACGACGAGCAGTCGAAGCCGTTTTTCTGGTTCAGCTTCAACAGAGCGTAGCTGCCGCGGGTCACGCCGGCCTCGCCCCAGTTGAATTGCATCGACTTGAGCACGGCCGTGACGCCAGCCGCAATGCGCTGCTGCTCGCTCAGCTTGAGGTCGAGCAGCTCATCGGGCGGCTGGGCCAGCACTGGAATCTTATGCTTGTTGCCTAGTACGTCGGCCATGGGTACGTGGGCGGGCTCTTTCTTATGGTCGCCGGTAGTGGTGTAGTGGTCGGGCGCGGGTGCCTCGCCCTGGCTAGGGCGCTCGCCGCTCTTGGGCGCGTTGCCCTCGGCTTTCTGCTCGGCGGGCTTGTTGGCCTGGGCCGGGTTGCTAACTGGGGAATCTTCCATAATCTATAGGGTGATAAGGGTGGGAGAACTATTAAAACTGGCAACGGCCCCAGCAGTAGCATAAACTGCCCGCCAGTTCCGCCAAGATACACGGTGGCTGATTAGCCAAGCCTACAACTGGACTTTTCCGGCGATTGTTTCCTGCGCTAGCGGCCAGAAATAAGTCTAGCCCCCGCAGTACGAACAAGCAACGCCTACCAGCTACTTACTTGGCGCAGTGAGGCTTTCTATGAAAAAGTGCTGCAAAAGGAAAATTTCAGGCTACTAGCTACTGTATCAATGGCTAGGGCCCAAGTCTTTCTCCACTACGATGCGCAGAGCCGGCCCGTTAGTTACGGCTAGTTCGCCCCGCAGGCTCACTACTTCGCCCGCTACCAGCTGCCGGGCCAGCGCGGCCGGCAATTCCACTTGCAGCGTGCCCGCGGCGTAGCGCACGCGCGGGCCAGGAGCCGGGTCGGCTTCGGGCAGGCGGCTCAGGGCATACGTCAGGTGCTGGCCGGGCCCTAGGGCCAGCGTGTGGCTAAGCTGGCCGGCTTGGTCGAAGGCCGCCAGCTCGGCCTCGTCGAGGCGTAGGCGCAGGGCCTGGGGAGTGAGTTGCAACTTCATCAATCGCAGATTAAACGGATTTAACGGATTTCGCAGATACGCCCGCCGGCCTGCGGCGGAGGGCTGGCTACCCGGCGGGACTGCTGCTTAGGCTGGCGGGTAGCATGGAAGCAGTACGGGGCGAGGCCGTGCGACGGCGGCGTGGGCTACGAGCGGGCGCGGCGCGGCTAGGGCTGCGCGATGCGGGTTTCGTGGGTGTAGATGTTGAAGCGGTTGTCGCGCACGAAGCCCAGCAGCGTCAGGCCAAACTCGTCGGCGGCTTCCACAGCCAGGCTGCTGGGAGCGCCTACCGCCGCCAGAATGGCCACGCCCGCCACGGCCGCCTTCTGCACCAACTCGAAGCTGGCCCGGCCACTTACCAGCACGATGTGCTGCCCTAGGGGCACCTGCCCGGCCAGCAGCGCCGCGCCCACCACTTTATCGAACGCATTATGGCGGCCCACGTCTTCGCGCACGCTTAGCAGCTCGCCCGCCGCCGAAAACAGGGCCGTGGCGTGCAAGCCCCCCGTTTGCTCGAACAGCCGCTGGGCTTCGCGCTGGCGCTGAGGCAGGGCGTGAATGACGGCCGCTGGCACCCGCGGCAGGCCCGCAACGGGCGGCACCGGGCAGCTGCTGGCTTGCACCGCCTCAATGCTGGTTTTGCCGCACACCCCGCAGCTGCTCGACGTGTAAAAATGCCGCTCCAGCCGCTTCAGCTCGAAGCTGACCCCTAGGGCCAACTCCACTTGCAGCACGTTGCCGCGCTCTTTGGGCCGGCGCGGGTCGGCTTGGTGAGTAATGCTGGCAATGTCGCTGCCGCGCTGCACAATGCCCTCACTCAGCAGGAAGCCGGCTGCCAGCTCGGCGTCGTGGCCGGGGGTGCGCATGGTTACGGCCAGCGTGTGCTGCTGCCGCGCCTCCGCCGGTCCGTAGCCTAGGCTAATCTCCAACGGGGCCTCCACGGCCAGCATATCGGTGGCGGTGGTTGCGGCGGCGCCCACCACGCGCAGCACGGTGGTGCGCTCGGCGCTGGCTACGGAAGGTGGCTGCTGGGTGGGCATGGCTGGGCAAGGGCTGCTACACGTGCTTGACCACCCGGGAGCATTATTTGTTCAACTGCCGCCTAGGAAAAGGCTACCCCAGCGCTACCCACCCTAGGCCGACGTGGCAGCCTGGCCCTCGCGCAGGTACTGCACCATGAGGGCCGCCGTCTGCCGCGCGGCGCTGTGCTGGCCCAGCTTTTGGCGCAGCTCGGCATAGCCCGCTTTCTGGCGGGCAATGTATTTTTTGTCGGTCAGCAGGCGCTTCAGCTCGTCGAGCAGGTAGCGAGCCGTGAACTTGCTTTGGATGAACTCGGGCACTACTTCACGGCCCACAATCAGGTTCACCAGCGAGATGTAGGGGACTTTTATGACAGCTTTACCTACCATGTAGGTGATGGCGCTAGTGCGGTAGCACACCACCTGCGGCACATCGAACAGAGCCGTTTCGAGGGTGGCCGTGCCGCTGGTGACGAGGGCGGCGCTGGCGCGGCTCAGCAAGTCAAAAGCTTGGTCAATTATCACTTTGATGCCGTTACGCTCGAAGTGCTGGTAGTAGGCGCGGTCGAGGTTGCTAACGCCGGCTACCACAAACTGATACTCCTGAAAAGCGGGCAGCACGGCCAGCATCTCGTGCAGCATCTCTTCAATCTCCTGCTTGCGCGAGCCTGGCAGCACCGCTATTATCTCGCGCTTGGGGTCGAGACCGTGCTGGGTCATGAAATTTGGGTCGGGCCGGAACGCCGCCACCTGGTCAGCCGTAGGATTACCGATGTAATCTACCTTATAGTCAAAACGTTGGTAGAACTCCTCCTCGAAGGGCATGATGACGAACATGCGGTCGACGTAGGCCTTGATTTTTTCGCCCCGGCTCTGGTTCCAAGCCCATATTTTGGGCGAAATATAGTAGAACACCCGGATGCCGTGCTCCTTAGCCCAGGCCGCCATGCGCAGGTTGAACCCGCCGTAGTCTACCAGCACCAGCACGTCGGGCTGGTAGGCTAGGATATCGGCCTGGCACTCGCGCAGGTAACGCCGAAATTTGAGCAGACTCGTGGCCGTCTCCCAAAACCCCATTACGGCCAGCTCGCGGTAGTGGTGCACCAGGTGCCCACCTTCGGCCTGCATCTGCTCGCCGCCCCAGTAGCGGAAGTCGGCTGCCGCGTCTTGCTGCTTCAGCTCGTGCAGTAGGTGCGCCGCGTGGGTGTCGCCAGAGCGCTCACCGGCAATGAGGTAGTATTTCATTCTTTGAATCAAAAATTATGAATTAAAAATTAAAAATTACTTCACTTGCACACGAGCTTGTCTAAAGCCCGGCAATTTTTAATTCATAATTTTTAATTTTTAATTCGGCGCTAGCCGTAGTATTCTACTGCGTTGCGCGGCGTTTCGTAAATCTTGATGCAGTGCAGCCGGGCCGTGGCGCTAATGCTGGGCAGCTCGGCCTCCAGAATGCGCCAGAATTCCAGGGCCAAGGTTTCGGTGCTTACCATTTTACCGGCCAGGAAGGGCACGTCAAGGTTCAAGTTTTTGTGGTCAACCTTGTTGGTAATGTGCAGGCGGATGAGGTCCGACAGCGCCTTCAGGTCTACCACGAAGCCAGTATCGGGGTCTTGCGGGCCTTTCACCGTCACTATCATTTCGTAGTTGTGGCCGTGCCAATTTTCGTTGGCGCAAGGCCCAAAAACCTCTTGGTTGCGCTCCTTCGTCCAGGCCGGATTGTAGAGTTTGTGGGCGGCATTAAAGTGCTCGAGGCGGCTGACGTATAGCATCTGCTTAGTGATTGCGGGGTGTTGATTGGTAGCAGCCTTTGGCAATTGCCCGGTTACTGCTAACCTGCAACAACCAACACCTAACAATCAACAATTAGCTCGTTTTTCGCAGCAAAGATACGAAGAAGGGTACCCCCAGCAGGGCCGTTACCAGCCCGATGGGCAGGCCAGCCGGGGGGTGCAGCAGCCGGGCCAGCAGGTCGGCCCCCAACAAGAAAGTACCCCCCAGGGCCGCGCACACCACCAAATTAGCCCGCCCAGCCGTGCCTAGCAGCCCGCGCGTGAGGTGCGGCACTACTAGCCCCACAAAGCCGATGGGCCCACACAGCGCCACCACACCACTCGTAAGGGCCACGGCCACCAGCAGCAGAATCCAGCGCAGCCGCGCCACGGCCAGCCCCAACGCCTGGGCCCGCTCCTCGCCTAGCAGCAGCAGGTTCAGGTCTTTCTGCAGCACCGCCAGCAGCCCTAGGGCCCCCGCCAGCACGGCAGCTGGCCAGTTCAGCCCGGCCCACCCAGCTCGCTCGAACGACCCGAACGCCCAAAACACCACCGTGCGCAGGCTGTCTTGGTCGGCTTTCAGGAACGTAATGAGCGAGCCCACGGCAGCAGCCAGCGCCCCCACGGCTACCCCACCCAGCAGCAGCACCGCGGGCAGCACTCGACCCCGCCGCGTACCGATGGCCACGACCAGCGCCGTAGCCCCTAGCCCACCCGCCAGCGCCGCCAGCGGCGGCAAATACAGGCCCGCAACCGTAAGACCTGGCACTAGCAAGTAAGCCATAATGGCCCCTAGGGAGGCCCCGGAGGCTGTACCCAGTAGGTAGGGGTCAGCTAAGGGGTTATTCACCAGGGTCTGCAGCAGGTAGCCGCTCAGGGCCAGGCTCGCGCCAGCCAGCCAGGCCAGCAGCAGGCGCGGTAGACGCAGCTCCACCAGGGCCAACTGGGCGGGGTCAGTGGGGTCGTAGTGCTGTAGCGTGCGCCAGATGAAACTGTAGCTGGTTTCGTAGGCGCCCACCCGCAGCCCTAGGGCCAGTAGCAGCCCCGTGAGGGCCCCTAGGGCCAGCAGCCAGCGTAACGGGTGCGCTTGGGACATGAGCCTGAGAGATTAACGCGCCAGTAGGGCACGTAGGTGCTGCACCGTTTCCACTACCCTAGGGCTCGGCCGGGCCAGCAAGTCGCCGGGCAGGGCATACACGCGGCGCTGCTGGTAGGCGCGAGTGCGGCGCAGCTCCGGATTTTGCCGAAACAACGTGCTGTCGAGTTGCCCAAATCGCCCGCCTAGTACCACCTCGGGGTTCAGCTTCAGCACGTACTCGCGCGTAAGTGCCGGGTAGGCCTGGGCAAAGGTGTCGCGCACGGCATTCTGCCCGCCCGCCAGGCGTATCTCATCAGTAAACAGTGTGTTCTGTCCATAGGCGTACAGCGGGTCGGCCGCAGCCAGGGCCAACACGGCAGGCCGGGCACCGGGCGCCGGGCAGGTTTCAAGGGCGTGCAACTGCCGCTGCAACGAGTCGGTGAGGCGATGGGCTTGGGCTTCGCGACCCAGCAGGCGCCCTAGGTCGCGCAGGCCGCGCAGCACGTCGGCCACCCGTCGGTATTTCTGGTAGTACACCGGAATGCCCAACTGCCGCAGCCGCTCGGCTGCGTCGGGTGGGGTTATGCCTTCCACTGTGAATACTACATCAGGCCGCAGTTGCACCAGCCGCTCAAGGTCCAACGGGTACGAGTTCACGACGGGCTTGCGCAATACGGCGGCTGGGTAGGTATCGGCCTGGGTGCGCGCCACAATGGTAGCCGTATCGGCCACGGCGTAGAGCATTTCCGTCATGCTTGGGGCCAGCGACACCAGGCGGCGCGGGTGCGCAGGCAGCGTAAGGGGGCGCCCTAGGTCGTCGCGCACCTGCACCGTGGCTGGGGCCGTGGCGGGCGTTTTTGTATCGGCTTGGCAGGCGGCAAGAAACAGCAGAAAAAAAGCTAGCGGCAGCGGCAAGGAACGCATGGCCGCAAAGGTAGCCCGGCAGCCGGCCGTACCTTTGGGTGCGCTGCACTGTAGGCTCGGCGAGCCTGCGCGTGCCAGCACTTGCTACGTTATCCTGCCCGCGCACTCGCCCGGTTCGCGGCACATGCCACCCAATCCTATGATAGTCGTTACCGGAGCCGCCGGCTTTATCGCCAGCTGCCTTGTCACCCGCCTCAACGCCGCCAATTTCAACGACATTGTGGTGGTCGATAACTTCACGGCCGAGCGCAAGCTGCCCAACATCCAAGGCAAAAAGCTGCGCGAATACGTGGACCGTGAGGAGTTCTTTCCCTGGCTCGACGCCCACCACGAGGAAGTAGAATTCATTTTCCTCCTCGGCGCCCGCACCGATACCACCGAGCAAAGCACGGAAATCTTCGACCTGCTCAACCTCAACTACAGCAAGCAGGTGTGGCAGGCCTGCGTGCGCTACCAGCTGCCCTTGGTGTACGCCAGTAGCGGCGCCACCTACGGCGATGGCCACCTAGGGTACTCCGACCAGGATGATACCCTGCCCGACCGCCTGCGCCCGCTCAACCCCTACGGCGACTCCAAAAACGACTTCGACAAGTGGGCTCTGGCTCAAGAAGAGAAACCTTACTTCTGGGCTGGCCTTAAGTTTTTCAACGTCTACGGTCCCAACGAATACCACAAGGGCCGCATGGCCTCGGTTATCCTGCACGCCTTCCGCCAGATTGAGCTGAACGGCAGCATGGTCCTGTTCCGCTCGCACAACCCGGCCTATCCCGATGGCGGCCAAATGCGGGACTTTGTTTATGTGAAGGACGTGGTGGAAGTGTGCTACTTCTTCTTGCACCACCGCACCCACAGCGGCCTCTACAACCTCGGTACCGGCCAGGCCCGCACCTTTATGGACTTGGCTCTGAACACCTTCGAGGCCCTAGGGCGCCCCGCCGACATCCAGTTCAAGGACACCCCCGAGGACATTCGTGACACCTATCAGTATTTCACCGAGGCCGATATGCGTAAGCTCCGCACCGCCGGCTATGACCTGCATTTTGCTACGCTCGAAGAAGGCATCCGCGATTACGTACAGGGCTACCTGATGCCAGGCGCGTATTATTAGAAGCTTATCTTAACTAATCCATCCAGAATTGTATAGGGGATGTCAGCATTTCGCAAATCGGCTTCGAGTTGACTGGTATTATCTATTCTGCGAGGAGGTACTAAGCGGCCAATGTGCTCAAACTTAATTGGATTGATTTCAAGCCATTCAATTTCTCGTACCGGATACGGACCAATTTCGCTTAGCTCGATGTAGCCGCTGGTTGGAATAATTATCCAAGTAGACCAACTTACCTCGGCATCCCACTTTACTTTAACTCTGACTTGGCCACCAAATCGCTGGATAATTCTTACAAGTAATTCGTAGTTCATAAACACAAAAAAAAGGCGTCCGTTGGACGCCTTTTTCTTTATTGTTTCGGCATACCTGCCGACTTTCTTGCGCTGGCCGCTTGCCCGCCAGATTTCAGCAACGCGGCGTAGCGGTTAGGCTCGTTTAGCACGGCTACCGCGGCTTGAATATTTGGGTCGTCGTCGAAGCCAGCTTCAGTACGGCCTTTCTCAAAATAATAGCGCGAGGCAATTTCCAGCTCCAGCATATCCCGAATTTCGGGCTTGAAGCGCTGTAAGTCGTTGGTTTTATTGGCCGCTACCTTACGCTGAATGGCAGCTATTTCCAGCTTCACGTCGTCGTAGTGCTTGTCCTCCTTCACTTTTTTGGTGAGGTCGGTCAGCGAGCGCTCGGCATCAGTGCTGTAGCTAATGGTTTTACCTTGCAGGTAGCTTACAAACTTCTGGTAGTCAGTCTCCGTTAAATGGAATTCACGGGCGGGCGCAATGGTCGGGTGTTCGGCCCGGAAGCGCGTCGCGTAATCGAATAAGTATCCCTTTTGGATAAGCACACGGGTAATGTCCGCAATTTCACGGTCCTGCACTTCCACATCGGGGGCCACGCCGCCACCATCGTATACCGTGCGGCCCGCCTGCGTTTTGAAGGCCGTGCGCAGCGAATCGGGAAACTTAGTGAGGGTGCCATCGTCGCCACGGTGCGCATAGTCAATTTCTTGAATGCAGCGGCCGCTTGGGATGTAGTATTTGGCCGTCGTTACCTTCAGTTGTGAGTTGTAGCTGAGCGGGCGCGTAGCCTGCACCAGGCCCTTGCCAAAAGTGCGCTCGCCCACGAGCACCGCCCGGTCATAGTCTTGCAGCACTCCCGACACAATCTCTGAGGCCGAGGCCGAGCGGTTGCTCGTGATAACGGCAATCGGAATCTGCGTATCGAGCGGTATGTCGAGCGCCTTGTAGGTCTTGTTCCACTCCGTCACCTTGCCTTTCGTGCTTACCACGTCTAGGCCCTTATCAACGAAGAGATTAGAGATGTTGACTGCCTCATTCAGCAGGCCGCCCGGGTTATCGCGAATGTCAAACACCAGCTTCTTGGCACCTTTTTCTTTTAGGCGCACCACTGCGTTGCGCACCTCACGGCCCGCATCCATAGTGAAGCCAGAAAGCTGAAAATAGCCAATATCGCTAGTCAGCATGCCGTAATACGGCACGTTATCTACCTGAATCCGGTCGCGGGTTACGTCAATTTCTACCGGCTTATCCTGCCCGTAGCGCGTCACGATAAGCTTCACGACCGAGTTGGCCTGGCCGCGTAGCAGCTTGCTGATATCGGTAGTGGTTTTCTTGTCAACGTTGACGTTGTTGATAGTTAATATTTCGTCGCCCGGTAGCAGACCGGCTTTTTGGGCCGGGTAGCCTTCGTAAGCACTCGTGACGATGGTCTTACCGTTTCGCTTAGCTACAAACATCCCGATGCCCCCGTACTGCCCGGTGGTCATGGTTCGAAAATCCTCGATTTCGTCTTCCGGAATGTAGTTGGTGTAGGGGTCGAGCGACTTGAGCATGCCGTCGATACCCGTCTTCACGAGCTTGCCCGGCGTCACCTCGTCCACGTAGTAGGTGTTCACCTCCTTAAAAAGCGTGGCGAAGATGTCCAGGTTCTTAGCAATCTCGAAATACCGCTCGTTGTCGGACGCTACCCGGAAACTAGCCAAGCCCAACGTTCCCACGGCCAGGGCAGCAATCACTCTCTTACGCTTAATCATCGGGCCAAAAGATAGATACGAAAACAAGTATAAACTAAACTCAACTGCGCTTGCTCACCCTACGAGCGCAGCTAACGCACCAGCTTACGGGTGCGCCAAACGGCTCGTTGGAGTGCAATTGCCAGCCAGGCCCTAGGGGCGGTAGGCATTATTCTTACTCAAGATAAGCACACTAAGCCCGTGGTTGCACCGGCAAGTTGGCCAGCAAACGTTGCATCCCGGAAATTAATTTTTTTTCAAGTAGCGGTAACTCGCTTTTTTCTTTGCCGGTGTAAAGGATACCCAGCAGCGCTACGGGATGCCCGCCTTCGGCTTCCAGCAGCCGGTGCTTGTTGAGGCGGTAGGCCTCGCGCACCAGGCGCTTGAGGCGGTTGCGGTCGACAGCCCGCTTGAAGGTGCGCTTGCTGACGCTAACAAGCACCTGGGGCGGCGCGCTGGTGCGGACTGGGGCAGCCAGCCACGTCAGCCGCAGCGGATAAACGCCCAGCGAGGGGTTCTGCTTTTGAAAAAGCTGTTCAATCAGCTTTTTGCGGCAGAGGTGCTCGGCCTTGGGGAAGGTATAGCGCCTATCGGCGGCTAGCTGGGAGCTGGTAGCGGATAGCTCGTCCATGAATAGAGGTAAAATAGCGAAGCCGCATTGCACCGGCGGCTGCTCCTGGGTTATCCAGCAACAAGCTGCCTTCGCAATGCGGCACCTGCAAGCTAACAGCTCCTAGGCCTTAGCTAACAGCTTCTAGTACTAGCGCTTGTGGCGGCCTTCGTCAGATACGGTGAGGCGCTTGCGGCCTTTGGCACGGCGGCGGGCTAGTACGTTGCGGCCGTTAGCGGAGGCCATGCGCTCACGGAAGCCGTGCTTGTTGCGACACTTGCGTTGCGAAGGTTGGTAGGTACGTTTCATGTCCGGTCAAAATTCAGGTTTGGGCCGGCAAAGGTACGAAATTTCGGACAGAATAACAAGTTACTACGCTAGAGTTTCGACCGGCCTGGTCCTGTTATCCTGCTTCGGCCAGCTGCCAGGCCGGGCAGCACCCGAACCGCCATTGCTTTCGCGCGTTAGGAATTTGCGCTACCGGCGGCCGTTCTACTTTTACGCTTCCATGACCTACTACCACGTTTCGTTCGAGAATCCGCTGACGTTTTACCTCCAGGTGCAAATGCTGGTGGAGGTACCGGCCGAGGCTACCGCCCCCCTAGGGCTGCAACTACCCGCTTGGCGCCCAGGCCGCTACGAGCTGCAAAACTTCGCGCAGAAGATTCAGCGCATGGAGTTTAGCGATGCCGAAACTGACGCGCCCCTACCCTACCGCAAAGTCAGCAAAGACCGTTGGGAAGTGCCTAACGTCGCTGGCCGCAGCGTGCGGGCGCGCTACAATTTCTACGCCCACCAGATGGATGCGGGCGGTTCGTGGCTCGATGAAAGCCAGCTATACCTAAATCCCGTGCAGGCACTGCTCTACGCCGAGGGCCACCAGCACGAGCCGTGCCAGCTGACGCTGGTGTTGCCACCCGACTGGCGCTTGGCATGCGGTCTGCCGCAAGTAACTCCTAACGTGCTGCAAGCGAAGGATTTCGACCAGCTAGCGGATTCGCCACTCATTGCCAGCCCCACCATCGAGCACCAGCAGTACGAGGCGGGGAGCGTGCCTTTCCACGTGTGGGTGCAGGGCGAGGAAGCCGCCCTCGACTGGCCGCGCCTGCTGGCTGATTTCCGAGCGTTCTCGGAAGAGCAATTAAAGTTGTTCGGTGGCTTCCCGGTGGCTGACTACCACTTTCTAAATCAGTTTCTGCCTTACAAGCACTACCACGGCGTGGAGCACCACAACTCTACGGTGATTGTCCTAGGGCCTGCCGAGGCGTTGATGCGCGAGGAGTACTATAAGGAATTGCTGGGCGTGAGCTGCCACGAGTTATTTCACACCTGGAACATCAAGGCCATCCGTCCGGCCGAGATGCAGCCTTACGACTACGGCCGCGAAAACTACTTCCGCACCTGCTACGTGGCCGAGGGCGTCACAACCTATTATGGCGAGTACTTGCTGGCCCGCAGCCGCGTGCGCACTCCAGCACAGTATTTTGAGGAGCTAAACATTGTGCTGCGCAAGCACTACGACGACGAAGGCGGCCACAACCTCTCGCTAGCCGATGCCAGCATGGACTTGTGGCTCGACGGCTACCGCCCCGGCGTGCCCGACCGCAAGGTATCGGTGTATCACAAGGGGGCACTGGTGGCGCTGCTGCTCGACCTCACCATTCGGCAGCTGCATGGCCACCAGCGCAGCCTCGATGAGGTGATGCGTCGCCTCTACGAGGAATTTGGCAAAACGGGCCTAGGGTACACCGACGAGGACTATGCTCGCCTAGTGACTGAAGTAGCTGGCCGCAAGATGCAGGTTTACTTCGACAAGTTTATCAACGGTACTGCACCTCTGCAGGAACCCCTCGACCGGGCCTTGCGCACGGTAGGCTGCCAGCTGGTGGCTTATGAGAACCCCGTTATTTCGGAAGGTATCTTTGGTTTCCGCACCGCCGTGAAGAATGAGCGGGTAGAAATCACCTACCTCTGGCCCGACTCGCCCGCAGCCGCTGTCCTTACCGTCGATGATGAGCTGGTAGCCCTGAATGGCCGCCGCGCTGGGGCCAACCTGCAAACATTGCTAGCTCCGGGCGAGCCTTTCTACCAACTAGCTATTTTCCGCCAAAATCGCCTGCTATTGGTAGAGCTGGCGCCACAGCCCGGCCCACACTACGGTGTTCGCTACACGGTGGAGAAATTAGCTGAGGCGGACGAGGCGCAGCGCGCTGGCTTCGAGAAGTGGCTGGGCTGGGAATTCCAGGCTCCTACCGACACAGCTGACGCTGGCAAGTAGAACTGTTCGGTTATTACTTAAAAAGTAAAAAGGCTACCCGTAGGGGTAGCCTTTTTTATAAAAGCGCTGGGCTTGCTGCCTAGCGGCCGAAGTTCTGGCTTAGTGCTTGGCGTCGCCGCCTTTACCTACTTTGCCGCTGTTCACCGACATGGGTTTGTTGCCTTGCGGGTTGCTGCGGATGTTATCGACACCATGGCCGGCGCTGTTACCATCGGTCGTATTGCCGTGGGCCGATACGTCGGTCGTGTTCGGGCTTTGCACCTGAGTGCTTTTCCGCTTGGTGTTGGCAGCAGGGTTAACGGACGTTTTATCGTTCGTGAGGTCGGATTCTTTCTTGGCGAGAGACATGGCGGGAGAAGGGTTAAGTGAGCGTACCCTCCTTTTTACCTATACGCGGCCTTTGGGGTTGCCGTGCGCCCACAACGAGCCTGCTGCCTTGAGGCCAGTTAGCGAGTTAGCCGCTCTAGCGCCGCCCGAAACTCGGGCGTATCGTAGTCGGCCATACCGGCGTGGCTGGCGGCCACCTGGCCATCGGGCGCTAGAATAACGGTATAGGGAATGGACGAGGAAGCGAACGGCGCAGGCAAAGGCGCGGCCGGAAAAAATACTGGCAGTGAGTAGCCTTTGCGCTTCAGTAAGGCCCGCGCCCGGTTAGGGTTGGCATCGAGTGAGATGCACACAAATGCAATTTTCGTGGTATCAACTTTCTGATAAAGCGCTTGCAAGCCGGGCATTTCGGCCAGGCAAGGCGGGCACCAGCTGGCCCACATATTCACCAGCACCACCTTACCCTGAAACCGCCGCAAATTGGCCGGCTGGCCGCCTAGGGTATACAGCGGCACGCTAGGCACCCCGCTTAGGCGGTAGTTGGCTGGTTGGGCAGTTGCTAGGGCCGGGCGCACAGGTAGAGCCGGTTGCCACAAGCCCGTGGCCAGCAGCCCGCGCTGCAGCGTGCTTATCACGGGTAGGCGCAGGTCGGTAGTGAGCACCAAGCTAAAAAGGGCGAAGAAGCTCACTTCACCCCAGTTTTTACGCAGCCAGCTTAGCATAAACAACTTTAGTTAATCGTTTACTTACGTGCTCATTAAATACCTTTGCCTGCGCTAGCGCATCACCCAGCGCGCTCGGCAAACCTTGCTGCTTGTCCTCCCGGCTGCCACGTGCGTACGCTACCTGCTCCTTCCTGCGCACGCCGCTAGCAGCCGCCAGCTACGCGCCTGAGCAACTTATTACGCAGCGGCATCGGTGACTCTTCTCTACTACCGCTATGATTCTCAACTTTCACGCTATTCAGGTGCAGTATGCGCCCGAAGTCTCGCTGCTGCGCTTTCAATATTGTCAGCCGACCACCGAACTGGCAGTCAACCGAAAAAGCTTGAATGTGGTTGCGCAACTTATCGAGCAAAATACTATTTCGGAGGGACTGATTGACTTGCGTGGGCGGCCCCGTATCAGCCCCGAGCAGCAGCTGTGGGTGGCTACCAACTGGCTGCCGCGCGTGTCGGTGCCAGCCATCCGGCACGTAGCCTTTATCATGTCCAAGACCGGCCTCTACAACCAGATGGTCATTGAAGCCATGCACTATGCGGCGCGGCATTTTATCCGCTACGAGGTGCAGTTTTTCAGCGAGCCCGCCAGCGCGCTCGATTGGCTACTCAGCTTCCAAGACTCTACGGCGCAGGCTCGCTTGGAGCTAGAATGGGCCGAGCACCCCCTAGCCTCGAACATTGAACACTAGGGGGTGTAGTTGCCTCACTGCCCTTAGGCTTGGGCTACGACGTGGGCCGGCTGCACGCGCACCAGTTCTTCAAACTGGGCTTCGCGGGCTTCAATGTCCTCTTGGGTGAGGTTGAGCAGGCGCTCGGTGCCAAACTTCTCGACGCAGAACGACGCCATGGCCGAGCCGTGAATGACGGCGCGCTTCAGGTTCTCGAACGAGCAGTCGTCGGTGGCCGCAATGTGGCCGATGAAGCCACCCGCGAAGGTGTCGCCGGCGCCGGTGGGGTCGAATACTTCTTCCAGCGGCAGGGCCGGGGCGAAGAATATCTTGTTCTTGTGGAAAAGCAGCGCACCGTGTTCGCCCTTCTTGATAATCAAGAACTTTGGCCCTAGGGCCAGAATCTTGCGCGCAGCCTTCACCAGCGAGTACTCGCCCGATAGCTGGCGCGCTTCCTCGTCATTGATGCTTAGCACGTCAATCATCTCGATGGTGGCGAGCAGCTCGTCGGGCGCGGTATCCATCCAGAAGTTCATGGTGTCGAGCACGATGAGCTTGGGGCGGTTGACGAGGCGCTGGATAACGAGGCGCTGCACCTGGGGGGCCAGGTTGCCGAGCATCAGGTATTTGCAGTCCTGATAGCTATCCGGGATGATGGGGTCGAACGAACCCAGCACGTTCAGCTCGGTAACTAGCGTTTCGCGCGAGTTCAGGTCTTTGCTGTACTTGCCCGACCAGAAAAACGATTTTTCCTCCTGCTTAATTTGCAGGCCTTCGGTGTTCACGCCGTGCTCTTCCAACGTTTGGATGTCGCGTTGCGGAAAATCGCCGCCCACTACGGCTACCAGGTTCACGGGCTTTACCGAATACGAGGCCGAAAGGCTGATGTAAGTAGCCGCGCCGCCGATGATTTTGTCGGTTTTGCCGAACGGAGTTTCCAGGGCATCGAACGCCACGGAGCCGATAACGAGAAGACTCATGCGTAGAAGTAGTTGGGGGAAAAAGGTGAGAAGGTTGGGCAAGCAACCCCACAAATAACAAAAAAAGTCCCCGGACTCGCATCCGGGGACTTTGAAGCGGGTAAATAATGGGGCTCGAACCCACGACCTTCGGAATCACAATCCGACGCTCTAACCAGCTGAGCTATATCTACCGTGTGGTGATTTGGGACTGCAAAGATACAACGCAGGCGGTTTTATGCAAGAAGTTGGGGCGAAAAAAGTGCCGCTGCCCTTATGCATTTACGTGAGTAAGCACCCGGTCGCTACCCCACGCCGGGCCGCGGAGTACATAATACCCCCGACCTTTGCTGGATGGAAACCCCCAGCACCTTCGCCGACTTCAAGCTCAATAAGCAGCTACTCACGGCCGTGGCCGATGCCGGCTTCACCGAGCCTACCCCAGTGCAGCAGCAAACCATCCCGCTGCTACTGGCCGGCCACGACGTGCTCGGCATTGCCCAAACCGGCACTGGCAAAACCGCCGCATTTGGCTTGCCACTGCTTATGAAGGTGAAGTATGCCCAGGGCGAGCACCCCCGGGCGCTGGTGCTGGCCCCTACTCGCGAACTGGCCATTCAGCTCGAAAGCCACCTGAAGGCGATGGCCGCCCAGACCGATTTGCGCATTTTCGCCATCTACGGGGGCCTAGGGCCGAAAACGCAGATTGAAACCATCCAGAAGGGCGTGGACATCCTCATTGCCACGCCGGGCCGACTGATGGAGATTTACGGCAAGGGCGAGCTTGTGCTGAAGGAACTGAAAACGCTGGTGCTCGACGAGGCCGACAAGATGATGGATATGGGCTTCATGCCCCAGATTCGGCGCATCCTGGAAGTTATTCCGCGCAAGCGCCAGAACGTGCTTTTCTCGGCCACGATGCCGCCGCGCGTGGAAGAACTGAGCGCTGAATTTCTGGAGTTTCCAGTGCGGGTGGAGGTGACGCCCCCCGCCCAGCCGGCCCAAACCGTGACGCAGCGCCTTTATGAGGTGCCCAACCTGAGCACCAAGCTGAACCTGCTCAGCCACTTGCTGCAAACCGAATCGGCGGCCATGACGCGCGTCATGCTCTTTGCCCGCACCAAGGAAAATGCCGACCAAGCCGCCCGCTTTCTAGCGCGGCACGCCCCCCTAGGGGAGGTGCGCGTGATACACGGCAACAAGGGCCAAAACGCCCGCCTCAACAGCATGGATAGCTTCCGGGCGGGCGAAGTGCGCTACCTAGTGGCAACCGACGTGGCCGCCCGCGGCATCGACGTGCCCCAGGTGAGCCACGTCATCAACTTCGACGTGCCGCTCATCTACGACGACTACGTGCACCGCATTGGGCGCACGGGCCGCGCCCGCCACACCGGCGAGGCCATCACCTTTGCCAACCCGGCCGAGCGCCAGCACATTGAGCGCATCGAAGAGCTTATCCGCCAGCAGATTCCGCTGCTCCCTCTGCCGGCCGAGGTGCAAGTAACCGAAACGCCTTTCGACGAAGGCCAGCAGCACGCCCGCGTGCTAGACGAGCAGAAGAAGAAGGCTAACCCGGACTACCAAGGCGCTTTCCACGAGCGCAAGGAGTGGATAAAACCCGGCGAAACTATTGACAAGCGCACGGGCAAGATCTTCGAGAAAGGCCAGAAGAAAAGCCAGAAAGGCGCCAAGAAAAACCCTGGTAAGAAAGGCGCCTCTGCGCCGGGTGCCAAGGCTCTACGCCGCCGCGGGCAGGGGCGGTAGGCTACTTACCTACTTCTGCCGCTTGGCTGGCTGCCCAGGCTTCCAAGTGCTGAGTTACGGCCGCCTCCGAGGTAGTATCGGCTAGTAGCTGGCGGTAGGTTTGGTGCTGCACATCGAGGCAGTAGGCCACTAAGGCAGCGTAGTGGGCATATTCTTTAGGCTGCATAGTACCATCGGGCAGCGGCACTTCCCAAGCATCGGGGTGCTGGCGCTCGGCCTGGTGCAGGCGAGCCAGGTGGGCTGCCAGCTGGGCAGCCGTACCATGCGGGCGGGCTATGTACTCGGCGTACCCCTCCCGCTTCCATGCAGGGGAGCCAGTCAAGGGGTTGCTGAGGCGGATGCCTAGGGCCTGCGCTTGCAAGCAATGCGTCAGTTCGTGCGTTAGTAGGGCAGTGCTGTTCCAGCGGTAGCCGTGCAGCGCCACGTAGCCGGCGGCAAAGTCAGCTTGGCCTTGCAGCACCACTTTGTCGGCAAAGCCCCAGGCAAAACAGGGCGGTAGTAGCACACCCAGGAGCTTGGGGTATGCAGTGCCTTCGTCATTCAGGCAGATATCGGCTTGGAAATCGGGGCTGTACAACTCGCTGCTGCGCAACTGAGCCACGGCTACCGCTACCTGATTAGGCAACGCAGCCGGCAGCGGTTGCTGATGATACACGGTAAGCTGGCCGAAGCTACTATGCCGAGCATAGCTCAGTGCTGGCGCAAACACGATGAGCACGAGCAGCAACGCTAAAAATACCCCGGTGACTGAAAACCGGAACAACCATTTTTTGAACAGCATAAGTAAGGCAGGATAATTATCGCTCCAGATATACGGCAGGTTCACTTGGTTGCTGCTGCAGCCCTGGCGCCAAAGTACTAAAGCGGCGCGGGCGGTAGGCTACTTTTTCTTTAGCCTAGTAATTTTGATGGTGGGTCGGCAGCCATTAGACACAGTAACGTAGTTCACCTGCACGTACAGCGGGAAATTATCGGCGGCGCTGATTCCTACGTCGGCGCTATTGGCTATGGCAGCGGCGCTCGCGGCAAAAGGGCTTGTACTACCGTCGAGGTTAATCACAAACCCGCCGCAGCAGGGGCATAACCGGGGGTCGTGCAGGACCACGGCATCGGTAGCCGGTTCAGCTTCCTTTTTGCACGCTCCGACAACCATTATGGAGGTAATGAGCAAGCCACACCAGAGAAGGCGAGTAGGTTTCATAGCGCATTTTCTATTTGCTTCTTAGCTATGACCCGTTGCGGTGCAGCACAGTTGCGCGCAGCCTACTTTATTTGGTTTAATGATGCAGCAGGTGCCCGATGCGGGCGCTGGCCAGCGTGAGCACGCCGCCCCAGAGCACGGCGCTCCACAGCATGTGCAGCATGATGCGGTGGCGCGGTACGCCCAGCAGCGTGGCAATGACGGTACCCCCGATGGGCGAGAGCAGCACCGGCGTCAGAAAGGCAATGCCACCCATGCCGAAGCGCTTGAATACTTTAATGATGTTGCGCGAGCGCTTCGAGAACATGGGCACGCGGCGCAGGCGGCGCTGCTGCTGCTTGTGGCGCACCCAGCGGCGCCCGACGCCCGAGATAATAAATACGCTCGTCATCATGCCGGCCACGGTGAGGCCCAGCGTAGGCCAAAACCCTAGGCCCATGCTGTTGCCCGTGAGCGGCCCACCCAAGAACTTAACCGTACTCAGTAAAAAAACCAACGCAAGCTTCATGGCAAATTGCAACACGAATATAGGAAAAACAACAATACAGCTAGTGTTATTAGGCACCCCTGGGGGATAGGTAGCAAAAATAGACAATTACTGTAGTGGTTCGCTCGCTAGGCCAATGAATTTTATATTAGTCTTAGTGAATGTAGTAGCCGGGCCAGTCAACAACCGGCCCGGCTATACTAACCGCGGCTGGAAACAGTTCCAGTACCGGGCTTGGGACACTTAAGTTACAGTAGATTGCCCCTGCTAACGCAAGAACCGGTCCTAAATTTTACTGCCAAAAGCTAAATCGCCGGCGTCGCCCAAGCCTGGCACGATGTACGCCTGCTCATTGAGGTGGTCATCGACGGCGGCGACCCAAAGGGTGGCTTCCGGAATCTCATCCATCACGTGGCGCACGCCCTCGGGCGAGGCAATAACGGCGGCGATGTGCACCTGCCTAGGGGTGCCAAAGCGCAGCATGGCCCGGTAGGTTTGCACCAGGCTGCGGCCGGTGGCCAGCATAGGGTCGGCCAGAATCAGCACCCGCTCATCCAGACGCGGCGCCGAGAGGTAGTCGAGCTGCACCCGCACAGTGGCCGTGCCTTCGATGCGGTAGGCGGCGGCAAAGGCGCTGGGCGACTGGTCGAAATAGTTAAGAAACCCTTGGTGGAACGGCAAGCCGGCGCGCAGCACCGTGGCTAGCACCGGAAAATCGCGGAGTAGCTGGCTGGGCGCCTCACCTAGGGGAGTCTGCACGGCCTGGGGCGTATAGCTCAGGTACTCACTGATGCGGACGGCAATAATCTCGCCCAGGCGCTGCAGGTTGCGCCGAAAGCGTAGGCTATCGGTTTGCACGTTCACGTCGCGCAGCTCAGCCAGAAAATGGTTGGCAATGCTCGGCTCTGCGCACACAACGTGCAGGCGCTCGGGCTGTTCGGGAGTTTTCAAAGGCGCATCCATGCAAAAAACCGGGGGTGGCGGAAATAAGAAAGACTGGGATAAAGTACGAGCCGCGCCCCGAAATTGGCGAAGAACCGCCCAATCTCGGGCCGGCTGCCGCCCTCAAAGTCAAATACATGCCCCGGCTGGCCGGCGTGGCGGCGCAGGGCATCGTCGAGCAGCAGCAGCGGGGCGCTGGCGGCACGGCCGGCCGCCGAAGCCGCCGCAAACAAGTAAATAACGCCGCCTGCGTGGGTGATGAACAAGGCGCCAGCTAGTAGCTCGCCGGTGGCTGGGTGGCGCACTTGCCGCAACTCGGCCGCGCCGCGCTGGCTAGCCGCAGCCCACAGCTGCTGCAGGGTGGCGTAGTGGCGTGGGCGCAAGCCAGTAACTACTGTGGTTTTGTAGGAAGTGAACAAGTCGATGAGCTCGGTCAGGTCAGTGCTGGGCATTACAGCCAGCGGCTGAGCGGCCTCGGCATTGCGGCGCAGGCGGCGGCGGTAGTCGGGGGCGTAGGCAGCTTGCAGTTGGGCGTAGCTTAGGCCCTGGTCGAGGTGGTAGGTGGGGCGCTGGGTGGCCTGCCAGCCGGGCAGCAATGGTGGCAGCGGCCTAGGGGGTAGCTGCTGGTAGACGTTAGCGCTTAGCTCTTGGGTTAGCACCAAGTACTCGGCTAGGTCGCGATGCTGGCTGGCTGGCGTCAGCACCAAGCCCAGCTGCTGCGTGAAGGGCGGCTGGTAGACCACGCGCCCCCGAGGCCGCCAGTGCCAAGGCAGCGGCAGCACTGAGCGGTACTCGCCAGCCGGGCCCAGCTCGACCACGGCCGCCCAGCGGCCAGCGGTAGCCGCTAGCCACCACGCCTGGGCATAGGGCAGCGCGGGCGGCTGGGCAGCAGCTAGGCAGGCGTCCCAGCGGGCTAGGTCGAGGTGGCGGAAGCGAAGCAGGCGAAGCACGGGCAGCAACGGGCAGGGGTGGCAGCCCTAGGGCCAAAGGTCGGCCGAAAAGCAGCGCGGCGGTGCGGGCGTACTTTTGCGCGACCCGTTCCGTTTGGGTAGTAATTATTTGGGTGAATGAAACACTACTTATTGTTATTTACGCTATGCGTGCTTGCTAGCCGGCTGGCGGCTCAGACTACGCCAGCCCCGGCACCCCCAGCGCCCGGTACGGCTAACTGGTACATTTTCAACCAGCCGCTGCCTGAAAACGCTAAGACCAAGCTTGATAAGGGCGACCGCCCCGTGCCCACGGACAGGCCGGTACCGGCCGACACTGCTGCCGCTACCCCTAGGGTAAGCGCACCGGCTGCGGTAGCGCCAGCAGTGGCAGCTCCTACCCCACCGGCTGCCCCGGCTCAGGCGGCCCTCAACCCGGCTCGGCGTGCCCGCGAGTACCAAGGCGCGCTGTACGTGCCGCTCGATGTAAATACCTACCGGCTGCTCGACCGCTACGCCATTAAGTACGGCCCCGACAGCTTGCGTGACCCCTATACTGCCAACCGGCCCTACACCCGCGCCGCCGCGGCCAGCCTAGGCGAGCGCGTGCGGAGCGGCGACCAGGCGCTGTCGGCGGCCGACCGCTTCAATGCCGAGTACCTATTGAAGGACAACTGGCTGTACTCGCCCCTAGGCGACAGCCTGAACGTGAGCCGCCAGCCCATTCTCAAGTACTTCTACCGCGACCAAACCGACCTCTACCATGTGCAAACGCGCGACTTTTCCCTGCGCGTGAACCCCGTGCTGCTGCTACAAGGCGGCGCCGACAGTGGCGATGGCAGCATCAGCGGCCTGCGCTACGTGAACACGCGGGGCGTATCGTTTGAAGGCCTGATTGACCGGCGCTTGGGCTTCTACGGTTTCCTTACCGACAACCAGACGGCCGTACCGGGCTGGGTGCAGGTGCGTACCCGGCGCGATGGCATTGTGCCGCACGAGGGCTACTGGAAGGACTTTAAGACCGTGGGCGGCAGTGCCTACGACTTCTTCACGGCCCGCGGCGGCATTACCTACGCAGCCACTCGGCACATCAACGTGCAGTTGGCTCACGACCGCAACTTCATCGGCAACGGCTACCGCTCGCTGATTCTGAGCGACTACTCAGCGCCGTATTTCTTCCTGAAGCTTAACACGCGCGTCTGGAAATTCAACTACGAGAATATCTTCGCCGAACTCACGGCGCGGCGCAGCATTTCCGGGGTTGACTCACTCTACCCGAAGAAGTACCTGGCGTTTCACCATCTGAGCTTCGACGTGACTGACAACTTCAACATCGGCGTGTTCGAGTCGGAGGTATCGGGCGGGCCAGGCCGCGGATTAGAGCTGCAGTACCTGAACCCAATTATTTTCTACCGGGCCATCGAGCAGAACGTGGGCTCGACCGACAACGCCCTCCTAGGGCTCGATTTTAAGTGGAACATTAAGCACCGCGGGCAGCTCTACGGCCAGCTGGTACTCGACGAGTTTAAGCTGAGCGAGGTGCGGGCCGGCAACGGCTGGTGGGCCAACAAGCAGGCCGTGCAGCTGGGCGGCAAGCTGCTCGATGTGGGTGGCATCCGCAACCTCGACTTGCAGCTGGAGTTCAACTACATCCGGCCCTACACCTACCAGCACGAAAACCTCTATACTGCTTACGAGCACTACCAGCAGCCCCTAGCCCACCCCATGGGCGCCAACCTCACCGAGCTGCTGGGGGTGCTCAGCTACCAGCCCATCGGGCGCCTAAGCCTGGTGGCCAAGGCCTTCTATACGGTGCAGGGCCTTGATGCGCAGGCCACTACCTCGGCCACCACGTTCAATAACTACGGGAGCAACGTGCTGCTCTCCTATAACACGCGCCCGATGGAGTACGGCAACCGCACCGGCCAGGGCGACAAGAGCCGCTTGCTGCATTTCGACTTCACGGCCACTTACCAGCCCAAGCTCAACCTGTTTGTGGATGCTACGCTCATTGCCCGCCACCAGACCCTAGACCGCCCCACCTACTACGGCGCCATCGCCGGCAACGAGGTGTATGCCTCGCTGGCTCTGCGCTGGAATATTGCTCAGCGCCTGCACGAGTTTTAACCGCGGAATTAATGGATTAAATAGGCTTTGTAGAGCGGCCGAATGGACTACGTGAAGCTAAAGACTAGGGAAAAGAAATAAAGCAAGAGCGGTGCATAGCCGTTCTTAAATAGGCGTTGCGCCTTGCCTATGAAAACGTATTTACGTCTGCTCAGCTTCTCGCGGCCCTACAACTTTGTGCCGCTGTATGTGGTGTATGCCACGCTGGGCATCGTGTTTGGCATTGCCAACTTCACCCTGCTCATTCCGCTGCTCAACGTGCTGTTCGGCACCGATGCCGCGCACACGGCACAGGCGCCGGCCAGTCTGCCGCACTTTGCGTTTTCGCTCGAGTACGTGAAGGAGCTGTTCAACTACTACTTCACGCAGGTCCTGCTGCTGTATGGCAAGCAAGGCACGCTGGCGTTCGTGTGCGGACTAGTTATCGTGTCCGTTTTCCTAAGCAACCTTTTTAAATACTTGGGTGGCAAGCTACTGGCTGGCGTGCGGGCCCGGGTGGTAGCCAATGTGCGCACGGCGCTATTCGGGCGCATTACCGAGCTAGAGCTAGGCTACTTCTCGGGCGAGCGCAATGGCGACCTCATTTCGCGCCTCACCAACGATGTGCAGGAAGTAGAAATATCGGTGGTGAACACGCTCACGGCCGTGTTCAAAGAGCCGCTTAACATCGTGGGCATCTTCGTGCTGCTGTTCACCATGTCGGCGCGGCTCACCTTGTTTACGCTGGTGCTGCTGCCTATCTCGGGTGGCATTATCGCCAGCGTGTCGAAGCGGTTGCGGCGGCAGGCCGAAATCAGCCAGCGCACCCTAGGCACTATGCTGTCGGTGTTCGATGAGGTCCTAGGGGGGATGCGCGTCATTAAGGCCTTCAACGCTCGCGAGTATATCCTGCGTAAGTTCCAGGTAACCAATATTCTCTACGCCAATACCACCCGGCGCATTGACAACACCCGCGACTTGGCCTCGCCGTTGTCGGAGTTTTTGGGAGTAGGAGTGGTGGCGGGGCTGCTCTACTACGGCGGCACGTTGGTACTAAGTGGGCAGGCGGGGCTGTCGGCCTCGGCCTTTATTACCTACATCATCTTGTTCTCGCAGATTCTAACGCCGGCCAAGTCGCTGTCGGGAGCATTCAGCAATATTCAGCGTGGGCTGGTGGCGGGCGAGCGGGTGCTGCGCGTCATTGACACCGAGCCGGCCATCCGCGACCAGCCGGGGGCTAGGGTGCTACCAGCTTTCGAAGAGCAAATTGAGTTGCGCGACGTGAGCTTCCGCTACGGCGATGCCACCGTGCTGCACGACCTTAACCTAACCATTAAGAAAGGCCATACGGTGGCGCTAGTGGGCCCCAGCGGCGGCGGCAAAAGCACCCTGGCCGACTTACTACCGCGCTTCTACGACCCTACCGCTGGGCAGGTGCTGATAGATGGACATGACCTGCGGGCTTGCACCCTGCACTCGGTACGCGCCCAGATGGGCATTGTGACGCAGGAGAGCATCCTATTCAACGACACGATTTACAACAACATCAAATTCAACACCGAAGCTTCTGAGGCCGAGGTGATAGAGGCCGCCAAAACGGCCAACGCCCACGACTTCATCATGGCTAGCCCCGACGGTTACCAGACCATGATTGGCGACCGAGGCGGGCGCCTGAGCGGAGGCCAGCGCCAGCGCCTGAGCATTGCCCGCGCCATTCTGCGCAATCCGCCCATTCTCATCCTCGACGAGGCCACCTCGGCCCTCGACACCGAAAGCGAGAAGCTGGTGCAGGAAGCCCTGACCCGCCTCATGTCCGCGCGTACCTCGCTGGTTATCGCCCACCGCCTCAGCACCATCCGCCACGCCGACGAGATTGTGGTGCTGCAAAACGGCCGCATCGTGGAGCGCGGCACCCACGACGACCTCGTGAGCCGGCAAGGCGGCCTCTACCAGCGCCTCAGCCAGATGCAAACCAACGCCGTGTTGCTGTAAACCTAATGGCTTGGTAGGCTGAGGCGCTCGCTCGCAATCGCGCCCTAGGGTTACTTTCGCCCCGCAAACCCTCGTTCGCGCAACCAGTCCTGCGCTACCAGACGTACCCGTAGCTATTCATTCACTCCATTAAACCCATCCAATCTGCGCTTTATGGGAGCCCTCAAAAAATTCATCACCGTAGTTGTGATGGTGTACCTGCTGCTGGCATTACTGTTTTTCCTGTTTCCGGCGGTGCGCACCACAGTGGCTGAATGGGGCTCGGGTACCTCGCCCACCGAGAACGAGCGCAACTTCTACCAAGTGCTAGCCATCATCGGGGCCGTAGTGCTAGCCGCGCAACTGGTAATCGAAAACCTTGATAGCAGCCTGCTGCGCCGCACTGTGGGCCAGCAGGACAGCAAAATTAACGAGCTAAAAGCCAAGCTCTACGACTCGCATCAGCGCCCGCTGCCTACTGCTACTACGGCCGCCCCTGACGCCGCCGTAAGCTACCCTACCGCGGCCGACGCTGCCCCCGAGCGGCCCATCGACAGCGCCGAACGGCCCACTATCTAACTCGCCAGCTGTAACTGAGTTGCCAAGCACCGGCTTGTGTCCTCCCCTAACCTTACACCTCCTTGTCTATCCTGTCTGACCGCGTGCGCGCCGAGCTAACCGAAGCCCGCTCGGTACTCGATTCCTTTTTGGCCGATGAGGCCAACCTGACTTGTATCGCGCAAGCGGCTAAGCTGTTTGCCAACAGCCTCAAAAGCGGCGGCAAGGCCCTGACCTGCGGCAACGGTGGCAGCCTTTGCGATGCTCAACACTTTGCCGAAGAGCTGAGTGGCCGCTACCGGAACGACCGCCCGGCGCTGGCCGCCATCGCCCTCACTGAGTCCTCGCACATGACCTGCGTGGCCAATGACTACGGCTTCGAATTTGTGTTTTCGCGCTTTGTGCAGGCCCTAGGGCGCCCCGGCGATGTGCTGCTGGCCATCAGCACCAGCGGCAACTCGCCCAATGTGCTCAACGCCGCTGAGGCTGCCCGGTCGCTTGGCATGCAAGTAGTTAGCCTCACGGGCAAAGACGGCGGCAAGCTCGCCGCGCTCAGCGATGTGGAAATCCGGGTGCCGCACTTCGGCTACGCCGACCGCATCCAGGAGGTGCACATCAAAGCCATTCACATCATGATTATGCTGATTGAGGAGATGGTGGCAACAAACAAGTAGCAGCCCCAAAAAGAACGTCATGCTGCGCGAAGCCGAAGCATCTAGCCCGCGCCATCAGGAGTACCCTAGGCGATGTGAGCGAGATGCTTCGACTTCGCGCAGCATGACGTTCTTTGTAGAACTATCAACGTTCTAGTTATTCTATTCGCTACAATGATTACTAAAGTCTACGGCTCGGCCGTGCAAGGAGTTAATGCCTATACCATTACAATTGAAGTAGTTGTAACCGCCGGAACAAATTTTTACGTGGTGGGCCTACCCGATTCAGCTATCAAGGAAAGCCAGCAGCGGGTAGAGTCGGCGCTGAAGCTGCGTGGCTACCGCATGCCGCGCACCAAGGTGGTGGTGAACATGGCCCCGGCCGACATTCGCAAGGAGGGGGCGGCCTACGACTTGCCCATTGCCCTAGGCATCCTGCACGCCTCACAGCAGCTCAGCACGGAGCAACTAGGCGACTACGTGATTATGGGTGAGCTGGCCCTCGACGGCACGGTGCGACCCATCAAAGGCGTGCTGCCCATTGCCATTCAGGCCCGCAAGGAGAAGTTCAAGGGTATTATTCTACCCGCCGAGAATGCGCAGGAAGCGGCCATCGTGAATAACCTGGATGTAATTCCGGTGGCCACCATGCAGCAGGCCATCGACTTTCTGGAAGGCCGCGAGCAGATTGAGCCGGTGCGGATAGATACGCGCGACGTGTTTCAGCACGAAGCCAACCAGTATGCGGCAGACTTTGCCGACGTGCAGGGCCAAGAGAACATTAAGCGGGCGCTGGAAATAGCCGCGGCGGGTGGGCACAACGTTATCATGATAGGTCCGCCCGGCGCCGGCAAAACCATGCTGGCCAAGCGCTTGCCTACCATTCTGCCTCCTCTCACCATGCAGGAGGCACTGGAAACTACCAAAATACACTCGGTAGCTGGCAAGCTGGGGCGCAACGCGGGCTTGCTCACGCAGCGCCCCTTCCGCTCGCCCCACCATACTATCTCGGACGTGGCGCTGGTGGGCGGGGGCGGCAATCCACAGCCGGGTGAAATCTCGCTGGCTCACCACGGTGTGCTATTTTTAGACGAGCTACCCGAGTTTAAGCGCACGGTGCTGGAAGTGATGCGCCAGCCGCTGGAGGAGCGCCGCGTCACCATCTCGCGAGCCAAGGTGAGCATCGATTTTCCGGCTTCGTTTATGCTGATTGCCAGTATGAATCCCTGCCCCTGTGGCTACTATAACCACCCCGAAAAGGACTGCGTGTGCGGCCCCGGCGTGGTGCAGAAGTACCTCAACAAGGTATCGGGTCCGCTGCTCGACCGCATCGACCTGCACGTGGAAGTGACGCCCGTGAGCTTCGACCAGATGGCCGACAACCGCCGGGCCGAAGATAGCCGCACGGTGCAGCAGCGCGTGGAGGCCGCCCGCCAGCGCCAGGCCGAGCGCTTCAAAGAGTTTCCCGAAATCCATTCGAACGCGCTCATGCCCAGCCAAATGGTAAAGGACATTTGCCAGATTAGCACTGCTGGCCGCGTCCTACTCAAGACGGCCATGGAGCGCCTAGGGCTGAGTGCCCGCGCCTACGACCGCATTCTGAAAGTAGCCCGTACCATCGCCGACCTAGCTGGCTCGAAAGAGATTGAGATTCAGCACTTGGCCGAAGCCATTCAGTACCGCTCGCTCGACCGTGAGGGCTGGGCAGGGTAGATTTCCGTATTTTGCGGCATGGAAAAGCCACCCTATTCGCTCGACTACCTACGGCAGGTACTAGCCGCGTACTTTGCCGACAAGCCAGTGCGCCGCGTGCGGGTGTTCGGCTCGTATGCACGGGGCGAAGCCACTGCCGAGTCCGATTTAGACTTGCTGGTTGAGTTGGAGCGGCCTGTAGGATGGGAATACTTCCATTACGCGCCTCAATTATCTGATAGCTTAGGCATTAGAGTTGATTTGGGCACTAGCGTATCGGCTTATATTATGCGCTACATAAAAAAAGATTTGCGAACGCTATATGAGCCCGAAGAAAAACAGGCCGCGTGACCCCGACCGTGCCCGGCACATGGTGGAAGCGACTCGGTTGATTATAAAATTTACTTCTGGGCGCACCATCCAAGACTTCATGCAGGATGATTTGCTTCGCTCGGCAGTTGAGCGACAATTCGAGATTTTAGGCGAAGCTAGCGCTCACATTTCTTTTGAAACGCAAGCATTCTGGCCTTCTATCGATTGGATTAGCATCAAGAGCTTCCGTAACCTACTGGCGCATGAATATTTTCGCACCGATTATGCGCAGGTGTGGCACATTGCTACCGCACTACTACCGGACCTGCTGCCGACACTAGAAGCCTTATTTACCGACCTCGACCGGCAATTTGGACCCGATGCCAGTGTATAAAGCTTTTATTAAACCGCTGTTGTTCAAGCTCGACGCCGAGCGAGCGCACCATCTTGTATTCGACAACATGCAGCGGGCCGGCCGGGTGCCGGGTGGCCTAGGGCTGCTGCGCGGCCTCTACAGCTCCCAGCACCCCAGCCTGGCGCGCACCGTGTTTGGGCTGCGCTTTCCGAACCCGGTGGGGCTGGCGGCGGGGCTCGATAAGAACGCGGTGCTCACCGACGAGCTGGCGGCCCTAGGGTTTGGGTTTGTGGAGATTGGCACCGTGACGCCCCGGCCGCAGCCCGGCAACCCGACGCCGCGCCTGTTTCGGCTGCCGCAGGATGAGGCGCTCATCAACCGCATGGGCTTTAATAATGACGGTGCCACCGTCGTGGCCGAGCGTCTGCGCCAGCGTCGCAACCGGCAGCTCATCATCGGGGGCAACATTGGCAAGAACAAGGACACGCCCAACGAGCAGGCCGCCGACGACTACGTAGCCGCCTTTGAGGCGCTGGCCGACGTGGTCGATTATTTCGTGGTGAACGTGAGCTCGCCCAACACGCCGGGCCTGCGCGAGCTGCAAGACAAGAAGCCCTTAATCAACCTGTTGCAGCAGGTACAGGCCCGCAACCTGGCCCGCCCAGCTCCTAGGCCCCTGCTACTTAAAATAGCCCCCGACCTCACCGACGCGCAGCTCGACGACATCCTGGAAATAGCCCGCGAAACCCAGCTCAGTGGCCTGGTCGCCACCAATACAACCATCGAGCGCGGGGGGCTTACGACGCCCGCGGCCGCCGTAGGGGCCTTAGGAGCGGGCGGCCTCAGCGGACGGCCATTACGGGCCCGGGCCACCGAGGTTATTCGCTACTTACACCAGCGCAGCAGCGGCGAATTGCCCATCATTGGGGCGGGCGGCATCCACTCGGCCGAGGATGCGCTGGAAAAGCTAGCGGCCGGCGCCACGCTGGTGCAGCTCTATACCGGGTTCGTGTACGAGGGGCCAGCGCTGGTGCAGCGCATCAACCGCGCGCTGATGGCGTAGCTAGTGCCCTAGGCGCACGCCTACTTTCAGTTCTAGCGCGTCGGCAATGGCGCGGTGCACCTTGAGGTCGACCGCGCCGAACAGCCAAGGCGTGAAGTGGTACTTCAACCCCACTCGCTCGTAGTAGAAAGGGTTGGAGGCGTAGGGATTATAGAAATACACGCCTAAGTGCGTAACCAGGGCCAGCCGACCAATAAGCAGCTCGTGGCCCACGAAGGCGCCGGCCTTGCGGGTATCGGGCAGGCGGTCGGTTTGGCGGGCCGTATCGAGCTGTGCGGCTCGCAGCGAGCGGTCGTAGAAGCCCTCCAGCCCTATCAGCAGGTTGCTTTTGCGGTTGAGGCGCCGGCCGGCCGCCAGCGTCAGCGAATTCACCACGTACACCTCCGCATCGGCAATGCTGCGCCGCTTGAAAGCCACGCTCGTGCTCAGGCTCAAGAAGTTACGCCCAACGCCGGGCGGAGCCGGGGCGTAATTGCTGCGGTGCGGCACCGGGCGCTGCTGGTGGCAGTTCAGCCCTAGGGCCACGGTGGGCAGGTTAATACCAAAATTGGGCTTGTCGGTGGCGCCATTCGAGTAGTGCGTCAGGCCGAGGGCCAGCAGCAAGCCCAGGTGCTCACTCAGCGCTACGTCGTACTCGGCCCGGAACTGCAGCGTGGCATTAAGGGGCGAGCTGACAAAAGTGTTTTTCCGGTTGGTATACAAGTCGTAATGCACCGGGAAGTAGGCCAGCCCCGTCCCCAGCCGCACGCTAAAATCGTGGCGTGCCGTGCGGGCAAAGGTCTTGCTCAAGTACACCGTAGCGGCGTAGCTCTGCCCCAGCACGGGGTTGCGATAATCGTAATATACCAGGGCCAATCCTACCTTGGGGTAGCGGTACCACGCGTGCCAGGGCTGGGCGCCGGTGGTCTGCCGCTGCACGTTCAGTTCGACCCCTAGGGGGTGCGAAGCAGCTAGGTGCGCCACCGCTGGCGCGTGGTTTACAATGAAACTTCCCTGCGCGTAAACACCAAAAATATACGGCATCGCTGACGGCACCGAATCGACGGGGGCCGCCAACTGCTGCGCCAGCACGGACTGAGAAATACTATTTACTAATAGTAAAGTAACTACTTGCAAATAAACAGCATACCGAGTAGCAGTCAGCAACTGGAGCTTCAAACGGCTCAACAGCCAGAAGACGCTGCTATATGCAGCCTGCGCTATGCGTTGCATCGTCTTCAAAAATCTATTTTCAGCTTTTTTGAAACCCAAGCAAAATTATGGTCGATATAAGCCCCGTTTTCGGTTGGTACGCAGCTGACCAGCCTTTTTTAATTACCAAGTCGTCATTTTTTATCGAATTTTCAGCATTATGAAAAAATTCATCCTTCCCCTCGCCCTTCTCGTTGGCGCTGCTGGTGCCGCGCACGCTCAAACTGGTTTTAAGTACGGTGTTAAAGGTGGCTTCAACCTGAGCACTTACACCGGGGGCGGCAGCATTGGCACTAACACGGGCTTCAAGCCGGGCTTCTCGGCCGGTGTGCTTGTTAATTACGGCCTCTCCGATAACACCTCACTGCAGCTTGAAGGCGTGTATTCGCAGAAAGGCGCTTACCTCGACCAAGTAAACTACACGGTAGCTAGCACGCCCTACAACGGCTACGCTTACCGTTCGACCTTGTCGTACATTGACGTACCGCTGCTGTTTAAGGTAAACACTGGCGAGGCTGGAAAGGGATTCTTCTTCGAACTGGGCCCGCAGGCTAGCTTCGCTCTCGGCGACCGGGAATTTTTCCGCCCGCAGGCTGGCAAGGCTGGCGACCCGAGCGAAGTAACGGTATATAACAGCCGCGACCGGATGGTGCCCGTAGGCATTGGCTACGTTGGCGGCATTGGCTACCAACTCACCAGCGGCCTAGGCATCGATGCCCGCTACTCAGGTGACTTCTCGAACGTATTTAAGGATGGCTTCGGCACAGGCAGCGCCCCGTTGGCTGGCAACAATAACTTCCACAACGGCTTGTTCCAGCTACAGGCACATTACCTGTTTGGCGGCAACAAATAAGCTGACTGCACAGTCTCCTTTCATAGGTAAGAAGCCGGTTTCCGCAATGGAAATCGGCTTCTTGCGTTAGGAACAGTGTAGTTTTGTGGCGTTCACCAATTTTGTGCTGATGAAGAAAGTTATGCTAATTGCCGGTGCCGCGCTATTCCTAGGGGCTAGCCAGCAAGCACATGCGCAGTACCGCGGCCGCGGCGGCAACGTGTCGCTAGGTTTGAAAGCGGGCGCCTCCCTGACCGATATCGTGGGCAAGGATGTCAACTTTGACAATCGCTTTGGATTTCACGCAGGCATCTTCGCCAATATTGGCTTTGCGCGGCTGTTTGCATTCCAACCCGAAGTACTGTACTCTCAAAAAGGTGGACGCTATCCTGGAAATAACGACGCGGGTATTCGTCTGCACTACATCGATGTACCGCTAGCTTTTCATGTTAACACCGACGGCTTCTTCTTTGAAGCAGGGCCGCAGGTAGGTTTTTTGATTTCTGCTAAGGCAGAGGCAGGTAACACCGCTACAACTATCGGTAATTACAAAGACCTTGATTTCGGATATTTGGGAGGGTTAGGCTACCAACTAAAACATGGCCTAGGAGTGGGTTTGCGTTATAATGGAGCGTTCACCAACTTTCCTGATTCTAACACAAATGGGAGTGTTACGGTACAACCCCGCGCTCGCAATAGCGCGTTTCAGTTATACGCCACGTATTCTTTCAACTAGGCACTAGGGTATGTAGAATAAAAAAGCCCGCACTGCTGAATTGCAAGGCGGGCTTTTTTTATTGTGCGTTTCTTAAGAGGCTGCGTATTCCTGGTAGAATACTGGGATGGTTTCGATGCCTTTGAGGAAGTTGAAGACGCCAAAGTGTTCGTTGGGCGAATGAATAGCATCGGAGTCGAGGCCAAATCCTAGGAGCACTGAGTCAAGGCCCAGCTCGCTCTTGAACATGGCCACGATGGGGATGGAACCGCCGCCGCGGGTGGGCACCGGCTTTTTGCCGAAGGTGGTCTCCAGGGCGCGGGAAGCAGCGCGGTAGGCCTTCGAGTCGGTGGGCGTGAGTACGGGCTCGCCCCCGTGGTGGGGGCGCACCTGCACCGTTACGCCAGCCGGCGCAATGCTGGCGAAGTGCTGCTGAAACAGTGCCGTAATTTCCTCGCTGGTTTGGTTGGGCACGAGGCGCATTGAAATCTTGGCGAAGGCTTTGCTTGGAATTACCGTCTTGGCGCCCTCGCCGGTGTAGCCGCCCCAGATGCCGTTAACGTCGAGCGTAGGCCGGATGCTGGTGCGTTCGGGCGTAGTGTAGCCTTTTTCGCCCACAGCGGCGGGCAGACCGATGCTTTGCTCAAACTCCGATTCGGAGAAGGGTGCCTGGGCCAACTCGGCGCGCTCGGCCTCGCTCAGCATAGCTACGTTGTCGTAGAAGCCGGGGATGGTAATGTGGTTATCGGCGTCGTGCAGGCTAGCAATCATGCTGCACAGCGCGTTGATGGGGTTGAGTACGGCCCCGCCGTAGAGACCCGAGTGCAGGTCGCGATTGGGGCCGGTCACTTCCACCTCGTGGTAGCTGAGGCCGCGCAGCCCTACTTCAATACTGGGCACATCGTTGGCCAAGATGCCAGTGTCGGAGATGAGGATGACGTCGGCTTGCAGCTTCGCCTTATTTTCGCGCACGAAGATGGCCAAGTTGTTGGAGCCTACTTCCTCCTCGCCTTCAATCATAAACTTCAGATTGCAAGGCACGTTGCCCTCGGCGCGCATTACCTCGAGGGCTTTCACGTGCATATACACCTGGCCCTTATCGTCGCAGGCGCCACGAGCATAGATTTTTTCGTTTTTAATAACTGGCTCAAAGGGCGGCGAAGTCCACAGCTCGTAGGGGTCGGCGGGCTGCACGTCGTAGTGGCCATACACGAGCACGGTGGGCTTGTCTTCGCCCACAAAGTACTCGCCGTACACGATGGGGTTGCCGGCCGTGGGGCACAGCTCAACGTTTTGAGCTCCGGCCGCCTCAAGCTTTTCCTTCAGAAACTCAGCGGCCCGCTGCACATCGGGCTGAAACTTGGGGTCGGCCGATACACTGGGAATGCGGAGCCAATCCAGTAGCTCTTCTAAGAAGCGGCTCTGGTGCTGGGTGAGGTAAGCGGGGGCAGGCATGGGTAAGCAACAAATGGTTTCGGGAGCAAAAGTAGGCCATGCGCCATTCGTGGCTAACGACCCAGCTTACCAGCCAGCGAGCACCGCTAGCGTAACTTGTGCTCCACGTTATTTCTCGTTATGCCCCGCCTCCTTCTATTCTTCCTCCTAGGCCTACTCCCAACTTTGGCGCTAGCTCAGGCCGCCGACGAAACGTTTGAGGCGGCGCTGCTGCAAACCAAGACTGGGGCGATGCTGGTGTACAACGGCTCGCAGCACGCCTTTTCGATACAATTTACCGGCCGCGTTGAGCCTTCAAAGAATCCGAACTTCCTAACACTGAACGGCCAAGTTGTGCAAGCGGCCATTATTGGCTACGGCAGCAACGGCGACGTGTCGGACCTGCCCGAAGACACTCAAAAGAAATTTCTACTCAGCTACCAGCAGCACGAAGGCACATATTTTAGAAAAGAACTGAAGGTGCCCATTACCGATTTTAGAAAAGAACTGAAGGTGCCCATTACCGATGAGAAAACCGCCTTTGTGCGGCATAGCAACCATTTGTTTCTATCCTGGACGTTTGGGATGCTACACCGCACCAAAGCGCAGGTGAAGCAGCAGTTTTACTTGGTAGCTATCTGCTTCAACCAAGCGCTCGTGCTCAACTGCCCAGTAATTACTCCGGCCGAGGCCATAAGGGCCCAGCAGCTACTAGCCGCCATAGCCGATACCCTAGTGCTCCGCGATGAGCCTGTTGACCTGACGAAGCTTTACAAGGAACTGCACCCCTAGGCTCCTGCCTCATCTAATAGGACTGGTAGTTCTGGCACAGCAGCCTGCATTGTCACAAGCTGAGGTAGCGGCCGCTACACTATTGATGGGCCAAACTATCTTTGAGTACTTAGCTAGCCCAATGAGGTAGCTATCGCTTTCCCCACAGCGGCACGCGGCTCTCGGTGCCAGCACGCAGGCGGCCGATGTTGGCGCGGTGGGTGTAAATGAGCATGGCCGCTAGTGCGAACCCAAACCAGATTTGCCAAGGGTTAGCCGGCCGGAACCAGAGCGTGAGCTGCAGCAAAGCGAAAACCACGCCGGCCGTCATACTGCCTAGCGATACGTAGCGCGTGGTGCCCAGCACAGCCAGAAACACTAGAATGGCCACGCCCACCGTGCCCGGCGCAATAGCCAGCATCATACCCAGGATGGTAGCTACGCCCTTACCTCCCCGGAACTGCGCGAACACTGGATACACATGCCCGATAATAGCCAGCACACCGCAGGCTAGCCGGTAGTAGAACAGCTGCTCGGGCGCAATGACCCCTAGGCCCAGCAGCCAGTTGGGCAGGAAGTATGCTGCCACAAAGCCTTTAAGCGCATCAATGAGCAGTACTGCCGAGCCCGGCCGCTTGCCCAGCACTCGGAAGGTATTGGTGGCACCAGCGTTGCCCGAGCCGTGCTCGCGGATGTCGGCCAGCCCAAAAAACCAGCGCCCCACCCACAGCGCCGTGGGGATAGAACCAAGCAGATACGCGGCCAGCAGGGCCACTCCGATGTACAGCATGCGGCAAAAATAAACCGCCCCGCCACGTACGGCGGGGCGGCAGGCCCTAGGAGTCGCCGAAGGGGTCTTCGGCTTCTTCTTTCTTCTTTTTCTTCTTCGACTTTTTCGAGTCGTCGGTGGTCGGCTCGGCGTTAGGGTCGGGCGCAGGCTCGGCTTCCTTGGCCTTTTTCTTCGCCTTCTTGCTGTCGTCTACCGGCGGCTCAGCATTGGGGTCAGTCGCCGGGTTGGACTTCTTCGCTTTCTTGCCGCTGTCTACCGACGGGTCGGGAGCTGGTTCGGGCTCCTTGGCTTTTTTGGTTTTCTTCTCGGGCTCGGTGGGGGCAGTCGGGTCGGGTGCGGGCTCAGTTTCCTTGGCTTTCTTCTTTTTCGATTCCTGCGCGGGCGGGGCAGCGGGTTCGATGGTGCCTTCGCCAAAGGGGTCGTTGGCTTTAGCCTTTTTCTTCTTGCTGCTCTTTTCGGTAGCCTTATCGGGGTCTACGCTGGGGTCAGCGGCCGGCTCGATGACACCCTCGCCGAAGGGGTCGTTCGATTTTTTCTTCTTTTTCTTGCCTTTGCTAGCGTCAGTGTCGGTTTCGGTGGGCTGCGGGGCGGCCGGGCGAGCAGCCAGCTTGCCCGACTTGCCCAAGTAATCACGCTCAAAGTGCGAGCGGAAACGGTCTACATCTTCCAACTCCCCTAGGAAAACGCCGTAGTCGGTTGCCGTTTCGATGCTGCCTTTCTGCTTAGCCGCCACTTCAGCGTCGTAACCCTCGTCGTCGCTCGACTTGGTGAGCAGCGTGTTATTCGCGTAGCGCAGGTAGTAGAAAGTGCCGGGCTCAGGCTCCAGGTATACTTCCACCACATCCTGCGCGTCTTGGCGCTTAATCTCCACGTAGCCGTCTACTAGGGCGTTGAGGTTTTGCTTGCCTACCCCCCCTAGGCCCAGCTTACCCACCGAATGCCAGGCGCGCTGCTTAGCGTTCCAGCGCAGGTCTACCCGGCTCAGCAGCAGCGTATGCACGAGCTTGGGCGAGATGGTGACTAGGGCCGGTGGGGCGGCACCGGGGCGGCGGTTGTTGAAGGCTTCGGCTCCTTTATCACCGGCTACCTGGGCAATATTCGACAGCTCTTCGGGCGAGCCATCGAAGGCTTCGGGCGCGGCTTTCAGCACTTTGGCCAGCACCGACGCCATGCGTTCTACGGCTTTGGCGGGCATAGTGGCATCGATGCCGAGCAGGCTGCGCACCCGATACAAGGCGCTGTCGGGGTTGGCGATACCTACGCCGCTGCCAACCATCGCGTAGCTCTTGTTATTGGCAATGAAGTGCAGCGGTCCGTTGAAATTGAAGCGGTTGGTGGCTTCGTGGTATACCAGGGTGGTGCCCGCTAGCTTGCTGGGGTCGCTTAGGTCGTGGTCGGTAATCGTGTACTCGCCCTTAGCCAGGTCGTAGTGCAGCGTGCCATCGGTCTTGAACAGCGGTATATCCGCCGTGTTGACCATCGGCCCGGCATAGAGCGGATACAGCGTATTGTCGCTGTCGTTCACAAAGAAGCCGGTCGAGAGCGCCGTACCATCCTCGGTCTTGAGGTTACGCAGGCTCAGGGCAATATTCCTGGGGTCTATACTGTCCTTCACGGCAAACCAATCGGCCGTAGCCGGCCCGCGCTTGCGCCCAAACTGCAGCTGTACCTGTCCGTCGAAGTTCAGCCCGCGCTTCTGCGAGTTGAGCGTAATGGGGCCGCGATAGCCAACACTGGGCGCGAGCTGGAATTTCTGGTTGGCTTCCACGTTGGCCGTGGCAATAGTAGCCACGTGCGGCGGCTCCTGGCCCTGGTCTTCCGAAGCCGGCCGGCGGCGCAGCAGGCTGCCTAGGCGGCGCTTACCCGGCGTAGCATCGGCCAGCATCCCCGCCGAATCGGGCTGAAAGTCACTGAACTTAAGCGCGATAGAATCACCATTGACGGCACGCGACATGTACTGCGCGTCGCCCTTAAACTCATCCCGCGACACCACAGTGATATTGCCGTTCACGAGCTTGTGGAACTTGCCCAGCGGGTCAAGCAGAATTTTGGCGCGGCGCAACTGCCGCAGCTGCCCGCCGCCGCCTACCGCCACGCGCCCCGAATCGGGAATAATCCAGGCGTCGCCGGCGGCAACGTAGGGTACTCCCTTGGCTTGCAGCTGGTACTTGGCTAGGTCGTACTCGGCCGCTTTGGCTTTAAACTTCAGGCCGTGCTGCTCGGGCTTGGTCGAAGCAAAAATGGCCCGCGTCGAGTCGGCACCCGCCGCCCGCAGCGTCACGCGCTTCTTCTTGAAGTCCCAGCGCCCCCCGCTGAGCGAGGTCCGGAAAGCACTGTAGGGCAGTTCAATATCCGATTTTCCCTCCTTGCTACCCCGGAACTCGGCGTAGCTTTTCTTGAGGTCGTAAGTAAAATCTACGTTGTTGGCCGTGAGCGCCGGCTTGCCTGCCGTGGCCGACTTCACGCTTAGCAAGCCCTTCTCACCCGAGTACGTGTCGTTGCCAAACGTCATATTGTCGGAGCGTACATAGCTCTGGGGGCCATCGAGGCGGCCCATGCCACCGAGCTTCTTAGGCGTCAGCAACAGCGAGCCTTTGAAGGTGTGGTCGGCGTACATCTTCACTGGGGCGCCCTCGGCGGGCGTGTGCAGATACAGCGAATCTGTTTTGGCGGCCCAGTTGATGAGGTAGCCAGACGGCAGCGTCACTTTCGGAATGGTAGAACTGGCCGCGATGCTGCCCGTTTTGCCTTCACCCGTGAGCGAGTCGCCATACATTACGAAGCGGTCGCTTTGCAGCGTAGCCCCTAGGTAGCTCACCGTACCGTTCGACTGCAAGCCCTGGCTGTTGAGCTTCACGGTAGCCCCGCCCGCGAGCTTACCCTTGCCGCCATACAAAGGGTAGCCCGTAGTCGGCACCGAGTGCACAAACCCTAGGGACCCGTCTTCCTGCGTAGTCAGGGCCGTTTTGATGGGCGGCAGAGCTTTACTGTGGAATACCCCCACGAAGCCCGCCCGCGACTTACCCGTGCTCATCGAGTCGAACGAGAAAGGCGGCACGTCGAAGTACGTGGTCGAATCGTAGGCGCCTCCCAGCACGTCGGGCTTGTTGAAGTACACGTAGGCACCCGAGGTTGAGTTGAACGACGGGTAGCGAGGCATCTTCTTGCGGCCCGAACGGTTTTTGGGGTCGTTCAGAAAGAGTCGGCCGCTTTGGGTTCGGCCTTTGTTGGAAAGTACAAAATCGCTGGGGCGGTGCTCTAGGTCGGGCTTGCCGGCCACCCGCTTGGTTTTGCTGCGAATGGTGAGCGAGTCAATCTGGGGCATATCGATGTAATAGCCCTCGTAGTTGAAGTTGAAATTCTTGCCCTTGAAGCCGTATATGGACGTTTTCACGCGCCCGCTGAAGTGCATGTCCCGATTCTTTTCCAGGCGCACTACCCCGCTGTCGGGCCGCACGGTCACGGGCACCGCCGCCGAGTCGTCGGTGAAGCGGAACGACTCGACACCACGCACTAGCAGTTGGTTGCTGGCCAGGTTGAGCGTAGCGCTCCGGCCCGACCCGCTCAGGGAATGAATGTTGATGTTGTCGTAATCTTTTTTATCACGCGCCGAGCCCACGTAGGCGCGGCCTTTGGGCAGTAGCGTCACCCCGCCGGTCTGCGGGTTCACATCCACGTAGCCCTCGCGCACCAGGCCCGTCACGGCCGAGCGCAGGTTAGCCTCCGAGGTTTTGGTTTCGGTGGCTACGTCGCGCAGGTTCAGTACCGGCTGGTTGTCGTGCTCGCGGCTGTAGCCCACCAGCAGCTGCAGCGGGTGCAGGCGGTTGATGGTTTTAAGCTGCTGGTAGCGGGTGTTGGAAAAGAAGGCCCGGCTCTCAAAATCAGCCGATACCTGCCTAGGGTTCGTCACGATGGCGAAGTCAATCTTCGGCTCGCTGAACTTCCAAGTCACCATCTGCGCCCGGATGTATACCTGGTGGTACCAGTCGGTATAGGGGGTGGTGCGGTACACGCCCTGCTCATATAGCAACTTCAGCTGCTGCTGGGCCTTGGCGTATTTCAGCTCCACGCCGGGGTGGGTGATGGAGTCGCCGGTGCTTTGGTACATGGCCACGGCTGCGCGCCCGGCGGTCAGCACCGAGTCGCCGAGCAAGAAGTTGCGTGAGGCGGCGCGCAGGCGTGGCTTCCCGTCTTGGCTAATCTTAAGGTTCGAAAATGAGCCATCGAGGGCCGCTGAGCGCACCAATGAGCCTGCCATGCTCAAGCCACCCTGATACACAATGCCTGGCCCTAAATTCTTGAGGCGCACATCATTGGTGAGCGAGATGAAGCGCGGATAGTCGCTTTCGGTGGCACCTGGCTTGCGGCGCGTAGCCTTGTAGCTAAGCGCGCCTTTTACCGGGGCTTCCAGCAGCGCGGCATAGGTCAGGGTTACGGGTTGGGCTGTGAACTCGGGCTTAGTCAGGTCGAAGTCGAAGCCTTCGAGCACTGCCGATACCGGGTTGCCCTTGATAGTCCAGTTCACTACGGCGCTTGTGGCCAACAGGCGGCTGCTGCCGGGCGCTACGGTGCCATTCACCTTATGGAGTACCAGCGAGTCGCCGGCCGAGGCCACGGTCACATCGGCATCTTTCAGCTCCAGCACCGGACCGCTTACCGACGGTGGGTAATAGGCCGCCATTGCCGCCAGGGGCGACGGTACAAATGGCTGGTTGGCCTGTTCGAAGTCGGCCGCGGTAGGTGCGGGCTCGGCCGGAGCGGCGGCTGGCTTGGCAGCCGTGCCGGCTTTCGCTACGGGCTTGGCCACAGTCGACTTTTGGGCGGTTGTCGTTTTCTTTTTTACGGGCGTGCCCCAGCCATCATTCGCGCTGCCCCAGCCGTCATCGGCCTTCTTTTTCGTTGCCGAAACGGGCGTGCCCCAGCCGTCGTTGCTCCAGCCATCGTTTTTGCTTGGCTTGCTGCTCCACAGGTCGCCGGTGTCCCAGCCGTCATTGGCTCGCTTTTTCTTGGCGGCGGGCTTCGGCTTGGGCTTGGCAGCGGCGGGCTTGGCTGCGGCGGCTGGCTTTGGAGCAGCTTTGGCTTTATACATATCTGGGTCCGGAGCAGGCCCAGGCATGTCGAAAGAAGCCGCAGGGTCGGGTTGAGCGGGCGTCTTGTAGGCAAAGGCCCACTGCCCCCCGCTAACGCGCAGCGAGTTGAAGCCCGTGCGGTATACATAACCGCCGCCTAGGGCACGGCTAGTAGCTGACAAGTACTTTTCTACTTCCGGGGTTGGGCTTTTGGCCACCGCCTGCCCTAGGGCATCCAGAAACTGGTCGAGCTGCTGGTCGCTCAATCGAGCCTTGTTCTTGCCGTTGATGAGAGCACTGTAGAAGGTAGCCAGTTGCGGCACCGGCCGGTACTTCTTGTCGAGCATTTGCTGCGAGAGCGCTGCAATGGTGCGCTGCTGGCTGCTGGTAAGCTGGTTGCTGCCCCATAGTTGCCGCAGTTGCTCGCCGATAACCTTGGCATTGGGGTTACCCGCTGCCACCAGCATCGTGTTCGCATCAATAATAAACTGCGCAGGGTCGGGCGAAAGGTGCCCCGAATAGCGCTGCACGATAAGCGGGGCCGGCGCCCTCATTGGGGCAGCCGGAGTAGGCTGCTTGGGCGGGGGCCCCATTTGGGCAAAGCCGGGTAACCCGGCTAGCAAAAGAAGTATAGAAGAAGATAGTATATATCGCATAACAATAGGACAAAAACCAGAATAACTGGCACACATGCCCTACTAATGCGTAAGGCGGCTACAATTTCGTAAATATTGCCGATACCCAGCTATTTTGCCTCAAATGACGCTGATACTGCAGCCCTTGCTCTTCCGCTCTCGCCGTTATTTTCGGTAAATCCTCCTCATAAAACCCGCTGAACAAAATTGGGTTCCCGCTGGGTAGCAGCTTTGCGTAAGCAGGCATATCTTCTAGCAGCACGTTGCGGTTGATATTGGCTAAAATCAAGTCGAACGGGGCTTCTCCTTCCAGCACTTCGGCGCCCCCTAGGCGGCACTCGATGGTGTGGCAGTTGTTTTCGGCAGCGTTGTCGCGGGCATTTTCTACCGTCCAGGGCTCCACGTCTACAGCCAATACTTGGCGTGCGCCTAGCTTCTCGGCCACAATGGCCAGGATGCCCGTGCCGCAGCCCATGTCGAGTACCCGCTTGCCTTGGTGGTCTATCCCAAGCTGGTTTTCAATCATGAGAGCGGTGGTTTCGTGGTGGCCAGTGCCGAACGACATGCGGGGCATTATCACAGCCTCGTACTCGATGCCTTCGGGCTTGGGGTGAAACGGGGCCCGCACCGACACCCGGTTGGCGATGATAAGAGGCTTAAAATTCTTTTCCCACTCCTGGTTCCAGTTCTGGCGGGTTATTACGCGGTCCGAGTAGCTGAGCTCCCCTAGGCCCTCGTAGCGGCTCATCACCTCGGCTACCGCGTCGCGGTCGAAGGCTTCTTCGGTGGTGTAGGCGCAAAAGCCCTCCGCGTTGTCCTCGAACGTATCGAAGCCTATTTCGGCCAGCTCAGCCACCAGAATCTCGGCTAGCTCACGCGGGGCTTGCACGGTCAGTTCAACGTAATCCATGATAAGGGTAATGCGCAACCAGCCTAGGCAGGGCGCGAGCGGCGAATGCGCGTGAGTTATAACGCGCCTACCTGCTCGTTCAGTGTCTCCAGCCTAAGCTTAATTGCTCGTTTTGCAGCCCGCGAACGAGCGCACTTTGATGTAATGAATGGCAAAATCGGCCCGGCTGCGGTCGGTGGTGACGTACAGCGTGTAGTCGGCAAATTCGCGGTTGTCGGCCGGATACCAGAGGCCTGTCTTATCGGCAAATAGGCGGTTGTCTTCTACAAATACGCGCAAGTCGGCAAAGGCTTCTTCCGGCTCTATATAGACCGAGCCGAAGAAGCGTTGCGCCGGCTGGGGTCATGCTCTAGGTATACCGAACCGTAAATCTTGCACGGTTCAATCGAGCCGGAGGGCACGGGCCGGGCCGCCGGGGGCGCCAGCCAGAGCAACCACGAGAGTAGAAAAGAAAGCATTGCAGACAGTAGCTAATGAGTTGCCGATTGGGTAAGGCCGAGGCGGCGGGCGTGGCCCGCCGCCCTATGCAATGAGCCTGCCAAATCGGCGCGCGTTGCGTTGCCCACCTCTCCTACTGCCCTAGCCGCTAGCAGTTGGCTGCTACTGGCGGGCTAGAACGACTTAATAATAGCAACGAAATCGGCCACTTTCAGTGAAGCGCCACCAATGAGGCCGCCGTCTACATCGGGCTGGCTGAACAGTTCGCGGGCGTTCTGCGCATTGGCCGAGCCGCCGTAGAGAATAGTGGTGTTGTCGGCCGTGGCCTGGTCGTAAGCGCTGGCAATTTGACCGCGGATGAAGGCGTGCACCTCTTGCGCCTGGGCGCTAGTAGCGGTTTTGCCGGTGCCAATGGCCCAGATGGGCTCGTAGGCGATAACCACCTTGCCAAAGTCTTCTTTGCTAAGGTGAAAAACACCCGTGGCCAATTGCTGGCCAATGAAGTCGAAGGTTTCGCCGTCTTCACGCGTCTGCAGGCTCTCGCCCACGCAGAAAATCGGCTTCAGCCCGGCGCCTAGGGCCGTGTTGAGCTTTTGGGCCAGCAAGTTATCATCTTCGCGGAAATGCTCGCGGCGCTCCGAGTGGCCCAAAATAACGTACTCTACGCCAACCGATTGCAGCTGCTTTACCGATACTTCGCCGGTGTAGGCGCCACTTTCCTTCTGGTGGAAGTTTTGCGCCCCCAAGGCTGGGTTGTGGCCCTCGCCCAGCAGCTGGTGCACACCTAGCAGCAGCGGAAACGGCGGGCAGATAACCACTTGCGGCTTGGCCTCGCCGGCGGGCGCTTGCCCTAGGGCCTGCACGAGTTCGGTGGTGAGCTGCTGGGCTTCGGGCAGCGTGAGGTTCATCTTCCAGTTGCCGGCAACGAAATTCTGGCGCATGGCGTCGAGAGGGGGATTAGGATGCGAGTAATGGGGCAAAAGTACGGGCCCCACCCCTAGCCCACCGCCGCCGCTAGCTGCCCAGTGCTATTGGGCGCTGCCCTCAGCTACTCGGCGCCGACGCAGAGCAACTGCCAGGCCCGCCCCTACCAGCAGCGCAATGGCGGCCCCTAGGGCCGTGGTGGCCACCTCAGGCGCGGCCTCGCGCTGGGCTACCCAGGTGCCCACTAGCCCCCAGGCCAGCGGCAAGGGTATCCGCATATCGCGGGCGCGCCAGGCCAACGCCACGCCCAGGCCCGCCGCTATCACTATCAGCACGCAGCTTCCCCACAGGCTGGCGGCGGACGACCAGTGCCACCCTAGGCCGTCGCGCAGCCCAAATACCATATTGAGTGTCGTGGCCAGCATTACCCAGCCCAAATACAGGCTCAGGAACCAGACAGGCCAGCTCGGCGCCTGTCCGGCCAGCACCAGCTGCCGGGCGCGGGCATAGCTCACGGCCAGCAATACCAGCAGCAGTAGCATCACCACTAGGCTCAAGCTAATTAGCTCATAACTGAAAACTAGGGTCCAAGCTGCGGTGGCTAGTACCGCCAGCGTAAGGGGCGCCGCCAAGCGGGCTGGCAATTCGGCCGGGCGCTGGCACGGCAGCAACTGCCATACCGCATATACTACCAAGCCGGTGAAGATGACGCCCCAGATACTGAACGCGTAGCCGGCCGGCGTCAGCAGCGTAGGATGCCGGACCGACATCTGCCCGTTGCTGTAGGCGCCAGCTGGCGGGTGGGCATTATAGAGATAATTGACCCCTAGGCAGGCTACCACCGCCACTGGCAGCAGCCAGCGCCACACGGATAGGCGAACAGGTACAGATTGCGTATTCATAAATAACTACTAAGCACGTCAACAGCATAGTGTCCGAGCGGGCCACTGGGCTTCACTCGATACACTATGCTGTTGACGTGCTTTTAACCCATACTGTTGCCAGCTGAAGTACTAAACGCTTACACGAACAAGCCTTCTACCGACAGGTAACGCTCGCCCGTATCGTAGCAGAACGTCAGCACTTTGCCGCCCTGGGGCACTTCGGCCAGCTTCTTAGCTACGGCGGCTAGTGAGGCCCCCGACGAAATGCCGCACAGAATACCCTCCTCTTTGGCTGCCCGGCGCGTCATCTCAAACGCCTCGTCGCGGCTCACCTGTACCACGCCGTCTATTATGTCGGTGTGCAGGTTTTCGGGAATGAAGCCCGCACCAATGCCCTGGATGGGGTGTGGCCCCGGCGCGCCGCCGCTAATTACCGGCGAAGCCTCAGGCTCGACGGCGTACGTTTTCATGTGCGGAAAGAGTGGTTTGAGTATCTCCGTTACGCCCGTGATGTGGCCGCCGGTACCCACGCCAGTAACGTGCATGTCGAAGCCACCTTCGGGAGCGTCGGCTAGTATTTCCTGGGCGGTGACGCGCTTGTGCACTTCGATGTTGGCGGGGTTCGAGAACTGCATGGGCATCCAGGCGCCGGGGGTGCTGTCTACCAGCTCCTGAGCTTTGGCGATGGCTGCTTTCATGCCGCCTTCGCGGGGAGTCAATTCTAGATTAGCGCCGTAGGCTTGCATCAGGCGGCGGCGCTCGATGCTCATGCTCTCGGGCATTACCAGCGTCAGCTTGTAACCTTTCACGGCAGCCACCAGGGCCAGGCCCACGCCCGTATTGCCCGAAGTAGGCTCGATAATAACGCTGCCGGGCTTCAGGATGCCGTCTTTCTCGGCCTGCTCCACCATGCTCAGCGCGATGCGGTCTTTGATGGAGCCACCGGGATTTTGGCGCTCCAGCTTTATCCACACTTCCACATCGGGGCGCTCGGCGGCAAATAGTTTGGTCAGTTTCACGAGCGGCGTATGGCCGATTACGTCAAGAATGCTGTTAGCTTTCATGAATTACAATGAGTGAATGAGTAAAGGTGTAGATGGGTGAATACAGGAGTTATGCTAGAGGCAATTAGCCAATCTGCCTTCGCCCATTCACCTATTGGTTAAATAACAAACATTAGCTCGCCGGCGGGGTCGTCTTGGCGGGCCATGTGCAACTGCGCCCGGTGGTACACCCGCGAGTGCGAGGGCACGCTCTCCGTCAGCCAGACGTTGCCGCCGATGATGCTGCGCGTGCCAATCACGGTATTGCCCCCCAGAATGGTGGCATTCGCGTAAATCACCACGTGGTCCTCGATGGTCGGGTGGCGCTTGAGGCCCTGCATGGCCTTGGCCACGCTCAGCGCCCCTAGGGTCACGCCCTGGTATATCTGCACGTGCGCCCCAATGCGAGCCGTTTCGCCAATTACGATGCCCGTGCCGTGGTCGATGCAAAAGGCCGCGCCGATGTGCGCCCCAGGGTGAATATCTACGCCCGTTTGGCGGTGCGCGTACTCACTCAGCATCCGGGGCAGGCGCGGCACTCCGCGCTGGTGCAGCGCGTGCGCCAGCCGGTGCATGGCCGTGGCGTAAAACCCGGGGTATGAACTAACTATTTCGGCCAGGCCCTGCGCGGCGGGGTCGGCGGCCAGGGTAGCGGCGGCGTCTTGCAGCAAGGCGGCGCGCAAGGCAGGCAGGCCCTCAAATAGCGAGGCGGCCAGTGCGGCGGGGGCGGCGGGCAAGTCCGGCACCAGGCCCAGCAGCTCGGTTAGGTCGGCTTGCAACTGGTGCAACGTGGCGGCTATGGCGTCAGCACTCCCTAGGGGCCGAATGGCTCGCTCCGGAAACAGTACGGCCAGCACCTGCTCGGCCAGTTCGCAAAAGGCTACGCCCGGTAGCGGGGTAGGCACGGCTGCGTGCGCCCGTGCCAATTGCTCGGCAAATTTTTCGGCGACGGCAGTAGACACGGTAAAATCATTTCTAGCGACTCGAATGCAGGCCGGCAAGTTAAGCGGCCTGGTGCGATTAACCCCCCGAACGCGGCAAAGGTTTTGCGGCGGGCTACAACCACCGTCGTGTTCGCCTCGTTAGGCCCTGGAGAAAGCGAAGTGGCACTTTGCTTTCGGATAACTGTTTCACTTTACCTCCGCGGCGAAGTGCCACTTCCCGCACTATCCTTTCCATGTCTGTTTCCAACATTAACGCTAGCAATGCTCCGCAAGGCGGCCAAGGCGAAAAAAAGCTAGCCGCCGGCCACCACGTTTCGTTGCGCCTCTGGGAAAACGAGGAGCCCGGCGAACCTAAGCCCGCTACCAGCCGCCCCTACGAGACCGTAGGCTACGTGCTCAAGGGCCGGGCCGAACTGCACCTCGAAGGCCAAGTGACGGTGCTCGAGCCCGGGGCATCTTACTTCGTGCCGCAGGGCGCCAGCCACACCTATAAGATTCTGGAATCCTTCTCGTCGATAGAGGCAAACTCGCCGCCGCAGGAGTAAATAGCTAAATGGGCAAATGAGGGGATAAGTAAACAGGCAGATTAAATAGCCTGCTTGCCCTTCCCCTCATTTGCCCATTTTTTCATTCTTACATGTACTCCTAGCCCGGCACAGCGCGAGTCAGAAAGTCCACCGCGCGGCGCTCTGAGTAGTATTCGCCATCGGGCCGGCCCTCGGCAAATCCCACGTGGCCACCAGTTGGCGGCGTTTCCAGGTATAGGAACTGGCTAGCGGCTGCCGCGGCCCGCGGAAAGCACGAGGGCGGCAGCAAGGGGTCATTGAGCGCGTTCACGAGCAGCGTGGGCACTTGAATACCCCCTAGGTAGCGCGCCGACGCCGAGTGCTCATAGTAGGCATCGGCCGAAGCGAAGCCGTGCATAGGCGCGGTGTAGCGGTCGTCGAACTGCGGGAAATCGCGCAGCTCCTCCAGGCCCGTCAGGTCGAAGTGGCCGGGCAGTTGGACGGCCTTGTCGCGCATCTTTTGCCGCAGCGACTTCATAAAGCGGTACAAATACACCCGGTTCTGCCAACGACTGATGTTTTCGGAACCCGCTTTCAAGTCCGTTGGCACCGAAAAAACGGCAGCCCGCTTTACTTGCGGCGGCACCCGGTGGGCATCCTCACCCAAGTATTTCAGGGTCACGTTGCCCCCAGCCGAAAAACCGGTCAGAAACACTTCCTCGTACTCTAGGGTCAGCGCGTGGTCGATAACGGCGGCTAGGTCATCGGTATCGCCGAGGTGGTAGGCGCGGGGCAGCCGGTTGGGCTCGCCGCCGCAGCCACGGTAGTTCCAAGCCAGCGCATCGATGCCAGCCCGAGTAAGGGCACGCGCCATGCCGCGCACATAGGGGCGGTCGCTGCTTCCCTCCAGCCCATGCGAAATAATACCCAACTGCCGGCCGCGCTGCCTACCAGCCAAAGCCCAATCGAGAGTCACGAAGTCGCCATCAGCGAGCTCCAAGTTCTCGCGTTGATAATGCACCTCGGGCACTTGGCGCAACGTACTTGGAATGATGGTTTGCAAATGACCATTACTTAGGTAAGCAGCTGGCCGATAGCCAGATTTCTCCACGATGGGCATAGCGAACTGAGTGACTAACTGGTGTTCTTACTATACGAATATAGTATGCATGACGCGTGGTTTTGCATGAAGACAAGCGCTCTTATTGGCACATGTAGTACTGCTTAGGCACTATCCTCGCTGGTTTTTCCTACCCCTAGGGGCATACGTGTGCAATAAGCCCAACCGGGCGACAGGCGCATGTTTACGCCGTTTTACACTACTTTCTTAGGCTTAGCACTTTGAGGAGTCATAAATTCTTGTTACCTTTGCCCTCCCAAACTCGAAAACCGGCCAAGCGGCCCATTCATAGAATCTATTAGTTGCCATGGCAAACCATAAGTCGGCTATCAAGCGCATCCGCAGCAACGAAGCCAAGCGCGTGTTGAACCGCTACCAGCACAAATCGACTCGCACGGCCATCAAGAAGCTGCGCGGCACCACCGACAAAACGGCTGCTCAGGAGCTATTCCAAAAGGTGTCGTCGATGCTCGACCGCCTTGCTAAGAAGAGCATTATCCATAAGAACAAAGCTGCTAACAACAAGAGCAAGCTGGCAAAGCTCGTTAACGCGCTCTAGCGCGAGACGAGTTTAGCGGGGCCGAACTCTGCCGCCCCATCGTTCGGTCCCGCGCTCTATAAGGAAGCTCCGTCTAGCTAGGCGGGGCTTTTTTTAATCGCAGATTTAACGGATGCAACGGATTGCGCAGATTCGGATGGGTTAGGCTACTGCGTTTAAATTAGGCGACCTAAACTGCTTTTTTAAATACTTACGAAGAACAGCTTATTGTTGAGCATCAAAAAAGGCCACCTATCCGGTGGCCTTTTTTGCAGAGCAGAAGAACGTATCTGCGCAATCCGTTAAATCAGTTTAATCCACGATTAAGCGATGCTTACTTTCATCATGTTGGCTGGGCCGTGCTCGGTGATAGGCATGGCGCCAGTCGTTACGAAGGCATCGCCCTCCTTAATGCGCCCGGTGCTCGTCAGCACGTGGCGGATGTCGGAAATAGCACCGTCGGTGCTGTTAAAGCGGTCGAAATAGAAGCAACGCACGCCCCATACGAGGCTAAGTGCCGTGAGCAGCGGACGGTTGTCGGTAAAGATGAAGATGTCGGCTTTCGGGCGATACTTCGACAGTTGGAAGGCCGTGTAGCCTTGGTGCGTCATTCCTACCAAGGCCTTGGCGTCGGTATTCTTAGCCAAGTGGCACGAAGCCGACAAGATGCTGTCGACCATAAAGGTGGGCGCCGTGGCATCTACCGGCCACCACTTATTATAAATCCGAGCGCTCTGGCTTTCCACGCTCCTCACGGTGGCCACCATCGAGCGGATAACCTCGGCGGGGTATTGTCCCACGGCGGTTTCGGCCGACAGCATTATCGCATCGGCCCCGTCGATAACGGCATTGGCTACGTCGCTGGTTTCGGCGCGGGTGGGGCGCGGAGCCGTAATCATGCTTTCCATCATCTGGGTAGCCACGATAACGGGCTTGCCCACGCGGTTGCACTTCTCGATAATCATCTTCTGGGCCATCGGCACCTCCTCCGACTTCACCTCTACCCCTAGGTCGCCCCGAGCTACCATTACGGCATCGGTCAGGGCGATAATCTCGTCGATGTTGCGCAGGCCGTCGGGCGTTTCAATCTTGGCCACGATGCGCACGCTCTTGCCCGATTCGGCAATGCGGTCCTTGATAAACTGAATATCGGCAGCCCGGCGGGCAAAGCTCAGCGCTACCCAGTCAACACCGTGCTCCAGGCCGAACTTCAGGTCCTCAATGTCCTTCTCCGTCATGCTCGGGGCCGATACCTCTGAGTCGGGCAAGTTGATGCCTTTGCGGGGCTTCACCAGACCACCGTAAATTACCTCGGCCTGCACCGTGCGGTCGTTATCGGTCGAAAGCACTTTTAGCTCCAGCTTGCCATCATCGAGCAGAATGCTGTCGCCGGGCTTCACGTCCTTGGCCAACCCTAGGTAAATGGTAGCTAGTCGCTTGGCCGTGGTTATTTCTTTGTCGCCGGCTACAATTTCAATGTGGTCACCGGCCTTGATTTCTACCTGGCCACCTTCTACGTCGCCCAAGCGGATTTTCGGGCCCTGCAGGTCTTGGAGCAAGCCCACGTTGGTGCGCAGGTCTTTGTTGAGGCGACGCACGGTGTTGATAACCGACAGATGCTCCTCGTAGGCACCGTGCGAGAAATTCAGGCGGAACACATCAACCCCTTCCCGAATAAGCATCCCGAGCTTTTCGTAGGTGTTTGATGCCGGCCCAACGGTGGCGACAATCTTGGTTTTGTTGAACGTGGGGGCAGTAGGTTGCATAGGCTAGGGTATTGTTGAGTAGTGCGAGTGCGTGCTACAAGCGCAGCCAGCAGCTAAAGCAGGACATCAACTACTTAAAAAAACAAGTTTTCTTTATACTTTAATTCGTTAGGGTCAAGCTCGCTCGCGTACTGCACAGCCCCTAGGGCCGTCAGGCGGTCGAGCAGCTCAGTGCCGGCCAGTTCGCCTTCGCCCCCTTGCACGTGCACCAGGTAATCGTACTCGCGAATATCGGGGGCTAGGAAGGGCTTGGCCAATGTCGAGGGTAGCAAGGCTCGGTTGCGCAGCAAGCGCAGAACTAGCACCTCGGTAGTGTGCAAATAGTAGCTAAATGCCAATGGCCCTTGCTGAATTAGATGCAGCACAAAATCGGGCTGCCGCTGCAGGCGCAGGCGCAGCCCCCGGTTGAGCGCCCAGGCTAGCGTGTAGTCGCGGGTGCTCGATACAAGGCCGTAGAGCGCAAAGTCGCAGGCATAATCGGGCTCCAGCGTGAGGGTTTTCATGGGGCAACGGACGGCAGGCCGGGCACAAAGCTACACCGGGCGGGCGGCCGGCAAGAGCCTGTGCCGCCTAGGGCACCAAAATATTATACGCCCGGTTACAGGGGGTTTCGCGGCGCGGTTGCGAAAAGTAACGTTACTTTGCAATCAAGTTTTCCCTAAACCACGACTGCAATGTCTGAAATCGCCGAAAAAGTAAAAGCCATTATTATCGACAAGCTGGGGGTAGAGTCTTCGGAGGTTACGCCCGAAGCTAGCTTCACCAACGACCTGGGTGCCGACTCGCTTGACACCGTGGAGCTGATTATGGAATTCGAGAAAGAATTCAACGTAAGCATCCCCGACGACCAGGCCGAAAACATCCAGACTGTTGGCCAGGCGATTAGCTACCTCGAAGAGCACGCCAAATAGACCGCAGAATTAAACGAATTCACCGGCTTGGCTCACGCCTTCCGCTGGTTACGCAGCTACGTTTGCCCGAGGGCAAGCCGGCTAAGCGAGCTTACCTTGGAAGAGCACGGCTACTTTCGTCAGTTGGACTCGTTTTCCCTCTGTTTTCTATTACTTTTCTTTAAAACCGGCCGGCTTCTGCCGGCCGGTTTTGCGGTTTACGCCCCTCCCACCCCCACAAGCACAACCTGCCTGCGCAAGGGGCGTATCTGCGCAATCCGTCACACTGTTAAACCTGCGATTTTATGTCGTCATTTCGCCGCGTTGTCGTAACCGGTATTGGAGCTATTACCCCACTGGGCAATACCGCACCTGCTTATTGGGAGGCCCTCAAGAATGGCGTAAGTGGAACTGCGCCCATCACCCGCTTCGATGCGACCAAGTTTAAGACCCGCTTTGCGGCCGAAGTGAAAGGCTACAATCCGGACAATTTCTTTGACCGCAAGGAGCACCGGAAGATGGACCTGTTCACGCAGTTTGGCGTGGTAGCGGCCGATGAAGCCATTGCCGATGCCGGCCTGCTGGAAGGCGTCAACAAAGACCGCGTGGGCGTGATTTGGGGCTCGGGCATTGGCGGGCTGAAGTCGCTGCAAGAAGAATGCTTTCAGTTTGGCCGCGGCGATGGTACGCCCCGCTACTCGCCTTTCTTCATTCCGCGCATGATTGCCGACTCGTCGTCGGGCAATATTTCGATTAAGAACGGCTTCCGCGGGCCCAACTTCGTGACGACCTCGGCCTGCGCCTCGTCGTCCGACTCCATTATCTCGGCCTACAACACCATTCGGCTAGGCCTGGCCGACGTAGTAGTGACGGGCGGCTCGGAGGCAGCCATCACCGAATCGGGCGTGGGCGGCTTTAACGCGCTGAAAGCCATGAGCGAGCGCAACGACTCGCCCGAAACAGCTTCGCGCCCTTACGACAAGGACCGCGATGGCTTCGTGCTGGGCGAGGGCGGCGGCGCGCTGGTGCTGGAAGACTACGAGCACGCCAAAGCCCGTGGCGCCAAGATTTACGCCGAGTTGATTGGCGGCGGCATGTCGTCGGATGCCTACCACATTACGGCTCCCGACCCCACGGGCTCGGGCGTGGTGCTGGTGATGCAGAACGCGCTGCGCGATGCGGGCATCAAGCCCGAGGACGTATACTACATCAACACCCACGGCACGAGCACCCCCCTAGGGGATGGCGCCGAGATTAAGGCTATTGAAACAGTTTTTGGACCGGCCGCCGAGCAGCTCAACATCTCCTCGACCAAGAGCATGACCGGGCACCTGCTGGGCGGTGCCGGCGGCATTGAGGCGGTGGCAGCTATTCTGGCCATTCAAAACGGCATTATCCCGCCCACCATCAACCTGCACACGCCCGACCCCGAGATTAACCAAAACATCAACTTCACGCCTAACAAGGCGCAGGAGCGCGAGGTGAAGGTGGCCATCAGCAACACTTTTGGCTTTGGTGGGCACAACACGAGTGTGGTTTTTCGGCGGTTCGAGGAGTAGTTTGTTGAACTGTGGGCTACTAGCTGTCAGCTAATGGTTTTTTCTAGCGTCATGCTGAGCCTGCCAAAGCGTCTCTGCCGAACAGTACGGCGCAGGAGAGATGCTTCGGCAGGCTCAGCGTGGCGTTCTTTTGTATGGTATGCTATTTTAGAAAGCTAGCAGCTAGTAGCTAACAAAAATGTCCATTCCTCTTTTTGGTACGTTTCGTCGGTTACTGGGGGCCGACCGGCAGTTTCGGCAGGCAGTAGCGACGGTGATTGGGCAAGACCCAGAAAATGCGCGGCTGTACCGGCTGGCATTTACGCACTCGTCGGTGGTGCGGGCCGAGCCCGGGGCCGGCCGCCACCAAAGCAACGAGCGGCTAGAGTTTTTGGGCGACGCCGTGCTAGGGGCCGTAGTGGCCGAGTATCTGTTTCGCAAGTTTCCGTACGAGCAGGAAGGCTTCCTGACCGAAACCCGCTCGCGCATCGTTAATCGTGAGAGCCTGAATGCCATTGCCCTGAAGCTAGGCCTCGACAAGCTGGTGCAGCTAGATGCCACGCAGAGCCGGGTAGCCCGCTCGCGCTCGGTGAACGGCAACGCGCTAGAGGCGCTAGTGGGGGCCGTGTACCTCGACCTGGGCTACAAGGCCGCCCGCCACTTCGTGCTGAAAGGGTTGATAAAGCCTTTTGTGGATGTAAACAACTTGGTAACAACCACTGCTAACCACAAAAGCAAGCTGATTGAGTGGGCCCAGCGCCAGGGCAAAAACCTGCGCTACGAGCTGAGCGGTAGCCCTAGGCCCGGCGGCGTCATGGAATTTACGGCGACCGTGCTGCTCGACGATGAGGCTGTGGCTACTGGCATGGGCCTCAACAAGAAGCAGGCCGAGCAGTTAGCCGCCGAGCGCGCCCTAGCGGCCCTAGGGGTATGAGAAATTAATTAAGAATTAAAAATGATGAATGACGAATTGTCTCCATAAGCCTACTACCAGCGTAGGCTAGACAAGTATTCAGTGATTCACCATTCATATTTTTTAATTCAAGAAGCCATGCGCCTAGCCGGAGCCGCCCTCAACCAGACCCCGATTGACTGGGAAAACAACCTCGCCAACATCACCGCGGCCATTGAGCAGGCAAAAGAGGCAGGCGTAGAGCTGCTGTGCCTACCCGAACTGTGCCTGACGGGCTACGGCTGCGAAGACCTGTTCCTAAGCGACTGGCTGCCGTTGGAGGCGCTACGGCAGCTACAGACAATCCGGCCACTTACCGAGGGCATTTGCGTGGCGGTGGGGCTGCCGGTGCGGCTGGCGCACCGCACCTACAATACGGCCGCCGTGCTGCGCGACGGGCAGGTGCTGGGCTTCGTGGCCAAGCAGTTTCTGGCCAACGACGGGGTACACTACGAGCCGCGCTTCTTCGTGCCGTGGCCGGCGGGCGAAACGACGACCGTGGAATTTGAGGGCGAGAGCTGGCCATTGGGCGACCTTACATTTGAGCACCTAGGGGTGCGGTTTGGCTTTGAGATATGCGAAGACGCCTGGCGGCCCGACGACGTGCGGCCTGCTTGCCGGCTGCGTGGCAAAGTGGACTTGATAGTGAACCCGAGCGCCAGCCACTTCGCCATGAGCAAGACTGACTTGCGCTACCAGCTAGTGCTCAAGGGCTCGCGCAATTTTGCTTGCACCTACCTCTACGCCAATCTACTGGGCAACGAGGCCGGCCGCATCATCTACGACGGCGAGATACTAGTGGCCCGCAACGGCCACCTGCTGCGCCGCAACCAATTGCTGAGCTTCAAGGCGGTGGACCTGGAATGGGTGGACGTAGACTTTACGGAGCAGGTGCCGCTGGCCGATTTTATTGTGCCGCTGCCCGCGCCCGATGAGTACAAGGAGCTGAACCAGGCTATGAGCTTGGGGCTGTTTGATTACCTGCGCAAGGCCAAAAGCCGGGGCTTCGTGCTGAGCCTCAGCGGCGGGGCCGACTCGTGCTTCTGCGCTGTGGGTGTGGCTGAGCTGGTGCGCCTAGGGGTGCTGGAACTGGGCGAAGAAGAGTTTAAGCGCCGCCTAGGGGCCTTCGAGCCGGCCAAGACCGAGGTAGTGCAAACCGGCGCGGGCGGCGCGGCCAAGCAGGAAGCCGAGCCTAACCCCAGCGCGCCACAACTCACAGTCAACCAGCAGCTCGTGCGCCAGCTGCTGACGTGTGCTTACCAGGGCACCGTCAATTCATCTGACGACACCTTTACCTCGGCTCAGGAGCTGGCCGACAGCCTAGGGGCACGCTTTCTGCACTGGACGATTGATGACGAGGTAGCGGGCTACGTGGGTAAAATTGAGCAAGGCCTAGGGCGCGAGCTGACTTGGCAAACCGACGACCTGGCCCTGCAAAACATTCAGGCGCGGGTGCGGGCCCCTGCCATTTGGCTGCTGGCCAACGTGCAAAACTGCCTGCTTATCACCACCAGCAACCGCTCGGAGGCCAGCGTAGGCTACTGCACCATGCACGGCGACACGGCCGGCAGCATCTCCCCCATTGCGGGCGTCGACAAGGACTTTGTGAAAAAGTGGCTGCGCTGGGCCGAAACCGAGCTGGGCTACGCTGCCCTGCGCCACGTAAACGCCCTGCAACCCACCGCCGAGTTGCGCCCGCTGGCCGATAAGCAAACCGACGAGCGCGACCTGATGCCCTACGCCCTGCTCAACCGCATCGAGCGGCTGGCGTTTTACGACCGGTTGTCGCCCCAGGCCGTGCTGTCCCAGCTAGTGGGCGAAAGTCCCGAGCACGACCACGAGCAGCTGCGCACCTACGTGCGCCGCTTCTACCAGTTGTGGAGCCGCAACCAGTGGAAGCGCGAGCGCTACGCCCCCAGCTTCCACCTCGACGACTACAACGTGGACCCGCGCTCGTGGCTGCGCTTCCCCATTCTAAGCGGCGGCTTTGGGCAAGAGCTAGCGGGGCTGTAAATAGCCTGGCTCTACCGGCAGTGGCGGGCTTACCAATTTATTCTGCCTACTACTCAGCAGGTTATCGATTAGTAGAGCAAGGAGCGCAAGTTTTGGCCGATATCGGCACCTAAGCTCTTGAGACGCTGGCCAGACAGGCTGACCCAGCGTATCAAGAGCTTTTTGCTGCACCTTTGGTATCAATTTTTATGGCTTATGGCCTGCCACTGCTCGCTACCCTTATGGAGCCGTCTGCCCCTGTTGAGAGAGCTGCCGATGCAGAATTGGTAGCTCGGCTTCAGCAGGGTGAGGAAGTAGCCTTTCGCACCCTGGTAACGCGCTTTCAGGGCCGGGTATATAGCACCGCGTATTCCCTACTGCGTTCGGCTGAGGAGGCGGAGGACGTGGCGCAGGAGGTATTTGTGGAAGTGTACCAAACCATTGTCCGCTTCCGGGGCGAGGCGGCGCTCAGCACCTGGCTCTACCGGCTGGCTGTATCGCGGGCCTTGCAGCACCAGCGGCGGCTGCACGCCCGCAAGCGCTTCGCGCTTTTCACCAGCTTGCTGGGCTTTGCCGGCCAATTGCTACACGAGCCGCCCGACCATGCCCACCCGCAGGCGCTGCTAGAGGGCACCCAGCAGTTGCACCTATTGCAGCAGCACATTAGCCGTTTGCCGGCCCAGCAGCAGGTGGCATTCACACTGCGCCACGAGCAAGAATTAAGTTACGAGGAAATAGCCGCGGTGCTCAGCACTAGTGTGGCAGCTGTAGAGTCCTTGTTGTACCGGGCCCGGCATACGCTGCGCCAACACCTTCAGCCTACCTCCCGACATGCCTAATCCAGACCTTTATTCCGGCTCCGAAGAGGAGTGGCAAGCGCTGCTAGGCCAGTTGCGGCGTCAGTCTCAAACGCAGCCCCAGCCCTTTTTCTATACCCGCGTGCAAGCGCGCCTTGATGCCCAGCACGCTACGCCCCGCGCCTGGCTGCCGAGCTGGCTGCGCCGCCCCGCCTACGTGGCCCTACTAGGCATTCTGGTACTGGCCGTGAGTGGCGACGGCGCGGCCCTGCAAACGGCGCACCCTGTCACTCACTCCAGCACGCTACCTCGCTGATGCGCAGCCAGCCTGCCCAGGCGGCGCTGCCCGAAGTACCTTTGACCCCTCTATCTTTTTGCTGCCCATAACTGCCATGCTCGCTTTTATTACTTGGAATGCTGACCCAATTATCGCCCACCTCGGGCCGCTGCTGCTGCGCTGGTACGGCGTATTATTTGCCCTAGGGTTCGTAATTGGCTCGTTTGTGCTCACGCACATCTACCGTAGCGAGGGCGTGCGGCCGTACTGGGTTGATGTTATTACATTTTACATGGTGGTGGGCACGGTGCTGGGCGCGCGCCTCGGGCACGTGTTCTTCTACGACTGGGACAACTACAAAGACCGGCCTCTCGAGATTCTGAAAATCTGGCACGGCGGGCTGGCCTCGCACGGCGCCACAATCGGCATCTTGCTGGCGCTATTCATTTTTAGCCTGCGCAATAAGTTCGATTACCTCTGGGTGCTCGACCGCATCGTGATTGTAGTAGCCATTGGCGGTGCTTGCATTCGCCTGGGCAACCTGATGAACTCGGAGATTGTGGGCAAGCCTACCGATGCGCCTTGGGCCTTCGTGTTTCCGCGTGATATAGAACACTTGAAGCCTGCCGCGCAGGGTGAGACCCTGCCCGAGGGTGCCCGGCTGGTACAAGTGAGCCGCGAGCCCGGCCACGAAATAGAAACGACGCTGTTGCCGGCCGGCACGCCCCCCACCGCAGGCACCTACGTAGCCGTACCGCGCCACCCCACCCAGATTTACGAGTCGCTGTTTTGCGTATTCCTGGTGGCGCTGCTCTACGGCATTTGGAATAAGTATAAAGACCACACGCCACGCGGCTTAATCTTTGGGCTATTTGTGGTGCTGCTGTTCGGCTTCCGAGTGCTGGTAGAATACCTGAAGGAAAACCAGGTCGATGCCGAAAACGGCATTATCGCGCAGTACCACCTCAATATTGGGCAACTGCTGAGCATCCCCTTCATCCTCATTGGCTTGTGGGTGCTGCTGCGGGCTGGCAAAAACCCCAACAACCGCTACGGCTACGCTCCGCACGAGCTAGACGAGGAGCGGGCTGCGCAGTCGGCTAAATAACTAGCGAGCACCTCTTGGCAGACTACCATGCTGCGCGGGTCGAAGCATCCTTGTGTAGATGTAGCTAGGTGCCTTGGCGGGCGGCCCGGCCACCTAGCCTGGTTGCTAATGGGCCTACTGGCCCTAGGGGCCGTGCTCGGCTGCACCCGGCCGGCCGCGGCCCCGCCCCGCACCTACGCGCAACTGCTGCGCCAGCTAGAACGAGCCGACAGCGCCCGCAACTTCAACGCGGGGCTGCAACTGACGGCAACTGAGGAGCAGGCCAACCGGCGGCTGGTGGCCCTGCGCGAGGCGGCGCTGGCGCACTACGACTCGGTGCACTTCTTCCCGCCGGCGCGCAACTTCTACCGCTGGCGGCAGCACATGTACGCCAGCCGGCTGTACGGCTTGCTGCGGGCTATGCCCAAGGGCGGCGTGCATCACCTGCACCCGGCCGCCGGTGGCAGCTCGTGGTGGCTGGTGCAACGGGCCCTGCGCGAGCCGAACTGCTACGTGTTTTGGGAGCCCGACAATGGCCAGTACATCAAGGGGCAGCTGTACTTTTTCCGACCAGGCGAGGCCCCTAGGGGGTTCTATCCGGTGGCGGCCTTGCAGCAGCGGGTGGCCAATTTCCCAGCCCAACTGCACGCGCTGCTGACGTTTAACGAGGGCATGAGCCGCGACTCGGTGGACGTGTGGGCGAAGTTCGACCAGTGCTTTCGGCGCCTAGGGGGCTTCACGAGCTACCAGCCGGTGTTTGAGGACATAGCTACCGCCACCCTTGACTCGCTGGTGGCCGACGGGGTGCAGCACGTGGAGCTACGCGCCGGGCTGGCCGGCAGCCTCTACGACTTGCAGCACCCAGCCGGCTCGTTTCCGGCCGATTCCATAATTCGCTACTACCAGCGGGCGGCAGCGCGGGTGCGGGCCCGGCGGCAGCCGGCTCTCACCCTCAAGCTGATTTACGCCGACTCGCGCGCCAAATCCACCGAGCAGATTCAGCGGAGTATGCGCCGGGCCTTTGCCTTGCGCCACCGCTACCCCGGTGTGGTGGCCGCCTTCGACCTGGTGGCGCACGAAGATGCAGGCCACCCTACGCGCTACTTCCGGGAGGTGTGGCGGGTGCGCGACTCGCTGGCAGCGGCCACTGGGGAGATGCTGCCCCTGAGCCTACACGACGGCGAAAGCACCTGGCAGCACGTGCCCAACGTGTATGATGCGGCCGCGCTGGGCAGCCGCCGCATCGGCCACGGATTTAACCTGGCCTACTTCCCGGCGGCCGAGGAGCTAGTGCGCCAGCAGGGCATTTGCATCGAAGTGAGTCCGCTCAGCAACCAGCTGCTCGACTACGTGGGCGACTTGCGCACCCACCCGGCCCACGCGTGGATTCGGCGCGGCGTGCAGATTTCCATCAGCCCCGACGACCCAGGCATTTTCGATTATGTAGGAGTGACACCCGACTACTGGGCCATATTCCTGGCCTGGGAGCTGGACCTGCGCGACCTCAAGCAATTATCACTCAATGGCCTTGAGCATAGCTTCCTAGATGCCGCCGAGCGCCAGCAAGCCCGCGCTGCTTGGCAGCGTGACTGGGATGCCTTCGTGGCTCGGCTTAACCAGCTTTAGCAGGCCCTAGGGCCCGGCGGCAGGGCCTAGCCTCTTAGATGCTCAGTTCGTACATGGCGCCCTGCTCGGTAGTGATGAGCAAGGTGTTGGCATCCTTGAAGGCAGCGCCCTCGGTTTGGCCGGCGCCCTTGAGGCTAATGTGGCGCGGGGTTGCCTTCAGAAGGGCATCCCACGAGTCACCCTGCAGGATATACAGCTCCTGGCGGGCCAGCAGTACCAAGCGGTGACCATCGGGCGACAGCGTGGCGTCGGTGACTTCGCCCGGCAGAGCCAGCGCAGTTACTTTTTTGGCGGTGTAGGTGCCGGGTGTTTCGGGCACACTATACACCTTACAGGTGCTGCCGGCGCCACGGTCTTTGGTGAACAAATACACCTGGCCCTCGTGCCAGAGGCTGGCTTCGCAGTCGAAATTCCGCTCCTTTTTAACCGGTGGAAACTCGGTTTGGTCGGGGTATTTGAAAGCGATGCGGCTTACCTGGCTGGGGTTGTCGGGCCGGAAGCGCAGGATGGCTAGGTCGCGGCGAGCGTTCTCGTTGTTGCCGCAATCGCCCATGTAATAATTGCCGCTGTTGTCCCGGCTCAGGCTTTCCCAGTCATGGTTGGGGGCCCCTAGGGTGAAGTTGTCCAGCTCGCGCCCCGTGCCATCGACGCGGAAGACGGTGGGCGTCGTGCCATCATCGCCGAAGGTGAAGTAGCTGCCGGCCTGGGGCGCCGCGCACAGCCCCGAGCTTTCGCGGATGTCGTCGGACAGCGTGCCTACTTGGCGCAGGCCACTAGGCAGGCTGGTCGCCTGGTCCTTTTTACCCTTTTTCTTACCCTTCTTGCCCTTTTTGCCTTCGTGCTGCACCGGGGTTTGGTCGGCGGTGGCAGTGTCGGAAGGGGTGGCTGGCGAGCAGGCAGCCGATAGCAAAACAGTGCAAAGAAGTAAAAGCGAACGTTTCATAGGCTGTCTTGTACGGAAGGCCGGCCCTGTTCAGTTCATTTTCATGGCAAAAACTACCCTAGGGCACCGGGTCGTAGCCGTGACCACCCCAGGGATGGCAGCGGCCAATGCGCCGTAGCGCCAGCCGCCCCCCGCGCCAAGCCCCGTACTTGCCGATGGCCTCGGCAGCATAGGCCGAGCAAGTAGGCACATAGCGGCAGCTAGCCGGTGAAAGCGGCGAAATAAATAGCTGGTAGAAGCGCACTAATAGCAGCAGCAAACGGCGAAGCATACGCACAAAAGGTTGGGCAGCACCGCAAAGTTCGGGGCCGCAGGAGCCACGGCGCCGCTAGCGCACTCCGCACCGTTTCACCCTTCACTAGTTAGCTCTCACTATCCACGTTAACCTGTTAGCTACTTGACTAAAATAACGTGTGAACTGTTGAGTAAATATGTATATTTCAGGTCCTGTAAGTGACCTATGCGACTATCTCTACTTATTCTTTTACTTTTTGGATATACCCTATTTGCCCAGGCGCAGGGCAACGGCCCAGCACCACTAGGCGCGCGGGCGCAGGGGCTGGGCGGCGCCACTACTACTCTAGGAGGTGAGGTGTGGGCGGCGGCCAACAACCCGGCGGGCCTCGGCACCATCGTGCAGCCCACGGCCGGAGCTTACCTCGAAAACCGCTACCTCATTCCGAGCCTCAACGTGGCCGCAGCCGCGCTGGCGCTGCCCCTAGGGCCCGTGGAGGCCGCTACTGCCGGCCAGCCCGCCCGCGCTGCGCATGGCGTGTTGGCAGTAAGTGGGCAGCGCTTTGGTGGGGCGCTATACAGCGAAACGCGGGTGGGTGCGGCCTATGGCTACCGCCTGGGCGTGGTGAGCGTAGGTGGCCGGCTCGACCTGCTGCAAGTGCGCCTGCAAGACCTAGGCAGCTGCCTAGCGCCGGTGGTGTCGCTGGGCGGTCAGGCTGAGTTGCTGCCCGGCCACCTCACCCTAGGGGCATCCCTCTACAACCTGACCCAGGCCCGGCTGGCCAACTACCAAGACGAGCGCGTACCTACCCTACTGCGGGCCGGACTAGCCTACCGCCCCAGCGCGCAGGTGCTGCTGCTGGCCGAAGCCGAAAAAGATGTGGAGCACCCCGCTGGCCTGCGCGCGGGCGTCGAGTACCAGCCGGCTACGGCGGTGGCGGTGCGCCTAGGGTATGCCAGCGGCAGCGAGCAGGCTACGGCGGGCGTGGGCGTACACCTGGGCGGCTTCCGCTTTGACTACGCGGCCGGCTGGCACGCGGTGCTGGGCCTCAGCCAGTTTATGAGCGTGCAGTGGCAATGGACCAAAGCCGAGAAGCAACCAGCTGATAATGAGTAAGCGGCAAGCTTGTTTGGCACCGGGTGGGTGGTACTTCAACTGGCAGAGCAACTGGCCTAGGGTGATGCTAGTGTTGGGAGTGCTGCTCGGGCTGCTACTCAGCCGGTCAGCCAGCGCCCAGTCCTACCCGCGCCGAGCACCCGACCTCGACCGGCTGGCGCAGGAGCTGTTTGCCGAAATTCAGACCGACCAAGCGCCCTACGAAGACTTGTACGGCACGCTGCTGGGCTTCTACCAGTCGCCACTGAACCTGAACACAGCCACGCCCGAAGAGCTGCGGGCCTTGCCGCTCTTGCCCGAGCGGCAAGTGCAAGCCCTGTTGCGCTACCGCCAAGCCAACGGCCCGCTGCTGAGCGTGTATGAGCTACAGGCGGTGCCCGAGTGGGACGTGCGCACCATCCGGCGGGTGGCGCCCTTTGTGACAGTGGAGTCGTTAAGCCCCAACCGGGCGCGGGGCCCCCTAGGGCAGCGCATCGCAGCCGAGGAAAACAACGCCCTCCTGCTGCGCTACCGCCGCGTGTTGCAGCGCCAGAAAGGCTACACGCCGGTCGATACTTTCCAAGGCCGGCCTACGCTGCGCTACCTGGGTTCGCCCGATGCCTGGGCCCTGCGCTACCGGGTGGCCCACGCCCACGACTTCAGCTTAGGCCTGACCCTGGAAAAGGACGCGGGCGAGCCCCTGGCCTGGCAGCCCAGCCAGCAGCGCTACGGTGCCGATTTCTGGTCGGCCCACTTGGTGCTCTACAACCAAGGCCGGCTGAAAACGCTGGCCGTGGGCGATTATCAGCTGCAGTTCGGGCAGGGGCTACTGCTGTCGTCGGGGCTGCTGGCAGGCAAAGGGGCCGAAACCATCACCAACCTGCGCCGCGCTAACCTGGGCGTGCGCCCCTACACGGCGCTACTCGAGAACACGTTTTTCCGGGGCGCGGCGGCTACCTACCAGCTGGCGCCGGGCTGGGAGGCTACGGCCTTTGCCTCACGCAAGAACCTGGATGCCAGCGCCCGCCAGCTGGCCGATTCGCTGGGCGAGTACGCCGAAGTAGCTAGCAGCTTCGTCCTCACAGGCTTGCACCGCACTAGCACCGAGCTAGCCAACCGCCAGCGCCTAGCCGAAACCATAGGCGGCGCACACCTGGGCTACGTGGCGCCCGATGGCAACCTCACCCTAGGGGCAACGGCCGTAGCTACGCACTACGGCACCTCCATTCAACGCCGCCCCGAATCTTATAACCGCTTCGAATTCAGCGGCCAGCAGAACGTGGCCGTCGGCTTGCACTATAGCTACAACTGGCGCAACCTGCTGCTGTTTGGCGAGGCCGGACGAAGCAGCAGTGGTGGCCTGGGCGCCCTAGGTGGCTTACTGGCCAGCCTGGGCCCTAGGGTAGATGCAGCGGTATTGCTGCGGCGCTACGACCCTAATTTCCACTCCTTCTACGGCAACGCCTTTAGCGAGAATACCCGCGCCATCAACGAGAACGGGGTATATGTGGGGCTGAAAGTCAGGCCCGTAAACCGCTGGGAGCTGAGCGCCTACCTCGACCGTTTCGCATTTCCGTGGCTGCGCTACCGCGTGAGCGCGCCCAGCCACGGAAACGACCTGCTGGCTCGCCTAGCTTTTACACCCACTAAAACCAGCCTGCTCTACGCGCTGTATCGCGTGCGCCTCAAGCCGCTCGACCTGCCCACTAGTCTTACGGGGCGCGCCCTACCGCTGCCGGGCCAGCAGTTGCGCCATTCGCTGCTGCTTTACTGCGATGCGCAGCCCACGGCTACCCTAGGACTGCGCACGCGTCTGCAAGCTAGCTTCTTGCAAGACGATGCGGGCCTACCCTGGCAGCGTGGCTACGTGCTTAGCCAAGACGTGCAGGTGCAGGCAACCCGGCGGCTGGCGCTGGCCGCTCGCTACGCCATTTTCGACACCGATGACTACGACACCCGCCAGTACGCCTTTGAGCAGGATGTTCTCTATGCCGTATCGGTACCCGCCCTGTACGGCCAGGGTACCCGCGCCTACGTGCTAGCTCAACTCACGCTCAACAAGCATTTTACTTGCTGGCTGCGCTACGCCGACACGCACTACCGCCACCAAACTACCGTAGGCACGGGGCTGGAGCAGATTCAGGGACCGGCGCGCTCGGAAGTGACGGCGCAGGTACGCTACCGGCTGTAGTGGCCCCAGCATCAGTAACGCGCAAAAGAGGCCACTATGCTGAATTTATCAAAGCATAACGGCCTCTTTCGTGGCTAGGTACGTTCTGGCTTGCTGCTACGCCTCGTTCTTGAGCAGTACCAGTTGAGTATGGTCGGCCTGGTTTATTTTCTTGCGAAAATCTTGATACTCGGTATACTTGGCGGGCGGCAGCGGCGTGGAGCCAGTGGGGCGGCGCAGCTCTAGCTGGCGCACGTACTGCAGCGTGCCATCGGGCAGGGCGGTGCAGGTACTGCGGTAGGTGCCGTAGGCGGTGCTTAGTTCCACAGGCTGCGGCAGGTTACTGGCTTTGAAGCCGGTGGGCAGGTGCAAGCGCACGGTATCCTGCACGAGGCTGGCGGGCGGCAGCGCCACGGGCAGCTCGCGTGGCCCCACCTGGGCGGGCAGTGCCGCCAGGCGGCCCAGCAGGTTGGGCTCCAGCAGCAGGCGCTGGCCGGCGGGCGTTGCCAGGGACGATAGCTCCAGCCCTAGGGTCTCATCTACGGCGGGCAGGGTACCGGCCGTAGCGCCAGCCAGGCGCAGGTTGGTAAGCGTGAAGTGGCTCAGGGGCAAGCGGTTTGACACGTACTTCTTTTGCTCGTCAGGGTCGCCGTCGTGTAGCAGCTGGGCGTAGCGGTCCTGGGCTAGGCCCACGCGGCGGGTGCGTACCGTCGCCTTGCCGCTGCCGTCGGCCGTTAGCCATAGGTCGGTGCGGCGCTGCAGGCGGTTGGCTTGGGCGGCGTAGCGCGGCGTGGCTACCAGGCGGCCACCCTCAGGTGTAAGCAGCAGCGCGTGGCGGTTGCCCGTAAACGAGCCCATGTAGCCGAAGGCCTCGGTTTGGCTCGTGCATTCCATCCACACGGTGTCGGCCGGGGTGGTGCCGTGGGCAGCCAGCGGCATGCACAAAATCATGTGGTTGAACTGGCCACTGGGGAAGCCGGCGCGCACATCATCCTCGTCGACGCCAGCACCTACCAGGGCCGGAAAGGCTTGTAGGCCCGCCGCTTTCAGCAGGGCGCAGGTATAGTTACTCAGGGCTTTGCAGTCGCCGTAGCCGCCGCTGGCTACGCTGCTGGCTGGCGCCGTTTGCCAGCCCCCTAGGCCCAGCTGAATGGACACATACCGGGTAGTGCTTTGCAGGTATTCGTACACCTTGCGGGCGCGGGTGCGCGCGTCGGGGGCCTCCACAATGAGCTGGGCCATCTTGGCTGCGAGGGCGGGCGGCAGCTGGTCGCGCCCCTGGCCCAACTGGTACACCCACTGCCCCAGGCTCTGCCACGAGGTCAGCGAACCTTTGTAGCCTTGCACCTCGAAGGTAGCGGGGGCCAGCCACACGGCGGGCAGCAGCGTGCTTAGCTCGGGCGCCAGCGGCTCGTCTTCCACGGCGGGGCGGGCCGGCAGCTGCCAGCGGTAGGTGGTTTGGTCGCCCTTAGTGGTGGGGGCGCTGGCCGCACCGGCTGGCAGCAGCTGTTCGTAGAAGCGCAGGGGTAGGCTAGTGGGGGTGGTCACTTGCAGCGTGGCCCCTTCTAGCGCCAGCTTCTCGCCGCCCTGGGGTTGCCAGCTAGGATAGAAAAGCGTGTTCTCCGAATTAATCTCGTAGTCGAACTCGACGGTGTATGGGCCGCTGGGTTGGCGCAGGTCGGCGTAGCGCACGCGCACATCGGTCATGAAACTGCCGCCCGAGCTGCCCATCCCCTGGTCACGAATTTCGGACGAGCGTAGTTGGTGCAGCAATTGGCCGTTGGCGTCGTACACGGCTCCACGCAGGTAGTTAATGTGCCGAAGCGCATCATACGACTTCACGAGCTGGCCGTAGTCGTCGCTGCCCGCGCCATCGAGCACCGTTATGGCCTGGTGCACCGTCTCGGTGAGCTGGCCGGCCGATTTCACTGTCACTACCTGGTCGTAGGCCCGCACCACGGCGTGCGCATTCTGGCGCAGGGCCGGGGCAATGGCCGACACCGGGTATTTGGGCGCCGACGCCAGGGGGGCCAGCAGGGCAAGCAAAGGAAGTAGCATAAGAGTATAGCTGCTAGTAGAAAATAAAGGGCAGAAGCAAGCTTGCATGCGCGCCGCTGCCCTAGGGCCAGCGGCGCGCCCGATACGCCAGGCGAATGGCCGGGCTAGCTCGCTTTTTTAATCACGAGGGCTTCGGCTTGCTTAGCCAGCATTTGGCGGTATAGCTCGCGCAGGGCATGGTACTCCTCGGGGCTGTAGACGGCTTTGTCGAGGGTGAGGCGGCTGACCAGTTGCACGGTGTTGGGGGCCAGGTTGCTCACCGATAGCATGTAGCGGCCGCCTTGGTTGGGCAGGGCCAGCACAGCCGCCTTGGGCAGCTCGGCCACGTAGCCGGGCGGCAAAGTCAACTGCAGGTTAATTACTTCCTGCTGCTGCATCCCAAAATCGACTGGGAAGCGGCGCTCGGCGAGCCGGAAAGGGTTGCGGCTTTCGCCAAAGGCTTGCAACGGGCTCAGGTACAGCTCTTGGGCCTCGCCGGACGTGGTGGCAGCCTGGCGCACGGTGTAGTGCAGCCCTAGGGGCTGGCTCGTCCCGGTGCGCGCGGCAAAGGTGTAGCTCGGCACTTCCCAGCCGGGGTGCTGGCTGGCTAGCTCGGTCACGTACTTCTTCTCGCCTAGTTCGGCCAGGCGGGCGCGAGCTTCCAGGTTGGCATAGCCGCCGTATTCCTCACTTACCTCGCTGCTCATGTTGCCTTGCGCATCTACACTCATCTTCACGTTCTGGAAGTGCACGTAACGGGCGCTAGGGGCCAGGCTTATCCAGCGGCCTTCGCCAGTAGCGGGCACCAAGCGGCCCACTTGGTTGAGGCAGCGCAAGGGCAGCGTGCCGGCCGGCAACATCGGTTCGGTGGCATCCAGCAGCAGCTCTTTATTGTCGGGCAGCGGCACCAGGGCCACCACGTAGTTGAACTGCTCAAACTCTGGAAACTCCTGGCTGACGCGGCCGTGGCTACGGGTACTTAGCAACACGGGCTGGGCCCCTAGGCCTGCTTGGCGCAACGCAGCCACCAGCAGCAGGTTCACGTCGGCCGAGTTGCCGCGGTGCTGCTCCCAGGTACGCTTCAGCGACCCGCTGGCCATCATAGTGTTCGTATCGTTATACTTCACACTGTTCATCACCAGCTCGTGCACGGCGGTAGCCCGGGCGCTCAAGTCGGAATGGCGTAGCACCAGGGGGTTCACCAATTCTTTTAGAAAATTGGCGTTGTCGAGCACCTGGCCAAAATCCTGGTGCTGGTTCAGCAGCTTGTTCTTATTGGGCCAGCTTTCGGTTAAGTCGCGGTACTCTTGCTCGGGCCACTGCTCGCCGGCCAGCTCGCAGCTGATGCGAGCCACGTAGTCGCGCGGGGTAGTGATGTAGGGCTCGGTCCGTATGGCCGCGCCGTTGCGCAGCACCCAGCGGTGCTGCTCGGTATTTACTGTCAGGCCGGTAGTGCCCACGTCCATGCCCGCCCCAGCCCCGTCGCCCAGCCGCCGGGTCAGAATCATTGCGGTCGAGCCGGTGCTCACCTCGTTCACATCGAGCGGCAGGTAGCTGTGCAGGATAAACTTGTAGCGGTAAAACAGCGGGATGCTGGTGCGGTACTCACTTATGCGCGTCGGGATATCAGACTGAAAAGTCCAGTCTGGATAGTCAGCCAGAAACGATGACGTAATCGTGTAGGCGTACTCCACCACGGCACCTTCCTGCACGGCGGGCAGCGTAAACTTTTGCACCGTCACGCGGTCGGTGCGCTTCTCACTGAAGATGTTAGCCGCGTCGAGCTTAGTCTTTACGATTTTGCCGTCGGTCCCGCGCACGTACGTGAAGCCGCGCAGGTTGGTCAGTTTTTCGGAATCTCCCTCGCGGTGGTACAGCGGTACCTCCACGGTGGCGTAGTCGTAGCCAGCCTTTTTCAGAATCTTCAGGCGAACCGTACGCTCGTGAATGATACGCATTTCGCCGGCTGGGCTGCCAAAGCGCGAGTTGCCGTAGTCGCAGAGCACGACGGCTGCCGCGCCGCTGTCGGCCACGAAGTTTTTGGCTTCAAAATCGGCGGGCTCGGGCTGGCCGAACTTAATGGGGGGCGGCGTCTTATCCTGGGCAGCTACCTGCCTGGCCCCGAGCAGGCCTGCTACCAGCAGGCCTAGAGATAGTAATTGGCGCATGAGTGCTCCGGCAGCTTGTTATTGCTTTTTAATTACTAGGGCCTCGGCCTGCTTGGCCAGGGCCATGCGGTAGAACTCGCGCAGGTTGGCGTACTCCTCGGCGCCGTACACGGGCTTAGCCAGTATAAGGCGGCTGGATAGCTGCACGGTATTGGGCGAGGGGCTGCTGGCGGCAAACACGTAGGAGCCGCCTTGCTCGGGCAGGGCCACGTTGGCTGCCTTAGGCAGTTCGGCTACGTAGCCGGCCGGCAGCGTCACGTTCATAATTACCACGTCCTGCGTAGGCGCGCCAAAATCAACCGGAAACTTGCGCTGCTCACGGTCAAATGGGTTGCGGGTCTCGCCGAACGTGGCCAGGGGCTTCAGGTAGAACTCCTGAGCCGCACCGGCCGAGCTCGCGGGCTGGCGCATCTCGTAGTCAAGGGCCAGGGGCTTCTCTACTTCACCTATGCTCAGAAACTTATAGGTTGGAATTTCCCAACTGCTGTGCTCGCTGGCCAGCTCGGTCATGTACTTTTTCTCGCCCAGCTCGGTGAGCTTGTTGCGCACCCGGGCGCCCTGGTAGCCACCGTGCTCTTCGTGCACCTTGCCTACGAGGTTGCCCTGCTCGTCTACAGTGAGGGCCACGTACTGGTAGTGCAAGTGGCGCTGGCCGGGGGTCAAATTAACCCAGCGGCCTTCGCCTTCCTTCTCGGGTACCACTAGGCGGCCTACCTGGCTGAGGCAGCGCTGGGGCAGCGTGCCGGCTGGCAGCAGCGGCTCGGTGGCATCCAGCAGTGCTTCCTTGCCGTCGGGCAGCGGCACTAGGGCTACTACGTAGTTGTATTGGTCGAGCAGCGGGAAGCTTTGGTTGATGCGGCCGTGGCTACGGGTACTTAGTAGCACGGGCTGGGCCCCTAGGCCTGCCTGGCGCAAGGCAGCTATGAGCAGCAGGTTCACGTCGGCCGAGTTGCCGCGGTGTTGCTCCCAGGTGTGCTTCAGCGACCCGCTGGCCACGACGCGGTTGGTGCCGTCGTACTTCACGTTTTTAAGTACCAGCTGGCGCACGGCGGCCGCCCGTACCAGCGGGTCGGTATACTGCGCCACCAGCGGCTGAATAGATTCTTTCAAGAACCCGCCCCGGTCGAGCAGCCCCCCAAACTCCTCACTAGCCAACAGCGACGAGTTGATTTTGGGCCAGCCGCTCGATAGGTTCTCGTAGGCTGAGTTAGGGAATTTCTCGCCGGCCAGCTCGAAGTCGATGCGCGCCACGTAGTCGTCGGGCGTGGTCATGTAGGGCTCTTCACGCAGGGCTGGCACGTCCTGCATCGCCCAGTGGTAGTCGGTAGCGCGGGCAGTAATCGCCTGCGACTCGGTGGAAGAGTGCGTTACGCCACCCCCCTGCCACGCCGACCCAGCAGTAGTCGTCTGCACCCGGCCCGTGGCCAGGAACTGCACCATGCTTTCGGAGCGGGTGTTTATCACCAGCGGCTCATAGCCCTGCATGAGCATTTTGTAGTCAAAATACTCCGGGATGACGGCATGGAAATCGCTCCAGCGCGTGGGGATGTCGCGCTGAAACGTCCAGGGCTGCAAGTGGAAAAAGAAATCCGACGAAACCGAATAGGTGTACTCGATAACGGCGCCTTCGCGCACGTTGGGCAAGGTGAACTTGCGCATCCGCACGTTCTTGGTGCGCTCCTCGGTAAATATGTTGGTATTTTCTAGCTTCAGCTTTTCAATCTTCCCGTTTACCTGATTGTATGTGAAGCCCTTAAGAGCCGTCAGCTTTTCCTCATCGCCGTCACGGTGGTACAGGGGGATTTCTACGGTAGCGTAGTCGTAGCCGGCTTTTTTCAGAATCTTGATGCGCGTGGTACGCTCAGTGTCCATCTTGAAGCTCAGGCCATCTACCCGGAAGCGCACCGTGCCAGCATCGTAAAGCACTACGGCCGCCGCGGCGCTGTCGGCTACGAAGCTTTTGGCTTCAAAATCGGTTGGGGCCGGCTGGCCAAACTTGATGACTACCGGCTTGGCGGGTGTTGGCTGCGCGTGGCCAGGCAGGCCTAGGCAACCTGCTAGCAACACAGCAGTGCCTCGGCCGCCCCATAGTAAAAGTTTGTTCATAGTAGAGAAAAAGTGGTATGTAGAAAGGAAGCAATACAGCGCTGCTTATACAGGGTAGTAAAAGTATGTTACCGCCTGCACAATATCACCAAATGCTCACCTTTTTACAGCACTTCTTCGGGGGCTGCCACGGCCATTGCTTCGGCCGCTTTGGCGTCGCTCTCGGCCCTAGGCAGGGGCTGCGCTTTCACACCCAGCACCAGGTAGGCAATGGCCACTAACACGCACGCCAGGCTGACGGCGTGCACATAGGGCAGGCGGCCAGTTTGGTTGGCGAAAATCCAGCCGGCAGCTAGCGCGCCCAGCATGATGCCCACCTCCAGCGCGATGTACATGGTGGCCACGGCGCGGCCGCGCCGCGCCGGGTCGCTCAGGTCCACGGTCCAGGCGTAAAGCGTGGGCGAGTTTAGGCCCGCCCCCAGGCCGTACACCACCGCGCCGCCCAGAAACCACAGTTCGCCCGGCGACCAGGCCAGCAGCCCCAGCCCTAGCGCCATCACCACGGCCGACCAGCGCAGCACCGGCACTCGCCCATACTTATCGGATGCTTTGCCTAGCAGCAAGCGCGTGGCCAGCGAGGCCGCTGTGTAGCAGCTAAAGAAGATGCCTTTGGAGAGCCCTAGGGCCTGGCTTTGGTCGGGCACTACCGTTACGATGGCGCCGTAGGGGAACAAGCACAGCAGCGTGGCCAGGGCCGGCGCCGCCACCTTGGGCTCCAGCACCTCGCGGCGCCAGTCGAGGCGCAGCAGCTGCAAGCTAAAGGGCTGACGTTGAGCCTTAGGGAGCGTCTCGGTGAGCGTACCCTGCACCACCACCGATAGCAGCGCCAAGCCGGCCGAGATGTAAAACAGCGTATTGAGCGAGAAAACCTCAACCACCGTGGCTCCGAGCCACGGCCCCACGGCCATCCCTAGGCCCCCGGTCATGCCCAGGATGCCCATGGCCTCGCCTCGCCGGTCGGCCGGCACGATATCGGCAATAAAAGCGGCCGTGCCCGTGGGCTTGAAGCCAGTGCTGAAGCCGTGCAGTAGCCGTAGCAGCAGGAAGCTACCCACCGTGAGGGCCCAGGGGTAAGCCAGCCCGCACAGCACGCATACCAGCGAGCCCACCACCATCACCGGAATGCGCCCCACGGTATCGGCCAGCTTGCCCGAGAAGGGGCGCGAAATGGCAGCCGTAAAAGTAAACAGCGCGATAATGAAGCCCTTGTACTCGCCGCCGCCTAGGCGCGTGAGATGCCCTGGCAGCTCGGGAATGAGCAGGTTGAAGGACGCGAAAAACAAAAACGACGACAGGCACATCAGCCAGAAGCCGCGCGAGTAGGAACCGAGCATAACGGCCGCAAAGGTCGGGGCTGGCATGGCAGCACCGCAGGCTGGGACCCGAAAATGCCCTAAAAACTGAAGGCTGCCGCACGTACAAACACACGCGGCAGCCTTCAGTACTAAACGGGCCCTAGAGTCTTATTCGCGCATGATACGCTGGCTACCCAGTAAGGTCCCGTTGCACTCTACCGTGAGGTGGTAAAAGCCAGGGGCCAGGCTGGGGGCCTGCAGCACCGTAGTGGCAGCTGGCAACTGGGTGCGCAGCACGAGTTGGCCGGCGGCGTTGTGCAAGGTGCAGGTGATAGGGCCGGTAGGCGTGGCGCCCAACTGCAACTGCAGGGCTGGGCCCACCCACGGGTTCGGATACGCCGAGAAAGCGCTGCCGCCTGCCACCGTAGCCACTGCACTGTAGTGCGCCGTACCGTCGCGGTCGAGCTGGCGCAGGCGGTAGTAGAGGCGGCCAGCCGCGGCAGCGCCATCGGTGAAGGCATAGGAGCGCGCAGTAGCCGAGCTGCCAGCCGCAGCCAGCTCGCCGACCGTAGCAAAGTGCTGCCCGTCCAGGCTGCGTTCAACCTCAAAGCGCAGGCTGTTCAGCTCCGAGGCGGTAGTCCAGGCCAGGGCTACGGCGCCGCTAGGCTGGCGCTGGGCGGTAAAGCGCACTAGCGACACTGGGAGCGGCTGGCAGAAGCCGTCTCGCACCTCGTAACTCGTGCTGGTGCTGGCGCAGCCGTTAAGAGTGGCGGAGACAGTGTAAGTGCCCATTTTGGTGTTGTCGATGTTCGTCAGGCTGATGGTGCGGTCGGTAGCGGTAAAGCCGTTGGGGCCAGTCCAGGTGTAGGTGGCGCCGTACAGCTCCAGGGCTTGCAGCGTGAGGGAAGTGGCATCGCAGCTCAGAATGCTGATTTTCACGTCGGGCGGCGAAAGGGTGCGCAGCGAAATATCGCGGCGGGCGCTGTTACAGGCGTCTTCTACCCGCAGGGCGTAGCGGATGGCGGGCATCAGCCCCGTGAAGGCGCCCGTCGTGTTGCTGGCCAGCACGGCGTCGTTGTTGCTGGTATCGAGCAGGTAGTAGGTATAGGGCGGGTAGCCGCCGCTGGCCGCCGCCGCCACCTGCCCCGTGTTATCCGTGCAATTGAAGGCCTGCGAGGCATCGAGCACTGGCACCGAGGGCACCAGCGTCACCTCGGCCGAGTAGGCCACGCGGCACGGGTTGTTGTAGGGGCCGTAGCTCAGCTGCTCGCGGTAGGTACCGGCGGCGAGGTTCGTGTAGCGCAGCGTGTAGGTGCCGAGCGAAGTCTGGCCCAGGTTGTCGGTAGCCGGGTTGCTCACGGCTTGGAAGGTGCCGGTGCTGGGGTCTTTCAGTTGCAGGGTGCGCACCACGAAAGCAGTGGGTACGCCGGCGTCGGGCGAGTAGGCGCTGGCTAGCCGCAAGTTGCCGCAGGTAGGTTGCGCCTCCGTGCCCTGGCTGAAGGTATAGTCGCTGCAATTGGCATCAAACGAACCGCTGTACGACTGCCCGCACTGGGCGCTGAGCGTGTAGGTGTAGCTGCCCGGCAGCAGGGCCGGAATGGTGTAAAAGCCCCCGTTGGAGCTGTAGGAGAGCGGGTAGTTTTGCCCGGCAGGACCCGACGTGAGCGTGTAGGTGTAAGGCGCCGCTGGGGGCGTGGAGCCGGTCGGCGTGCCGGGCGAAAACAGCACGTCGGTGCGGCCCGGCGTGCAGCTGACGCCGCACGATACGATGGGTACCCCAAGCGCAATGGTCCCTAGGGTAAGGGGATAATCCACCCCCCCGCAGCCGTTGGTGAAGCGCAGCGTGTAGTCACCCGGTTGCTGGCCGGGCACGCCCCACAGGTACTCCCCGCTTGCGCCAGTCGTGATGCGGTCGGGGGCGTGCGGGTTTACTACTACTGTTCCAGTGTTATCGAGCACCGTCAGCTGCACCTGCCCGTTGTTGAATAGTCGCACGTAGGGCAAACGGACGGTAAGGTTGGTGCCACTGCATTCGCGGCTCGCAATGCGGTCTACGGTTGGCACTTGCGTGTTATACACCGCCTGCTCGTACACGCGGCCGCAAGCGTCGGTGATGCGCAAGCGAGGCGTACTGCTGGTAGGGCTAGGTACGAAGAAGTCGGCGCCCGTGGTGCTAAAAGAAAACCGGGCGTTGCCGTCCGTGAGGCTGCTGAGCACGGTCGGGTCGGTCGTCAAATTTCCCCCACCGCTTACCTGGGTTACGGTGAACGGCGGCTCCCAGGTGCTCGGCGCACCATCGGCCACAAACACCAGCGACACCACACTGCACGAGGTGAAGCCCTCGGTGCGCAGTTGCCCGCCAATGGTCGTGTTGTAGCCTTTGCTACCTACCGTCACATCCTGCCGGCTCACGTTGGTGCACGAGTCGGCTACCTGCACCCGGTAGGTGGCTGGCGTCAGGCCCGTAAATACGTTGCTCGCCTGGCTCAGCACCACGTTGTTATTTTGGTCGAGCAGGCTGTAGGTGTAGGCGGCCCGGCCGGCTCCCGCGCTCACGCTCACCGTGATGGAGCCATCACTGCCCGATTTGCAGGTTTGGTCGGTTACGCTGGCCGCGAACTGCAGCGGGGCGTAGCTACCGCCCACTACCACGTTTTCGCGCGTGACGGCCTCGGTGCTCACGTAGTCGCGCACGGTCACGGTGTAAGTACCGGGATTTACGGTCGTGAACGTATTGCTGTCTTGTGGCCCTAGGGTCACGGCATTGCCCGTGCCGGTCTCGGTGCCGCTGATGCTGTAGCGCAGGTTGCTGCCCGTGGCCGCTACGCTAATGATACCAGTGTTGGGGCAGCGGCTTTGATGCGTAGTTACTTGCTGGATAGCGGTCTGGGCCCAGGCGCCCTGACTAATACCGAGTAACACTACAAACACTCCTGCTAACCTAAACCATAATGGATAAAAACAATTCATAATTGGACAGTTAAAAAGTACACGTCAAAGATACAGATTGGCCTTGCAGCCAGCCGGCAATGCCCCTAGCCAACTGCTCTATATTTTAGTATATGTTATCTATGCCTCAACCTTCTAGCAATAGTTACTCTTTTTTCGCACCTGCCAAAATGGCCCCTCCTCCACTCCGGCCCCAAATGTGCCCTAGGGTTGGTCTATGCCATTAAGTGACTTATTCCAAAAGATTTCCGCCAAAAATCCCAGCCACGGCCGCGGCCCCGACAAACCGGTTGTGAGCGTGCGCGAGCGGGCCGCCGCCCTGCGCCACCTGCCCGCGTTCCTCAAGCTCATTTGGCAAACTTCGCCCGCGCTCACCCTCAGCAATATTGGCTTGCGCCTACTGCGGGCGGCCGTACCACTGGCGCTGCTCTACGTGGGCCGGCTCATCATTGATGATGTGGTGGCGCTGACCAAGCTGCCGGCCGCCAGCCGGGCCCTAGGGCCGGTGCTAGGCCTGGTGGCGCTGGAGTTTGGCCTGGTGCTGCTCACCGATGCCCTAGGGCGCGGCGTGGCGCTGCTCGACTCGCTGCTCGGCGACTTATTCGCCAACGTGTCGTCGGTGCGGCTCATGCGCCACGCGGCCGAACTGGACCTCGACCAGTTTGAGGACAGCAACTTTTACGACAAGCTGGAGCGTGCCCGCCGCCAAACCCTGTCGCGCTCGGTGCTCATGAGCCAGGTGCTGGCCCAGGGCCAGGATGCCGTAACGCTGGTGCTGCTAGCCGGTGGGCTGGTGGCGTTTCAGCCCTGGCTGCTGGGGCTGCTGCTGGCCGTAGTGCCCGCCTTCCTGGGCGAGAGCCACTTCAACGAGCGCAGCTACTCACTCTCGCACTCCTGGACGCCTGAGCGCCGCGAGTTAGACTACCTGCGCCAAACTGGTGCCAGCGACGAAACGGCTAAAGAAGTGAAAATCTTTGGTTTGTCGGACTTCCTCATTGCGCGCTTCGAAACGCTGTCCGACCAGTTTTACCGCCAAAACAAGGCCTTGGCGCTACGCCGCGCCAGCTGGGGCACCGTGTTCGCGGCCGTGGGGGCGGCTGGCTACTATGGCGCCTACGTCTACATCATTCAGCAGGCAGTGGTGGGCGCCATTTCTATCGGTCAGCTCACGTTTCTGGCCGGCTCGTTTGCCCGCCTGCGCAGCTTGCTCGAAGGCATCCTGAGCCGCTTCAGCCAAGTGGCCGACGGGGCACTGTACTTGCAGGATTTCTTCGACTTCTTTCAGATTCAGCCCCTTATCGTGCGGCCTACCCTAGGGCAGGCGGTGCGGCCCTTCCCGCGGCCCATCCGCCAGGGCTTCACCTTCGAGGACGTAGGCTTCAAGTACAAGAGCGCCGAGAAGTGGGCCCTGCGCCACCTCAGCTTCGAGCTGCACGCAAGCGAAAAGCTGGCGCTGGTGGGCGAAAACGGCGCCGGCAAAACTACGCTCGTCAAACTGTTGGCTCGCCTTTACGACCCTACCGAGGGCCGCATCCTGCTCGACGGCCACGACCTGCGCGAGTACGACCCCGCCGAGCTACGCCAGGAAATTGGCGTCATCTTCCAGGATTTCGTCCGTTTCCAGCTACCGGCCGGCCAAAACCTGGCCGTAGGCCGCATCGAGGAGCGCCAAAACCAGCCCCGCATCGAGCAGGCCGCCCACCAGAGCCTGGCCGACTCGGTGATTGCCAAGCTGCCCCTAGGCTACGACCAGATGATAGGCCGGCGCTTCAACGGCGGCGTGGACCTGAGCGGCGGTGAGTGGCAAAAAATAGCCCTAGGGCGCGCCTACATGCGCGAGGCCCAGCTACTCATCCTCGACGAGCCTACCGCCGCTCTTGACGCCCGCGCCGAGTTTGAGGTGTTTGAGCGCTTCAAGGAGCTGACCCAGGGCAAAACCGCCGTGCTCATCTCCCACCGCTTCAGCACCGTGCGCATGGCCGACCGCATCTTGGTGGTCGAAAACGGCCGCGTGCAGGAAATCGGCTCGCACGAAGAACTGCTGGCTAATAACGGCCGCTACGCGGAGCTTTTTCAGCTACAGGCGGCGGGGTACCGGTAGGACCTACTTTTTGGCTTCTAGCGGGGCAGGTAAGGTTATATCACCAGAGTCAGCTAGTTTCATCGGCGCCACTCCTGCCTCCTCATACACGTCAGCCAGCGTCATCGTAAGCGCTAGTTCGGGCAGGTATAGTTCATCCTCAGCTTCGGCCAGGGCGGTATGGGCCCACACGCCATGTTCGGTTAGCTGGTACCATTCCACCAGCCAAGTCTGCTGCGATACCAATAGGTAGTGACGCAGGCTAGGCAGTTTCTCGTATTGGTTGAATTTTACACTCCGGTCGTAGGCTTCGGTCGAGGGCGAGAGCACTTCCACGATGAGCAATGGGTGGTGCAATTGCTGGCTTTCGCGCTGGTCGTGCGGATCACAACTCACCATTACATCGGGGTAGGTATAGTGGCGATTATCCTCCACAGCCAGTCGCACGGCTTCCATCTGCACCCGGCATTTTTTACCGCGTAAGCCTTGGCGCAGAGCTATGTACATATTACCAGCTATAGTATTATGCACAATGCTGGCGCCGGCCATAGCGAAGACCTCGCCCTCGAAGAACTCGTGGCGCACTTCGCTTTTTTCTTCCAGCTCAAAATATTCGGCCGCGGTGTAGCGGCGCGATTGTGTTTTGGCGTGTCCCATAGCCAAAGATAGCGGCAACCGGCAGCAGCCAAGCGGCTCTAGGCCATGCTTGGCGGCGTCAGGCCATCAAGCAAAATAGTCCGCGCGGCTAACCACCTTGCGGCCTGCATAGCCACCAGTGCAGGCCCAGCCAAGACATTGCGCACTGCGCCGTCGCATACAACCTAGTTTCGCAGCGCTTTCTTGCTTCTCACCCAAATGCTCCAGTTTACCGCGCTCGATAAGGCTCGCTTGTATTTACTATATCGCCTCAGTCCGCTAGCGCCGCCCGCGCATCGGCCGCCGGTGCTGCGGGTCGTCATCATCCGGCACGGCGAGAAGCCTGCCGACGGGGATAACCTATCGTGCGCCGGCCTCAACCGGGCACTAGCACTGCCAGCGGTGCTCAACCGGCTGCTGCCCACCCCGCCCACCGCTACTTACGTGCCCATCATCGGCACCAACGACGACAGCACGAGCCAGGCGCGCATGTTTCAGACCGTCACGCCCTATGCCGTGCAGCATAACCTGTGCGTGAACAGCGACTACGCGGTAGAAAACGCGGCGGGCTTGGCCAAGGAGTTGCGTCGTCGGCGTGGAACGGCCCTCGTGGTCTGGGAGCACAAGGCCATCCCAAAGATTGCCAAGCGCTTAGGCATTGTAGAAAAGCTAGAGTGGCCCGACGAAGACTTCGATAGCCTCTGGCTTATTGAGTTCAGCGGGGGCGGTGCCAAAGGCAAAGCCAAGCGCCCTACCCTCACGAAAAGCCGCGCCAATATTTACCCCGCGGCCGCCTGCCCCTTCTAAAGGTCAGCGCCCTAAAAAATGCTAGACCGGGCATAGTGACGCAGCGGCAACGGCTTGCCGCAAGTCCTTATCTTGCGGGCACTACCTAGCTGCTTGCTATGCTGCCCACCCCTACCCTCGCTGCCAAGCCCCACTACCCCATCCTCGACGGCCTGCGCGGCGTGGCGGCCCTGCTCGTGGTGGCCTTTCACCTGTTCGAAGCGCACGCCACCAGCCACCAGGACCAGCTCATCAATCACGGCTACTTAGCGGTAGATTTTTTCTTTTTGCTCTCGGGCTTCGTTATCGGCTACGCCTACGACGACCGCTGGCCGAAAATGACCCCAGGCAATTTTTTCCAGCGCCGCCTGGTACGTCTGCAACCCATGGTGGTAATGGGCATGGTAGTGGGCGGGCTGCTTTACTACTTCCAAGCCACGCCAGTGCTGCCGCTGGCCGGCCACGCGCCAGTGTGGCAGGTGCTGGTGCTGGTGCAGCTGGGCAGCTTCATGGCGCCCGTGCCGCCCAGCTTCGACGTGCGCGGCTGGCACGAAACCTACCCTCTCAACGGCCCCGGTTGGTCGCTCATGTTCGAGTACATTGCCAACGTGCTGTACGCGGTGCTGGTGCGGCGCTTTTCGCGGCTGGCCCTAGGGGTGCTAGTGGCGCTGTCGGCCGCCGCGCTGCTGCACCTGCTGCTCACCCGCCCCGAGGGCGACATCGTAGGTGGCTGGTCACTCGAGCCGCTCCAATTGCGCATTGGGTTCACGCGGGTCATGTTTCCGTTTTTCGGCGGGCTGCTGCTGTTTCGCACCGTACGGCCGGGGCGGGTGCCGCAGGCTTTTTTGCTGAGCAGCCTGCTGGTGGTGGCCGTGCTGGCTATGCCGCGCCTGGGGGGCCTAGGGCGCCCGTGGGCCAATGGGCTCTACGAGGCGCTGAGCATCATCCTGGTTTTCCCACTTATCATCTATATCGGGGTCAGCGGCGAGTTGCTTTCTGCTGGCAGTAAAAAGTTGTGCCGGTTTTTAGGCGACATCTCCTACCCGCTTTATATCACCCACTACCCGCTTATTTACATTTACACGGCCTGGGTGCTGACCAATAAGGTGCCATTGCGCCAGGGCCTGCCCGTGGCAGCGGCCACCTTCGCAGCGGCCGTAGCCCTAGCCTACGCCTGCCTGAAGTGGTACGACGAACCCGTACGGGCCTGGCTGCAGCGCAAGCTGACCCCGCCTAAGCCCGTCTCTCAAGCGCTGACTACTAGCTAGGCATTTTACTCAGTTGAAGGCAGCCACTAGCTTACACTGAGCTGCTTATAAGCTGAACATTAGAGCTTTTGTGCCAGGAAGTACGTAACTTGGGTAGCTCATTCTACTTCCCACGTCAACTACTTATGAAAGTCATTTCTACGTTACTTTTTGGCTGCTTACTAAGCTTATTGCTCTCAGGCTGCCTCACTTCACGCGAGGCCCGGGTCGAGTCAAACTACAGTTACCGGGGGCGTTTTCGGCACTACCGCACGTATGGCTTTCTTGGGGGGGAGGGTCTTATGGCCGACAGCACACGGCTGGCGCAGTCGCTGCGCGATGCCATTCGGCAGCGCCTGCGGCTGCAAGGCTACCGCCTAGCTCGTCGCAACCCCGACCTGATGGTGAGCGTGCGCGTGTTCGAAGGCGACATGAAATTCCCTGGCTTTGTGCAAGAAGACCTGCACTCTTGGGTGAAATACAACGACGCTGAAAACGAGGAAACGCCCGACGAGCAGCGCCATTCTTACCAGCCCAAGCGGATGCTGCTGCTCGATGGCACCCTCATGGTTACCCTCATCGATGCACACAGCGATAATGCCATTTGGAACGGCTACGCCTCAGGAGTTACTGTGCCCGAAGGCGTACGCGGCGAATACGTATTGGTGCGCTCGGTGCGCTCTATTTTCGACCGCTACCGCATCTTCACCGAGAACTATTTTCAGAACGGCAACCAGGAAGGCGGCGCAATGAACGGTGAGCCAAGTATCTCTCCAGAACCGGTGGTAGAACAGCACTAGCCACTGCGACGTCTTACTTAGAAATCCTCTAAACAATACAAATAGAGGCCATTTTTTTGCTCAACCAGGCGCGGATGTACCTTTGCCTGTCCCGATAATCGGGCCTTGTCGCTAACTACTTGACCTGTATGCTCCTTGTTAATAACGTAGTATACCAGCCCAGCGATTACCTACCCATCGTCATCCAATTTGGTTTGGCGCTGGCCTTCGTGGCTTTTGCCATGGTTGTATCGCACCTGGTAGGGCCACGCCGCAAAAGCCGCGTAAAAGATGAAGCCTTTGAGTGCGGCATCGAAAGCGTCGGCAACGCTCGCACGCCTATTTCGGTGAAATACTTTCTCACTGCCATTCTTTTCGTGCTTTTCGATGTGGAAGTAATCTTCATGTACCCCTGGGCTGTAAACTTTCGCCAGCTAGGCCTAGCCGGTATTGTGGAGATGTTCATATTCATGGGGCTGCTGCTGGCTGGTTTCGGCTACGTCATCAAAAAAGGTATCCTGAGATGGAATGAAGCTCCCTCGGCGCAAACTTTCGCGCCAGCGCAGGCGTTGCAAAAACAGCCCGTAGAGGCAGCCCAGGCAGCCTAGACCAGCTGTCGGTTTTCAGTGCTAACTGCCAGATATTTTGGTAGCGGTGCAGAAACCGACAACTCTCATCTGACAACTAACCTACATGGATACCCGCGTTCCTGAAATAAAAACCGTAGCCGCGCCCGACGGTGTAGAGGGGGCTGGCTTCTTCGCCACTTCGCTAGAGAAGGTAGTGGGCATCGCTCGCGCTAACTCGCTGTGGCCACTGCCCTTTGCCACTTCCTGCTGCGGCATCGAGTTCATGGCTACCATGGGCTCGCACTACGATATCTCGCGCTTCGGCTCGGAGCGGCCTAGCTTCTCTCCCCGCCAGGCCGACTTGCTGATGGTGATGGGAACCATTGCCAAGAAAATGGCCCCAATCGTGAAGCAAGTGTATGAGCAGATGGCCGAGCCCCGCTGGGTGCTAGCTATGGGTGCTTGTGCCTGCTCGGGCGGCATCTTCGACAGCTATTCGGTACTGCAAGGCATCGACCGCATTATTCCGGTTGATGTGTACGTTCCAGGCTGCCCGCCGCGCCCCGAGCAAGTGCTCGATGGCTTGATGCGCATCCAGGACTTAGCTAAAAACGAGAGCCTACGCCGTCGCAATTCGCCCGAGTACCAAGACCTACTGGCTTCCTATAATATCAAATAAGCTGTTAGCTATTGGCCGCTAGTTGGTAGCTTCGTTTAGAAGCCCTAGCAAAGAGCTAATAGCTAACGGCCAATAGCTAACAGCTAACCAGCATGGCTGACCCCACGAAAGAAGAATCGCCGGCCGCCCAGGCCGAAGCAGCAACCCAGGACCCTACCACGCAGCAAAATGCGCAGGTGTTAGCGTTGCTGCACAAACTATTTGGTGAGGCTACGTTCACCGATGTAGAAGAGCCATACGGCTTGCTTACGGTAACTACCAAACGTGAGCACATCCATAATATCGTTAAGGGGTTGCAGCAGGACGAGGAATTGAAGTTTCATTTCCTCACGACGATGTGCGGTATTCATTACCCAGAAAACCTAAATCAGGAACTGGGTATGATTTATCATCTGCATAGCCTAGTGCACAACATCCGCCTGCGCATTAAGCTGTTCTTTCCGATTGCTGACCCCGTAGTACCTACCCTGACAGACCTTTACGGCGCCGCCAACTGGATGGAGCGCGAGGCCTACGATTTTTACGGGGTCATCTTCACGGGCCATCCTAACTTGATTCGCATACTCAACGTGGAGGATATGGATTACCATCCGCTACGTAAAGAATACCCCTTGGAAGACGGCACCCGCGAAGACAAGACGGACCTCTTTTTCGGGCGGTAAATTAATAAGAACATAGAGCTCGGAACCAAGGCCTCAGCTGTTCTTGCATTCGCTTAGCTCTATATTCTACGCTCTGAGTTCTAAATTGATATGGCAGTAAACGACGCCCTAGCGGGCACCCACAAGATTATTGCGGAAGCTCACGAGCAGCAGGTTGGGCAGTTGGTGCCTACCCTCAATGACTTCTCGCAAGAGCTGACGACCCTAAACCTAGGGCCTACGCACCCGGCTACGCACGGCATTTTCCAAAACATCCTGCAAATGGATGGCGAGCGGATTATCTCGGGTGTGAGCACGATTGGCTACATCCACCGAGCATTCGAGAAAATTGCTGAGCGGCGCCCTTTCTATCAGATTACGCCTCTCACCGACCGCATGAACTACTGTTCTAGCCCCATTAATAATATGGGCTGGCACATGACGGTAGAAAAGCTCCTAGGGGTGCAAGTGCCCAAGCGGGCGCAATACATGCGCGTGATTATGATGGAGTTGGCTCGCATCGCCGACCACCTCATCTGTAATTCCATCCTAGGGGTGGATACGGGCGCTTTCACTGGCTTCCTTTACGTGTTCCAGGAGCGCGAAAAGATTTACGAGATTTACGAAGAGGTCTGCGGTGCCCGCCTTACTACCAATATGGGACGTGTGGGTGGCATGGAGCGTGACTTCACGCCCGTGGCACTTGATAAGCTGCGCAAGTGGCTGAAGGAGTTCCCGGCCGTAATGCGCGAGTTCGAAGCCATGTTTACGCGCAACCGCATTTTTATGGACCGCGTGACTAACGTGGGCCCTATCACGGCGGAGCGGGCACTCAATTATGGATTCACGGGCCCCAACCTACGGGCAGCGGGCGTCGACTATGACGTGCGCGTGATGAATCCTTATTCGAGCTACGAAGACTTCGAATTTGATATTCCAGTGGGCACGAACGGCGATACCTACGACCGTTTCATTGTACGCAACGAGGAAATCTGGCAAAGCCTGCGCATCATCACTCAAGCGCTTGAAAACTTGCCCGAGGGTCCCTTCCACGCCGATGCGCCGCACTACTACCTGCCTCCCAAGCAGGCCGTGTACAAAAACATGGAGGCGCTTATCTATCACTTCAAAATTGTGATGGGTGAGATTGAGGCACCTGTAGGCGAAGTGTACCACTCGGTAGAAGGTGGCAACGGTGAGCTAGGCTTCTACCTGATTTCGGATGGAGGTCGCACACCATATCGTCTGCACTTCCGCCGCCCCTGCTTCATCTACTATCAAGCATACCCTGAGATGGTAGTAGGTCAGTCCCTCTCCGATGCCATTGTCACGCTCAGCTCGATGAATGTGATTGCCGGTGAGCTTGATGCTTAGTATTTAGTTGTTTAAAGAATAGAATGGAGCCGACCACTGCTACCAAGCCTCAATTTTCGCCCGCCGCGCAAGCGGAGATTAAGCGCCTGCTTACGCACTATCCCGACGAGCGCCGCAAGTCGGCCCTGCTACCTATTCTGCACATTGCGCAGGCCGAGTTTGGCGGCTGGGTAAGCCCCGAGGTGCAAGACTTGGTGGCCGAGACCCTAGGGCTGCAGCCTATTGAGGTGTATGAGGTAAGCACGTTCTATACGATGTTCAACCTTAAACCAGTGGGCAAGCACGTCATTGAAATTTGCCGCACTGGTCCCTGCATGTTGCGTGGCTCTGACGAGCTGACAACCCAGCTAGAGCGCCTAACTGGCGCCAAGGTTGGCGGCAACTCGCCCGACGGCAATTTCACGCTGAAGGAAGTTGAGTGCCTGGCTGCTTGCGGCTTTGCCCCAGTAGTGCAGGTACGCGAGAAGTACTACGAGTCACTTGATACGCCTGAGGCGGTAGATGCTATGCTGCGCGAGCTGCGCGGCATGGTGCACCGGCCCATTCTACCTTGGGAGGAAAACGGGCTGCCGACTTCGTTACAAAATAATTAGATAGCGCAATACCATGGGACGCAAGCTATTATCCGAACATGTCAACGTTGAAGGCATCGAAACCTTCAAGGTATATCGCCAGCATGGCGGCTACCGGGCCGTAGAGAAGGCGTTGAAAATGACGCCCGAAGAGGTGGTGGAAGAAGTGAAGAAATCAGGCCTACGCGGACGTGGCGGTGCTGGCTTTCCCACGGGTATGAAATGGAGCTTTCTGGCTAAGCCGGAGGGCGTGCCGCGCTACTTGGTGTGCAACGCCGACGAAAGCGAGCCGGGTACCTTCAAGGACCGCTACCTGATGTCGAAGCTGCCGCACTTGCTCATCGAGGGCATGATTGCCGGCAGCTATGCCCTAGGGGCCCGCACGAGCTACATCTACATCCGCGGCGAGCTGTTGTATGTACTGCGCATTTTGGAGAAGGCCATTGCCGAAGCCTATGCCAACGGCTTCCTGGGCGAGAACATCCTAGGGTCAGGCTATTCGCTTGACCTGCACGTACATCCGGGTGGGGGCGCCTACATCTGCGGTGAGGAAACGGCACTGCTAGAATCGCTGGAAGGCAAGCGCGGCAATCCGCGCAACAAACCGCCATTCCCGGCCGTGCAGGGCTTATATGCCCGCCCCACGGTAGTTAACAACGTGGAGTCTATCGCAGCTGTAGTACCGATACTCAACATGGGTGGCGATGAGTATGCCAAAATTGGCGTTGGCCGTAGCACGGGCACCAAGTTGATTTCGGCCTGCGGCCACCTCAACAAGCCCGGCATTTACGAGATTGAGTTAGGCGTACCGGTAGAAGAATTTATTTATTCCGACGAATACTGCGGCGGTATCTGGAAAGGCCGGGAGCTGAAAGCTGTAGTAGCTGGTGGTTCATCGGTGCCCATTCTGCCGAAGGAGCTTATTCTAAAAACGGCAGCGGGCGAGAACCGCCTAATGACTTATGAATCACTGAGTGACGGTGGCTTCGTAACGGGCACCATGCTCGGTTCGGGCGGTTTCATTGCGATGGATGAAACAACGTGCATCGTTAAGAATACCTGGAACTTCTCGCGCTTCTATCACCATGAAAGCTGCGGCCAGTGCTCGCCTTGCCGCGAGGGGACGGGCTGGCTCGAAAAGGTATTGCACCGCTTGGAGCACGGCCACGGTTCCATGCACGATATCGACCTTGTGGTAAGTGTAGCTAAGCAGATTGAGGGCAACACCATCTGCCCCCTAGGCGAAGCTGCTGCGTGGCCGGTGGCTGCCGCCGTGCGCCACTTCCGCGATGAATTTGAATGGCACGTTACGCACCCTAAGGAAGCCGCTCAACCCGGAGCAGTGTACAAGGGTGGGTTAGTGTTGGCGTAGTTTTGATTTCCAGAACGTCGTACCGAACGCAAAAAGGCATAACGTTCTCAGTTGATAGATAATGGCTAAAATAACCTTCGACGGAATAGAGGTAGAAGTGCCTGATGGCACCACTATCCTGAACGCTGCCCGCCAAATTGGAGGCAGTGTGGTGCCGCCGGCTATGTGCTACTACACCCCCTTGAAGGGTAGCGGTGGCAAGTGCCGCGCCTGTTTGGTGCGCGTAGCAGCCGGCTCAGCCAAAGACCCACGCCCCATGCCCAAGCTGGTGGCCTCGTGCATTACACCAGTGCAGGATGGTATGGTGGTAGAAAATACTACCAGCCAGCAGGTACTTGATGTGCGCAAAGGCATTGTGGAGATGCTACTCATCAACCACCCGCTTGACTGCCCAGTGTGTGACCAAGCAGGTGAGTGCGACTTGCAAAACTTTGCTTTCGAGCACGGCGTGAGCACGACGCGCTACGAAGAAGAGCGCCGCACATTCGAGAAAATCGACATCGGCCCCTACATCCAGTTACACATGACGCGCTGCATTCTGTGCTACCGTTGCGTGTACACGGCCAACCAGCTGACTGACAACCGTGTGCATGGCGTGTTGGGCCGCGGCGATGCTGCTGAGATTGGTACTTACATCGAGAATTCACTCGATAATGATTTCATCGGCAACGTAATTGACGTGTGCCCGGTGGGCGCGCTCACCGACAAAACCTGGCGCTTCAAGTCGCGTGTGTGGTTCACGAAGCCGGTGAATGCGCACCGCGACTGCTCGCACGAGAAGTGCAGTGGCCGCGTAACGCTATGGTATAAAGGCAAAGACGTGCTTCGCGTGACCGCCCGTAAGGATGAGTACAACGAAGTGAAGGAGTGGATTTGTAATGAATGCCGCTTCGAGAAGAAGGAAACTGCTGATTGGGTGTTGGAAGGTCCGGCCCACATCGACCGTTCGTCAGTTATCTCGGCAAACCACTATGAGTTGCCAGTACTGAATGCCTCCATCATCGCTGACCTGCCCGAAAGCACGGTGCGCGAGTTAGAAAAAAACCCACCGCTGAAGCTGGGTGGGCTAAATGGATAAGATAGTTTTAAGTTACTCTTTATCAATTATTTATCTTCGACGAATCCATTAGACTGAGTGACCAACAACTAGCAACCAATAACTGACAACTAGTATCATGTCTTTAGAATCATTTGGCTGGCCGGGGCTTTCACTAGGCTGGCAAGGGCTGGTAATACTAGTGGTATTCGGCCTTTCGCTGCTGATTGCCACTTACTGCACCTACGCCGAGCGCGTTATCGCCGCTTTCTTGCAAGACCGCGTGGGTCCAGACCGCGCCGGGCCCTACGGCCTCGCACAGCCGCTGGCTGATGCGGTGAAGATGTTCACCAAGGAAGAATTCTTCCCCGGCAATGCCAATAAGGCGCTGTTCGTGTTTGGGCCTTGCTTGGCAATGGTGACGGCCTTGATGTCGTCGGCAGTAATTCCATTCGGCAACTTCCTCAAGTTTGGCGATACGGTAGTGCTACTACAGGGTATTGAGATTAACGTCGGGATGCTATATGTCTTCGGGGTAGTGGCCCTAGGGGTCTACGGCATCATGATTGGTGGCTGGGCCTCCAATAACAAGTTCTCGTTGCTGGGCGCTATCCGGGCCGCTTCGCAAAACATCAGCTACGAATTGGCGATGGGCCTAGCCCTTATTGCGGTCCTGATGATGTCAGGTACGCTGTCACTGCGCGAGATTACTTACCAGCAGTCGGTACCTGGCGAGTGGCACTTTTGGAATGTTGTGAAGCAGCCGATTGGCTTTATCATCTTCATCGTGTGTGCGTTTGCCGAAACCAACCGTACACCCTTTGACCTGCCGGAGTGCGAAACCGAACTTGTGGGCGGCTACCACACCGAGTACAGCTCGATGAAGCTGGGCTTGTATCTATTTGCCGAATATATCAACGTGTTCGTGGCTTCGGCCGTGATGAGCGTCCTCTATTTTGGCGGGTTCAACTTCCCCTTCCAGTACGAGCTAGCTGGCTGGCTGCACACGGCGCAGGGCTACACGGTGGATACGGCCCAAAACATCATTTCCATTATTGGCGTGGTGGGCTTCTTCCTCAAGATTTTCGCTTTTATTTTCTTCTTTATGTGGGTGCGCTGGACGCTGCCGCGCTTCCGCTATGACCAGCTGATGCGCCTGGGCTGGACCATCCTCATTCCACTGGCTATCTTCAACATCATGCTTACCGGCGGCCTCGTGTACTCGGGTATTATCCCCGACGTGAAGCAGTGGTGGCTGACTTCGGGCATGGCCGTGCGCTAATTTGAATCTCTGCTATGCAATCCCTAAGCAAACGCGCTAAAGTTTTAGAGAAGAAGCCAATGACCTTGGCCGAGCGGGCTTACCTGCCAGCTATCTTCCAGGGCCTTAGCATTACGATGCGGCACTTCTTCATGAAGAAGCCGACTATTCGATACCCTGAAGAAACGCGTCCTTTCTCCCCTATTTTTCGCGGCCTGCACGTGCTGAAGCGCGATGAGCAGGGACGTGAGCGCTGCACGGCCTGTGGCCTGTGCGCCGTAGCCTGCCCAGCCGAAGCCATTACGATGGTGGCTGGTGAGCGCAAAAAAGGTGAGCAGAACCTCTATCGTGAGGAGAAGTACGCCGTGAGCTACGAGATTAACATGCTCCGCTGCATCTTCTGCGGCCTATGCGAAGAAGCGTGCCCAAAAGCCGCTATCTACCTGCAAGCCGAGAAAATGGCGCCACCGCGCTACGAGCGCGACGAGTTCATCTATGGCAAAGACCGCCTAGTAGAGCCCGCCGACCCGGACAAGCGCTCAGGACGCGGCATCCAGCTTACGCCCGAGCAGGCCAGCAAACTTAAAGCTCAGTTGCAAACGGCGTAGGTTCTGTAGCGCGGATTTACACTCCGCGACCTTTCTCATTTTCCTTCGCGGGCTGTAAAGTCCGCGCTACAGTATGTCCATCTTCCTTTTTCTGTCCTTCGTTGCGCTACTGAGTGCCCTAGGGGTGGTACTGGCCAAAAACCCAGTACACAGTGTGCTCTTCCTCATCCTGACGTTCTTCACGCTATCGGCGCACTACTTACTGCTTAATGCGCAGTTCCTGGCCGCCGTGAACATCATCGTATATGCGGGGGCTATTATGGTGCTCTTCCTGTTCGTGATTATGTTCTTAAACCTCAACGAAGACACCGAGCCGCACAAGCCCGCGCTGGCTCAGATATCAGCTGCCATTGCGGGAGGACTACTACTGCTGATAATGGTAGCTGCGCTGCGTAACGTGCAGCCTACTGGCTATAACGCTGCTACTTTCGATTCGCAAATAGGTATGGTGAATCGCCTAGGAATGGTGCTCTTTACTGACTATTCGCTGCCGTTTGAGTTGGCATCTATTCTGCTGCTTACGGCCCTAGTAGGCTCCGTAATGCTGGGCAAGCGTGAAACCGGCGAACGGAACTTTTAGATAAAGTTTTGTTAGAAACAAAAGCGGCTCCTGATGTTCAGGAGCCGCTTTTTTATTAGTTATATTTTACTCTAAACACTTATAAAACAGAATCCATCTTTCTATATTAGTATTTCAAACCTTAACAGTTCACCAAAAGCTCAGAATTTCATGCTAGAAGCGCTTGACACTAAGACATTGATAACAGCTGCGGCACCTCTTATCAAAACTGTCATTGACACATTTGTCACTCCAAAAATCGAGAAATTACAAGCAAAATCGACGATTAAATTCAAAAAATACTGCATTCCAACCGCTCACCATTTTAATGAATACTATCATAGGACGTATAAAAGATTATCCGTTATCAACACATTAGTATTTAGTAATTCTCAAAGATTATTGAATGAAATATTTATACCCCTTAATATTCGAAAAACAGAACGCGAGAAATCAACTAAAATTACTGGTTTTCCAACATCTATAACTAATAAATATCAGAGAATATTAATCACTGACTCTGCAGGTATGGGTAAATCTACTTTAATGAAAAAGATATTTTTAGATATAATTGATAATAATCATGGCATTCCTATTCTTATTGAATTAAGGCGTTTATCTAAAGATAAATCTTTATTAAAAGAAATACATGAGCAACTGAACTCCTTGAATGATATTTTTGACGAAAAGTTAATGCTTGAATTTATTCAAGATGGAGGATTTATTTTCATATTAGATGGATATGACGAAATTCCTTTGTCAGACAGAGAACATGTAACTAAAGACATTCAGAAGTTTATAGAAAAAGCCCCTGAGAATATATATTTTTTAACATCCCGTCCAGAAAATGCTTTAGCTAGTTTTGGGGATTTTCAAGGCTTTACTATTGAACCTTTAAAGAAAAAGGAGGCCTTTGAATTATTACGAAAATACGATAGACAGGGCAATTTATCGGAACTACTTATAAAAAAGCTTAAAGAACCAGACATGAAAAATATTGATGAGTTTTTAACAAACCCTTTACTAGTATCATTACTTTATACCGCTTTCGAATTCAAACAGGTTGTCCCATTCAAAAAACACCTATTTTATCGGCAAGTATATGATGCCAATTTTGAATCTCATGACTTGACTAAAGGAGATTCTTATATGCATGATAAGTACACGCTATTAGATTTAGACGACTTTCATAAGGTTTTAAGAGTAATAGGATATAGAAGTCTACAACTACAAAAGATAGAATTTTCCAAGGATGAACTACTCCAACTTATATCTGAAGCAAGGAATTTTTGCACTGGACTAAATTTCACAGAATCTGATTTCTTAAAAGATATACTGTCCAGTGTACCACTATTCACAAAAGATGGCAACTATTATAGATGGCCCCACAAATCATTACAGGAATATTTTGCAGCACAATTTATTTACCTTGATTCAAAAGAAAATCAATCTCTAATACTTGAGAGGATTTTACAAAATGATGATTTAGCAAGATTCGCAAATCTCCTAGATATTTATTATGATTTAGATTATAAAATGTTTAGAAAAGCTATTTTACTTCCTTTACTTAGAGAATATCAAAAGCACGTAGCATCTACATACAATAATCCCTACGATGGCGTAAATAAGGATGATATAATCTTGCGACAAGAAGTTAAGTTTCTTGATAAAATCTATCTATTTAGAGCATCAGATTATAATAGCAGTAATGGCTTTAGCAATAATTCATTAAATAATATGGTGCAACTAGCTCAAAGGGAAAGCAACCTTGACATCATGAGATTTACAGGATTATTCCTTCGCCCTAACCCATTTAATATTTTCTCAATTCACTACACCTCACCAAAAAAAGTAATTATATCTATACTCAATCGAAAGAAAAATAAGTTAGTAACGTTATCTAATCCTAATAGAGATACCGAAAACTTTGATGTACTCAGTACTATTCAAGTTAAAGAAGATTATACATTAGTTCCAATAACCGATAATGAAGCAATAGCATATAATAACTCAAGATGGTTTAATCAGCTTAATCAATTAATTATTAATCAAAGAGCTGCTACTGCTAGAATTAATCACAAAGAAGCTTTTAAGCTTCTCAAGGAAATAGAAGAGGAAATGACTTTAGAAAAATCAGGAGGATTTTTTTACAAGGATTATAATTAATGCAAAGCGGCGCTCTATATATAGAGCGCCGCTTTGCATTAATTATAAATTTATTCCTACACCACGTTCGTCTTGATGCTCAACTCCTTCAGTTGCGCGTCAGCAATCGGTGAGGGTGAGTCAATCATCACGTCGCGGCCCGAGTTGTTTTTGGGGAAGGCGATAAAGTCGCGGATGCTATCGGCGCCGCCGAAGAGTGAGCAGAGGCGGTCGAAGCCAAAGGCGATGCCGCCGTGGGGTGGCGCACCGTACTCGAAGGCGTCGAGCAGGAAGCCGAACTGGGCCTGCGCTTCCTCGGGCGAGAACCCTAGGAGCGAGAACATGCGGGCCTGCACCGCCCGGTCGTGGATGCGGATGGAGCCACCGCCCACTTCTACCCCATTAATTACCAAGTCGTAGGCATTGGCGCGCGCCTGGCCAACGGCTTCAGGGTTATCCAACAGGTGCACATCCTCGGGGTTGGGCGAGGTGAAGGGGTGGTGCATGGCAAAGTGGCGGCCTTCCTCTTCGTTGTATTCAAGCAGCGGGAAGTTGACCACCCATAGCGGCGCGTAGGTGCTCTTGTCGCGCAGACCCAGGCGCTGGCCCATTTCGAGGCGTAGCTCCGAAAGGGCTTTGCGAGTTTTGTCGGCAGGGCCAGCCAAGATGAGCAGCAGGTCGCCCTCATTGGCATTGAAGGCCTGCTTCCACTTTTGCAGCTCTTCTTGCGAGTAAAACTTATCAACTGACGACTTCACCACGCCGTCAGCCTCCACGCGGGCATACACGAGGCCGGTGGCGCCAAGCTGGGGGCGCTTCACGAAGTTGGTCAGCTCGTCGAGTTGCTTGCGGGTGTAAGCGGCGCAGGTAGCGGCGTTGATGCCCACTACCAGCTCGGCCTGGTCGAACACCGGGAACCCTAGGCCCTTCACTACGTCGTTAAGCTCAACGAACTCCATACCGAAGCGCACGTCGGGCTTGTCGTTGCCAAAGCGGCGCATAGCGTCGGCGTATTCCATACGGAGCACAGTGGGGAAGTCTAGGCCCTTAATCTCCTTAAAGAGGTAGCGCACCAGTCCCTCGAAGGTGCTCAGGATGTCCTCCTGAGTTACGAAGGCCATTTCGCAGTCAATCTGCGTGAACTCGGGCTGGCGGTCGGCGCGCAGGTCCTCGTCGCGGAAGCACTTCACAATCTGGAAGTAGCGGTCGAAGCCAGACACCATGAGCAACTGCTTAAACGTCTGCGGCGACTGGGGCAGGGCGTAGAACTCGCCGGGGTTCATGCGCGAAGGCACCACGAAGTCACGAGCACCTTCGGGCGTGCTCTTGATAAGCACGGGGGTTTCTACTTCGATGAAGTTTTGGCCATCGAGGTAGCGGCGCACAGCCTGGGCCATGCGGTGGCGCAGTAGCAGGTTTTCGCGCACGGGCGTGCGGCGCAGGTCGAGGTAGCGGTAGCGCATGCGCAGGTCGTCGCCACCATCGGTTTCGTCTTCAATCAGGAAGGGGGGCAGCTTGGCAGGGTTCAGCACGTCGAGCTTCTCCACGCGCACCTCGATGTCGCCGGTGGGTAGGTGCGCGTTTTTGGAGTAGCGCTCGGCCACTTTGCCAGTTACCGAAATCACGAACTCGCGGCCAAGTTGGCGGGCTTGCTCGCGCACCTGCTCGCTTTCGACACCTTCTTCGAGGGCCAGCTGGGTGATGCCGTACCGGTCGCGCAGGTCAACCCAGAGGATGCCGCCCTTGTCGCGGGTGCGCTGCACCCACCCTACTAGCGTTACGGTTTGGCCTATGTTTTCCTGGCGAAGCTCGCCGTTGGTGTGAGTCCTCAACATTGCAGATGTAACTAATTTAACGGATGCGCTTGCCGGCGGCAAGTTGGGCCTGCCGCTGCTAAGCGCAGACCTAGGGGCAAAATTGGGGGCGAAGGTACTGCTTGTTTTTGGCGTTCGGAAGTTTGGTATAAAGTATGCAGTAGGCAGCTCGGGTGCAGGTTTTGTCGTACTGCCCACTTACTCTATGAAACTACTCCGCATGCTGGCCCTAGGGGCCGCGTTGCTGTCGGCTGGCTCGGCCGCAGCACAAACCAAGGTGAAAACCAAAACCAAGACTGAAACCGGTACCGAGGTAAAATCTAAAGGTGAGGTGCCAGCCGTAACGCTTGACGGTCCCATTCGGCGCGTCGAAACGCTGTCGGGCATCGACGTATACCCAAAACCGAACTCGAACAGCGTGCTACTGAGCTTCTCGCAGCAGTTTACCAAGCCTGGCACGCTCACCATGACCGACTACAAGGACAAAGTAGTGTACCAGGAAAACCTTGACCCGGCTACTTACACCGGCGCGCCCGTAGACTTGGGGCACATCCAAGCCGGCACGTATCTAGTTGAGGCTAAAATTGCTAACTACGTATACTGGAAGAAAGTACGGATTCGCTACCCCTCGGCCCGGCGGTAGCATGACGACGCGGGCTGAGTAGGGTGCGACTTGTTTAGCCGCCGTACCCTACCCAGCCCGCGCCATACGTAGGCTTACCTTTGCAGCTGCTATGAAGATTCTGCTTTCCCTTTGCATCCTGCTTGGCCTCACTGGCTTTGCGCCGCCTAAGCCTAAGCTTACTACCGTAAAAGTGGCGCCGGGGCTATCGGTGGGCATACCCCAGGGCTTCACACCCCTGCCCGATGAGGGCATTGCCGTGAAGTTTCCGGCCGCGCGCAAGCCGCTGGCAGTATTCACCAATCCAGCCGGGCGAGTTGACTACAGTGTTTCGGCCCGGCCTACCACGTTTGGCCCCGACTACCCCATCTTGCTGGCCATGTACAAGGCTAGCGTGCAGCGGCTCTACACGAAGGTTGAATTTCTGCGGCAGGAAACGCGCAAAGTAAATGGGCGCGATTTTGCGGCGCTGGAGTTTGTTTCGACCCTCACCGACAACCGCCGCGGCTCAGCGCAGTTGGCGGCCGTGCGCAAGTACGAGTACCTTATGTATAGCGTGCAGGGCGAGCAGCTGTATATTTTTTCTTTCTCGGCACCGGCCGAAGAGCAAGCGCAGTGGCAGCCCATAGCGCAAGCCGCCATGAATGCCATCGAGTTGAAGTAGCTCTCCCTTTGCTTACCGACGAGTACTTCATGCGCCAGGCCCTAGGGGAGGCTCGCCGGGCCCTGGCTACCGGTGAAATTCCGATTGGAGCGGTGGTGGTGCTCGACGGAGAGATTATCGGCCGAGGCTATAACCAGACCGAGCGCCTGCGTGACGTGACAGCCCACGCCGAGATGCTGGCCATTACGGCCGCCGCCAACCGCCTAGGCAATAAATACCTTACGCACTGCACTTTGTACGTTACAGTAGAGCCCTGCGTGATGTGTGCCGGGGCTAGTGCCTGGGCTCAAGTAGGCCGGGTAGTATTTGGAGCCGACGAGTTGCGCACTGGCTACCGCCGCCACTCGCCGGGGTTGCTACACCCGCGCACTAAGGCCCTAGGGGGGGTATGCGCCGCGGAGTGCGCCGAGTTGATGCAAGCATTTTTTGGGCAGAAGCGGGGCTAGGCGGTGCTGGCGGCGCGGCATCGTAGTGGCCGGGGCGCAACGGTGCGGGCTTGCAAAGTCCACGGTACTTTTGAACCAGCGTAACCCCTCCCCTACTTTCCGGGTTATATACCAAAAACCACCCGTTTTTTCACTTTAAGCACTCGCACCATGGCTTTCGAATTGCCCAAGCTGCCGTATTCCTACGACGCGCTCGAACCTACTTTTGACGCGCAAACCCAGGAAATTCACCATACTAAGCACCACCAGGCCTACGTCACCAACCTCAACGCCGCCATTGCCGGCACCGAGTTTGAGAACCAGAGCCTCGAAGAAATCCTACACAACATTGCCAAGGCTACTCCAGCCATCCGCAATAACGGCGGCGGGCACTGGAACCACTCATTGTGGTGGAATATCCTGAGCCCCAACGGCGGCGGACAGCCCACAGGTGCCGTGGCCGAAGCCATCGATAAGTCGTTTGGCGGCTACGACAAGTTCAAGGAGGAGTTCACGAAGGCGGCTACTACGAGCTTCGGTTCGGGCTGGGCGTGGCTGTGCAAGCAGCATGACGGCTCGCTGAAAATCTGCTCGACGCCCAACCAGGATAACCCGCTTATGCCCGATGCGGGCTGCCAGGGCACCCCTATCCTGGGCCTCGACGTGTGGGAGCACGCCTACTACCTGAAATACCAGAACAAGCGCCCCGACTACATCGCCGCCTTCTTCAACCTCATCAACTGGGACGAAGTAAACAAGCGCTTTGCTGAGGCCAAGTAGTGTTGCACTGAATTAGAAAAGCCCACCTGCATGCACTTGCAGGTGGGCTTTTCTATGCCCTAGGGGTAAATTTTGCCGATAGCCCCTAGCACTACCTAGCAGGTAAGCCATAAAGGCGCACTGGCTTCTGCCCGGAAGTTTTTGTATCTTTATCTTTAACCCCAAACGCCCACCCCTCCTTTTTTTGCCGACTCGCATGAGCATCAAGTTGCGCTTAACCATTCTAAGCTTCCTGCAATTTTTCATCTGGGGAGCGTGGCTGATTACCATCGGCGCATACTGGTTTCAAACGAAGCACTGGTCGGGGGCACAGTTTGGCGCTATTTTCTCCACCATGGGCATTGCGTCCATCTTCATGCCTTCGCTCATGGGCATTGTGGCCGACAAGTGGGTGAACGCCGAGAAGCTCTACGGCGCGCTGCACCTGCTAGGCGGCGCGGTACTATGCATGGTGCCGTTCGTCAACGACCCCGGCCTCATGTTCTGGGTGATGCTGCTGAACATGATTTTCTACATGCCCACGCTGGCGCTCTCCATTGCCGTGTCCTACTCGGTGCTCAAGCGGCAGGGCCTGGACGTGGTAAAGGACTATCCACCCATTCGGGTGTGGGGTACCATCGGCTTCATTGTGGCCATGTGGACGGTAAGCTTGCTAGGTTTCGAGAAGTCGGCCAACCAGTTCTTCGTGGCGGCCGGCGCGGCCTTTGCCCTAGGGGTGTATGCGTTCACGCTGCCCGCCTGCCCGCCCACCGAAACCACTACCTCCAGCCAGAACTTGTTAGAAGTCCTAGGCCTAAAGTCGTTCGCTATTCTGCGCGACCGTAAGATGGCTACTTTCTTCGGCTTTGCGCTGCTGCTGGGCGCGGCCCTGCAGCTCACCAATGCCTACGGCGACACCTTCCTGCACGACTTTGCCGAGGTGCCTGCCTATAAAAACGTGCTGGCCGTGAAGTATCCGGCCATCATCATGTCTATCTCGCAGATTTCGGAAACGCTATTCATCCTAGCCATTCCGTTTTTTCTGCGGCGCTTCGGCATCAAGCAAGTCATGTTCTTCAGCATGGTGGCTTGGGTGCTACGCTTTGGGCTGTTCGCCTATGGTAATCCAGGCTCGGGCCTCTGGATGATTATTCTGTCGTGCATCGTGTACGGCATGGCTTTCGACTTCTTCAACATCTCGGGCTCGCTGTTTGTGGAGTCGCAAACAGCGCCTAGCATCCGGGCCAGCGCCCAGGGCTTGTTTATGATGATGACCAATGGCTTCGGGGCCGTGCTGGGCAGTTCGGTGAGTGGCATCGTGATTGAGAAGTACTTTACCGATGCCAATGGCGTGAAAGACTGGCACGGCATCTGGCTGGCGTTTGCGGCCTACGCATTAGTTATCGCGCTGCTATTTGTGGTCAGCTTTAAGCACAAGCACGAGCCGCAGCAGGCCGAGGACGAAGCGGTGCTGGCGCACGAGCCAGCAGTTTCGGCCGCTTAGCGTCCAACACTGCTTATAGTATCTTTGGGTGGGCTAGGCGGCGTTCTGCTGGCGAGCCCACCTACTTATTTTTTATTGATTGAAAGACTTTTACACTGCCGACCCGCTTCCTGTCGGGCCGGCCGAGCTAGCGCGGACATATCCTAATCAGGGCTTTCAGCCTGCCGCTTGGTTCAGCTTGGTGTTTGGCACGCTACCGCACCGCGAGATGTACCAGTTGGCCTCGACCAAGATGCGGCAGCTGCTGCTAGACGAGTTGGCCACGCTTATCGACCTGCCCACCGCCACCCTTCTGCGCTCGGAGTACGTGGAGGAGCAAGACAAGCCCTTCGAGTTGCACCAGTTGGCCTTGCTGCTGGGGCCACACCTGCTGCTCACGTGCGGGTCGCATGTGCCCTACGGCGAGCAGGGTGTGCAGCTATTTTTCTCGCCCCACGCTAACGCCGAGCAATTAGCCCAGGTGCGTGGGCTGCTGCGCGAGCGCCTAAGCACGGGCAAGGCCGAGCGCCAGCGCATTCAAGTGCTGCGCTTGCAAAGCAACGACCTCGACTTTTCGCCGCTGACGCTCAACATTCCCGACCTGGATTTGAGCACGCACTACAACGACGACCTGCTGCCCGTGCACGAGGCCATTGTAAAGCGCCTGCAAAAGCCCGACGACAAAGGCCTGGTTATCCTGCACGGCCCGCCGGGCACGGGCAAAACCAGCTACATCCGGCATCTGTGCGGCCTCACCGACAAGCCCAAGCTGTTCATTCCGCCCAATCTGGCCCGCCGCATCGCCGACCCCGAGTTTATCAGCCTGTTGCAAGACAATACCAACTCCATCTTGCTCATTGAAGATGCTGAGGAATTGCTAACCAAGCGCGATGCCACCGGCAGCAACGCCGTTAGCAACTTGCTTAACCTTTCGGATGGCCTATTGTCCGACGGCTTTCACATCCAGATTATTTGCACCTTTAACGCCGACCTAGCGCGCATCGACAAGGCGCTGCTGCGCAAAGGCCGCCTCATTGCCAGCTATGAATTTGGGCCGCTGGCGGTGGATAAGGCTCAGGCATTGGCTACTACCCTAGGGCAGCAAGCTCCTATCACCGAGCCAATTGCACTGGCCGACCTTTTCAATCGGGATGAACCCGCCTTTGCCAATGAGCCAAAGACGGCCGGACGCATTGGTTTTGGCCGCCTAGCCTAAGCCCAACGATACAAAAAAGGCACAAAAGAATAGGCCAAGTACAAAAACACCCGCCTGATACTCAGGTGGGTGTTTACGTTTTAGCGGGCCCTAGGGCACCGAGTAGCTAGATGACTAGCCCAAGAAGTTCCACTCTGGCTACTGCGCGGCGGCTACGGGCGACAGCGTTTAGTGCTAGGGCCGCTACTTATTTCTGGCCGAAAAAGAATTCGCCTTCGATTTGGGCGTTCTCGTCCGAATCCGAGCCGTGCACGGCGTTAGCCTCGATGCTCTTGGCGAATTTCTTGCGGATGGTGCCTTCGGCAGCCTGGGCCGGGTTGGTGGCGCCGATGAGGGTGCGGAAGTCAGCCACGGCGTTGTCCTTCTCGAGGATGGCAGCCACGATGGGGCCGCTCGACATATACTTCACGAGGTCACCGTAGAAGGGACGCTCCTTGTGCACAGCATAAAACTCACCGGCGCGCTCGGGCGTGAGGGTTACTTTTTGAAGCTCCACGATGCGGAAGCCACCTTTTTCAATCATCGCCAGAATGTCGCCAATGTGCTGGTCGGCCACGGCGTCGGGCTTAATCATCGTGAAGGTGCGGTTGGTTGCCATGTTTTTTTCGAACTGAAAAAAGGGTAATTGAATGGATTGGAGGGCAAAGGTAGCCCTAGTGGGCGGGTAGGCTTTGCAGTTGCGAGAACCTTCGCGAGCGGGTTGACTGTTGGAAGCCAATTCATGCCGAACTTTGTCGGCCAATTTCAGTCCGGCCGCCAGCCGGCTCCTGTTTCTTCCGCGTTCTGTTAGGTCATTCACGTAGTCGATGTTTCCTTCTGTATCCGAGTTGCAAGCCTTGCTGGCCGCGCCCAAGCAGGTTTTTATTACGACTCACCACAAGCCTGATGCTGACGCGCTAGGCTCGTCGCTGGCCTGGGCGGCGTATCTCAAGAAAAAAGGGCACTCCGTCACCGTTGTGACGCCCTCCGATTACCCAGCCTTCCTTAACTGGATGGAGGGCAACGACGAGGTAGTGGTGTATGAGCCGCGCCACAACGACGCGCAGGTGCGCGACCTCATCAACCGGGCCGACCTGCTGTTTTGCCTCGATTTTAACTGCCTAGGCCGCATCAACGACTTAGGCAGCTACGTGGGCAAAGCTCCCGGCCTGAAAGTGCTCATCGACCACCACCAGCGCCCCGAGCACTTCGCCGACCTCTCCTACAGCGATGTGCAGGCAGCCGCCACGGCCGAGCTGATTTTCGAGATTATCCGGGCCCTAGGCGACCAAGCACTGATTGACCGTGGGATGGGCGAGGCCCTTTACGCGGGTATCATGACCGATACCGGCTCGTTCCGGCACCCCAGCACTTCGCGCAACGTGCACCTCATTATCGCCGAGTTGCTCAACGTGGGTATCGACCTATCGTCAGTACATCGCCGTATCTACGACTCACACTCCGAGATTCGGTTGCGCTTCCTAGGGTACATCCTGAAGGATAAGCTGGTGGTACGTCGCGAGTTCAATACCGCTTACATCGCCGTGACGCAGCAGGAGCTGCGCGACTACGAAAGCAAAACTGGCGACACCGAAGGCCTGGTTAACTACGCGCTCAGCATCGAAGGCATTGTGCTAGCGGCCGTATTCATCGACCGCGGCTCGGCGGTGAAGATTTCCTTCCGCTCAGTGGGCGACTTTTCGGTGGCCGACTTCTCGCGGGCGCACTTCGACGGCGGCGGGCACCACAATGCTTCGGGTGGCGTGAGCTACCAGCCGCTCGACGCGACGGTAGAGCGCTTTGTGGGGCTGCTGCCGCAATACCAGGCGCAACTAGTGAGCACCCCGCTGCCCGATGCCAAGCCCCTTGGTGCGCCGGTAGCGGTTGCGCCGCCCATCGCCTAACTTTGCCGCCTATTAGAAGGTGGAAATGTGAGAGATGTGTAGCGATGTGAAATTATTCCCACATCGACTGCATTTCTTACTCTTCCAGATTCCCCACATTTATTCATAACCTGTTTTCATGCAGTTTTCTTTCCGGCCCGGCGTGGCCCGGCACTTGGCCCTAGGGGTCGGCGCGCTTAGCATTGCTTCGTTTTTGGCATCGTGCAACAGTGGCGGCGGCGATTTCACCAAAACCAAGTCGGGTATCGAGTACAAGATTTTCAAGAAAGAGAATGGCAAGTACACGTCACGCACGCTGACGGACAACGCCGACCCGACTTTTAAAGACCGCCAGGGCAAGTTTTTGCTGGCGCACGTGGCCTACCTCACCGGCAAGGACTCGATGCTGCAAAGCTCACGGCAGCAGCTGGCTAACCACCCGCTGCCCCTGCCCCTAATGCCCCTTGACGCGAAGAACAAGCAAACCGAGGCCCTGGCCATGGTGCAGCCCGGCGACAGCGCCGTGTTCCGTTTCCGCGCCGACTCGCTGTTTAAGCCCCGCCCCGTACCGCCCGAGCTGAAGCGTGGCGGCGGCTACCTCGTAATGCAGGTAGTAGGCGTGAAAGTGATTGACCAGGCCGAAGCCATGGCCATGCAGCAAGAGCTACAGCAAATTGCCGCTTCCGAGCAGCAGCGCCAGATGCGCGCCTACGCCGCCGACCAGGATAAGAAGGACGAGGTGACGCTGCAGGACTACATCAAGAAGAACAACCTGACCGGCGCTAAGAAAAGCACCACCGGCAGCGGCGTGTATATCCAAACCACGCAGCCCGGTACCGGCTCCACCGCCAAAGCCGGTCAGTTGGCAACTGTAAAATACCGCGGTACGCTGCTTAACGGCCAAGAATTTGATGCCTCGAGCAAGCACCCTGAAACAGCCGCTGGCTTCTCGTTCGCAGTAGGTCGCGGCCAAGTCATTCCAGGATGGGACGACGCCTTGACGCAACTCAGCAAGGGCGCTAAAGCTACCATTCTCGTGCCTTCGTCGCTGGCGTATGGCAAGACTGGCTCCCCGCCTAATATCCCGGCCAACTCGCCGCTGCGCTTTGATATTGAAGTAGTTGATATCAAAGACGCGCCGAAGATGCCGGCTATGTCGATGACCCCGCCCACGGCGGCCCCGGCCCAGTAGCCCCTAGGCCCCCAGGTTAGCTGGCCGCCCTGCCGCGTAGGCGGGGCGGCCTTTTTACTAGGTAACATTCACGCTATGAAGTCTTTTCTGTTTTCCCTAGCCCTGCTGCTTCTGCTGAGTGGGACTACTACCAGCCTGCGGGCGCAGGCCCCAGCTGGCTTTCAGCGCCTACCCAGCGGCACCGAATACAAGCTGTTTCGGCGCAACGCCAGCGGCCAGTACCAGCCCCGCGCGCTAGTCGTGCCTACCGACTCGGCCTACAGCACCCGGCAAGGCAAGTTTTTGATGGCCTACGTGACGTACCTCACCGGTAAAGACTCGGTGCTACAAAACTCGCGGCAGCAGTTGGGCAGCCGGCCGGTGCCCGTGCCGCTGCAAGCCATCGAGCGCAAAGGCGGCCCCGACGAAGCCGTGTCGATGCTGCTGCCCGGCGACAGCGCCGTGTTCCGCTTTCCTGCCGACTCGCTGTTTAAGGGTCGCCCCGCTCCGGCCGAGCTGCGCCGCGGCGGCAATGTATTGGTAATGCGCGTAGCCGTAGCTCGCATCGTGAGCCAAGCCACGGCCATGGCCGCCATGCAGGAGCTGCAGCAGCAGATGATGGCCGAGCAAGCCCGCAAAGCGAAGGCCCACGCTGCCGAGCAGCAGCCTAAGGACAACGCGGCCATCCAAGAGTATATAAAAGCGAACAACTTGACGACCAGCGCCAAAAAGACCCCCGGCGGTACTTGGTACGTTATCACCAAGCGCGGCACTGGCGCGCTGCCTACCGCTGGCCAGCAAGTGAGCGTGAAGTACCGGGGTACGGTACTAGCCACGGGTAAAGAGTTTGATGCCAGCGAGAAGCATGGTGGCACACCCTTTACATTTCCGCTGGGCCAGGGCCAAGTCATTCAGGGCTGGGACCAGGGCATTGCCATGCTGCCCAAAGGCAGCAAAGCCATCTTGCTCATCCCCTCCTCGCTGGCCTACGGCGAGCGTGGAGCCGGCGCCGACATTCCGGCCGACGCGCCTTTGCGCTTCGACGTAGAACTGGTGGATATCAAAGGCACTGGCGCTGCTGCTCCTAAAGCTGCTACCAAGGCCAGCGCTACCAAGCGCCCGGCCGCTGGCAAAACCACCGCCAAGCCCAAAGCAGGCGCGAAGAAATAAGCTGCGCCAACCGCATTGCATAGAACAGCCCCGTCCTGCCAAGCAGAACGGGGCTGTTTGCGTAGTGGGCTTAAGCTGCGCGGCGCCCCCTAGGCGCTTATTACCTCGCTAAGCACGTCGAGCGACTTGATTTCGCCGAAGCCTTCGCTATGAAGCTGATAGTAGCGGATAAGCACGGCCAGCAATTCGCGGCGCACGTGGCCATTGGGGATGGTGCTGGTGGCCGGCGCGTGCAGCAGCTCGTCGATGTACTGGTCGAACTCGCGCAGGCGCAGGTGCTGGGGCCCGCCGCTGAAGCCGCTGCCGCCGGCGGGCCCGGCCATTACGAGCTGGTCGGTTAGCTCGGCGCCGCTCGTGATGCCGAAGCCCAGGTAACCCGCCAGGTGCAGCAAAAACAGGAGCGAGAAGTTCTCGATGCCTACTTCCTGCTCGTCGAAGGCCAGGATAGAATCGTGCAGGAAGCGAAACAGCAGTATGTTCTCTTCTTCCTCGCGCACCGCCTTGCTCAGCACCTCACTCAGAAACAGCGCCACGCTGCTCTTGCGCACGTCGTAGGGTAGGCTGCGGAAGGGCTCGGCGCAGCGGAACTCGGAGAGGCGGGTGAGGTCGGAGCCTTGGCGGGGCACGTAGGCCACTAGCTCGAGCAGCGTGAGGGGCTGAAAGAGCGCAATGCGGCCGGGCGGCTTGGCCTTGCGCACCCCGTTCACGATGTAGCTCTGCACGCCGCGCCGCTCGGTATACACCCGCGCGATAATGCTGGTTTCGCGGTACTTAAGGTAGCTAAAAACGATGCCGCGGGTCTTGATAAGCATTGGATAGTAGGGGTTGATTATTGGTTGTTGAAGAACGTCATGCTGAACGTAGGGAAGCATCTCACTTGCATCGTTCGCACGATGTTGTTCTATAGAGATGCTTCCCTACGTTCAGCATGACGTTCTTCAACAATTAGCAACAGCTAATAACCGACAATTAGCTAATTACTCAGTACCGCCACCTTGCTTACGCAGGTGTTCTTGCCCTGGGCATCGGAGCTGAGTACGAGGTACACGCCTGAGCGCACGCGGCGGCCAGTTGTATCCATAAGGTTCCAGGTGACGGTGCCACCGGCGGCGGTGGTGCTGTACACGAGATGGCCGGCCACGTCGGTGATTTTCACCTGCGCATTATTAACCACGCCGCGGATGCCCACGGTGCCCGCAAACTCGGGCCGCACGGGGTTCGGGAATACCTCGGCGCAGCTCGGCTTATCCTCCGTGATGCTGGCCGAGCCCTGGTAGCTCACCAAGCCCGCATCGGTAGCCACAAATACTTCGCCGGTGCGGTCGTTCACGGCCACATCGTTGATGCTATTGCTTGGCAGCGGGCTGTTGGCGGTGGTGAAGTGCAGCAGCGCCTCGGTGGCATCGGCGTTGAAGAGCCACAGGCCGTTGGGGGTGCCAAACCACTTGCGGTTGGCGCCATCGACGGCAATGCAGCGCACAACCTCGTTGTAGAGCGTCGGAAACAGGCCGTTGCCGCTCTGGGCCAGCGGCTGGACAAAGAGGGGCTGGGCTTGGGCGCCCACTAGGGGGCTAGGGTCGCTGACGAAGGCCACGCCTCCACCCGTACCCAGCCAGATGGCCCCGTTACGGTCGCGGGCAATGGCGTACACCGCATCGTTGGGCAGCCCCTGGTTGAGGATAGTGGTAGCGGTAGAAGCTTTAGTAAACGCAAATGCCTGGCGGCTAGTGGTGTCGTAGGCCATCAGCCCGGCCCCGCCCTTGCGCGACAGCGTGGCCCAGGGGTTGCCGTAGGCATCTACTACCAGGCGGTCGAGGTTCTGGAGGCCGGGAGCGTAGGGGGCCGTCACCCAGCGGTTGGGGCCGGGCTGGAAGCGCAGCAGGCCCGAGGTGTTGGGCAGCTCGTGGCGGTTGAGCACCCACAGGTAGCGGCCGCCGGGGTCGGTGGCCACGTCGGTCACGCGCACAAAATCCAGGTATTTGGTAGCGCCAGGCGGCAAGCTGCTGCGCAGGGGAGCGCCGGGAGTGCCGGCGGTGTATTGCTGGTACTTGCCGGGGCCTTGCCAGGCCAGCAGGCCGTTGCCGTAGCTGGCCAGGTAGAGGGTGCCGTCGGTGAAGCGAGTGCCGTGCGACAGGTCGAGCAGGTTGGGGTAGTCGGCAGCCGAGTAGGCGCTGGACGTATAGTTAATCCATTGCCCACCGCTGTACTCGTAGAAGCCCGCCCGGAAGTTGGCTTGCTCGCCGTTTTCGCGCGAGTAGCCGCCGCTCAGCACATCAACCACGCCACCGCTGGCTACGAGGCCAAACGCCAGCGCCGACTCGGGCGCATTGGGGCGGATGATTTCGGGGTTGGCGGTGATGCCGGGCGCAAACCGGAGCAGCCCTAGGGAGTAGCTGGCCACGTAGAGCGTGCCATCGGCTTCGCGCACGGCGTCGGCCACGAGGCTGCCGATGCTGCCAACGGGCAACACGTCGGCCAGTTGCCCGGTGGGCACGTCGAAGCGGCGCAGCGGATTGCCGTTGAAGGCTACCAGCAGCTGGCCGCCGCTGGTATGCAGGCGCAAGGCATCGGTGCCGTAGCTGTTGGGCACGGTGCGCCAGGCCCGCGCCGCCCCCAGGCCCGCCAGGTAGCTCACGCCGTAGTAGCTGCTGGCGGCCATTAGGTGTCCCCGGTACGTGGCCAGCTGGCTATACACCTGCTTGCTGTTCTGCGGGTTGGCTGGCTCCTGGGTCCAGCTGCGGTAGTCGAGCAGGTTCACGGCCGCATTCAGGCGGCCCCGCAAAATGCCGGCCGAGGTGGCGGCAAAGAGCGTATCGTGCAGCACGGCCGTGGTGTAGGCCGTTACGAGCGTGCCGCCCGGCCCAATGGTGCTGTACGTGTCGCTCACCTCGCGCCGGGCCAGGTCGAGCACCACCACCCCTAGGGACGTGCCGATGTAGGCGCGCCCGCCCGACACCTGCGCCTGGTAGATGGTCTTGGCGGTTTGGGTTTGCTTGCGCAGTAGGTCGGTCACGTTGCGCACGGTGCCGGTCCGGTCGAGCAAGTCGATGTTGCCATTGCCGTATACCACTACCAGTTGGGCCGAGGCCGAGTCGTAGGCTAAGGCCCGCACGCCCACATCGCTCAGCCCGTCGCGGCGCGACAGCATTTGGGTGGCGTCCAGCTCTTTGTCGTAGTAGTAGAACGACGACTCATCGGCCACGTAGAGGCGCTGGCCGGCCTCGGCCAGCAGCAGCGGGTGCCGGGCGGGCAGGTGCAGCTGCCAGTCGCCGTAGGCCACGCCCTGGGCCCGGCCGGCCAGCGCGCCGCCCAGCAGCACCCACAAAGCAACCCACGTGGAAAGGTGACGCATAAACAAGGAGCAAATAAGCAACATAACGCCCCGGCCTAACGCCAGCCAGGGCTACTTAGTACGGTTCAGTGGCCGGGGCCTAGGGCTGCTGGCGCAGGGGTTCGCTGCTGCGCACCGGGGGCCGCACGGCCTCGCCGGCCAGGAAACAGGGGCGGCAGCGGGCCTCGTAGGCTTCGGTTTCGCCGAGCAGCACCTGGCTGGCGCTGGGCACGGTGCGGTAGGAATAGGCGGCCAGCTCGCCGCAGCACACGCACACGGCGTGCACCTTGGTTACGAACTCGGCCGTGGCCAGCAAGGCGGGCATAGGGCCGAAGGGCCGGCCCCGGAAATCCATATCCAGGCCCGCCACGATGACGCGCGTGCCGCCGTCGGCCAGTTGGCGGCACACGTCCACCAACGACTCGTCGAAGAACTGGGCCTCGTCGATGCCCACCACGTCGGTGCTGCCGCCGGCTAGCAGCAGAATTTCGCCGGGCAGCTGCACGGGCGTCGAGCGGATGCTGGTGTGGTTGTGGCTCACCACATCCTGGGCGTGGTAGCGCGTGTCGAGCGCGGGCTTGAAAATCTCGACCCGCTGCCGCGCAATACGGGCGCGGGTGAGGCGGCGAATCAGCTCCTCGGTTTTGCCCGAAAACATGGAGCCGCAAATGACTTCGAGCCAGCCACGGCGGCGGGGCGGGTCTAAGTGGCGCGGGCTAAGATGGGGTTCGGTAAACAAAGCAACTATCAATCAACTAATTAACTTAGCGAACAAACCAACCTGCCAGCCGGCACGGGTAGTCGCTCGCCTTCTACTCTACCAGTAAAGTACGGGCTGCCGCGCCGATAATGCACCCCCTAGGGTAGTAGCACCACGCTAACCTGCTCGCACCTAGCAAGACAGCGCGACATATGGCAGCTACGGCTTGGCCCCCACCACGTCGCCGCCGAGGGGCAGCAGGCGGGCCTGGCAGGCGAGGCGCTCGGTGGGGCGCAGGCGGCCGGCGGCCTGGTAGCGCAGTTCGGGCTCGGTAAGGGGGGTGAGCGAGTCGGCGCCAGCCAGCACTTGCACGCGGCAGGTGGTGCAGCGGCCCTTGGCCCCGCAGGCGTGCCACCAGTCGTGGCCGGCCGCATGAATGGCGGCCAGCAGCGTGGTGCCCGGCCCTAGGGCAATGGGTGGGCCACCGAGGCCCGCAATGGTTAGCAGGGGCATTTTGTGGTTAACTTGGCCGCGAAAAGAAATTAGGAATTATAAATTATGAATTATGAATTGGCAGCTTGCTGAAACAGCAGTTGCTGGACTTGCCTAAGCCAGCTCCCTCTGCGCCAAGCGGCCTGCTCATAATTTTTAATTCATAATTTATAATTGATTCTCGCCATGCCCGACAAATATAGCCTCGCCAAATGCGAGCAGTACGGCCGCCGACTGGCCGCCCGGCTGTGCCAGCAGCGCTTCGAAGCCCAGCCCGACCTGCACCTCGACGGCCCGGCATTGCTACAGCTAACGCCCGTGCGCCAAGTGAACCTGCTGGTGCTGCACCAGCTACTCGGCCGCTGGCAGCACGAAGCCGAGCAGCTCCGCAGCCCCTACTTCGACTTCGCGGCCGAGCCGGTGCAAACGGCCCTCGGGCAGCTCATGAACGTGCTCTCGCGCCACATTGCCGTGGGCCGCGCCGCCTTAGAGCCACTGCTGGCGCAGGCCGTTGCCGCCACGCTGCTGCTGGCTACCGACCCGGCTGTCGCTTTCGAGCGCCTGCTGCTACCGCCCACCGCCGAGGCCGGCGCAACCGACGAGGTATCCTTAGATTACTTACGCGAGCGCCTGCGCTACCTCGACTTAGGCAAGGCCTTTTTCGCAGGCTTCGTGGCGAGTTTGCCGAGCGGCAATGCGCCGCTGAGCCGCGACTTTCTGCAGCAGCGCTTGGAGCTATACCGCGCCAGCCATGCCCAGCAGCTGCCGGCCCTAGCCCCCCTGGTGGCCGAGCTAAGCGCCCTATTGCCGCTGACGGAAGCCGACCTCTGGGACGATGGCCCCAGCCCCGCCGCGGCCAAGCCAGCCCCAGCCCGCGAGGCAACGCCGCCGGCTACAGCTAGTAGCCAGCCGCCACCCGCCGCGGCGCAGCCGAAGCCAGCTATGGCCGAGAAGCCCGCTCAGGCAGCCGAAGCTGTGCCTGCGGCTTCAGAGGCTACTGCTGCTCCCGCCCCGCCCGCGCCTCAGCCAGCTGCCCCTGCGCCTAGCCCAGCCCCCGCGCCCAGCGTGGCACCAGCTACGCAGCCCGCCGTGCCCACTGCTAGCCCGGCACCGGCCACCGACTTGCCGCTCTACGAGAAGCTAAAAGCCACGCAGGCGGCCGGTGCGCCCCTGGCGGCTACGCTCCGCGAGGCCGCGCACGGCACCGCTCCCAGCCTGGCCGAGCGCGGCGCGCCTAAAGTGGGCAGCCTACGCGCCGCCATTTCCATGAACCAGCGCTATAGCTTTATCAACGAGCTATTTAACGGTGAGAACATGGAATACCACGCTGCTATTGAGCACCTTGACCAGCTACCCACGGCCGCCGCCGCCGCGGCCTACATGCAACAGGAGCTAGCCCCGCGCTACGACTGGAGCAGCAAGGAAGAGCACGTGGCCAAGCTGCAAAAGCTGCTGGACCGCCGGTTTGCCGACGCCTAGGGTACTTAAATCTCAGGTAGCCGCCTACTTAGCCTTGACGAATAGCAACGTGGTCATCCCACCCCCGGCACTGCCATTGTAGGCGTTGAACGTGCTCTGAACGACGTAGCCCTGCTGGTATAGCTTCTGGAAGATAGCGCGGTAGCCTTCGCCCATTAGCTGCTCGGTCTTATCAACGCCCGCTAAACCCGTTTTAATCAGCACTTTCTCGGTTTTGCCTTCGCCACTCGTGATGTAGGCCGTTCTGGTAGTGCCCCGCTCATCTAGTCGCACCACCACTACGTCAGCGGGTACGGTTTGCGCTTGGGCTCGGCCGGCCAAGGCCCACAGGCAGGCCCCTAGGAAAAGTAAGTTTTTCATGCTGCCCAAGGTAGCGCAGCCGGTCAGCATTAGCGCAGCAAATCCTGCTTGCGGTGGGCGTCGAGGGCCAGCAGCGTGAACAGCAGCACCGTGAACGACCACAGCGACGAGCCGCCGTAGCTGAAGAAAGGTAGCGGAATGCCTACTACGGGCATCAGGCCCATGGTCATGCCCAGGTTTACGGTGAAGTGCACGAAGAGTACGCTGGCCACGCAGTAGCCGTAGGTGCGCCCAAATACCGACTTCTGCCGCTCGGCTACCAGCAGAATGCGCCAGAGCAGCGCCATGTACAGCCCAATGAGCACCATGCTGCCGGCCCAGCCCCACTCCTCCCCCACGGTGCAGAAAATGAAGTCAGTGCTTTGCTCGGGCACGAAGTCGAACTTGGTTTGGGTGCCGTTGAGGAACCCCTTGCCCACCCAGCCGCCCGACCCTAGGGCAATTTTGCTTTGCGTTACGTTCCAGCCCTTGCCCAGCGGGTCCTTGCCGGGGTCGAGGAGCATCTCGATGCGCTGGCGCTGGTGGGGCTGCAGCACGTTGTTGAAAAAGAAATCGACCCCGAACACCATGCCGATGACCGCCGCCCACACCGTCAGGCTCAGGGGCAGGTGGTGGCGCCACAACTTGGCGTTCAGCAAGAAAGCCACCGCCAGCACCACCGTAAAGCCACCCACCAGCCAGGCCTTGGGCACCAGCAGCGCCAAGAGCAGAATAACGCCGCCCGCCGCCAGCAGCAGCAGAATGAGCGGCGACATACCCTCGCGGAAGTAGGCCAGCAACAGCGCCGCAAACACCAGCGCCTGCCCGGTTTCATTAGAGGCCAGGATGAGGGCCACCGGTAGCAGCGTGAGGCCCGCCAGCACGGCCTGGTCACGCCAGTTTTGCTGCCGCAGGTTGATGCTGGCCATGAAGCGCGAGGCCGCCAGCGCCGTCGTAAACTTGGCAAACTCGGCGGGCTGCAAGCGCACCGGCCCAAACTCGAGCCACGAGCGCGAACCGGCAATGGGCCGGGCAATCACCAGCGTCACAAGCAGCAGCCCCAGCATGCCAAAGTACATGGCGTAGGCCAGGGCGTCGTAGGCCTTGTAGTCGACCACCAGCAGGATAACGATGAGCACGGCCGCCGTGCCCATCCACAGCAACTGCTTGAACCAGTTGAAGGCCATGAGCTGCGAGAAGCTTAGGCTGGCCAGCGGGTTGGCAGGCGCCTCGGGCGAGTAGCTGGCCGCGTACACCGCCACCCACCCTAGGCCCACCAGTAGCAGGTAAAGCAACACCAGGGGCCAGTCGATGCTACGCGAAGAGCGGGAGGGAGTCATTAATTCATTTAACATTTATCATTTAACAATGAACCGCTTAGCTGTATCCTTTCAGCCTCTTCGCGCGCTCATTTAGCTTCATCTTCTCATTGTTAAATGATAAATGTTAACTGTTAAATGAAATTAGTGGTGCCCGCGCCGGGTCAGGTCGCCGTACATAATCCAGTTTTCCCAGCGCTTGCGGTAGGGCGCTACTTTGCCGCGCAGGTAGTGCTCCATCATGAGGCCGGCGCAGGGCGCGGCGGCGGTGCCCCCGAAGCCCGAGTTCTCGATGAATACCGCCACGGCAATTTTCGGGTCGTTGGCGGGGGCGAACGCGGCGAAGGTGGAGTGGTCGGGGCCGTGCGAGTTTTGTACAGTACCGGTTTTGCCCGCCACCGAAATGCCATATTGGGCCAGGCTGGCGTACTCGCCGGTGCCGCCGCGCCCGTCTACCACCGCCTGCATGCCGGGGATGATGTACTTAAACAGCGTCGTGTCGACCTCGGTGTAGTGGCGCTCGCGGAACTGCGCCAGCGGCAGGCCCGAGCTGCCAATGCCGCGCACGAAATGCGGCGCGTAGTAGTAGCCACGGTTGGCGATGGTGGCCATGATATTGGCCATTTGCAAGCCCGTGATACCGATTTCGCCCTGCCCGATGCTGAGCGAGTACACCGTCTTAAAATTCCAGCGGTGGTAGCCCAGGCGCTTATCGTAGAAGTCGGGCGAGGGAATGAGGCCGCGCTTTTCCTGGCTCATATCCACGCCTAGCTTCTCGCCCAGCCCGAAGCTCTTCACCATTTTCTGCCACTGCCCTAGGCCCAGGCGGGCGTCTTCGAAGCCGTTGCGCGACTGCCCGCGCAGCACCGCCGCCCGCATCACCTGGTAGAAGTAGGGGTTGCAGCTTTGCTTGATGGCGATGTTGACGTTGCTCGGGTACTCGTGGCGGTGGGTGCAGTGCACCAGCTTCTGGTTGCACGGAAAGCCGGTGTTGGGTGACACCACGCCCAACTGCAGGGCCACCAGTTCGTTTACCAGCTTAAATACCGAGCCGGGCGGGTAGGTAGCCATCAGGGGGCGGTCGAAGAGCGGGCGGTCGGGGTTGCGCAGCAGCTCCATGTAGCGATTGCCCATGCCGGTGCCCGTCAGCACCTGCGGCTCGTAGTGCGGCGCCGACACGAAGCACAGGATTTCGCCCGTCCTAGGGTCCAGGGCCACGATGGAGCCGCGGCGGCCGGCCAACAGCTTCTCGCCGTAAGCTTGCAGGCTGGCGTCGATGCTCAGGTGCAGGTCCTGGCCCGCCACCGAAGCCGTATCGTACTGCCCGCCGTGGAAAGTGCCTTTGTCTATCCCGCGCACGTTTACTAGGCGATATTGCACGCCGCGCCGGCCCATCAGGGTCGATTCGTAGAATGACTCCAGGCCCGAGATGCCCACGTTTTCGCCAGGCTGGTACTTGGCAAAGCGCGGCGCTTCGAGCAGCTTAGGCGTGATGGAGCCCACGTACCCTAGGGCGTGCGCCAGGTTCTCGGTTTTGTAGGCCCGGGCCATGCGTGCCTGAATCCGGAAGCCCGGAAAGTCGCCCAGCATATCGTCGATGGACGCTAGCTCGGGCGTACTCAGGTTTTGGATGAGCGGCGAGGGCTTGTTGCGCGAGTACACGCGGGCGGCCCGCAGCCCCAGGCGCAAGTCCTCGATAGGCATATGCGTGAGCCGGCAAAAGCGCGTCGAGTCGAAGGGCTTTACCTCGCGCGGCACGGCTACCAGGTCGTACACCGGCGTGTTGGTAACGAGCAGCGAATCGTGCCGGTCGTAGATGAGGCCGCGGTACGGAATCTGCACTTGCCGCTGCAGCGTGTTGCGGTCGGCCGCCACCTTATACGAGTCGTCGAGCACCTGCAAGTAGAAGAGCCGGCTCGCAAACAGCATCCCCACCAGCAAAAAAATCGCCAGCACCACGTAGCGCCGGCCTTCCAGGTATTGCATACATCAAAGTTACGATTGACCCAACGCCTGGGCTAGCGGAATCATTCAAGGGCCGAGCTTAATGCTGGGTGGGCCCTGGACTTGCCAAACCAGCGCGTGGCTGCTTGCTCCAGAGCGTACTCGTTCGAGCTACGGTCGGCTGCCCAGGCCACTATCCCGTCGGGGCGCACCAGTAAGGCGCTTAGCCCCAGCTGGTCAGTGGCCCGGCCTGCTACGTACTGCAGGCGGTCGTCGTAGCCGCTCGCCCACGCCTGCAGGGTAGCGTTGGCGTTAAAACCAAGCAGCAAGCCGCGGCCGTCGTGCAGCAGCTCGCCCAGTGTCGTGCCATCCTCCAACTGGAAATTGGGCACACTGCGCCCCACCAGCGGGTGGTCGCTGCCCAGGTCGTAGCGCGTGGGCACGCCCGAGAGGCGGCCCGCAAAATAGGTAGCCCCGTCACGCGTATTCATCAGGTCGCCGATAATGGCTCGCAGCGCCTGGGCTGCCGGGTCGGGGCGCATGATGGCCACCTGGGCGCGCGACCAGTCAAGCACCTGCGCCCCTAGGGGGTACCGCTCGGCCTGGTAGCTGTCGAGCATGCCGGCCGGGGCTTGCCCGTGGATGGTGGCGGCCAGCTTCCAGCCCAGGTTCAGGGCGTCGCCCAGGCCTAGGTTGAGGCCCTGGCCCCCTAGGGGCGCATGGATGTGGGCGGCATCGCCGGCCAGCAGCAGCCGGTCGCGGCGGTAGGTAGTGGCCTGCCGGGCCCGGTCGGTCCAGGTAGAAGCCAGGTGCAGGGCGGTAATGGTTACGTCGGTGCTCGATATGCGGCGGAGCAGCAGCTGCACGTGCGCTTGCGTAATGGGCTGGCCGCTAGCTCGGAAGGCTCCACCGTCGAAGTCTTGCAGAATGAGATAGCCGGGCTGCGGCTGCATGTACATGCCGGTGGGCGTTACGATGCGGCCCAGGCGCAGCTTCTCGGGGTCGGCGAGGTCAACCGAAAGCGAGTAGCCGGTAAACTCCGGCTCGGTGCCGACCGACTCGAAGCCGCCCGCCTTGCGCACCACGCTGCGGCTGCCATCGCACCCCACCAGCCACTTGCCGCTAAACGCCTGCTCGCCAGCCTGCACGGTCACTTCATCAGCGGCTTGCTCCACTGCCGTCAAACCTAGCCCGCGCCTGATAAGTACCCCTAGGGCTTCGGCACGGCGGGTTAGCACCGTCTCCAGTTCTTGCAGCTCCGCTAGGAGCTGAGTGGCGGGCGGACCGGGCAGCCGGTAGGGCCACTGCGCCGGGTGGATGAGGCTGGCGGGCAGCTGAATGCCGGCGAAGTGGCCGCCCTGGGGCCTAGGGCCGGTGCCAGTTGCCGCGGGGGCAAAGGAGGGAGCCGCCCGCTGCGGCACCGCCAGCTCGGCCAGCAGGCCCCGGCGGTCGAGCGCTTCGATGGACGGCGCGTTGAGCCCGCGCATGCCGAAGGGCATTTGCTTTAGGAGTGAGTGTGGGTGCTCGGCTTTTTCCAGCACTAGTACCGAGCAGCGGGCCAGGGCCAGTTCGCAGGCCAAGAACAGGCCAACTGGCCCAGCGCCGGCAATAATAACGTCGTATACAACTTGATTTTGAGTAGCTTCCATCGTTTGCAAAACCGCTCTAATAGTGAGCGATTACGCTGCAAAACTCCGAAAGGCGTCCGCCTTAGGCTTGTATAAACGCGACAAAGTGGGTGCTCACGGCCGGCCTTTCTCGCCCCGGGCTTTGCGGGCGAAAGCGGCGGGCGTGGCACCGCTGTAGCGCTTGAACTCGCGGCTCAGGTGGGCCTGGTCGGTGTAGCCTAGCTCCTGCGCCAGGCCGGCCAGGTTGGCGGTGGGGTGCTGCCAGAGGTGGTTGCGCACTTGCTCGAAGCGCATTAGGCCCGACACATCCTTTACGGTGTAGCCCGCCGCCTGCTTGAACTTCCGCTCTAGGGTGCGCACCGTGGCGTGGGCGGCCGCTGCTACTTGGCTGACGGGCAGTGTGCCGCCGGTGGCCCGCATAGCCTCGCCCGCTTTCGCCAGCAGCTTGTCGCCGCCTCGCAGCGCATAGGCATCCAGCAAGTGCTGTTGCACCTGGGTTATCGCCTCGGCCACGCGGCCCGCGGCCACCTGCTCGGCCAGGGATGCTTGCAGTTGGGCAATGGGGTGCTCCACGCGGCGCACGCCGTCTTGGCCGGGCGGCAAGCCGAGCAGGTCGAAGATGGTCCAGGGGAAACAGCGGATGCCAATGACTTCTAGCTGGTGCTGGGCCCGAAAAACCACCGGCTGCTGAAGGAGCCCTACCACAAACGGAGAAGGCAGCTGCTGCTCGCCCTGCGGCGTGGCAAGGCGGCAAACACTGCCGAAGTAAAAGATGACTTCCGCGTAGCCATCCGGCATCACTTCCAGGCTCGTTTCCAGCTCAGCTACGTCCCAGCGGGTGTACCAGACGCACTTGATGAGGTCGCGGAGCGCGGGCGGTGGGTCAACTTCTAGGTGCTGCATACGGAAAGGTAATCGGCTTTAGGAGTGAATGAGGCCCTAGGGTCTCGTAGGTAGTTGCGCGTAGCAGCCAGGCCGGTAGCAGGCGGGTACCGCGCCGCGCCGTTTCCTTGGCGGTACCTTTGCGGCCCTATGTCTGAGATGCCGCCCCTCGCCACTCCCACCGCCCACACGGCCTTCGACGGCCTGATTTCGGTGGTAGCCCCCATGTACAACGAGGCCGATACGGTGGGCCACCTCGTGGCCCGCGTGGCGGCCGTGATGGCGCAGCACCGCTACCGCTACGAGCTGATACTAGTGAACGATGGCAGCCGCGACGAGAGCTGGCGCATTATGCAGGAGCTAGCGCGCCGCGAACCCAACCTGGTGGTGGTAGACCTGGCCGGCAACTACGGCCAGACCATCGGCCTGCGCGCCGGCTTTGCCCAGGCTAAGGGCGAGGTCATCATTGCTATGGACGGCGACTTGCAGCACGACCCGGCCTATATCCCGCAGTTTATCAGCCTCATCAACGAGGGCTACGACATGGTGGGCGGGGCCAAGGCCAAGCGGCCCGAGGGCGCCATTGCCACGGCGCTGGCCACTACGGCGCATGGCATCATCCGGCGCTTGTCGGGGGTGCAGCTGCGCTACTTCGGGGCTACCTACAAGGCCTACCGCAGCTACCTGGTGCACAACGTGGAGATGCTCGGCGACGCGCACCGCTTCCTGGGGGCGCTGGTGGCGCGCAAGGGCCTGCGCTACTGCGAGTTTCCGATTGAGATTCACGAGCGGCAGTTTGGCCAGAGCAACTACAAGCTCAGTAAGCTTTTTTACGTCATCCTGGATTTGTTCATCCTGCGCTTTTTCATCGTGCACGGCCGCAAGCCGTTCCGGCTGTTTGGGCTAGCGGGGCTGTTGTCGCTGCTGGTGGGCGGCGTCATTGCCGGGCAGTTTCTGGTGCGCTCGCTGTTCTTCGGCCTCAATATCGAAGCGCGTTATCCGCTGGAATTCATCTTCAGCCTCTTCCTGCTGATGGCGGGCATCTTTTTGCTCTGCTTCGGCGTGCTGGCCGAAATCGGCATGTACAATTACTATTCGCGCCCCTCACGCAAGCCCTACATCGTGCGGCAGATGGCCGCTTCAGCCGTACGCGAATCGGTGGCCTAGGCAACCGCATTAGGAATCGCACCTGGCTCAAGACCTTCGAAGGCTCCCATACTATCCCGTGTACTAGCCCCTAGGGTGGTGAAACAGCTCATTATCAACTGCGACGACTTTGGCTGGGACGCGCCTGCCACCCAGGCCATTCTGGAGCTGGGCGCGGCCGGGCAGGTAAGCAGCACCACCGTGATGGCCAACTTCGCCACCACCGCCGACCTGCGGGCGCTGACCAAGTTGGCCTCGCCCGCTTTCTCGGTGGGCCTGCACCTTACGCTCAATGCTGGTCAGCCGCTGAGCGCCGCCTCGGCCGTGCCCTCACTGGTAAATGCCGACGGGCAATTTTACCCTTCCAGCCAGCTGTGGCAGCGGTTTTTACGCGGCCAGGTGCGGCGCGAAGAAATCAAGACTGAAGTAGCTGCCCAGTTGCGGCAGCTAACCCAAGCCGGCCTCTCCCCTACCCACGCCGACAGCCACCAACACCTGCACCAGTACCCGGTGCTGGGGCCTGCGCTGCTAGGCATCTTGCGCGAGCTTGGGGTGGGCCGGGTGCGCCGCCTCACGGCCGCGGGCCGCCTCGACGGGCGCGGCCTGGTGCTGCGCGCCTTCGCTTGGAGCAGCCGGGCGGCCCTAGGGCCGTTTGCCACGCCGGCAGCGCTGGTCAGCACCTTCTCGACTGAGCCGGCCAGTGCAGCGGGCTTTCAGCGGGGCGTGACGGCGGCTTTTCGGCAAGCCGAGGTAGTGGAGTTTATGAGCCACCCCGGCCTGAGCGAGCGGCCCGGCTCCCCACTGATGCGCGTGCCGGAATACGATTTCTGGCGCAGCGGCCAGGCACCGGATATCTTGCGTGAGCTGGGTGGTGAGCTGGTGAGCTACGCGGCGCTATAATTGCGCTTCGTCACGCTGGTCGTATGAACTGGAACAACTACGTTCGCTGCTTTGGCTTATTCGCTGCCCTAGGGCTGGGCAGCCTACCCGGACGGGCCCAGGCAGCCGACGACCACCTCACGCCGCCCCGCAATGTGCTGGCTCTTGATGAAGACGAAACTCACTACCAAGCCAGCGTGCGGCGATGGCTACTGCCCGGCACCGCGCCGCGCGCCTTGGTGCAGGTAGTGGTGCTGCCGTCTTTCACCCCCGAATATTCGCTGGTTATTGAGCGTACCGGTCCCACGGCTTACGTGTTGACATACCGCTTAGCCCAGCGCAACATTTGGCAGGCATCGGGCTTCGGCGCACCGCCCAACATTACCCTCCTTAGCCCGCAAGGCACAGTCAGGCAGCCCCCGACGCGCCATGCTGCCCCCGATAGTGTGGCCGTCACAACGCGCCAGGTAGTCATCTCGCCGCAACTAGCGCAGGCTCTCGCTGACGTGCTCAGCGCGGCGCTGGCTCAAACGCGTTATCCCGTAGCAGAACCACTGCATATTGATGGCACTACATTGGTTTTCAGCCTATACCAGCCTAACGTCGGCTTCCGCAGCGGCAACAGTTTCGACCCGGCCCCGGCTAGCTCAAATCTGGCAGCGCTTAACCAGCTGGCGAGCCACCTGCGCGGCCTCCTCTCGGCGCAGCACTCGGCGTTCGAGCAGGACCTGCTGCTTACCGAGGCCCAGCACCTCCTTACGCAACTGGCCAGCCGCTAGGCTTTGTCTACTCGCACCCACGCGCCCACCAAGCTCACTAGGGCGGTGATGACGTAGAATAGTATGCTTACGCTCACGGCCACCGGGGCACTGAGGGCGAAAAGCTTAGCACCGTATAGGAACGTCAGTTCGCGGGCGCCCAGACCGCCCACGGTGAGGGGCAGTACTGCCGCGATGCTCGATGCCAGAAATACTAGCAGGTAAGGCAGCACCGGACCGTTGGCTGCCCCTAGGGCCGCCAGCAGCGCCCAGGCCTGCAGCACCTGTGCGCCTTGCACGCCCAGCGCCTGCCACGAGGTGCGCCCAAACGCCCCTCGGAATTCGCCGAAGCCCCACACGCCCAGCCCGTAGCTAAGCGCCAGGCCCAACGGCAGCAGCGCCAACGGCACCACCCGCCACCAGCTTGGCAGCACCAGTCCCCCTAGGGCCGCCCCGCGTAGCTCGGCCGCGGGCACGGCGGCCAGCAGCACCAGTAGTAGCACCAGCAAGGCCACCATGCCGCTGAGCCTGTCGAGCAGCAGCGCACGGAAAATGAGCGTGCGCCGCCCCGGAAACTGCCGCCCCAGCAGGTACACCTTGTAGCCGTCGCCGCCAATGCCACCGGGCAAAAACAGGTTGTAGAACATGCCCAGCCAATAGAGCCGCAGGTTGTAGCCCTCGCTAAGGTCTAAGCCTACTTGGCGAAAGAAGCAATTGAGCCGCACCGACGATAGCAGCTTCGACACGACAAATAGCGCGGTTGCCAGCAGCAGCCAACCCGGCCGCGCCGCACGCAGCGTACGGGTCAACGCAGGCAGGTCGAGGTGCCGAGCCACCAGCCATAGCGCCCCGGCCATAATGGCCAGCTTGAGCAGCAGCGTGGCGTGGCGCCGCCAGGCCGGTTGGGGCGGGGTATCGGGGGCCATGCGGGGCTAGGGAATCTCTACGACCTTAAACACCAGCCCCCGGTCGATGGTAAACTCGTCGAGTACTCGGTAGGGCCGACCGGCCACCTGGGCAGCCTCAGCTAGGTAGAGGGTGCCGGAGCGGGGCGGCAGCGGACCGGTGGCCAGGGTTTGGCCGCGCTCGCGGGCGATGTAGTAGGCTTCCACGTTGTCGAGCTGCGCGCCGGGCCACAGCACCAGCGGGCGGCCTTTGGTTTCGCGGCCCACGCGCATCGCTGCCGTGCGGTAAGCCACCTCGGGCGAAGTAGTGAGGCGGGCGGGAAACACGTAGATGTCGAAGCTCAGCCGCAGCACCAGCAGGAAATAGCCCAGTAAAAGCAGCCGGTAATCGGGCAGCTGATAGAACAGATAGGCAACCCCACCCAATACCGCGCTCAGCAGCAGCCCCGGCAGCCAATTGGTGGGCACTCCGCGTAGGGCCGCCAGCCAGTTAGCATTTGCGGCCCCTAGGGCCGGGGCAGCAGCTTTCAGCGCCGGCACCAGCGGGGCCAGCGTGGCGGTCGCCAGCAGCAGCAGCAGCGTTGCATCGAGCCAGCGCACCGGCCACTGGCCGCGGGCGCGCTCAGTCTGGTACAGCGGGATTACCACCGTCAGCAGCAGCGGCACCAGCATAAACAGGTAGCGCGGAATGGTGGCCGGCGACAGCCAGTACACCGGCAGAATGGCCAGAAACAGCAGCGCATTGTAGCGCAGAAACGGATTGTTCCATACCTGCTGCCTGGCCGAGGGCAGCACCAGCACGCCTACTAGCAGCGTCCAGGGCAAGAAGTGGCGGATGAAATCGAACGGAAACAGCAGCACGTACTGCACTACCTCGGGCAGCGGCCGACCAGCCACTGTGCGCTGGCTCGACTGGTCCCAGAGCGTGGCTAGAGCCGTTTCGAGCGAGTTGTGCAGGCTGTACACCCAGAAGTACGTGCCCAGCCCCCCCAGCAGTACCGCCCCCCCTAGGGCGTGCTGCCAGCTGAAGAGCCGCCGCCACTGCCCCGTGCTGAGGCAATAAACGCCCAGCGCCAACCCCTGGAATACCACCGACGGCAGCCCTTTTAGTAGGAAGCCTACCGCCGTGAGCGCGTACGTGAGCACAAATAGCCGCACCCATTGCCCACGTTGCCCCAGGTACCAGATGGCCACGAACGTCACCCAGGTTAGCCCCGCGTGCCACAAGTCAATCAGCCCCAGAAACGAGTCGTAGAATAGCACGCGCCCAGTGGTGGCAAATGCCAGTGCCACAATGAATGCCAGCCGGCTACCCAGTTGGGGCCGTAGTAGCCGCCAAATGGCCGCCCCGTACAGCAACAGCGCCACGATGGTAGGCAGCCGCACCACCCACTCATCTTGGCGACCCGTGAGGCGGTAGAGCGCCACCAACAGCCAGTTGAATAGTGGGGGCTTATTATAGTAGGGAAAGCCTTGCAGCGTGGGCGAAAAGAACTGCCCCGAGTAGTGCATTTCCAGCGACACCAGCGCCCGAATGGGCTCATCCACTAGCAGCGGCTGCCAACCTAGGTGCAGCAGTAGCGCCGGTAAGGCTAGGGCTAGCGTCAGGAGCAGCACAGCCCACGGCCGTTGACCCAGCCATGCAAATACCCGGCGTGCTAACGTTTCTGCCACAAGTGGTGTTTAAAGGGAGGCGGTTTGCGCCGCGGGGCGCATCGGCCGGCAAAGGTACGCCGGCGCTCGGCTGGCGCGGTGCCTGCCCCCAGCCCTCCCGACTTTCCGTCTGTCCAGTTATTTTTGAGTTATGCCCACCCTCACCGCTCCCGACCGCCTCGCCCAAACCCTTACGCGCCACGGCCTGCGCCAAACCCCCGTTCGCCGTGCGGTGCTAGCCGCCGTGTCGGGCAAAGGCTACGCCCTAACGGGTGCCGAGATAGAGCAGGAAATTGGCGCCGATGTGGACCGCATCACGCTCTACCGCACCCTTAAGAGCTTCGAGCAGCAGGGCCTCATCCACCGCGTCATCGACGATACCGACGTGCTGCGCTACGCCGCCTGCTCTATCGAGTGCTCAGCTGACGCCCACTTCGATAATCACGTGCACTTTAAGTGCCACGACTGTGGCCATACTTACTGCCTCAGCCAGGTAGCCATCCCGGCCGTGCAGCTTCCTGGTGGGTTTCAAGCCCAGCGGCGTGACTTCCTGCTGTCGGGCACTTGCCACCTCTGCCAAGTATAGAGCCCTAGGGCACGAACTACATCGGTGCCCCTAGGAGTATAGACATAAAAAAAGCGCCTGCAAGCTGAGCTTACAGGCGCTTTTTACTAGACGGGAGTGGAGAATATCGGAGTCGAACCGATGACCTCTTGCATGCCATGCAAGCGCTCTAGCCAGCTGAGCTAATCCCCCGTTTTGTGTATTACCGCGCCGCCGTTTGCGATTTGGTTCGGCAAAAGTACGGCGGCTTTTGGCTTTTGCAAGCCCTGGGGCACATGTTTTCGCTAAGTAGTCTAGAAATCAGGCGCAAAAAAAGGGCGGGAAATATTTCCCGCCCTTTTTGGCTTTAGCTAGAGCTAGCGCTTAGTTGAACAGGTAGCGCAAGCCAATCTGTGCCTGCCAGCGCGAAGACAGCGAGGTCACGTCGTTGCGGAACGGCGTAGTGAGCGTCGTGCCCTGGTTTACCGTGCCAACACCGTTGGTTACCGTGCGGGTCGGCACACTCACGTACTGGAACTGGAACGTGGGCTGGCCTTGCGCATTGTAGCTCTGGAAGGCCAGCGGCGAAGCCGTGTACTGGAACTGGGCAATACCCCAGTTACGGTTAATCAGGTTGCCTACGTTGAAGATGTCGATGCTGAACTGCAGCGAGTTCTTGTTGTCACCGATGTTGGTGAAGATATCTTGCAGTACGCGCAAGTCAACGCGGTGCTGCCAGGGGTTCTGAGCACCGTTACGCTCGGCATACTGGCCGCGGTGAGCACGCAGGTAGGGGTCGGCGTTGATGTAAGCATCGAGGTCGGCAGCCTGCTGGGCGGCAGTATATACAAACGCGTCGGGAGTATTTGGGAAGAACGTGCGGGGAGCAAATACTACGTCCGTAGCGGCATTGCGCGGGATGTACATCAGGTCGTTACCATTTACGCCATCACCGTTCATATCACCGCTATAGGTGTACGAGTAGCGACCGTTGGGAGCACCTTCGTAGAACGCCGAGATGGTAGTCCCTAGGTGGCCCAGGTAGTTGAAACGGTACGAGAGCGAACCGATTACACGGTGCTGCACCAGGTAAGACGAATAGCTGAGTACGTCAGCATTGGCATCGCCCGATATTGCACGGCCAGCCCAGCTCGATTGAGCTTGCGAACCACCATCATTTACCGAGCGCGAGTCGCTGTAAGTATAGGCAGCCATGGCATATATGCCGTTGCTGAAGGATTTCTGCAACTGAGCCGTCACGCTATAGGCATACCCTTTATCGGTATTGTTCAGCAGGATAGCATCCGTGATAACCGGATTGGCGGTCGATACCTGAGCAGCGGGAGTAGCCACACCGTTCTGGCCCTGGCCGTAGATACGGTTATAGCCCCTAGCATTGAAAGCATTGCCCGTACCAGTGGTGTTACGGGTGTAGTAAATCGGACGGTTGTCGGCACCTACTGCGTTATTCGTCGAGTAAGGCAGGTTGATGTTTTGGAAATACACCGCGTTCAGGTCTTTGGTGTAGATACCTTCCAAAGTAGCTACCACACCGGCGCCTAACTGGAAGTCGGCAGCCAGGTTGCTGCGCCACACCTGCGGGAACTTGAAGTCGCGCGAGGTAACGGCAACGTTGTACGAGGTATTAGCACCACCAGCAGTCAGCTGGCTACGGTAAGCGTTTACGTCGGGGCTGAAGGCGTAGCCGTTAGCCGGAGCACCTTGGAAGTCAACCGAGCCAAATTGCACACCGTTGTTGCTGGCCTGGTTCGAAATCCACACGAAAGGCACCCGGCCGGTGAAGATACCCGTACCACCACGCACCTGCACTTTGCGGTCGTCGTTCACATCCCAGTTGAAACCAACGCGGGGCGAGAACAGGACCGTGCGGCGCGGCTGCTGACTGGTGTTGATGCGCTGGCCATCGCGGAAGCCAGCGAGTTGGGCCAGCGGAGCGTTCTGTGCGATGTCCGAGAAAATAATCGGCAAGTCGGCGCGTACGCCGTAAGTCAGTTTAAAGTTCGTCGTGGGCGAGTATTCATCCTGCACATACAAGCCGAGCTGAGCAGCCTTGGTCACGGCGTAGGGGAAAGAGCCGTCAGGTGTAGCTGAGTAACGCAGCTGGTAGCGCTGGGGACCTAATTGCAGTGGACGAGCAGTACCTTGGTTGGCACCTCCTGTGTATGGTTGCGGTTGGCGGTTGGCGTCTAAGTAGTAGCCATTTGGCGCGTCAGTAGTACGATTTGCAGCGTAGAAATCGTCTAGCGAGTTGAACGTGTAAGCGCCGTAGTACTGAGGCGCAAAGCCATTGGTAAACTTATACAATTCGTTATAGGTACCAATCGTCACGTTATGCTTGCCCAGGAAAGCCGTGAAGTTGTCACCCAGCTGATAGGTGTCGGAGTTCAGCAGGTTGAAAGCCGAGAAGGGCTCGTAGCCAAACGAGGTGAGCGTTTGAGCAGCTGTCACAAGGCTGTTGCCATACACTGGATTATTGTTAGCATCACGTGTGAAGCTAATACCAGTAGAGTTGCCGATGTCAACCAGTGGGAACAACGGGATTGCGCCGCCACCGGCCCGCTCACGCGTGTCGCGGTTGGCGAGGTAGCCAGCCGTTAGGTTGTTGGCGAAGCGAGCACCAAATGTGCTGTTCAACTCGCCAATGAACGAATTGATGTTGTTGTTGATGCGGTAGTAAGCCCCTAGGTAGGGTAAGCCGTAAATCGTCTGCGAGCGATTGTTGATAGAGCCCGAGCCGCTGGGCGACACGTCGCGGTACGACTTCAAGTAGTTGTACTTGATGTTGAAGCGGTGATTGTTGCTGATGTTCCAGTCAATCTTGGCCGTAATCTTGTCGCTGTTTTGGGCCAGCTGGTAGCTTTGGTAAGGACCAGTATCGTAGCCGTATTTCTGGCTTAGGAAGCCGCTCAATGTATTCAAATCCGATGCGGATGCTTGCGAATAGGTCTGGCCGTCAGCGGGCGTAGTGGGCGTTGAGGCCTGGTAGTTGCCCGTGGGCGGGTCATTACGCCGCTCGCGCTCGGCATTCAGGAAGAAGAACAGCTTGTCCTTAATGATGGGGCCACCTACGCGGAAGCCGAAGTTCTTCAGGTTGAAGTTGGCGATGTTATTATTTACGTCGCCGATACGCGAGCCTACATACTTCTGGTCGCGGTAGAAGCCGTAGATAGAGGCCGATACCTGGTTGGTGCCCGAACGCGTAACGGCGTTTACACCAGCCCCTGTGAACGAACCCTGACGCACGTCGAAAGGCGCGATGCTTACCTGAATCTGGTCGATAGCGTCGAGCGAGATGGGCTGGGCGTTGGCCTGGCCACCGATGGTGCCCGAGAGACCGAACGCGTTGTTGAATACAGCCCCGTCGATAGTAACGTTGTTATACAAGTTGTTACGACCAGCGAAGCCGCCACCGCCGCTAGCTTGCGGCGTCAAGCGGGTGATGTCGGAAAACGAGCGGTTGATAGTGGGCAGGCGCTCGATTTGGGCACGCTGCACGGTGGTAGCGGCCCCGGTGCGGTCAGCATTAATAACCGGGTTTTGGGTGCCGGTTACGGTTACTTCGGCTAGTTGAGCAGCACCTTCGCCCAGCTTCACATCGAGGCGGAAGTTTTCGGCCAGCGTCAGGTTGATACCGGTCCGGTTGAAATCCTGGTAGCCTACAAACGTCACTTTCACGGTGTAGGGGCCACCTACCCGCATGTTCTGGATGTTGAAGCGACCGTCGGAGTTGGTCGGCACCACATACTGCGTATTTGTGGGCGTATGCACGGCGATAACCGTAGCCCCGGGTAGCGCCTCACCTTTGCCATCGGTGACGGTGCCACTCATGGCTGCGGTGGTAGCACCCTGCCCCCAGCTCAAGTGGGTAACACCCACCGCGAGCACCAGCAGAAGCAGATGGCGTAGAATTTTCTGAATCATACAGAAAGGGTTAGTGATAAAAATTTTCTGAACTCAATAGCGAGGCAAAATTACGGCCTTTCTACCTCTGTCAATATTACTGAACTGTTACCAAGCTAAAAAAAGCTACTCTGACCCGCTCTGCCCAAGATGCGCGCAAACTGCACTTTTCCTATGCGCGCTAAATGCGGCTGCTCCCCCTAGGGCCGCACCTGGCTGTCGAGCCGGGGGCGCACTGCCCGCACGAAGCGGCTCAAGTAATAATCTGACTCAAAACTGGTTTCTACTACTCCCAGGGACGTAGAAGCGTGAATAAATTCCACGCCTTCTTGGTCGACCACCGTTACCATGCCAACGTGCGTAATGGTACTAGCCCCAGGAGAGGGCCCGAAGAAAAGGAAGTCACCGGGCTGCAATTCGGTAGGTTTAATTGGATAACCCCAAGCTGCCTGCTCATTCGAGGAACGCGGAATAGTGATACCCACTTCGCCGAAAGCCAACAATAGCAAGCCCGAGCAATCGAGCCCCGAGCGGCTAGTACCCCCGAAGACGTAGGGCGTACCCTCATAGGTGCGGGCTGCTTCAATCACGCCCGCTAGCGTGCCAGTAGCATTGGTAGGCCGGGCCATGCGCTGCTTCACCACCGTTTTGGTAGAAGCCGCGCCGGGGCTTACCGACTTGGTTTTCGACTTTACGACCACCGGCGAGCGCGCACTGCGCGAGCGGTCGGCGGGGCGGCGGTAGGGGGTGCTGCGCCCCCCGGTACGGCCGGTGCGCTGGTTGAGCTGGCGATTGCAGCTACTGGCGAGCAGCAGCAGCCCCAACAGCAGTGGCCACAGCAAGCGGGGTAGCCAGGTGGGCAAGCCTAGGGGGTAAATGGCAGGGCCATTTTGCGCTAGCATCATCGGGTGTACCTTCGTTGTTCCGAGCTGCATTAACTGCAAATATAGCCTGGCAGTATATCCGGGTCCCACTTCCCATGAATTTCTCCCCCCTGACGCCCGAGCTGGTAGTGGCTTTTGAAGGCATAGTTGGCCCGGCGCACGTGCTCACGGCCGCCCGCACCGAGGCCCTGGTATACGAGGCCTACGGGCGCGACCATACCGAGGATTTTCACTTCCCGCCCGATGTGGTGCTGCGGCCCGGCACGGTGGAAGAAGTGAGCGCCATTATGCGGCTGTGCGACGAAAACCGCGTGCCCGTAACGGCTCGCGGCGCTGGCACTGGCCTGAGCGGCGCGGCGCTGCCCGTGCACCAGGGCGTGCTGCTGAGCATGGAGCGCTTTAATAAGATTCTGAAAATAGACGAGCAGAATCTGCAGGCCATCGTAGAGCCGGGCGTAGTGAACGAGGCTTTCCAGAACGCGGTGCAGGAGGTAGGGCTGTTTTACCCGCCCGACCCGGCTAGCAAGGGCTCGTGCTTCCTAGGGGGCAACCTGGCCCAAAGCAGCGGCGGCCCCAAAGCAGTGAAGTACGGCACCACCCGCGACTACGTGCTGAACCTGGAGGTGGTGCTGCCTACTGGTGACGTTATCTGGACGGGCGCCAACACGCTTAAGTACGCCACCGGCTACAACCTGACGCAGCTCATGGTGGGCTCGGAGGGTACCCTAGGGATTATCACCAAGGCGGTGTTCCGGCTCCTCCCCTACCCCAAGCACAACATCCTGATGCTCGTGCCCTTCCGGCAGGAGGCCCAGGCGGCGGCGGCCGTGTCGGCGGTATTCCGAGCTGGCATCATCCCGTCGGGCATGGAGTTTATGGAGCGCGAGGCTATCGTGTGGTCTTCGGACTACCTCAAGATTCCGCTGGCGCTGCCCGATGACATCACCGCCCACTTGCTCATCGAGCTGGACGGGCAGGACCTGGACCAGCTCTATAAGGATGCCGAGCAGGTGTACGAGGTACTAGAGGGCTACGACGTGGGGGAGATTCTGCTGGCCGACACGGCGGCGCAGAAGGACGACCTGTGGCGCATCCGGCGCAACATCGGCAACTCGGTGCGCTACAACTCGGTGTATAAAGAGGAAGACACGGTAGTGCCCCGCGCCGAGCTGCCCACGCTGCTAAAGGGCGTGAAGGAAATTGGCGCCCGCTACGGCTTCAAGAGCGTGTGCTACGGCCACGCCGGCGACGGCAACCTGCACGTCAATATCATCCGGGGCGAGCTGACCGACGAGCAGTGGGAAAACCTGCACGAGCCCATCAGCGAGATATTCGAGCTGTGCGTGCGCCTAGGGGGCACCATCTCGGGCGAGCACGGCATTGGCCTGGTGCAGAAGCGCTTCCTGCCCATCGCCCTGCGCGAAGCTAACTTGACCTTGATGCGCGGCATCAAGCAGGTATTCGACCCTAGGGGCATCCTGAACCCCGGCAAGATATTTTAAAATAAAAAAGCGGTCATGCTGAGCGCAGCCGAAGCATCTCTACCGCAACGTAATGTTCTGTAGAGATGCTTCGGCTGCGCTCAGCATGACCGCTTTTTTTTGGCTCGGCTACCCTAGCACCTACTCATTCAAACCGTGCCAGCACCTTCCAGAAGTTTACGGCCAGCTCTTCGGGCGTGAACTGCCGGAAGCTGGCGTGCACGGGCGCGCCGGGCTGGCGCAGCAGGGCCAGGTTTGCGGGCTCCGTGAAGGCCTGCTCCCACACGATGCGCAGGCCCGCCTCGGTTAGCAGCTGGCGGTACTGGGGCAGGCGCAGGCGGTTCTGGTACATGAAGCGGTTGCCGGCCAGCAGGCTCCACACCCAGGGTGAGTGGCGCAGAAAGTGTACGGCCGTGCGCCTAGGGTCGTCGTGGGCGAAGTGGTCGCTCAGGTCCACGAAATGCAGCAGGTAGCCGCCCGGGCGCAGCACCCGGCGCGCCTCAGCCAAGATGCCGGCCAGCGTGGCAGCAGGCACGTGCTCCAGCACGTTGGTCGAGTAGTGGTAATCGACTTGGGCCGGGGGCAGGCGCAGGGCGGTGGCGTCGGCCGGGGCATGGTAGCGGATGGGCACCGCCGCCCACAGCTCGGCCAACGAGCGGCAGCCGGCCAGCACCGCCCGCTTGCGGTCCAGCTCGGCCGCGGGCACCCACGGGAAAATTTCCTGCACTTCGGTCGGGTTATCGGTCACGTAGGCCAGCAGGCCCAGCACCAATTCCTCGCGCAGGTAGGCGTGCAGGTCTACCGTGTGCACCTCGGCGGCACCGGCGAGCCACAAGCCCACGGGCACGCCCAGCACCCAGCCAGTGCCTACCTCTAGGAAAGAGCGGTCGAGCGGCAGGTATTGCTGGCGCAGGGCGTCGGCCAGGTCGGCGGCTTTGCGTAGGTGAAAGGCATAGTCGGGCTGCCGCAGGGCCCCGAAGCGGCGCTGCACCTGGTAGTACAGCGGTTGCCCCAGGGTGCTGGGCAGCAGCGCTATGGTGTTTTGAACTAGCGACTTGAGCAGGTAGTGCATTCGAATTACCCGGAGCTTAGTACCCAACGGCGGCCGTGAACACGGGCGCCTTGCGGTGCTTGGTGGCTTGCTCGTAGGCGTAGCCCAGGGCCAGCAGCTCGGCTTCCTGGTACGGGGCGCCGACGAACGACAGGCCGATGGGCAGGCCGTGCACGTAGCCCATGGGCAGCGTAAGGTGGGGGTAGCCAGCCATGGCGGCCGCGCTCGAATAGCCGGGGCCGGTGCCGTACTCGCCATTCACGAGGTCGATGCAGGCGGCCGGGCCGGTGGTGATGGCCACGATGGCCCCTAGGCCCCCGTCGGTTTTTAGAGCCGCATCGAGCGCTTGGCGGCTGGTATCGACCACTTTGCGCAGGGCAGCTTTGTATTTCTCGCTGCCTAGGCCATCGGTTTTCTCGGCTTGCTCCAGGGTTTCCTGCTGGAAGTAGGGCATGGCCTTCGCAGCGTTTGCTTTGTTGAAGGCGATGACGTCGGCCAGGGTCTTGACGGGGGCTTTGGCCTGGGCCAGGTACTTGTTTACGCCGTCCTTGAACTCGTAGAGCAGCACGTCGAACTCGGCCTCGCCAATGGGCTGGGTGGCGGTGCGCACGTCTACCTCCACTATAGTAGCCCCTTGCTTTTTAAGCACTTCTACGGCCTGGCGCAAAAATTCGCCACCGGGTGTTTGGCTGGCCAGGTGGCTTTTCTCCACGCCCAGCTTCTGGCCTTTGAGGGCATCGGGGCGCAGCAGGCGGGTGTAGTCGGCCGCAGCCTTAGGAGAATCTTTGGTGGCCGAGTCGGCCGGGTCGATGCCCGTCATGCCGCCCAGTAGCAGGGCCGCGTCGCGCACGGTGCGAGCCATGGGGCCAGCCGTGTCCTGGGTGGCCGAGATGGGGATAATGCCCGTGCGACTCACTAGGCCCACCGTGGGCTTGAGGCCGACGAGGCCGTTGCACGAGCTGGGCGACACGATGCTGCCGTTGGTTTCGGTACCCACGGCGGCGGCGCACAAACTAGCCGAGGCCGCCGCGCCCGAGCCGGCGCTGCTGCCGCTGGGGGTGCGGCTCAGCACGTAGGGGTTGTGGGTTTGGCCGCCGCGGCTGCTCCAGCCGCTCACCGAGTGCGACGAGCGGAAGTTAGCCCACTCGCTCAGGTTGGTTTTGCCCAGGATGATGGCGCCGGCCGCCCGCAGGCGCTGGGCCACGAAGGCGTCGCGGGTGGCGTGGTTACCCACCAGGGCCAAAGCACCGGCCGTGGTTTGCATCTTGTCGCCGGTGTCGATATTGTCTTTTAGTAGGATAGGAATACCGTGCAGCGGGCCGCGCACCTTGCCGGCTTTGCGCTCTTTATCGAGGGCGTCGGCAATAGCTAGGCCATCGGGGTTGGTTTCGAGCACCGAGCGCAGGCCCGGCCCGGCGTGGTCGATTTCGGCGATGCGGGCCAGGTACTGCTGGCAGAGGGCGCGGCTGGTGGTGCGCCCGCTTTGCAGCTGCTGGCGCAGCTCGTCGAGGCTTACCTCGCTCAGGGCGAAGGGCTTGGGCGGGGCAGCGGCTTCGGAGGCGGGCGTGGCCCTAGGGGCGGGGGCGGCACCGGCGGCCAGGGGCAGCAGCGTAGCGGCCAGGGCAGCCTGGCTGCCGTGCTGTAGAAAAGAGCGGCGTTGCATGGGGGCGGTAGAGATGGGCGTGGGCAAAAGAGGTTGTGGTGGCTGAAAGACCCAAAGTACTAGCTAAAGGCCGCACCGTGCGGTTTTGCTGGTGGGCGAGGCTGGGCCGCACGCTAGCCAGCCGGGTGCTGCCAACCCCGCTTCCCTAGGGGGCGTATAGCCGGGAGCGGCGCGCAGCTTACCTTTTTGCAGCCGCCCTCGCTATGTCCGACTCTCCTGAATATGCCGGTACCAACGACATTGCTGGCAACCGCACTACCCCTTCGATAAACAATACTCGCATGGGCATCGACCGGCAGAATACGCTGGCTAACAACGACACGCAGTCGCCCGATGCGCAGCCCCAGCCCGACAGCACCACGGCCATTACCGGCGAGGAACTGACTGCCAACCCGGCGGCTGCCACGCCCGGCGGCGCGCAGCCCGACTACGCGGCTGGCACGGTAGCGGGCGCGGCACCGGCCACCGAGAGCACGCAGCCCAACGTGTACGGCGGCAATTTTGGCAACGACGTGGAGGGCACGGCCAACGACCCCAACCGCGCAGCCAACCAACAGTCTACCATGAACCGCGGCGAGTTTGGCGAGCAGGGGCACCTGGGCGCCTCCCACGGCGGCTACGGCAACCAGTACCGCGAGATTAACACGGCCGCCGAGCACCCCGCCGCCGAGCCTACCGAGAAGAAATACTACGGCGAGGGAGCCAGCATTCCGGGACCGCAGCACAACTCGTACCGCGCCTACAGCGGCCAGGATACCAACCCCGCCGAGCAGGGCCACGCCGTGCGCGACACCCCCGCGCCGCCTTCCATGAATTCCCAGGCGCCTACGTCTACCGATGGCCGGGGCAACAGCGTTGATAACCGCAACCTCCCAAGCAAAGACGGCCCCACTGCCGCGTTCCAAAACGATAACGGGGCGCCGACTGTGGGCCCGGCCTACGCGAACGACTACGGTGATACCTCGGGCGCCCACCTCCCCCCCGGCACCCCCAGCAACCACTTAAACATGGGCCCCAACGGCCACGGCGATTTAGAAGACCAACATTCTTCGCGCGGCGGCTATGACAACCAAGGCGCCCAGGGAGGCCGCGCCCGCGACAATCAGCCGACCGGCGATGGCACCGCGCCGGCACCGGTAGATGCCCCTAACGCTCCGCAGGGCGAAGGCTACGGCTATGGCTACGAGCGCAGCGAGCAAGCACGCGCCACTAGCCCCGACACCGGCGACTCACGCAATGGCTTTGGGCCGGGCGGGTCGAAAGAAGGCAATACCAGCGAGGGCTACGGTTCGAAAGGCGGCTCCTACGATGACCACAACCCCGGCGCCCAAACGCCGGCCTACGACCAGTTCAGCCAGCAGGAAAAGGCGAAGAACTACGGCGACGAGGCCCGCCAAGACAACCGGCCCCCCGATGGCGATACCCCATCCGATGCCGACTACGGCCCCGCCCCGCGCCGCAATGCTGGCCGCGACGAGGCGAATAAGTAATTGAGTAGGCAGTAAAAAGGCAGTCACGCTGAATGCAGTTGAGCTATCTCTCTTAAATACCCCCTAGGGGTGCAGGAGAGATAATTAAACTGCGTTCAGCGTGACTACCTTTTTCTTACCTGACTGCCGTAGTTCTTTACCTATGTATCCGCATGTCGATATCGTACTTATAACGCGGAAGGCCGCCGATGGGCACGGCGAAGGACGGTAGCGCCCTGTCGTACTGGTCGGTGACGTAGAAGGTCACGTCATTAAATACTCTGGCGGTGCTAGTCAGGCGCAGGTCGAGCGAGAGGCCGTGCTCGGCGGAAGATATGGGCAGTACGCTGTTGGCCCAAACGCCATCGCCGCTGGCCGTGGCCTCGTGGCCGTTTTTAGCAACGCTGAATACCGTAATCTTAGCGGTGTTGTCGAGGTCGAAGTTGCTTTGCTTGATGCTGACCACGCTCTCGTTGGCAAACGGGTAGAGGTGCAGCGTGACTGGGCGGCCCGAGGGCGGCCCCGCCGGAATGCGGAAGCTATAGGCGTAAGTGAAGGCGTTGCCGCCAGGCACGGCCACATCGGCCCTAGGGCTGCTGCTGAGGTAGAAACGGTACAGGTTGCCGTCGTTGCCGCTGAGGCCGCGCACCACCATTTTATACACGTAGCCCTTAAACTGCTCTACCAGCTCTTCCTCCAATGGGTTAAGGGGGCCGAAGGCGTAGTAGTTGTCGTCAATTTCGGGGTCGACACCAAGGTTTGGCATCGAGCATACCGCCACAGTCGGGGTCGAAGAGGCGGATGTAGAAAGGCTCGCGCCGGGTGGTGGGCACCAGGAAGAAGAAAGTTTGCGTATAGTCGTCGTCGCCCCAGGCGCCGAGCGCCTGCGGACCGAAGGTGACGACGTTTTCAATTTTCTCGACTGGGTTGGGTACGGCCTGGGCCCGGGCGCTGGTGACGGCCAGCAGCGCGAGCAGCAAAGTCGGCCAAAACTTACATTTACCGTAGAAAGCCTGCCATATAGCGGGAATAAACTAAGGCTTAAGGTAACGCTGGCCTGCCCGGCGTATCTCTAGCTCCGCCGTAATATTGCGCCCCAATCCTACCCGCGTCTGCTATTTTACTTGCTGCATGAGTGCTTCTGCGCGCGATACTACCGAGTTCTTCGACCAGCTCACCAACCAAGTACTGGCACTGCGTGTGCTGGCCCACCAGCGCCTGCGCTCGCTTACCTCGGAGCAGCTCAACCGCCGGGTAAGCTATGATGACTGGAGCGCGGCCCAGTGCCTAGAGCACCTCAACCTAGTGGGAGGCTACTTCTTGCCTAGCCTGAAGGCCCGCTTGCGCCTAGCCCACGTGCAGGGCTCGAAGGCTACCGGCCGAGTGCGCAGCGGCTGGCTGGGGCGCTACGTTACGCACAGCGCTGGCCGCCAGCACGGTTTCGGTGATAGCCTGCTGCGCCGGCCGCGGCAATACGCGCCCACCGGCACCCGCCTCACGGGCACCGTAGTAGAGGCCTTCAACCGCCAGCTCGACGAGTTGCTGCGCCTGCTACTGCTGGCCCGCCAAGTCGATGCGGGGGCCGTGCGCGTGCCCAATCCGCTGCACCCCTGGCTGCGCCTGCGCCTCACCGACGTGCTCGAAGCCCTCGTGGCCCACGCCCAGCGCTACGTCAAGCAAGCCGAGCAAATAGTGCAGGCTACGGCCGACCGGTAGCTGAGTCAATATGCGAATGTGGAAATGAGAAAATGTATAAATGAAAGGGCGCTGCCGCAATCCACTAGGAAAGTCGGCAGCGCCCTTTCATTTATACATTTTCTCATTTCCACATTCGCATATTTCTCCATTTTCTCATTTCTCCATCCGCACATTTACTACTTATTCCTGGTAGAGCACTTGCAGCAGCGTCTGGCCCACGGCTTTCATCGTTTTGCGGTCAATGATGCTCATGTTGTCGGCCGTGGTGTGGTGATAGGCGGGGAAGTACTGCTCGCCGTAGGCCGGGTGGTCGTAGATGTCGACGGTGGGCACGCCAGCCTGGTTGGTATACACGTGGTCGTCGAGGATGGCGCCGGTATCCTTGAAGAGGAAGAAATTGGAGTAGCCAAGGCGGGCAGCCATGTTCCAGATTTTATCCACAGCCGAGCGAGCGTTCTGCAGCGAGGTGCCTTCGCGAGTAAAGTGGGCGTCCTTGGCGCCGACCATATCGAGCAGCACCCCATACTCGGCCTTATAGCCGGCCGGCAGCAAGTGCTTGGCCCAGTACTGCGACCCTAGGCACCACGACGAGTTACCGTTGGTTTCGTCGAGCTGATTTTTGATATTAGCTTGCGTATCAGCCTCATAACCCCAGTCCTCGGCATCGAACAGAATTACATCAACGCCGACAGCAGGCGCTAGGCTGTCCTTCTGCAGGCTGAGGCTGCGCACGATTTCGAGGGCGGTGGCGGCGGCGCTAGCCCCGTCAGAAGCGCCGTCCATAGGCTTGTTCTTGCTGGCACCCTTATCGGCATCGGCGAAGGGGCGGGTGTCCCAGTGCGCGAAAATGGCCACCCGGCGGGCAGCCTCGGGCTGGTACTGGGCCACAATGTTGCGCCCACTGATGTTAGTGCCGTCGAACGTCATGGCCTGGAACGGCTGCTCGCGCACCGTCAGACCGAAGCTTTTCAGCTTCGCTACCAGGTAGTTGCCGCAAGCTACGTGGGCCTTGCTGTTGGGCACCCTAGGGCCAAACGCCACTTGCTTAGCCGTGTAGGCATAGGCCGAATCGGCGTTGAAGGCCGGGGCCGGGCGCAGTTTGTCCTCGGCGGGCGCGCTGGCCTGCTCGGCGGGTTTCTTGTCGGGGCAGGCAGTGAGGGCAAATGCCCCGGCTACAGCCAGCAGCGGCAGCAACTTAGGAAAACGCATGAGGTTTGGGTTGTCGGGCTATTTAGCTCGCAAGAACGTCATGCTGAGGGTGTCGCAGCATAACGTTCTTACTTTTAATTAGGTTAAATCGCTTACTACTCTTCACTGTAGGCCCACTCCACCCCGGTTTTGGTATCCTTAATCACGATGCCCTGCTCCTTAAGCGCAGCCCGGATTTGGTCTACCTTGTCGTAGGCTTTCGCAGCCTTAGCCTCCTGGTAGAACCCTAGGGTCAGGCTCAGCAGTTGGTCGGTGCTTACGCGAGGCTCATCACGCAAACCCAGAATGTCGGCCACCACGGTGCGATACGTGTCCAGGGCTGCGTGCAGGGCGCCGGTGCTAAGGTCGGCTAGCCCGGCGGGGTTGGCCGCCAGCGTGTTGAAGCGCTTCAGCAAGTCGAACAAGGCCGCCACGGCGCGGGGCGTGTTCAGGTCGTCGCTGAGAAATTCTAGCGGCTTGGCGGCCAGGTTGCGCAGCAACTGGCTGGCCGAAGGCGGACCCGGTTGGGTAGGCGCGGGCTCGTCAACCACTTCTTTCTCAGCTAGGTCAGCTTGCATCTTCTCTACCAGGCGCAGGCCGTTCATCAGCTTGCGGTAGCCTTTGCGGGCGGCTTGCAGGGCCTCGTCGCTCAGGTCGATGGGCGAGCGGTACTGGGCTTGCAAGAAGAAGAAGCGCAGGGTCATGGGTGAGTAGGCCTGCGACAACGCGGCGCTGCTGCCCGTGAAGAATTCGTTGAGCGTGATGAAGTTGCCCAGCGACTTGCTCATCTTCTGCCCATTCACGGTGAGCATATTGTTGTGCAGCCAAAAGCGGGCGCCGGTGCTGGGCGTGTCGCTGGCTTCGTTCTGAGCGATTTCGCACTCGTGGTGCGGGAACATCAAATCGAGCCCACCCCCGTGAATATCGAAACTGGCCCCTAGGTACTTACGGCTCATGGCCGAGCACTCGAGGTGCCAGCCAGGGAAGCCCTCACCCCAGGGTGAAGGCCAGCGCATGATGTGCGAAGGCGACGCTTTTTTCCAGAGCGCAAAGTCCACGGGCGAGCGTTTTTCTTCCTGCCCGGCTAGGTCCCTAGGGCCAGCGCCGGCTAGCAGCTCCTCCACTACACGGCCCGACAGGCGGCCGTACTGCCCACCCTCGGCGTTGTAGCGATTCACATCGAAGTAGATGCTGCCACCCGCCTCGTAGGCCAGGCCTTTATCTAAAATCTCGCGGGTGAGGCCAATCTGCTCGGTGATGTGGCCGCTGGCCTGGGGCTCAATGTCGGGCGGCAAGCACCCTAGGGCCGCCAGCGCCTGGCGGTAGCGCACAGTGTAGTGCTGGGCCACCTGCATGGGCTCGAGCTGTTTGGCGCGGGCGGCTTTTTCGAGCTTGTCCTCACCGGTATCGGCGTCGCTTTCGAGGTGGCCCACATCGGTGATGTTGCGCACGTAGCGCACCTGGTAGCCCAAGTGGCGCAGGAAACGGGTCAGGACATCGAACACGATGGGACCGCGGGCATTGCCCAGGTGCGCATCGTTGTAGACGGTAGGCCCGCAGAGGTAGAGCCCCACCAGCGGCGGGTGTAGCGGCTCGAACACTTCCTTCTGGCGGGTCAGGGTATTATACAGAACTACTGGCATGACAAGGTTTGGGCGACCACCGCGGGCGGCAGTTGCGGCGAGGTCGGCAGTACGAAACGCCGAAGCAGGCGCAAAGTTCGGCAGCAAAGAAAGAACTACGCTTTCGCGCTAGTGCGATGGAATGTACGTTAGCGATTCACCATCGCCCAATCTTCTAAACCATACTTAGCATCACAAATGCGCGCTATCTCAAAACCAAAAAGTCAGTAGTAACATCAGTCCGAAGCCAGAAATAAAAATTACGCTATATGCAAACCACTTCGGTGACATATTCTTGTTTAAGGACAGAAGTATGTTTTTATTTTTATTAATATAGCGCAAATTCAAATAAAATATTACAAAAGATATTAGAAGACATAATAGCAGAAAAATCCCGTAAGCAACCCTGCCGTTTATCAACTTAGCCAAATATTCAAAACACGCTAAAGCGACAAGTAATTGTGGGATAGAAGCTAATGCAGCCGCGTTATCTTCTGAACCTCTATTGGCAACAGTAAAAACGATTAATACATAGCTCAAATATTTCATTACAACTCAGCAATTAAATAAAGAAGCATAATAGCAATAATTTACCATTTGTTTAATCTATACGCTGCCTCCACTGGATAGTGGTCGGAATAGGGAATCTCGGTGTGAATGCGGCAGACCAGCACCTGCCACTGCGGCCCAGCAAATTGCTGGTCGATGCGCAGCAGCGGGGGCAGGCGGCCGTGGTAGGTATTGCCCGGGCCGAAGCCCACGGTGGCCCAGGCGTTTTGCAGCGACCCGGCCAGGTGGGTGTAGGCGTACGAGTACGGCAGGTCGTTGAGGTCGCCGGCCAGCAGCACTGGATGGGGCGAGCGGGCGATGTGGGCCAGCAGCGTGTCGGCCTGCCAAGCGCGGGTGGCCGCCCCGCGCACGAAGCGCCGCAGCAGCCCCCGGCCCTTGGTTTCGAAGCCCGCGCGGCTGGTGCCAGCGGCCACAATGTCGCCCTCGTCCAAGCTCATGCTTTGCAAGTGGGCGTTAAAGATGCGCACCGTGTCGCGCGCACCGGAGCTCACTACATCCACCCACATAGCGTGGTTTTGGGTGAGGCGGCCGAACGAGATTTCACCCCGCCCCACGATAGGCTGGCGCGAGAAAATAGCCAGCCCAAACTCTGCGCCGGCACCATTGGTAAGGCTTTTGGACACGAACACGTGGCGCCCGGCCGCCCCCAGCTTCTCACTCACCTGAAATAGCGTCCCGTCGGCGGTTTTGGTGCCGGGCGGCTCCTGGTAGTACTCCTGTAGGCACAGTACGTCGGCCGGGCTAGCCTTGAGCCAGGCAATGGCCTTGGCGGGCGCCTGGGGGTCGGCGCGGCGCAAGTGGGCGTACACGTTGAAAATGCGCACGTTGGCCGAGAGCAGGCGCAATACCTTGGGCTGCGGCTGGTAGGCGGGGCCTAGGGGCGTATCGGCATAGTGGCTCCGCCGCGCTTGCAGGCCCGCCCAGTGCAACGGCAGCCCGCGCTCTACCTGCCCCCAGGCCAGTACCAGGGCCAATAGCGGCGCTAGCGCAATGCGTCGCCGGCGCATTAGCCAGTACAGGGCCAGCAGCGCCGTGAGCAGCAGCAGCACCGGCACCCCTAAGGCCAGCAGCGGCGCCACCGCCAGCTGGCTGGCCGGCACGCGCTCGGCTCCGATGGCCAGCAAAAGCACCAGCAGCACCAGCCACGTGAAGCGATAGGACAAGAGGCGGCGCATGCGAAGAGGGCAGCCAGCAAAACGCTTCCCCACTAGGAAGTAGCCGGCAAACAGCGCGGCAAAAGTACGCCGGCCGCCCGCGGGCATTGCGGGAGCACAGCTAGCGGATGTAGCTTTACTTAACGGGTCCTACATGTTTTTATGAAAATATTCTTTTACTCTCTGGTACTACTGCTTGGATTGCGCGTGCTGCCGGCGCTGGCCCAGGCGCAGCTAGCCGCCGTGCCCCAAGCTGACCCCAGCCTGGAATTTGTGCAGAACCGGGGGCAATGGCCAGCCAGCGTGCGCTACGGCGCGGCCGTGCCGGGCGGGCATTTGTACTTGGAAGGCAGCGCCTTACGCTACGTGCTGCTACAGCCCCTACCCCACCCCCACGAGAAAGACGCGCCCGCCAGCGCTCGCGGCACCGGCGAAACCGTGCGCGGCCACCAGCTGTGGGTGCGGTTTGCGGAAGCCAAGGCCAACGCGCCGCTGCTGCCAGCTACGGCCACCGAGGGCGCCCACAACTACCTGGGCGGCAACGACCCCGCTCGCTGGGCCCGCGCGGCGGCCGGCTACCGGCAAGTGAGCTACCAGCAGCCGTGGCCGGGCATCGACGTGCGGCTCTACGAAAACGCCACCCAGCACTTGGAATACGACTTTGAGCTGGCCGCCGGCGCCGACCCCGCCCGGGTGCGCCTACGCTACGAGGGCGCCACCAGCCTGCGCCTCAGCGACGATGGGCAGCTGCACATCGGCACTACCGTGGGCGACCTCACCGAGCTGCACCCTCACGCCTACCAGCCCGACCCGGCTGGCGGCGCCCCTAGGGCCGTGGACTGCGCCTACCGCCTCGACGGCGAAAGCCAGACCGTGAGCTTCGCCCTCGGCGACTACGACCACAGCCAGCCGTTAGTCATTGACCCCACGGTGATTTTCTCGACCTACTCGGGCGCGCTGGGCAGCAACTGGGGCTTCACGGCTACCTACGACAACGCGGGCAACATCTACTCGGGCGGCATTGTGCTGAACGACGGCTTTGCGCTGCCCAACTTTCCTAACACGGGTGGCGCGTTCCAAACCACCTTTGGCGGGGTTATCGACATCGCGCTCATCAAGTACAACCCAACTGTAAACGGGTCGGCCTCGCGGGTGTGGGCCACCTACGTGGGCGGCAATGCGGCCGATATTCCGAGCAGCTTGGTGGTAAACGCTCAGAACGAGTTGATTGTGCTGGGCAGCACGGCCTCGACCAACTACCCTACCACGCGGGGCGCGGTGCAGCGCACGTTTAAGGGCGGCACTTCGGTGCAGCCTTTCGGCGACGCAGGCTACCCGTACGAAGTAACTACCGGCACCGATATCGTGGTGTCGCGCCTCGCGGCCGACGGCGGCTCGCTGGTGGCCTCGACCTACTTGGGCGGCAGCGCCAACGACGGCATCGCGGCCTACGTGTCAACCTCCGCCACGCGGCAGCTGCCCCAGAACTACGGCGACGCCGTGCGCGGCGACGTCCTTACCGACGCGCAGGGCAACATCTACCTGGCGTCCGTTACGGCCTCGTCCGACTTCCCCACCACCAGCGGCAGCTTCGGCACCAGCTACCGCGGCGGCACCTCCGATGCGGTGCTGTGCAAGCTCTCACCCGATATGACCTCCCTCGGGTGGAGCGGGCTGCTGGGCGGCACCGCGGCCGACGCGGCCTACTCGCTGCAGCTCGATGCCAGCGGCAACGTGTACGCGGCGGGCGGCACCCTCAGCGCCACCCTGCCGGGCACGGCGGGCGGTTACCAGCCCATCAGCCAAGGCAACGTAGACGGTTTTGTGGCGCGCATCGCAGCCGATGGGCGCGCCGTGCAACGAGCCACCTTCGTGGGCACCAGCAGCTACGACCAGGCTTTTTTCGTGCAGCTCGGGGCCGACGGCGGAGTGTACCTGCTGGGCCAGACCCTGGGGAATTGGCCCGTCACAACTGGCACTTACCGCAACGCCGGCAGCCGGCAGTTCATCAGCAAGCTCAGTCCCGACCTGAACGCGCTGCAAGTGAGCACCGTGTTTGGCAGCGGGCGCAGCACCATCGACATCTCGCCCACGGCCTTCCTCGTGGACCAGTGCGACCGGGTGTATGCCTGCGGCTGGGGTGGCCAAACCAACCAGGTGGCCTACAACTACAACGGCTACGTGAGCAACAACGGCTACACCCACGGCATGCCCACCACCTCCAATGCCGTGCGCACCACGCCCGACACGCCGGGCGCGGGCTCCGACTTCTACCTGGCGCAGTTTTCGGCAGGGCTCACCGGCCTGGCCTACGCCACGTACTACGGCAACCCCGTGTCGGGCTCGACGGGCGACCACGTGGACGGGGGCACCTCGCGCTTCGACCCTAGGGGGGTGGTGTACGCGGCGGTGTGCTCGTGCTTCAGCCCGTCGGGCTTCCCAGTGCCGCCGGGCGCCAACACCTACTCGGCCTCGAACGGCTCGGTGCGCACCGGCGGCGGCTCGCTGTGCAACAACGCAGCCTTCAAAATAAACTTCGAGCCCACCGTAGCCACCGTGGGCAGCAACCTGACCGTGTGCGCCAACGCTACCGCCGTGGCGCTGCAAGGCACGCCGGCGGGCGGCAGCTGGAGCGGGCCCGGCGTATCGGGCTCAGTGGCAGCGGGCTATATTTTTACGCCCAGCGCCAGTCTGGTCGGCACCCAAACCCTCACCTACACCCTCACCAGCGCCACGCTGGTGTGCACCGTCACGGCCCAGCAGGTGATAACCGTGGCCCCGGTGCAGCCCGCCGCGCTGGCGGCCCTGCCCCAAAATACCTATTGCCTGCAAGCGGGCACCGCGCCGCCCATTGTGGCGCTGCAGGGTTCGCCAGCGGGCGGCACGTTTAGCGGGCCAGGTGTATCAAACGGCGTGTTTTCGCCGGCCGTGGCCGGGCCGGGCACCTTCACCATCACCTACACTGTGGGGGCGGGCACGCCCTGCGCCAGCACGGCTACGCGGCGGGTGACGGTGCTGAGCGCCACGGCTGGTACTGACTTTGCGGTCTGCGCGAGCGGGGGACCGGTGCGGCTGGCAGGCGCGCCAGCAGGCGGCACTTGGAGCGGGCCGGGCGTGTCGGGCTCAGTGGCAGCGGGCTTCGTTTTCACGCCCACGGCGGCCCTAGGCGGCACGCAGCAAACGCTGACCTACACCATATCGGCCGCCGATGGCAGCTGCGCGGCTACGTCGCAGTTGGTGGTGTCGGTAGCGTCGCTGCCCGTGGTGGTGGCCTCGGCCCTAGCGCCGGTGTGCGCCACCAGCAGCGCCATGCCACTGGCAGGCTCGCCAGCGGGCGGCACCTGGAGCGGGCCGGGCGTATCGGGCTCAGTTAGCACAGGTTTCGTTTTCACGCCCAGCGCCAATCTGGTCGGCACTCAAACCCTCACCTACTCAGTGCCTTCGGCCGCGCCTTGCAACAGTGCCGTAAGCCAGACCACCACCATTCAGGTACTACCCGCCTTGCAGGCGGTAGTTCCGGTAGATACGGTACTGTGCCCCGGCAGTGCGCAGGTGTTTCGGCTGCGCGGCAACCCGGCGGGCGGCACTTGGAGCGGCGCGGGCGTTACGGCCGCTGGGCTCTTCACGCCCCCTAGCATAGCCGGCACCACCGTGCTTACCTACACCGTGGGGGCCGACTCCCCTTGCCCTTCTCAAGCCACGCGCCGCGTAACGGTGCTGGCGGCTCCTACCCTTGCGCCCGCGCTGGTGCCCGGCGCTTGCACGCCCACGTCGGTAGCACCCTTGGTGATGCACTACCGCCAGGATGCCGCTGCCCTGCCCGCCGGCGCCGTGCTCACTTGGCACTTCGGCGACGATAGCACGGCCGTGACGGGCTTCGACGTGACGCATACCTACCAGGCGGCCGGCACTTTCCGCCCTAGGGTATCCGTGAGCTACAACCAAAACCGCTGCTCGCAGCAGCTGAATCTGCCAGCGGTAGTGGTGCAGGGCATGCTGGTACCTAACGTGTTCACCCCCAACGGCGACGGCCTCAACGACACCTTCGCCCCGCGCCTGGGTGGCTGCGCGCCGCGCTTGCAGGTATTCTCGCGATGGGGCCAGCAAGTGTACGAAGATGCTGCCTACCGCAATACCTGGGATGGCGCCGGCCTAGCCCCCGGCATCTACTACTACCTGCTCACCCCCGTCGATGGCGCGGCCGTTATCAAGGGCTGGGTGGAGCTAGTGAGGTAGCGCTTAGTCGCTATTCACTACCTCCGCCCCAGCCAGCCTTCGGGGTTGAGGTTGGCCGAGTTGCGCCACACCTGGAACTGCACCTGGGCAGTGCCGTCGGCGTCGGTGGCGGCGGTGCCGATGGTTTGGCGGGCGCTCACCTGCTGGCCTTCGCTCACGGTTACGCCGCGCAGCTTGGCATACACCGTGAAGTATTCGCCGTGCTGCACCATCACAATGGTGTTCATGCCGGGCACTTGCGCTACCGTGAGCACCCGGCCGGGCGCCACGGCGCGCACCGCCTCGCCATAGTTGGTTTGGATGTCCACGCCGCGGTTATCTACCGTTACGTGCTTGAGCACTGGGTGCGGGTGCCGCCCAAAATGCTGCGCCACGAAGCCATGCGCTACCGGCCACGGCAGCCGCCCGCGGTTATCGGCGAAGTTGGCCGATACGGCGGCGGTTTCGGGCGTGAGGGCCACGCGGCGAGCGCTGCGGTCGGCGCTGGTTTCTTCGGGGTTATCGTTGTCGGGGTTGGCGGTGGCGTCGTCGTTGCTGGCTTCGGCGGTAGCGCTACGGGCGGCGCTGGTGCGGCGGCGCACGGCAGCCGCCCGGGCCTCAGCACGGCGGCGCGCGGCCGCGGCGGCTAAGCGGGCAGCCCGAGCGGCGCGCGCTATTTCCTCCCGCACGCGCTGGGCAATCAAATCGTCGAGGCGGGCCACGGCCTGCTGGCGCTCGGCCAGCTCCTGGCGCAGGCCCTGCTCCTGCTGGCTCAGCTGCTGCACCACCTCGTCTTGCTGCGTTTTCAAGCCCAGCAGGTTCTTGCTTTCTACCAGCTGGGTGCGCAGCAGGTGCTGTTGCCGCTGGCGCTGGCGCGTAAGGCCATCGAGTTGCTGCCCCAGTTGCTGTTGGGCCACCAAGATGCGCAGGGCCTGGGATTGGCGCTGCTCGGTGTACTGGTGCACGTAGCGCAGGCGCTGCATAAATTGGTTGAACGACTCGGCCGCGAATAGAAACATCAGCTGGTTGTAGCTGCTGCTGGTTTTCGAGGCCACGTATAGCAGCCGCCCGTACTCGGCCTTGAGGCGGGCCAGCTGCTCGGTAGTGCTCAGCACCTGGCGGGTGGTGCGGTGCACGTCGCTCTCAATGCCCGTGAGTTGCGTCGAGATGTGCTGAATCTGCCCTTGCTTCACCGTTAGCCGCTCCTTAATGACGTTGAGCTGCCCTAGGGTCGCCTGCTTCTTCTGAGTGGTTTGGGTCAGCGCCTCCCCCGCTTCCGCAATGCGGCTGAGGTTGGCCTGGCGCTCACGCTCCAGCTGCTCCTTGCTTTTCTGGGCGGTAGCGGGGCGGCTGGCCCGGCCGCTGCGGCCCCGGCGGGGCGGGCTGGCTTCTGCGCGCCGGGCCGGCCGTTGGCGCGAGGCTTTCGCGACCGAGGAGGCCCTAGGCTTGGCCGCTTTGGCGGCAGACTTGCTCTTGGCCTTGGTAGCCGGGCGGCGCTTCTGGGCAGCCGCTGGCTGGGCCAGCAGTAGCCCTAGGGCCAGGCAGGCTAGGCAGCAGCGCAGGTAATGATAAAACAGCTTTCCAGTCACGAGCCCAAAACGGCGTGGTTGCCACTCTACAAAGTAACGCACCAGCAGGGCTGCCTACTGGTACACGGCTGCCGATAAGGCAAGATATGAGCCTGCGAAAGGCCTGTACAACCAGATTTTTGCTACGCCTCTGCTACCCCATTCGTATTAAAATGCGTTGGCAACACTAGGGCCACTAGCAGCCAAAAGCCGGCCGACTACCCCTAGGGCCATCAACCGGCTTCTTGTATGGCTATGGCTCACACATTACTTTTTGCCCACCCGCGTTTCCTTCTTGTAGCCGTTGGGGATGCTGAAGGGGAAATCGAGGCGGCCCGCGCCTACTTCTACCTTCTGGTAGTTGAGGGTAGCCGAGGTACTCTCGGCACCGGCGCCCTGCTGGCCCAGCACGGTAGTGGTGAAGGCGAAAGGCGTTTGGGCGCCGGTGGGCTGTTGAAAATCGGTGTAGCCCACCGTGAGGCTACGCTGGGCACCGCTTTCGCTCACTTTCAGTTGCTGCAAGCGGCCGGTGCTCAGGCTTACGAGCTGCTCTAGTACCAGTTGGGCCTGCGGGAAAGTAATATTCTGATTGTCACCCTCTTTCTTCAGCACCGGCACGGCGCCCTGGGGAGCGGGCTGGTAGTCGCCCAGCAAGATGGCCTGCATCTGCTGGTAGCTTACGGGCACGTTCAGCAGCTGGCTCAGGTAGGCGTAGTCGCCGGCGAAGTAGGTCTTTTGCAGGCGGTTCACCACCCGCACCGAGTCGGGCGTGAGCAGGGCCCGCACGCCTTCAAACCCCAGGGCCGAGCCCGACAGCCAAATGGCCGAATCGCGGTTGATGCGCAAAGCGAAGTTGGCCGACTGGTCGGTGTCTTTGCGCTTGAAGTGCACCTTGCCGCGCCCGCTCAAGTATTTGAAGTTGGTATTAACTGTTTTTACGCCGGCGGGCGTGGTTACCGGAGCCGCCACGGGCGTGGAGGTGCCCGCCGATACAGAGCCAGATTTAACATTGGTAGCGCGGTGGCAGCTGGCCAGCGCCAGTCCGGCCAGCAGCAGGGCTGCTTTATTCAACATTTTAATGATGTGAAAATGTGGGGAATGCGAAAATGTACGGACTGTAGGAAATGCAAAATGAGTAGCAAGCCAAATCCTAGGGGCCTCATACGGCAAATAGCTCGCCACCGCTGCCTCCTAAAACTGGCTGCTCATTTTCTCATCTTCCCATTCCCCACATTTTCACATCAAAAAACTACTCCACCAGCTTCTGCTCTTTGATTTTGCGGTCGAGCAGCGGGGAGGCACCGCCGCTGCCTTTGCGGGCGCGCTGCCAGGCAGCCAGGGCGCCGGGGTGGTCGCCGGTTTGCCACAGCGCGTCGCCGTAGTGCTCCAAGATGCTGGCGTCCTTGGTGGTGCGGGCGGCGCGTTCCAGGCTGGCCTTGGCGCCGGCGTAGTTCTTCTGCTTGTACAGCACCCAGGCGTAAGTATCGAGATAAGTGTCGTTGTCGGGAAACTTGGCGATGGTGCGGCCCGACATCTCCTTGGCCTTATCGAGCTTTTCGTTGCGCAGGCTCAGGTAGTAGCTGTAGTTGTTGAGCACGCCGTAGTTGTTGGGGTCGGCGGTCAGGGCCGCGTCGTAGGCCGCATCCGACTTGGCGTAGTCTTTCAGCTCGTTATACACCTCCCCCAGTTGCGCGTCGAACTGGCTTTGCTGGTCGGGGCTTTCGCCGGCCAGGCGGCGGCCGTGCTCCAGGGCCTGCACCGCGCGCTGGGGCTGGTGCTTGAGCGAGTAGCCCACGCCGTTGAAAAACCACAGCGGCGCTTGGTTCGGAAATACCTCCAGGGCCTGGTCGGTGTGGCGCACCAGCGAATCGGGCTGGTTCAGCTCGGCGTCGAGCACGGCCAGCTGCTGCCACAGTTGGTACTTGCTTTTGTCGTAGCGCAGGGCCTTCAGGTAGCTGTCGCGGGCTTCGCGCCGCTTGCCTGCCGTGGCCTGAATATCGCCGGCCATGGTGTAGGCTTTGGCTTCCTGGGGGTGGCTGCGCACGGTAGCGGCGGCCAGCTCCAGCGCCACCGGGGCAGCCTTGGGGTCGGGCAGTTGCTTGAGGTAGCTGGCCAGAATCCGCACGGCCTGGTCGATGTCGAGCGAAGGATTTTCGAGAGCCAAGCGCAAGTGCTTTTCCAGCTCGGGCTGCTGGCGCAGCTGGCGCGCAATATCGGCCAGCACCAGGTGGGCCTGCGGCGCCTGGGGGTCGAGGCGCAGGGCTTGCTCGGCGGCGCGCTGGGCGTCCACCAGGCGGTTGTTGGCAGCATACATCTCGGCCTGGGCCAGCACGTAGCGCGGTTCGGTTGGGTTGGAGGCAATCAGGTTCTCGCCTTCCTTCAGCGCCAGCGGCAAGTTGTTCTGGCGCAGGTATATCTGCTGCTTCTTAAACGAGATTTCGTCGAGCTTGCCAAACTGGTTCTGGGCTTTGTCCAGGGTCCCTAGGGCCTCGGGCAGTTTATTCTGAGCAATGTACAGGTCGGCCAACTGAAACAGGTAGCTGCCCGAGTTGGGCACCTGCTGCACTAGGTTGGCGTAGGTGGCGGTGGCGGCGTCGTACTGCTTCTGGCTGGCCTGGGCCTGGGCCAGCAGCAGGTAGTAGTAAGGGTTTTTCGCATCGAGGCGCACGGCGGCCTCGGCGTAGTTGGTGGCGTCGCGCAAGTTGCCGCTCAGCAGGTTAGCCTCGGCCAGCTTGTAGTTCACGGCCGCGTTGTCGGGCATGAGGGTGTAGGCGCGCAGCAGGCGCTCCAGGGCCTTGGTGTAGTCTTCCAGGATGACGTACTTCACCCCGTCCACGTACAGCGCCTCGGCTAGTTCGCGCTCCTTGGGTGAGAGCACTGCGGCGGCCGTCTTCTTGGCTTCAAACGCCGTGCGCTGGGCCAGCTCGCGCCGCTCGCGGCGGCTCAGCTTCACGGGCTTGCGCTGCTCACTAGGTGTACTAGGCTGGCTGTCACTGGTTTGGGCCCATCCGGCCGTGGCCGCTAGCATTAGCCAGGCTCCCACTACTATGTTGCGCATACATATCCTGCCGGACTACTGGCCCGACGCACGAAAATAAAACCTATTCAAGTAGTTACTGCGCTGGCCCGGCTATCCCTAGGCCCCGCTGCTCCTGCAACGCCCAAACCGGCCGTTTCATTTCCCGGCCTTTATGCAAAGCGGCGCAGCCCCGCCGGGAGCTGCGCCGCCTGCTACCGAAACTTACGGCAAATTTCTCAGACGCGCAATACGTTGAAGTCGCCTAGGCTCAGGTCAGCGGACTGGCCGTTCACTATGGCGCTATTGCCAATCATCGAGTTAGTTATGTTGGCATTGTTCACGGTGGCGCCCGCTTGCACAATGGAGTTGGTAACGCGCGAGTTCTCGATGCGCGTGCCGGCGCTGATGCTCACGTGCGGACCGACTACCGAGTTGGTGATGACTACATTATCTGCAACGTACACGGGCTCAATAATCACCGAATGTTCCATTCGCAGCGAGGGCGACACTAGCTCTTCGCCGCGCTCCTTCAGGTACTCTAGGTAGCGCTGGTTGGTATAGACGGTGGCGTCCTTGTTGCCGCAGTCCAGCCACTCGGTTACCTGGCCGGGCACGAAGATGGTGCCCTTATTCTTCATGTTTTCCAAGGCGTTGGTGAGCTGGTACTCGCCTTTGTCCTTGATGTCGTTGTCGAGCAGGTACTGCAGTTCCTCGCGTAGGTACTTGCCATCCTGGAAGTAGTAGATGCCGATAATGGCCAAGTCCGACACGAAAGTTTCGGGCTTTTCTACGAAGTCAGTAATTTGACCTTTGTCGTCGAGCTTCACCACGCCGAAGGGCCTAGGGTCGTCTACCTGCTGCACCCAGATGGTGCCGGGCACCGAGCTATCAAGCTTGAAGTCAGCCTTGAAGAGCGTATCGGCAAAAGCCACTACCAGCGGGCCGCTCAGCGAGTCCTTGGCGCACAAGATGGCGTGGGCGGTGCCCAGCGGCTCATCCTGGTAGTAGATAGTGCCCTTGGCGCCTACCGATTCGGCAATGGCTACCAGACTCTTCTCCACCGCCGACCCGAAGCGCCCGATGATGAAGGCCACCTCCTCTACCTGCTCGCCGCACACGCGGGCAATGTCCTCGACGAGGCGCTGCACGATGGGCTTGCCAGCAATCGGAATCAGGGGCTTCGGTACGGTGAGCGTGTGGGGGCGCATGCGCTTACCCATGCCCGCCATGGGGACAATAATTTTCATAGGTGCTTGGTTGGGAATTGGGGGAGTTGGTTGGCAATACTGCCAGAAAAGTATTTGGTTGCGCGCACTCTGCCTGCTTGGCCGGCAACCTTTCCAGAAAAGTTTCCGGGTGGCTTGCTAGTCAGGTGGCCCACCAGCCGGGCGTGCAGCACAAAGATGGTGGCGCGGGCGCTACCTGGCCCGCACCCTAGGATTGCAGTAGTTCCACGAGCGTGGCGGGGTCGGCGTTGCCGCCGCTTAGCACCAGCACGGTGTGGCGGCTGGGTGGCAGCGTGGCGCGGTGGCGCAGCAAGGCGGCCAGCGGCAAGGCAGCCGTAGGCTCCACCACCAGGCGGGCTTCGAGCAGCAAGCGGCGGGCGGCGGCGCGCAGCTCGGCTTCGCTCACGGTCACGATGTCGTCGGCGTACTGGCGCAGGTGGGCCAGGGTAAGCGCGCTCACGGCCAGCGTGCGCACGCCGTCGGCCAGCGTGCGGTTAGTGTCGGCCGCGGCCCACTCCACCACTTGGCCGCTCCGGAAGGAAGCCTGGGCATCGGCGGCCAGTTCGGGCTCCACGCCAATAATTTTTACACTAGGCTTTAGGAGCTTGAGAGCTGCCGCTACGCCACCTAGCAGGCCACCGCCACCTACGGGGGTCAGCACCAATTCCACGTCAGGCAGCGCCTCAAAAATTTCTAGGCCCACCGTGCCTTGGCCAGCTATCACGTAGGCATCGTCGAAGGGCGGCACCAGCACGGGCGGGGCGGGCGCGGCGGCTAGTATGCGAGCGGCCACGTCCTCACGCTTTTCGCGGGCAGGGTCGTACAGCACCACTTCGGCCCCTAGGGCACGGGTAGCTTCCACCTTCACCCGGGGGGCGTTGGTAGGCATTACGATGGTGGCGCGCAAACCCAGCTGGCGAGCAGCATAGGCTACGCCTTGGGCATGGTTGCCGCTGCTGTAGGCCAGCACGCCGCGCTCACGCTCCTGGGGCAGCAGGGCCACGATACGGTTGCCAGCCCCCCGAATCTTGAACGAGCCGATGGGCTGCAGGTTCTCGGGCTTGAGATAAACATGCTCGCCCGGCAGTTCGGGCAGGTCGAAGGGCAGTAGCGGCGTGGTGCGGGCTAGGCCGCGCAGGCGCTCGCGAGCCTGCTCAATATCGGCCAGGGAAACGAGGTTCATGAGGCGAAAGTAGCGGCGCACCGCTTACTTTGTCGTTATGAACTACCAAGCACAAGCTGAACTCGATATCCGCACCCTGTTTGACGCCACCTCGCAGGGCTTTCAGGGCGACGGCAGTATAGCCGGCCCGCACATCAACGCCTGGCTCGATGCGCTGCACGGCCAGAACAGCACCGCCCTGCGCCCCGTGACGGAGGAACTGCAGGCGCTCAACGAAGCTATTTCGCGCAATGACCCCGCTGCCATGGGCCGCGCCTTCATCAAGCTTGCCAACCTGACCAGCCAAGCGGCCCTAGGGCTGCACAGCTTCGCCGGTCTCGGCGACAAGCTGCGCGAACTGAGCCAGAAACTGTCGTCGGCCGGGGGCAACATGCTCGAAATTGCCCGCACCAAGGGCCACGGCCACGCGCACAGCGAAGCTGGTCACCACTAGCCAGCTGGCGCAAGCGCCTTTAGTAGAACGTCATGCTGCGCCTGACGAGGCCGCTCATTTGCCTAAGTAGCTCCTACCTCTTGGACTTACTTACGCCGGTGAGCGGCCCCGCTAGGCGCAGCATGACGTTCATTTTTTACCTTACCCGATACTCTAGCATTTCAGGCCCATGCTCTCCGTTTCCGTCGTTAACTCCTCCCCTCACCCACTGCCGGCTTACCAAACCGAGCAAGCTGCGGGCCTGGACCTACGCGCCCACCTGCCGGACGCCGCCGTTACCCTAGGGCCACTGGAGCGGGCGCTCATTCCTACGGGCCTGAGTTTGGCCCTGCCCGAAGGCTACGAAGCCCAAGTGCGCCCCCGCAGTGGCTTGGCCCTCAAGCACGGCATCGGCATTGTCAACAGCCCCGGCACCATTGACGCTGACTATCGGGGCGAAATCCAGATACTCTTGGTCAACTTATCGCAGGAGCCATTCGAGGTGCGCGACGGCGAGCGCATTGCTCAGCTGGTGGTCGCTCGCTACGAGCGCATTGCCTGGCAGCCCACCGAAGCCCTACCAGAAACCGCCCGCGGCACTGGCGGCTACGGCAGCACCGGCCGTTAGGGGCTAACTTAAAAGGCTGTCCGGCTCACCTAGCGTCCATACGGATGCTAAGTGAGCCGGACAGCCTTTTTACATTTTTACAGCGCTGCTAGCTCGTCACGCACAAAATCGGCTAGTTGCTGCAGATACTCGGTGCTGAAGTCGAAGCGGATGCCAGCGGCCGCGTACACCTCGCCGATGGGCACCGTGTAGCCTAGCGACAGCGCCCGGCGGTAACCAGCCAGTGCGGCAGCCGGGTCTTGCCGGAAGTTGCGCCACACGGCAATGGCCCCGAGCTGCGCCATCGCATACTCGATGTAGTAGAAAGGCACTTCGTAGAGGTGCAACTGCTTCTGCCACAGCGTAGGACGATATTTCTCCAGGCCGGCCCAGTTCACTTCGTACTGGTTAAATTCTTGGAATATCTCCGTCCAGCGCTGGTGGCGCTCAGTTTCTGTGTGCTCTGGGTTTTCGTACACCCAGTGCTGAAACTTATCGATGGTGGCTACCCAGGGGAAGGTTTCGAGTACGCTTTCGAGGTGAATTTTCTTAGCCCGGCGCAACTCATCGGGGTTGTCGAAAAACACGTCCCAGTGGTCCATGCTCATCAACTCCATGCTCATGCTGGCCAGCTCGGCCACCTCGCTCGGCGGGTGCTTGTCGGCCCCTAGGGGCAGGCGGCGCGTTAGGAACGAGTGCACCGCGTGGCCGCCTTCGTGCAGCATCGTTACCACGTCGCGCAGGCTGCTGGTGGCATTCATAAAAATGAACGGCACGCCGGTTTCGTCGAGCGGGTAGTTGTAGCCGCCGGGCGCCTTGCCCTTGCGGCTCTCTAGGTCAAGATGGCCCATTTGGCGCATGGTGCGCAGGCAGTCGCCCAAGAAGGGCTCCAGGCGCTGAAACACTTCTATCGTCCTCTCCAGCAGCTCCTCGCCCGTTTGGAACGGGTGCAGCGGCGGCTGGCCACTGGGGTCCACGTCCAGGTCCCAGGGGCGCAGGCTGCTGAGGCCTAGCTGCTGCTGGCGGTTGCGGTCAAACTCGCTGATGAGCCCCACCACCGTGGCCCCGATGGCCGAATGGAAGTCAAAGCAGTCCTCGGCGGTGTAGTCAAAGCGCCCCAGGGCGGCAAACATGTAGTCGCGGAAATTGGCAAAGCCCGCGTTCAGCGCTACGTGGTGGCGCAGGCGCACCAGCTCGGTAAACAGGGCATCGAGCGGCTGGCTGTCTTGCAGGCGGCGCTCCTGCACGGCCCGCCAAGCTTGCTCCCGCACGGCGCGGTTCAGGTTCTTGAGGCGGTCGGCGGCGCGGGGCAGCGTCAGTTCCTCCCCGTTGAGCGTCACGGTCATGGCGCCCACTGTAGCTGCGTACTGTTGTTGCTTAGTGCTGATTTCAGTTTTGAGCGGGATATTTTCCTCGCGGTAAATCTCGGAAGCCCGCCGCACCGAGCGCAGAAATACCCCGTAGCGCGCCGGGTCGAGACCACCCAAAAAGGGCGAGCCCAACAGCTTCTCATTGAGGGCGTGGTCGTAGGGCGCTATCTGCGGCTCAATCTCTTGCACAAAAAATTGAAACCCCTCGGCGTGAGTGGCATCCTGCGTGTCGCAGGTCATGCGAATGTAGCGCCAGGCCAGGTCTTCGCTCAGGGCTGCTTCCAGCTCCGAGCGGTCGAGTAGCCAGCGCTCCAGGGATGCCGCATCGGTAATGGTGCGGTGCTGTAGCTCTTGGAAAAACGGCTCTAGGGTTAACCAGTCACTGACGCGGAAATCTTCCGGCAAATACTGGCGAGGCGGGCGGGTGGTATCAGTAGCCAGCGAGGCCGGCGGCGCATCAAGCTCAGAAAAAACCATAGTTCACAAATTACACTGCTATTACCAACAACTTACGGAGCTGTTCAGTAAAAGTATCCCCGACCCAACAGTACAATTAGCTTTATCGCTGGCTTCTATATACTTAATAAATTATATTTCACCGCACTTCCGTGGCTATGATAATCTCAGCCGCGGGCTTCTACCGGCCGCGGGTCAGCTAGCTTACCTACTTATTGTTCTACGCACCATTGTCCCACTGACCAGCAGCCTAGTACACCAGTTGCAAAATAGGCGCGGCGCCCGGTGCTCGCACGCCGAAAGCCTGCGAGCACCGGGCGCCGCGCCGGTATTAGCCTATCTCAATTACAACGTCGGACGTGAGGGGGTGCGCTACGCAGGTAAGGATGTAGCCCTTGGCTAACTCGGCGTCGGAAAGGCCTTCGCGCTCGTCGAGGTGTACCTTGCCACTCAGGCACTTGCCGCGGCAGGCCGTGCACAGGCCCGCCTGGCACGAGTACGGCAGGTCGATGTCGAGGTCGAGGGCCGCGTCGAGAATGGTCTTGCTGGCGGGCACTTCAAATTCGTAGTCGCTGCCTTCGTACTGCACCTTCACGCTGCGGGTGCTGATAGTGCCGTCGTTGGCGCCAGCTAGGGCATCGCCGTGTTGGTCGGCGGTTTCGGCAGCATCGGCCGCGGCCACGAAGCTTTCGCGCCGGATGCGGCTGCTAGGCACGTTCAGTAGCTCCAAAGCGGCCTGAGATTCAGTCATCAGGCCATCGGGGCCGCAGAGGTAATACTCGGCCTGCGGGGCCGGAAACTGGTGCCGATGCTCCAGAATACGCAGTAGCGTAGTACGGTTAAGGCGGCCGGTGTGCTGGTGGGCCCCAGGTGCCCCTAGGGGCTGGCTGTACACGTACTCCACTTGCAGGCGCCCGCGGTAGTTGGCTTCTAGGGCGGCTAACTGCTGCTTGAAGATAACGGCCTCCTCATTGCGGTTGCCGTAGATGAGCAGCACGTGGCTTTGGGGCTCCTGGGCCAGCACGGCCTTGAGCATACTCATGAGCGGCGTAATACCCGAACCGGCCCCGACGAGCACCAGCGAACGGGCCGCTTTTGGGCTAGGCACCACCACGAAGTTGCCCAGCGGCGGCAATACCTCGTACTGCTGCCCAACCTTCACGTTATCAAGTAAATAATTGCTTACTAGGCCACCCAGCACGCGCTTCACGGTCACCGAAAGGCGCGGAGATTCGAGGGGGGTGCTGCTCAGTGAGTAGGCGCGGCGCTCGGGGCGCGAGCCGGTGCCGGCGCCGGGTACGAGCAGCGTCAGGTATTGGCCGGGCTGGCTGGGCACGGGCTGGCGGTCGGGCCGCTCGAGGTGAATGGTAACGGTATCAGGCGTTTCCTGCGTGAGGGCGACGACTTGCAGCGTCAGATACGACGACATGGGCTAAAAATGCGGATAGAAAAACTGTAGACTACAAAGGTACGGCCAGCGCGGGGGCGGGTTCGGTCGCTGCCCCCTAGGGCCCTGGCTGCCGCTTATATTCCCATGGGCGCTAGTTTCGTGGCCCTATGTCTGCCTTGCCTACCTTACTGGCCCGCCACCGGGCGGCTCTAGCCCCCCTCCTACCCGGCCAGCCCCTGCGCGGCCCCGGCGTGGCGCAGCTCGATTTCACGGCCGCCAACCCGCGCCTGACCCACCCCGAGCAACTGCGCGACACGGCGCTTTTCGACCGCATAGTGCAGGCCATGTTGGCCGAGCAGCGCGCAACCGTGGGCGTGGGTGGCTACCTCGAAAACCGCGTTATCTACCGCCGCAGCCCGCATTTTGATGCCGCCGCCGAGGCCCGCTCGCTGCACCTGGGGCTCGACGTGTGGGTGCCCGCCGGCACCCCCGTGGCCGCGCCGCTGCCCGCCACCGTGCACAGCCTGGCCGACAACAATCACTTTGGTGACTACGGCCCCACCATCATCTTGCAGCACGAGCTAGAAGGGCAGGCATTCTACACCCTCTACGGCCACCTCACCCGCACCGATTTGCCGGCTCTGCAGCCGGGACAGGCCCTAAGGGCGGGGCAGGTGTTTGCCCATGTGGGCCCTTACCCCGAAAATGGTGACTGGCCGCCCCATCTACACTTCCAGGTGATGACGACTATGGATGGACGCCAGGGCGATTTTCCGGGTGTGGCCGCACCTAGCGAACGGGAGCACTGGGCCGAAGTGTGCCTAGACCCTTGGCTGCTCGTCAGTTAACAAGTACTACTTCTCGCGCTCTACCGTGTAGTTGATGAGCGTTTCGAGCGAGTTGCGGGCCTCCGACTCGGGAAACTCGTGCAGAATGGCCAGGGCTTCGTCGCGGTAACGGTTCATTATCCGCACGGCGTAGTCGAGACCGCCCGACTGCTTCACAAAGTCGATGACTTGCTGCACGCGTTCGCGGTGGCCGGCGTTATTTTTCACGTTGTAGATAACGCGGCGCTTATCGAGCCAGCTGGCCTGCCCTAGGGCGTAAATAAGCGGCAGGGTCATCTTTTTTTCCTTGATGTCGATGCCCACTGGCTTACCGATTTCGGCGGTGCCGTAGTCAAACAAGTCGTCTTATATCTGGAAGGCCATGCCCACTTTTTCGCCGAAGAGGCGGGCACGCTCCACCGTGGCGCGGTCGGCCCCCACGGCGGCGGCCCCCACGGCCGTGCAGGAAGCAATGAGCGAGGCCGTTTTCTGACGGATAATATCGAAGTACACGTCCTCGGTAATGTCGAGGCGGCGGGCTTTCTCAATCTGCAGCAGCTCGCCCTCGCTCAGCTCGCGTACGGCTTGGTTCACGATTTTCAGCAGCTGAAAATCGTCGTGCTCCAGGGCCAATTGCAAGCCCCGGCTCAGCAGGTAATCACCCACCAGCACGGCTATCTTGTTCTTCCACAGCGCATTAATGGAGAAGAAGCCCCGGCGGTAGTTGCTCTCGTCCACTACGTCGTCGTGCACGAGGGTGGCCGTGTGCAGCAGCTCGATGAGGGCCGCCCCGCGAAACACCGCCTCGGGCAGCGGGGCCGTAGGGTCGGCGGCCACGGTGCGCGCGGTCAGAAACACGAACATGGGGCGCACCTGCTTGCCTTTGCGGCGCACGATGTAGCCCATAATCTTGTCGAGCAGCAGCACCCGTGTTTGCATCGAGAGGCGAAACTTCTCCTCAAATTCGGCCATTTCGGTGGCGATGGGGGCCTGAATGCGGTCGAGGGAAGAAGCCATGCGGGCAAGAAAAGCTGGCGCAATGATACGGCAGCCGCCCCGGATAGCGTTGGAGCACTAGCGTTGGGCTTGGCAGCTGGCTGCTCTCAGCTAGCCCTACCTAGCCTCAGTAAAGACGCGCCCGCGCCTTGTTTTCTTACCTTACGGCCATGAATACCCACGTTGAGTTTATCCTAACCGGTTCGGCGCATGGCCGCGTATTTGCCGCCGATGCCACCTACCGGCCCACGGGCCAGTTGCAGCCGGTGGTGGTGTTCGTGCACGGTTTCAAGGGCTTTAAGGACTGGGGGCACTTCGGACTGCTGGGCGATTTTTTTGCCGCGCAGGGCTTCGTTTTTGTCAAGCTTAATTTCTCGCACAACGGCGTAGTGCCCGGCGGCACCGGCGATTTGGAGGACTTGGAAGCTTTCGGGCGCAATAATTATTGCTTGGAGCTAGCCGACCTCACGCAGTTGCTCGATGCGCTGCACACGCCCGGTGCCACACCCCTGCCGCCCGAGGTGCTCGACCTCAGCCGGCTGTACCTAGTGGGGCACAGCCGGGGCGGCGGCATCGTGCTCTTGCAGGCTAGTGAAGACCCTAGGGTGCGCGCCGTGGTCACTTGGGCTGCCGTGGCCGACCTGCACCCGCGCTGGTCCGCCGAGGTGCTGGCAAGCTGGCAGCAAGCTGGCGTGCTGCACGTGCCTAATGTGCGCACCGGCCAGCAATTGCCGTTGTATTATCAAATGGTTGAAAATTATTTTACCCATTTGCCGCGCCTCGATTTGCCCAGCCGCTTGCCGCTGCTGCGCCAGCCCCTGCTAGTGGTGCACGGCGAACCCGACGAAACGGTACCCGTGAGTGCTGCGTATCAGCTTAAGAATCAAAAACCTGATACGGAATTGGTTGTTTTGCCCGATGCGCCTCACAATTTTGGAGGCGCGCATCCGTGGGTAAGCACCGAACTACCCGATCCGGCTTATGCGGCTGCCACACGCACGGCCACCTTTTTTGCCACTTTGTCCTGATTAGCTGGCCATTGCGGCACTGATATATCTTCTTTATTTTGCACCAGCAAGACGCCCAGCGGCCCTAGGCCGCCCGCCTTGCCCCGAGGCTTTGGTGCTGCGCATCAACCTCGTCACTTACGCTCTCCTCTTTCTTTCGCGCTATGGCCTCAACTACTGCATATCTGCTGCTGGGCAGCAATTTAGGCGACCGTGCTACGCATTTGGCGGCCGGCCGCCAGCACTTGCTCGCCACCGCCGGCGACCTTATCGCCGAATCGGCCATCTACGAAACCGCCGCCTGGGGAGTGGAAAATCAACCTGCTTTCCTCAACCAAGTCCTGGCTTTTGAAACTTACCTACCGGCCCAGGCGCTGCTAGCCGTGTGCCTAGCCGCCGAGCAGCAGGAGGGCCGCGTGCGCCTGGAGCGCTGGGGCGCCCGCTCGCTCGATGTAGACGTACTGCTCTACGGCAACGTCATCATGCAAACGCCCTTTCTTACGCTGCCACACCCGGCCCTGCCCGACCGCCGCTTTGCCCTGATGCCCCTGGCTGAGGTAGCGCCGCGTCTGCGCCACCCCCAGCTAGGTCAGTCGATTGCCGAGCTGCTCGAAGCCTGCCCCGATACGCTGCCCGTTTGGCGCTGGGAGGGCACCGAGGCGCAGACCACTGCCTTCGCAACCCCTACTCCAGCACGCTAACCCCATCAAACAACAACCCAGCGCTCGCCCCGAATAAGTTGCCTGTTGGCAAGCATTCCTGGGGAGAGCGCTGGGTTGTCTGTGCTTAGCCAGCCCGCGCAGCACTAGGCCGCTTCGGTAGCAGTGACCGAGCCAGTAGTGGCAGCAGGCTCTATTTTCTTCACCAGCCCTTGTAGCACCTTGCCGGGCCCACACTCCAAGAAGGTGGTGGCACCGTCGCGGTACATAGCCTGGATGCTTTGCGTCCAGCGCACAGGAGCTGTTAACTGGGCTAGCAAGTTGGCTTTAATCTCGGCTGGGTCGCGGTGCGGGGCAGCATCTACGTTTTGGTAGACTGGGCACTGCGCCGGCCGAAAAGTGGTGCGCTCAATGGCCTCGGCCAGCGCAGCCTGGGCCGATTGCATCAGGGGCGAGTGGAACGCGCCACCCACCGGCAGCGGCAGCGCGCGCTTGGCCCCGGCAGCCTTCAGCACCTCGCAGGCTTTCGTAATGCCCGCCGTCGAGCCCGAGATAACCAGCTGGCCGGGGCAGTTATAGTTAGCAGCCACTACTACGTCGCCCTCGGCGCTTACCTGCTGGCAACCTTGCTCTACGGCCTCATCCGAAAGGCCCAGGATGGCGGCCATCGTGCCGGGCTGCTCTTGGCAGGCGGCTTGCATGGCCTGGGCACGACGCGCCACTAGCGGCAACGCATCGGCGAAGGTGAGGACGCCGGCCGCTACCAGGGCCGAAAACTCCCCTAGGGAGTGCCCAGCCACCATAGCCGGCTGCAGGCCCGGCTGCGCTATAAACTGCGCTACCGAGTGCACAAACACGGCCGGCTGGGTTACGTCGGTGCGGCGCAGGTCTTCTTCGCTGCCGTCAAACATGATGGCCGTCAGGTCGAAACCCAGGATATCGTTGGCCTGGGTAAGCAGCGCACGGGCGGCTTCGCTACTGGCATACAGCTCGCGGGCCATGCCCGGAAACTGCGAGCCCTGGCCCGGAAACACAATGGCCGGCGCTGCGGAAGTGGGGGGGGATGGTGTCAAAGCAATAGAAATTAGGACCCGCATGCAACACGGGTGAGGCAAAATAAAAACAGAAAAGCCGTCCCGGTGAGGGAGCGGCTTTTCTGTTGGGGCAGGCCCTAGGGGCAGCAGTAGTCCCCGAGGGGTTGGTTAGCGACGGATTTCGACCCAGCCCTTGTAGGTGCGCTGGCTGTGGTTGGCGTCGGCAAACTGCACCTCGGCCAGGTAGTAGTAGATGCCCTCGGCCAGGGGCGCCGTGCCCGTGCTCTCGCC
>Ga0160427_10000020_pt1 | contig 178751 bp, 156 predicted proteins | sample SolpanmetagenomL_FD_108194 | JGI IMG/M metagenome (GOLD analysis project Ga0160427, IMG submission 108194) | Solar panel surface microbial communities from Lawrence Berkeley National Laboratory, California, USA - L | ecosystem: Engineered > Built environment > Solar panel > Unclassified ...
ACTACATCGCCTATTACAACGCGGAACGGCGGCATTCGGCTCTCGGTTATCTCGCCCCCAATCACTTCGAAACCCATTTTCAAACTGCGTCCCAACTCTGTGCGGCATAGCTAGACCACCTCATAGCCAAGTAGTTTCGGTATTGTAAATCTTACTAACGGCGCCATCAGTAATCGTTAGTACCAACAAGTCGGCATCGGGATGCTGGTAGAAGTGATACTGCACCTTGGCCTCCGAATCGTAGCCCAGCTCTATGTAGCGAAACGACTGGCCACGAAACTCGACCAGCAGCGGCCACTTAACCGAGTTGCTGCCTATCAGGTACAGCAAGCGGCCATCGGGCGAGGGCAGGCGGGTGGCCAGCGGCGCGGTATCGGCTAGGCTATGCGGCGCGTCGTCGGGGAAGTACCACTGTAGCAGCCCGAGCCGTGTACTCCACGCCGACCAGCCCACCGCTTTGGAAAGTAAGTAACTATCCCCTCCCTCATCGGCTACCGATGGTGCTACCGCTCCAGCTTTGCCTGCAGGTATCAGCCGGCCCAGCAAATACGGGTCGCAGCAGCTGTCTTGGCTGGCCGCAGTAAGCTGGTAGTCTGTAGTGATACCGAGGTCGAGATAATCGGAAAAAGTGCAGCCATGGCAGGAAGGTGCGCCAGGTGCGGGTGCTTGGGCCAGTGTACAAGTAGCCCACAGCAGTAGCAGCCCGGTAGGGAGTAGCTTCATGCTGCGAAGTAATGCTGCCAAAGCCCGACCGGCACGAAACCCACTACCCTCGACGTTACCCCGGCGCACCCCGAAATTTGAGAATGATTCGACGCTTACGCTGGGCCCCGCTGCTGAGATGGGTGCTGCTGGTAGCCTGCTGGCTGCTAGCGGGCACGGCGGCGTGGGCGCAGGTGCCGGATAGCGCGGGTCGAAAACCAGTAGAACAAATGCCCCCGGTCGCCCCAGCTGCTACGGGCACCCTAGGGGCACCAGCAGCCCCAGCGCCGAGTACCCTAGGGACGCCTACAGCCCCGTTGACGCTCCCAGCGGCTCCAGGTACCCTAGGGTCCCCAGCCACTCCAGCACTGACTACTCCGGCACCGACTGCGCCAGCGGCAGCTACCGGGGCGCCCGTGCCGGGCCTGCGCCGGCCCGAGCTGGGGCTGCCTAGCAGCCGGCGCTGCCGTTATCTGCGGCTGGCGCTGGGGCACGACACCACCAGCTTTGCGGTGAGCGACACGCTGACCGTGGTGCCGGGCACGGTGACAGTGAACGGCCAGAGCGTGGCCTATGATGCGCGCCTCGACCGCTACCGCTGGGTGCAACCAGTGCGGCGCGATACGGCCGGCGCCCCGCTGCCCGATTCGGTGCTACTATGCTACCGGGTGCTGCCGCTGAGCTTGAGCCGGGCACGCTTCCGGCGGCCTAGGGGGCTGATGGACAGCATCGACTTCCGCGACCGGCCGATGATGACGCTGGCCGACTTCTCGCAGAAAGAGCAGATACTGAGCACGCCGGGCATCAGCAAGACGGGTAATCTGAGCCGGGGCATCTCGTTCGGCAACACCCAGAACGTGTTTGTGAACTCGGCCCTGAACCTGCAATTGGAGGGGCAGCTCACGGACAAGATTCACCTGACGGCGGCCATCTCGGACCAGAACGTGCCCTTTCAACCTGAGGGTAATACCCAGACGCTGCAGCAGTTCGACCGCATCTATATCACCCTGACTGGGCCGCAGTGGAACCTGACGGCCGGCGACGTGGTGCTGCGCAACAAGCCCGACTACTTCCTGCGCTACTACAAAAACATCCAGGGCGCGGCCGTGGAGGCCAACCTAGGGGCGCCGGGGCCGCAGCCGCTGCAAATGGGCACTAGCAACAGCGTAAGCAACGCCCCGCCGTCGTCGTTTGCTACCTACACCAATGGCGTAACCAATAACAGCGCCGCGCCCACCGGCAGCGGGAGCGCGCCGCTAGCCATCCCAAATACGCCGGTGCCCACCGGGCCGCAGCTGACATCGGCGCCCGCTGCCCCAAACGGTGCGGCCGAGGCCACGGTGCGTAACGAGAAGGGGCAAATCCGCTCCTCGACGCTGGTGGCGGGCGGCGTGGCCAAGGGCAAGTTTGCTAGCCTCGACCTAACGCCGCTCGACAACGTGCAAGGGCCGTACCGCCTCACGGGCCCTAACGGCGAGCAGTTTATCATCGTGCTGGCCGGCTCGGAGCGTGTGTACCTCGATGGGCGCCTGCAAACGCGGGGCTTCGACTACGACTACACCATCGACTACAACCTGGCCGAAATCACGTTCTCGCCTCGGCACCTCATCACCCGCAACACGCGCCTGAAGGTCGATTTTGAGTACTCCGACCTCAACTACTCGCGCTCGCTCTACACGGCCAGCCACTACCAGCAGCTAGGTAAGCTGCAGCTGCGCGGTAACTTCTACCAGGAGGCCGACGACCCCAACAATCTCGCTAACCTAAGCCTCGACGCCACCGACCTGGCCACGTTGCGCAACGCCGGCAACGTGAGCCAAGTGCAAACACCCGGCGGCGTGCAAGCGCCCTTCAACCGAACGCTGGTGCAGTACAATCTGGTCACGTTCAACGGCCCTAACGGCCAGCAACTCACCAAATACCAGTACACCACCGACTCGCTGAGCACGGTGTACACGGTGCGCTTCACCGACGTGGGGGAGGGCCTAGGGAGCTACGCGCAAAGCACCCAGTACAACTCGGCCAACGGGCGCGTGTACGAGTACGTGGGGCCGGGCCTGGGGCGCTACCAGCCGGTGCGGGTGCTGCCCACGCCGCTGCTCAAGCAGATGCTGAGTGCCGGCGCCACTTACCAGCTCGACCCCAGCACGGCCGTGTTTGTGGACGTAGCGCGCTCGCAGCTGCAGCGCAACCGCTTTGCCGTGGGCACCGAGCAAACTGGCGGGGCCGTGCGCCTAGGGTACGCGGTGCAAGACAAGGCCCTGCCCGCCTGGGCACCGGGCGCGCTGCGCAACTACCGCCTGCGCTCGGCCCTGGACTTTGAGCACACGGCAACCGGCTTTGCGCCCATCGACCGCTACCGCGACGTGGAGTTTGACCGCAACTGGAGCACCACCAGCACGGCCAACGCTACCACGGCCGCCCTGCGCCAGGACAACATCCTGAACTTTGCTCTCGGGGTGACCCGCGACGCCAACAACTCGGTGAACTATCGCCTCAGCTACCGCAACCGGCCGGGCGAGGTGAATGGCGTACAGCACTGGCTCGACCTGGCGCAAAAAGTAGGCCGCGTGGAGATGCGCGGCTCGTTTTTCTTGCTAGGCTCGCAGGCTGGGCGCTACCGCTCGGACTGGGCCCGCGGCGAAGCCAGCGTGCGCTACGGCGGCGGGCGCCTGATACCGGGCTACACCTATAAGTTCGACAAAAACCGCGTTATCAGTCCTAGGGGTGATACGGTGCGCTCGGCCAACTACTTCGACGAGCACACCCTTTATCTCAGCAGCCCTGATACTGGCCGCACCCGCTACCGCCTCGACTACAGCTACCGCCGCGACCGCACCCCCACCGCCGAGCAGGCCAACTTGGAGCTGCACAACGTGGCCCAGACCGTGCAGGCCAGCGCTAGCACCCGCCTCGGCCGCACCCAAGACCTGCGCGTGCTGGCCACCTACCGCGACATCAACCGCGTGAGCTTCCCCGACAGCGCCCGCGTGCGCAACGTGTTGGCCAAGCTCGACCACACCGTGAGCTTCCTGCAAAACCAGATTCGCTCGGAGCTGAGCTACAGCGTGCAAACCGGCCGTGAGCTGCGCCGCGACTACTCGTTCTTGGCCGTGCCGGCCGGGCAGGGCACCCACTACTACGCCGGCGACCTCAACAAGAACGGCGTGCAAGACAAGGACGAGTTTTTGGAAGCCCAAACGCCCGACGCGCAGTACCGCACTTTCATCAAGGTGTACCTGCCCACCGCCGACTACATCACCGCCTACCAAAACCGCCTCAGCTACCGCCTCACCGCCAATGCCCCTAGGCCCTGGTTCCAGGCCGGCGGCTGGCGGCAGTTTGCCTCGCGGCTCAGCAGCATCAGTAGCTTCACGGCCGACCGGCGCACGACCTCCGACAACCTCGGCACTCGACTTAGCCCCTTCAGCCTGCTCAGCAACGAGGATGAGAAGTTGCTGGCTTTCAATCAGCTGCTGCGCAATACGGTGTATTTCAACCGCGCCAGCCCCATCTTCGGCGCCGAGCTAACGGTGCAGCAAACCCAGCAGAAAACGCTGCTCACTCAAGGCTTCGACTTGCGCAACCTCAGCACCCAAAGCCTGCTGCTGCGCCGCACACTGGCGCAGTCTTTCACCGGGCGCCTGCTATTCAGCCGCGACATTCGGCAAGCCAATAGCACCTACTCCAGCGACCCGCTGAGCCCGAGCTACCGCAACTTCGAGCTGCTCATCTACACGGTGCAGCCCGAGGTAAGCTACCAGCCCAGCCCCGCCCTGCGCCTCACCGGCTCGCTGCTGCACACCACCAAGGAGAACATCTTGGCGGCCCGCACCTACAACACCAGCGGCACCTTCGACGACGCTGGCCTGGAGGTGCGCGTGAGCCAGGTGAGCAAGCGCACCATCACGGCCAACACGCACGTTACGCGCGTCGATTTCCAAAGCAGCGACAACAGCAGCAGCGGTGGCGTGGCCAGCACCGTGGGCCTAGAGGTGCTGCAGGCCCTGCGCCCCGGCACCAACTACACCTGGAGCCTCAACCTAGAGCAGCGCCTCACCAATGGCCTCAACATCAACGTGGCCTACGACGGCCGCAAAGCCAGCGGCACCAACGTCGTGCACACCGGCCGCATGCAGGTAGCGGTGCTGTTTTAGGGCCTAGGGCTGGTGCTTGACTACCCGCACGCCGGCCGGGCCGAGGTGGTCGAAGTCGTTGTCGGTGGTATGCAGCTCTACGTCGAAATACAGCGCCGTGGCGGCCAGCCAGAGGTCGTTCTTGCCCATGTTGCGGGCCGTGAGGCCATGAGGCAGGGGCGTTTCCTTAAGTTTACCCTGGCTATACAACTCTACGTGGACATAAGCAGGAATTAAACTCTCGTTCAGTTCAATCACGGAAAACTGCTCCCGCATATTGCGCACGTACTGCCGCTTGCGAAACTCCCACTGCGAGCGGCTTGCAAAGACTTCTACTTCGGCAATGGCTACTACTGAAAGCAGCAAGCGAGCAGGTAACGGTTTATATTGTCTGATGTAGCGGATGAGAACAGATGTGTCAAATAGCATTGTCTTTTGCGCGGCGCTCTTCAGCTAGTATTTCATCCATAATCCGATTTTCCTCTTCCGTAAACTCAATAGCCAAGGCAGGAAATGGCCCGCGCTGCGCCTGCTCGTCGAGAAAGCGCTGTACGCCATAGGCTTTGATATCCTCGGGCCGCAGCGACTTACGGCCTTCAGCAAGCATCTGTTGATAAGGATTGAGGGTGGGCTTCATAGGGGGCGGCAAAGTAAGGAGCGATGTAGAAACGCTGGCCAGCCAGGCAAAGTTTAGCTGGCTGCATGCAAGTGGCGGTGCTGTTTTAGGCCCTAGGGCTGCTTCACGCGCACTAACTGGTAGCGCAGGCGGCCGCGTCGGAAATTATAGGCGCTATCCACTCGCACACTGTCGGTTGAAGTGGCGGCGTAAAATACTGTCTCGTGGATGGTGTAAAGTCGCAGCGTATCGCGGCCAAAAACGGCCGCCAGCTCCTTTCTGCTTTTGGCATCTGAATCAAAGATTAATTCATTGCCGATGCTCGGACTAATAAAGTCGGCAAGCACTAAGTAAGTGGTGAAGGGTAGGCCAATTATTTGTCCATCGGCAGAGAAACGTGCTCGAACCGGATGGCCTAGGGAGTCGGTGCCAGTGTAAGAGCCGACAATGAGGATTCTGTTAAGCGCATTTTCCACGCCGTTTCTTAAATCCGTTTTGCCATTTGCTCTGAGCGCACGCCGGTAAGTCAGACGCTTGATTTGCTTAGTCTCCCGGGATACAATTGTGAGGGTCGTGTCAGTCGGTGAAATGTGATAAACCAAGTCAGACGTGGTGTTATCTCCCTCAGAAAGTTTCACTTGCACCGAATTCAACTCCCGGCCAGCTCGGAATAATACGGTTATCTCTCCACCCTCGTGCATGTTATACACCGCATCTGCTTGGATACTATCAGCAGTTGCCAGGACGGGCTTAATGAAAATAGCTACTGGCCCATCGGGAAAGCTATCACTTGCTTTCTTCGGCGAACGGGTGCGCGCTACCTCATCCAAATACTCCGTGCTCACCCAGTAGCCGCTAATAATTGGGCTAAACCGCTGTGCCACCGTAGGCGCTGTTGCTACGGGTGCGGCAGGTGGCGCCGGTGCGACCGGTGGGGTAGGGGCGGTTATTTCTGCTGGCTTCTGCTGGCACGAGAGGGCTAGGGCGAGCAGGCTGGCAGCTGGTAGAAAGCGTAGAAGTAGCGGCATGGAAAAAGATGGTGGCGCGCCGAAGATAGCGGGCCGCTCGCACGCCAGTCGGCAGGTAGTAAGGCGCTTGCCTGGCCGCGCGCAACCGCGCTCCGCGCCCTGCGTTACTGCCTGACTTCCTAGGGCCTCCCGCATCTGGTTTCGGCTGGGGCCTAGGCGCCTGCTGGCGTATCCATTCGCTATTCTTCCTTCTCCACATGAAACGCTTACAAGGAAAAGTTGCCGTCATCACCGGCGCGGCGCGCGGCATTGGCCGGTCCATCGCCGTGGCCTATGCCCGCGAGGGCGCTGCCGTCATGGGTATTGACATTGCCGCGCAGCCCAGCGCCACCACGGCCTACCCCGCGGCTACCCCCGCCGACCTAGCCGAAACCCAGCGCCTCGTAGAAGCCGAGGGCGGCCGGTTTCTGGCCCACACCCTCGACATCCGCGACATAGCCGCCCTGCGCGAGGCCGCCGAACTGGCTGCCCGCGAACTGGGTCCAGTAGATGTGCTGGTGGCTAATGCGGGCATCCAAGTCTTTGCGTCGCTGCTCGAAATGGACGACACCCACTGGCACGACGTCATCAATACCAACCTGACGGGTACGGCCAACACGGTGCGTGCCTTTGCGCCCGCCATGGCCGCGCGCAAGCGGGGGGCCATCATCGTTACGGCCTCGGGGCAGGGCAAGAAGGGCTTCCGGCACGGCAGCGGCTACGCGGCCAGCAAGTGGGGCATCATCGGGTTTATGAAGTCGGCGGCCCTCGACCTGGGCCAGTACGGCATCACGGTGAATGCGCTGGTGCCGGGTCTCATCGCCACCGACATGACCCTGAACGAAACCCGCCTCAAGGAAGCCTACCTCGACTACAAAACCGACCCGCCCATCGGCATCACGCCCGAGCAGACTGCCCTCGTGCGCGAGCAGCACACCGCCATGCGCCTGCCCTGGCTCAGCCCCGACGATATGGCGCCCATCGTGGTATTTCTGGGCTCCGACGAGGCCCGGCGCATCAGCGGCGCCAGCTTCGATGTGGATGCCGGCGACAGCGCCCAGTTCACGGCTTAGGGTTTTGGAGTTTCTATTAGGCGGTCATGCTGAGCGCAGCCGAAGCATCTCTATCGCATACGGTTAGAATTACAACCCAGGAGAGATGCTTCGGCTGCGCTCAGCATGACTGCCTGTTTATGGCCTATCATGAAGTACTTACTACCTGCCCTCGTACTGTTTGGCTTGGCCGTTTCACCAGCCCTAGGGCAGGCGCCCCGCCTGCGCGACGCCCATAGCCTGGCCTGGCTGACTTACGTGGGCGACCACAAAATTGCGCAGCAGTGGGCCGTGCACACCGAGGTGCAGCTGCGGCGCGTAGACCTGGTGCGCAATCCCCAGCAGGAGCTATACCGCCTTGGTGTAGTGCGCACGCTCACGAGTCGGGTGAAGGTGTCGGGCGGCTACACCTTCTTCCAGAGCCACCGCTATGGCCAATACGCCGAAACGCCGGGCCGCGTCGAGCCCGAGCATCGCCTCTACGAAGACGTGATGCTGAGCGACCAGCTGGGCCGCCTAGGCCTGAGCCAGCGCATCCGGCTGGAGCAGCGCTGGCTGGGCACCCGCGACGCCCGCGGCCAAGGCCCGGTGCAGCAGTACGAGTACCAGAATCGCATTCGCTACCAGCTGGCAGTCGAGTTTCCGCTGCAAGGTGCTACCATCGACGACGGGGAATTTTACCTCAATGGCTTTGATGAAGTGTTCATTGGCTTCGGGCAGAACGTGGGCCTGAACGTATTCAACCAAAATCGCCTGTCGGGGGGCCTAGGGTACCAATTCGCCAAAAACGCCAAGGCCGAGCTGAACTACCTCTACCAGATACGCTCGCACGCCACGCCCGACCCCGCCACCAACCAGCCGGTGGTGGAGCTTAACAACGGCTTCCGGCTGAATATTAGCTACGACCTCGATTTTACGCAGTAGCCTGGTTAGGGCGAAAACAACACCCTGGCTTCAACTTGGAACTGAGCCCTGATTCAAATAACCTCTAGGGTCGCCTGACTTGCTAAACCTGCCCCAGGCCTTATCTTACCCATTCGTTTAGCTACCAAAGGATAAGCGAAGGCGGTTATGATAAGCTTCTATCTCAACGACCAGCCGGTGCACACCACCGAGCCGGCCCCGAGCGCGCTGCTCGACTTCGTGCGCTACCACGAGCACTTAACCGGCACCAAGATTGGCTGCCGCGAGGGCGACTGCGGCGCCTGCACCGTGCTGGTGGGCGAGCTGGCAGCCAATGGCCAACGCATTGCCTACCAAAGCATGACGAGCTGCCTCACCCCCCTAGGCAACTGCCACGGCAAGCACGTGGTCACGGTGGAGGGCATCAACCGGGCCGGCGGGCGGCTCACGCCGGTGCAGCAGGCCATCGTGGACAGCCACGGGGCGCAGTGCGGCTTCTGCACGGTGGGCTTCGTGATGTCGCTCACCGGCCACAGCCTCAGTTCGCAGCCCGCCACCGAAGCCAGCACCCGCGCCGCCATCGACGGCAACATCTGCCGCTGCACCGGCTACAAGTCGCTGGAGCGCGCCGCCGAGAAGCTGACCGCCGAGCTAGCCGCCCGCCCCGCCACCGAGGCCCTAGGGTGGCTCACCGCGCAGCAGTTCGTGCCCGCCTACTTCCAGGGTATGCCCGCCCGCCTGGCCGAGCTGCGCGCCGAAGCCGCGAGCAGCAACAGCCCCGCGCCCCACCAAAGCAGCCACGCCGCCAACGGCAGCGCCGCAACTACGACTCCGCCCAACGGCCACGCCCAGGGCCAGAACGGTCAGCATCCAGCCATTCAGCCATTCACGCATTCACTCCTCGGCGGCGGTACCGACTTGCTGGTGCAGCAGCTCGATGCCTTGCGCGAGCAGCCCGTGCGCCTGCTCTTCGACCAAAGCGGTCGGCGCGGCGTGCGCCAGGCGGCGGGCGGCCGCGTGGTAATTGGCAACGCCACCACGGCTACCCAGCTGCTAGAGTCGGAGCTGCTGCGCGGCTTGTTGCCGGGCCTGCCGCACTACCTGAAGCTGGTGAGCAGCACGCCCATCCGCAACATGGGCACCGTGGCCGGCAACTTCGTCAACGCCTCGCCCATCGGCGACCTCACCATCCTGTTCCTGGCCCTAGGGGCCGAGGTGGCGCTTACCGACCCCGCCGGCGCCACCCGTCAGCTCCCGCTGGCCGAGCTGTACTTGGGCTATAAAAAGCTGGCCAAAGCGCCCGACGAGCAGCTCACCGAAATCAGCTTCCAAGCCCCGCTGCCCGGCGATTTGTTCCACTTCGAGAAGGTGAGCAAGCGCACCCACCTCGACATTGCCAGCGTGAACACCGCCGCCTGGCTGCGCCTCGACGAAGCCGGCCGCATTGCCGCCGCGCGCCTCTCGGCCGGCGGGGTAGGGCCGGTGCCGCTGCTGCTGGCCCGCACTGCCGACTACCTGCTCGGCCGCGAGCTGTCGGCCGACACGCTGGCCGGTGCCAACGAGGTGCTACAGTCAGAAATCAGCCCCATCTCCGACGTGCGCGGCACTGCCGTCTACAAGCGCCTACTACTGCGGCAGCTGCTGTGGGCGCACTTCCAGCGGTTTGGAGTGGAGGTAGGGGCGTTGTTGTGAGATAGATAAATAGATGTATATTAATAATGTCATGCTGAGCGCAGCCGAAGCATCTCTACCACGTCGTTGAACGACACTCGGATGCCTCCAAGCGGCGTAGTAGAGATGCTTCGGCTGCGCTCAGCATGACGTTCGGATTAGAACTACTAAGCCATGAACCACCTCGACCCTCACCGCCACGTGCGCGGCGAATCGCAATACCTCGACGATGTGCCCGAGCAGCGGGGTACGCTGTTTGCGGCCGTGTACGAGTCGCCGCTGGCCCACGGCGTGCTGCGCGGCCTAAGCCTGGCCGCCGCCCAAAAGGCGCCCGGCGTGGTGCGCATCCTCACGGCGCAGGACGTGCCGGGGCGCAACCAGATTGGGGGCATCGTGCCTGACGAGCCGCTGCTGGCTGAGGGGCACGTGCACTTTCGGGGGCAGCCGGTGGCGCTGGTGCTGGCCCGCACCGAGCGCCAGGCCCACGCTGCGCTCAAGCTCATCACGGCCGACATCGAGTTGCTGCCCATTATCACGGACCCGCGCCAGGCGGCGGCCCTGGGCGAGTTCATCGTGCCGCCGCGCACTTTTCGCATCGGCGACTCGGCCGGCGCATTTGCTGGGTGCGCGCACGTGTTCGAGGGCGTAGCCGAGAGTGGCGGGCAAGAGCACTTGTACATCGAAACGCAGGGCGCCTACGCCTTCCCGACCGAGCTGGGTGGCGTCCGCATCATCTCCTCGACGCAGGGGCCCACGGCCGTGCAGCGGCACTGCGCCGTGGTGCTGGGCCTGGGCATGCACCAAGTAGAAGTGGACGTGACGCGCCTCGGCGGCGGCTTTGGCGGCAAGGAGGACCAGGCCACGCCTTGGGGCTGCCTAGCGGCCCTAGGGGCCTACCTCACCAAAAAGCCGGTGAAGCTGGTGCTCGACCGCATGGCCGACATGCGCATGACCGGCAAGCGCCACCCGTACTCGTCAGATTTTAAAATCGGGCTGGATGCCGACTTGAAAATCGTGGCCTACGAGGTGCAGTACTACCAGAACGCGGGCGCGGCGGCTGACCTCTCGCCGGCCGTGCTCGAGCGCACCCTCTTCCACACCACCAACGCCTATTACATCCCCCACGTCACGGCCACGGCCCACTCGTGCCGCACCAACCTGCCGCCCAACACGGCCTTCCGCGGCTTCGGCGGGCCGCAGGGCATGTTCGTGATGGAGTCGGCCATTGTGCGGGCGGCCGAGGCCCTAGGGGTGGCGCCGGTTGAAATCCAGCGCCGCAACCTGCTGCGCGAGGGCGACCTGTTTCCGTACCGCCAGCCCGCCGAAATGTGCCACGCCGAGCAGGCCTGGGACACGGCCGCCGCGCTCTACGACCTGCCCCGGCTGCGCACCGAAGTAGACGCCTTTAATGCTGCCAACAAGCTGCACAAGAAGGGCTTGTCAGTGATGCCCATCTGCTTCGGTATCTCGTTCACTAAGACGTTCATGAACCAGGCGCACGCCTTGGTGCACATCTACACCGACGGCTCGGTGGGCATCAGCACGGCGGCGGTGGAGATGGGGCAGGGTGTGAACACCAAGATTGCGCAGGTGGCGGCTCGCACGCTGGGCATTTCCATGCACCGCATCAAAATTGAGAGCACCAACACCACGCGCGTGGCCAACACCTCGCCCAGCGCCGCCAGCGCCACCGCCGACCTCAACGGCAAGGCCACCGAGCTGGCCTGCCAGCGCCTGCGCGAGCGCCTGCTGCGCCACGCCAGCGCCGAGTTTGCAGTTGCCTACGAAGGCCTGGAGATACGCGACGAGCAGGTGCTGGCCGCCGGCGTTCCGGCCGATACCACCTGGGAGAAGCTGGTGTCCAGCGCCTTCGTGCGGCGCGTGAGTTTGAGCGAAAACGCCCACTACGCCACGCCCGGCGTGCACTTCGACGCCAGCACCGAGAGCGGCCACCCCTTCGCCTACCACGTGTATGGCACGGCCCTTACTACGGCCACCGTCGATTGCCTGCGCGGCACCTACACCATCGACGCCGTGCGCATTGCCCACGACTTCGGCCAGAGCTTCAGCCCCGCCATCGACCGCGGGCAGATTGAGGGCGGCGTGGTGCAGGGCCTGGGTTGGATGACGCTGGAAGAAGTGAGCTACAACGACGAGGGACGCTTGCTCAGCAACTCGCTGAACAGCTACAAGATACCCGACCTCTACGCGGCGCCCCCGGTGCTCGACGTACACTTCCTCGACACGCCCGGCCACCCAAGGGCCGTGCTGCGCTCCAAGGCCGTGGGCGAGCCGCCGTTGATGTACGGCATTGGCGCCTACTTCGCCCTGCGCGCTGCCATCCGGGCCTTCCGCCCCGGCGCGGCGCTGCCCCTGGTGGCACCCATGACGCCCGAGCGCGTGCTGGGCGGGTTGTACCCGGAGGCCGTGACGGCACCTGCTCCGGTCGCGGTGGGGTAGGGCCTAAGGGCACGCTCAAGCAGGCGGTCCTGCTGAGCGCAGCCGAAGCATCTCTATTGAACGGACCCCTAGGGGGCATGGGAGAGAGATGCTTCGGCTGCGCTCAGCATGCCGCATGTTTAATACTTGCCTACTTATCCAGCGATTGAAACCAGGTCAGCACGTCGCCCATCATCGGGAAAACGCTGGTTTCGTGCGTGCCACCAGTAAGGGGGGAAAACGCCACGTTGGTAGCTCCGGCGGCCTGGAAGCGGGCAAACGTGCTGGCCGACGTTTGGTAGAAGACGCTCTGGTCGGCGGTGCCGTGGTAGAGGCGCGTGGGGCGCGCGGGCACCCAGCTGCCGAAGCTATTGGCCGCCAACTGCTGCTTGAGGGTGGTTTCGCCGCTGGCGCTGCTGAGGCCGGCAAAGAAGCTGGGCGTAAAAAGCGCCTGCGGGTCGGTGGTAAGCCCGGCGTCTACCTGCTGGCGGGTTTTGGTGCCGTCGAGCAGGTCGGGAATGCGGGCGGCGTAGGGCGCCTGGAAGAAGTCGGAGTACGGGCGGTTCCACTGGTAGGTGGTGTTGTAGCCTTGTAGCAGCAAAGCCAGGAAGGAGGGCGTGGCGTAGCTCGGGGTGGTGGCAATGCCGCTGAGCATGCCCAGCAGGTCGTAGCCGCCCGCGCCTTCGGCCGCGGCCGTAAGCGTGAGCTGGTACTGCGGGTTGGTTTCGATTTCCTGCTGGGCGGCCATAGTCACATAGCCGCCTTCCGAATACCCCACCAGAAACAGGTTCTTATTGCTGGCTATTTGCTGCTGCTGCAAGTAGTAGCGCGTGGCTTTAATCATATCGACCACGGTGGCGGCCGAGGTGGCCTTGTCGTAGTAGGGCTGCACCACTTGCTTTGACTCCCCTAGGCCGATGTAGTCGGGAATAATCGTGAGGAAGCCGGCGTTGGCAAACAGCTCGAACCCAGTGAAAGCCGTCGGGAAATTAGACGGCGCATCGGCCTGCCGAAACATGGTGCCGTGCTGCGCGCTCAGCAGGGCGGGCGGGGCCGGCGGGTTGAGGGGCACGCCCAGCAGCCCCGATACCTGGATAAGCTGGCCGCGGTACGTGGTTTTGTACACGACTTTGTAGTAGGTCGCGTCGTACTTCAGCTGCGCGGCGTAGGCCCCTAGCCCGGCCACCGTAGCCAGCGCTTGCGACTGCGTCTTGGTCACGGTGGTTACTTGGGTGGCCGACACAAACAGGGCCTGGCCTTCGGGCGCGGTGGGCTGCGGGTCGTCGGCTTGGTTGGCGCGGTGGCAGCTGGCCAGCGCCAGCAGCAGCACCAGCCAGCGCCAGGGCTGGCAGAGTACGGGTAATTTCATAGCTAACTAGTAGGAGAAAGGTGAGTGCGCCGAACTACTTACGCAAGGCAATTTGCCCCTAGGGCCCTCGCTTGCTTCGGTAGTGCCAGGGCCGAAGCAGCCCCGCCCTGGCGCACAAGTTGCTGAGGGAGAGGCTGCGAAAGATAAGCAAAAAACGGGCAATAGCACTCGGCCGGCGCCACGGGGCGGCCAGCTGCAAGCCCCCAGCTAGCCTGCCTCCGCGCAGGACGAGGCGCACCCTATGATTTGGGACGCCTTACATCATGTCGCGTCCCAGTTTGGGGCGGGTGGGACCCTGTCATCCGACCTTTGCCCCATGAATTACTGGCTCGTTAAATCCGAACCCGAGGCTTATTCGTGGGCCGATTTTGTGCGCGACACCGAAACCGACTGGACTGGCGTGCGCAACTACCAGGCCCGCAACAACCTGCAAGCCATGCAGCCCGGCGACCTGGCCCTGTTTTACCACAGCGTGAGCGAAAAAGCCGTGGTGGGCGTGGCCGAGGTGCTGGCCGCAGCCGCCCCCGACGCTACCGCCGAAACCGGCAGCCCCTGGGTGGCCGTGCGCCTGCGCCCCCATGCCCCACTGCCAAGCCCCGTGCCCCTGGCCGCCCTCAAGGCCGAGCCCCGCCTGGCCCAGCTAGGACTGCTGCGGCAGTCGCGCCTGTCGGTCACGCCCGTGCGGGCCGCAGAGTTCGACTTGGTGCTGGCCCTCGGCAGCCCCGACGCCCCCTAGGGCCTGCTGGCGGCACTAAGCTCAGCCACCGCGCACGGTAGTGCGCTGCTAGCCTGCAAACCACTCGCTAGGACCCAATTAGCCGGGTTTTGGGGCTTGCGCGAAGTAGCGAAAAAGGGGTATCTTCGTAAAAGGCAGTCCGGCCACGAAGGCCGCCGCGTCCGCGCCCGCTTATGAAACACTTTTTCGCTTTTTTGCTGGTAGCCGGGGCGCTCGGTGCCCACGCCCAGCGCCCGGTGCCGCCCCCCCCCGCCGATGCCCCCCAGCAGCTAGCCCGCACCGAGCTGCTGCTCGACCCGAATAACGACGATGTGCAGGTGCAGGCCATGCCCGCCGATACGTCGGTGGTGCTCCTCATCCGGCACCAAGAGCCGGGCCAGCGCAAGGTGCACTACTCGTTTCAGCGCTACGGCACGGGGCTGCGGCTGCGCAACGAGCAGGCGCTGGAAATTCCGCCCGAGTTTCAGGTGCGCCGCCTGTGCACCGAGCCCGGCGTGGTGTACGCCCTGTTTAGCCCCGTCGATAGCCGCGGGCGCCTGCTGGTGGCCGCCTACGACGTGCGCGGCGGGCAGGTGCGCATTCAGCAGTTCGATACCAAGCTGGCGCGCCACATCGGCGCCATCAAAGCCCTCAACGGCCGCCTGATGGCCACGGTGTCGCTCAACGACGAGCAGCACCAGACGGTGCTGCTGCTCGACGTGGCCAGCGGTAAGTACCAGTTTCTGCCTACCGTGTACGAGCCGCTCAACGCCGAGCTGACCAGCGTGGCCGACCGCCCGGCCCGCCGCGCCGAGTTTGTGCTCAGCCAAACCAACGGGCGCAAGCAGCGTCTGCTGCTGCGCCGCCTCTCGGCCGAGCAGGGCGAGCTACTTAACTCGCAGCTGGTGCAAACCGAAAGCGAGCGCAGCCTGCTCACGGCCCAGCTCAGCCCGCCCACCGACACCACCGCCCGCCTGCTGGCCGGTACCTACGCCCTGCGCGACGTGCAGTATGCCCAGGGCCTCTTTGCCACCGACCTCACCGCCATGGCCGCCGAAAAGCCGGCGCTGCGCTTCTACGATTTTCGGCGGCTGCGGCACTTTTTCGACTACCTCAAGCCCGCCCACGAGGCCCGCTTGCGCGGCCGCGCCGCCCGCCGCGAGGCCCGCGAGGCCTCGCCCATCCGGTGGCACTACCGCCTGCTGCTGCACGAGCTGCTGCCCCAGCCGGGCGGGGGCTACACGCTGGTGGCCGAGGTATACACGCCCCAGTACAACTACTCGACGCCCTACAACAACGGCATGAGCTTCTTCACGCCCATGTCGGTGGGGCTAGCCAGTACCTCGCGCAATTTTGGTGTGCCGGGCGGCTACTACAGCGGGCGGGTGCTGCTCGGCTTCCGCACTTCGCACGTGCTGGTGTGCGGCTTCGATAAGCGCGGTAACTTGCTCTGGGACAACACCTACGTGGTGACGCCCGACGTGATGCGCTCGGAGCTGGAGGAGGCCGTGCAGCCGCTCACCCTGGCCGACGGCCGCGTGGTGCTGGCCTACCTCAACGGCGAAAACGAGCTGCACTACAAGTGCATCAACCACGACGAGGCTGGCGCCAACGACCGGCAGGTGCAGCTGCTCACCTTCAGCTCCGACGGCCACAACCCCGACAAGGTGCTCGATACCGTGCAGCCCGACGTGCTGCCTTGGACTGGCAACCAGTTCATTGCCAGCGGCTTCCAGCGCGTGCGCCAGGGCACCCACGGCGCCGAGCGGCAGGTGTTCTTCTTGCAGGCGCTGCAGTTTTAGGGTGACGCCGGCCCCAGGCGGGAGTTGACCCCTAGGGCCGGCGCTGGCTGGCAAGCCGCCCGCCTGCCGACCTTTGCAGCCCCGGCCCAGCCGGGGCTTTTTGCATGCCTACGCCCACTCCTTTACTCGCCACCCACACGGGCCACCCGCGCGAAGCTGGGCTCGACGAGGCCGGCCGCGGCTGCCTGGCCGGACCGGTGTTTGCCGCGGCCGTGATTTTGCCGCCCGACTTCGCCCCCGATTTCCTCAACGATTCCAAGCAGCTCAGTGCCCGCCGCCGCGACGTGCTGCGCCAGCTCATTTGCGCCGAAGCCGTGGCCTGGGCCGTGGCCGAAGCCAGCCCCGACGAAATTGCCGCCATCAACATTGCCCAAGCTAGCTACCTGGCCATGCACCGCGCCGTGGCGGCCCTAGGGGTGCCCGCGGCCCATTTGCTGGTCGATGGCAACCGCTTCCGGCCCTACGAGGGCATTGCGCACACCTGCATGGTGGGGGGCGACGGCCGATTTCGTCACATTGCCGCCGCTTCCATCCTGGCCAAAACTTTCCGCGACGAGCGCATGAGCCAGCTGGCCCAGGAGTTTCCGGCCTACAACTGGCAGCAGAATGCGGGCTACCCCACGGCCGCCCACCGCGCCGCTATCCGCGAGCACGGGCCCACCGTGCACCACCGCCTAGGATTCAGGTTGTTGTAATAGTGCTTAACGTTGAGTGCTTAGTGCTTAACGGGTACCTAACACCACCCATTAAGCACTAAGCACTCAACGTTAAGCACTAATTTTTCAGCTTTAGCAGGTCGAGGAACAGGCTGAAGCTATCGACGCCGCTGCCGCTTTCGCCGCCGAAGGTATCGAAGGTAAGGGGCTTAATAATGTACCCGCTGACGTTGAGATTTTTGGCCCCCGAGCGGTCCTGGTCGAGGTCCGAAGTGGTCATAATGAACACGTTGAGGTCGTGAAAATCAGGGTCGTCGCGCAAAATCTTGAGCAGCTCCAGGCCATTGAGGCGGGGCATGTTGATGTCGAGCATGACGAGGCTGGGGCGAACGATTTTAGATTCGCCGTTTTCGCCGCGCAGCATGTTCAGGGCCTCGCGGCCGTTGCGGGCGTGCACGAGCGGCACGCTAATATTCTGCTTGCGCAGTTCGCGCTGCACGTTCATCACATCCATTTGGTCGTCCTCAACCAGCAGGATGGACGGAGAAGAATCAGGTGACATGGAAGAGCAAGTAAGGGCCGCGGCAAAAGCGTCGGGCTTCACGCTAGCCTTAACGCGAGCACGGCCCGAAAAGATGTGGTTACAATGAGCTTGCTAGCTATGGGCGCCCATCAGCTGGGCCGCTGGCACGGCAGCAGCGCCTACCGGCGTGGTCGGCCGCTTGGGCCACGTGAAGTAGAAGGTAGCCCCCTCGCCCTCGGCCGACTCCAACCAGATGCGGCCGCCTTGGCGCTCCACTATCTTCTTCACGATGGCCAGGCCCACGCCGGTGCTTTCCATTGCGTCGCGCTCTACCAGCGTTTGGAAAATGATGAAGATGCGCTCGTGGTATTCGGGCGCGATGCCCGGCCCGTCGTCCTGTACCGAAAAGCGGTAAAACTGCTCATTCAGGTCGTCGCAGCCAATGCGGATGATGCCGCGGTCGGGGTGGTCGTGGTACTTGATAGCGTTGGAAATCAAGTTGCTAAATACCTGGTGCAGCTGAGTGCGGTTGGTGGGGAAGGTGGGCAGGAAGAAGGGCAACTCCAACTGCATCCCGGCCGGCAGCCCAATGGTGTCGGCGATTTCGCGCAGCAGCTGGCGCACAAAAACCGCCTCGGTAGCCTCGGCCACCTTGCCCACCCGGGCCAGCGCCAAAATGCCCGTAATCAGGTTTTCCATACGGTGCACGCGCTGGCGCATCAGCCCCAGAAACTCGCGGATGTGGCTTGGGATATCCTGCCCCAGGTCTTCCTCAATCCAGCGCGAGGCGCTCTCGATGCCCCGCAGCGGCGCTTTTAAGTCGTGCGACACCACGTAGGCAAACTGGTCGAGCTCCTGGTTGCGGCGCTCCAGCTGGCCAATGTTCTCGTCGATGGTGTGCGCCATCGTATTCAGGGCGCTGGTCAGCTCAGTTACTTCGTCGTGCTCGCTGTCAACAATTTGAATTTTGTAGTCGCCCTCGGCCAGGCGGCGAGCCAGCGTAATCATGCTGCGCAGGCGCCGCGACAGCAGCCGCACGATGTACACTGCCCACAAGAGCCCAAACACCAGCGCCGCCCCCGTTATCAATTCCGACAGCTTCTGCGCCCGCTCAATGCTGTCGGCCAGGCGCTGGCGCTGGGCCAGGCGAGTGGCCGTTTCGGCCCGGTCAAACGCCAGCATGCGCTCCCGGATGACATCCATTATCTGCTTGCCGGTCAGCGACTCCACTAAAGAGGCGTGGGGCATGCCAGTCACGCCCTGGCGGGACGGGTCTTGCTGGTGGGCCGCGCGCTTCTCCGAAATCATGAGGTGCGTGTAGGCCACCCAGCGCTGGTAGAGGTGCTCGGTGCTGTCGAGGCGCTGCAGCTGGGTGGACTCGCTGGCCAGCTCGATACGCAAGGCCGGAAAGCGGTGCAGCAGGTCGCGCTCGCCGCTGTAATACGGCCCTAGGACCTGCTCATTACCCAGCAGCAGGTAGCCCCGGAAGCCCGTTTCCATGTCGATAACGTTGCGCAGCAGCGCGTTGCCGTCGGCCGAGATGTGCTGGCTGTCTTCCACGCGCCGCGAGTTGCGCAGCACCTGCTCGGCCAAGCGGTAGTTGACGACGACGACGGCCGAAAACAGCCCGAGCAGCAGCAGAAAGCCTGCAAAAAGCTTGGCGGCGAGGTTGAGTTTCATGGGCGAAGGGGCAGCCAGCTGGCTAGCGGCTAGCCCCGGCAGTACGCACCTGCGCCTCGATGGTTTGCAGCAGCGCCGTGATGTGGTCGGCCGTGCGCTGCACATTGGCAAAGCCGGCCTGGGCTTGCACCTCCTGGCCTCTCCTAAATTGGTCCATCAACTCGTTGGCTTGCTGATGGATATAGCGGTGCTGCTGGTCGAGGTCATTCATTTCGGGTATCAAGCGGTAGGCCTCGCGGCGGCGCTCGGTTATCCACTGCCCCAAGGTGCACTGCTCGGGGTCGCGGAGCGGGCCCTCCGAGTTGTTATTGCCGTATAGAAAGGAGCGGAGCCGCGCTTTAAAGGCCAGATGCTTGACCATCGCCGACTCAAAATCCTGTTTAATTGCTTCGGAAGTCATACGCGTCCTCTATACGTAAGCTGCGCCGCCAGGGCCGGGCGGCCGTAGCTTTGCCGGCGCTTTCACCCCTAGGCCCCTCCCCACTCATGGACTCGACCCCGCTTAAGACCGTTGCCCTGCACGATACCCACCAGCAACTGGGCGCCAAAATTGTGCCCTTTGCCGGCTACGCCATGCCCGTGCGCTACTCCTCCGACTTGGAAGAGCACCACGCCGTGCGCCGCGGGGTAGGCATTTTCGACGTGTCGCACATGGGTGAGTTCCGGGTGCGCGGCCCCAAGGCCCTCGACCTCATCCAGCGCACCACCAGCAACGACGCCAGCAAGCTCGCCTCCGGCAAGGCGCAGTACTCGTGCCTGCCCAACAACGAGGGCGGCATCGTGGACGACCTGCTGGTGTATAAGATGGCCGACGAGGACTACCTGCTGGTCGTCAACGCCTCCAACATCGACAAAGACTGGCAGTGGCTGCAAGCCCACAACACCGACGGCGCCGACATGGAAAACGTGTCGGACGAACTGAGCTTGTTTGCCGTGCAGGGCCCTAGGGCCGCCGCGGCTTTGCAAGGACTGACGGACGTGCAGCTAGCCGACATCCCGTACTACAGCTTCGTGGTGGGCCAACTGGCGGGCGTCGATAACGTGATTATTTCGGCTACGGGCTATACCGGTGCGGGCGGCTTCGAGCTGTACGTGCCCAACGCCCACGCCCGCGAGGTGTGGCAGCAGATTATGCTGGCGGGCGCGCCCTACGGCATTCGGCCCATCGGCCTGGGCGCGCGCGACACGCTGCGTCTCGAAATGGGCTACTGCCTCTACGGCAACGACATCACCGACACGACCTCGCCCCTCGAAGCCGGCCTGGGCTGGATTACCAAGTTTACCAAGCCCTTCACCAACAGCGAGAATCTGAAGCAGCAGAAGGAAGCCGGCGTACAGCGCAAGCTGGTAGGCTTCGTGATGGACGGCCCCGGCGGCCTGCCCCGCGCCCACTACCCGCTGGTAAACGAAGCCGGCGAGGCCATTGGCGAAGTAACGAGCGGCGGCCAGTCGCCCACGCTGGGCCGGGGCATCGGCCTGGGCTACGTGCGCACCGAGCTAGCCGCGCCGGGCACCCAGATTTTTGTGCAGGTGCGCGGCAAAAACCTGCCCGCCACGGTAAGCAAGCTGCCCCTGGTGCCCGGCACCGAGGAAGTATAGCAAGTTGTAGCTACCACAAGTCGGTAGTTAGCTAAAAGAACGTCATGCTGAGCGCAGTCGAAGCTTCTCGCTCGCGCCGCCTAGGGGGTCGTTGGTACGATTTCCAAACGGCGCAGTAGAGAAGCTTCAACTGCGCTCAGCATGACGTTCTTTTGCATATCACTGTCTGTTAACTAGTTGCTGATTTTTAGATGAAGTTAGACGTTTGTTTTTCGCCCGACCTGCTGCCCCTCTATGACCTGCGCGGCCAAGTAGCCGTGATAGTGGACGTGCTGCGGGCTACCAGCACCATTACGACTGCCCTGGCAGCGGGCGTTACGGAGGTATACCCGGTGGGCACCCTGGATGAGTGCGCAGCCCTCGGTCGCGAGCACGGTTGCCTCACGGCTGCCGAACGCGACGGCGTGGCCGCCGCCGGCTTCGACATGGGCAACTCGCCCTTCGAGTTACTGCACGAAGATTTTCCGGTGCGGGGCCGCTCCCTGGCCATTAGTACAACCAACGGCACCCGCGCCCTGCTGGGCTCGCTACAAGCCGAAGCCATCGTGTGCGGCTCCTTCCTAAACCTGCAAGCCGTGGCCGACTTCTGCGCCGCCCGGCAACTTGATATTCTGGTGGTAGCCGCTGGCTGGAAGGGCCAGTTTTGCCTCGAAGACACGCTGCTGGGCGGCGCCCTTGCCGAGCGCCTGTTGCCCCTAGGGCTCGATATCAGCCAGTCGGACGCCGCCCTGGCCGCCCACGAACTGTGGCAAAATGCCAAGAACGACCTGCCCGGCTACCTGCTGGAGTCGGCCGCCGTGCGCCGCCTGCGCGCCCTCGAGGCCAACGACGACTTCGTATTCTGCACCAAAATCGACATCTACCCCGAGGTGCTACCCCTCTGGGACGGCCAGAAGCTACTGCGGGGGTAACGTTTCGTAGCTTACGGCGGTACTCGCGTCACCACTCCCTTATTGGTTTCAGTATGCGCCGTTTAGCTACGTTAGGAATTTGGTTTTGCCTGGCAATATTGGGGCAGCGGTTTGCTTGGGCGCAGCCCTCGGCTCCCGTGCGCGTGCTGGTATATCCGGGCACGGAGCTGCTGCAAGTAATCCATCTGCTCTCCGACACGGCCCAACTCGCGCAGTCCACCTACAACGTGGAAGTAGCGCGCTATTTCGCGCCCTACAAACGGCACCCAGCCGTGCTGGCTGCGCGCCGGCTGCGGCACATCAGCTGCGACATTCCAGTGCGGTTTAGCTGGGCCTTCTATGATTTTCCGGCCCTTAAGCTGGCCACCATGCGCCCCGAGCATATGGATGGCCTAGAGAAATTCGTGTCGCTGCCCGAGATACAAGCCTATTTCCAGCAGTGTGCCGCGTTCTACCACGATGCTCATTTTTGGGAGTTTTACCAGGCTCACGCCGCCCAGCGGGCCGGCTGGGTGCGCGAGTTTGAGCAGGGCATGCAGCAACAAAAGCTGCTGGAAACCATCCAGCAGTTTTACCGCCTGCCCCGCCAGCTGCCCGCGGCCCTGACCCTAGGGGTACTCAACTGCAGCTCCTACGCCATGTCGGATATGCGCGGTATGAATCCCAACCTACCTAATCAGTACACCATTATGGTGAGCTACCATCAGCTAGAGGAGGGTGCGGATACGATTACTAAGGCTCCGCATTTTCGGCCCACCGCCTTCACCTCGCAGTTGGTGTGGCACGAGTTGGGCCATGGGTATTTGGCCAGCGTATTTGCCCGCCACCAGTCCGAAATTAACAAGTTAGCCTATCTGGCCCAGCAAGACCCTAGGGCTAAACAGTGGTCGGAAGCGCGCGGCGGCTGGGCTAACTTCTTGAACGAGAATGTAACCCAGGCCGTCACGGGTTTGCTGCGCGCCCGCACCGGCAAGGCCCCGCGCAACGAGGCGCTGGAGCCCGATGAGTTCTATATCTACTATCCTGAGTTAGCGGAAATTATCGAGCGGCACTACTACCAAAACCCTCGCTACAAAAACTTCGAGGAGTTCTTTCCCGTGCTGCTGCAAGAGTTTGGGAAGCGGCATCCCGCACACCAACTTAAAGAAAACAACGGGGGCTAGCGAGGGCTGCCCCGTGTGGCTGTGAACCAGGCGCGTCTGTCTGCTCGCGCATAAACTCCCAATCCAACACATCGCGCCAGCAGCGGTAGAAATTCTGTTGCGGCATGCGACCCGCTAAACAGAAGCGCAGGGCGGCTTTGTCAACGGATTGTTTGTAACCCTGCATAGGGCCAAAATGCTGCCGGTCAGCCACTTGTTTCTGCAATGGCTGCGGTGTGGTAATTGCAGAATTATTGGAGCAACAGGTAGCCGCGATGGGCTGCCGCCCAACAAGGAAAAAGTGGCGCTTTTATAGTATTAGTAACTCCTTTTGGATTGCCTCTTACTTCTATAACAATGTAGAACCAAGTTCTACAACAGCCACTGCCCCTTTCAAAGTAATTCCCCAGCCAAGACAGGCTTTGCGCTGAGGTGAGGGAACATAGTCATACCGGACCTGATGAGCCATTTATAGACTATTTATCACTGTTCAAAAAGAATAAGCAGGTATCCAGCAAATAGCTAGTACAAAATATAATTCATGCGTAATTTTAGTGGAAGTATGGCCATTAAACAGGATATAATTTAGTACTTTTTCAATTTAAAATATTATCCCTATTCCGTATGGCGTGCCTATAGCTCCTACGCTAATGTCCTATAGTCATGACCTCCTATAGCAGTCGGCTCAGCAGTTAAAGACTATTACAGCCAACAGGCCATTTGTTGCGCCGCTTCTACCAAAGAACACCCTTTACTAAGCCTTAAAATGTCGCATCTAGCTTATATAATTGAAAATGACCATGTCACTGCTGTTGTTACAGAACTAGTTCTGCGAAAAAACTTGCGGCGGGGTAAAGTTATGCACTTCGTGAATGGGCAAATAGCTCTTAACCAGCTAGTAGCAGCCATACAGGAAAAGGAAAATATTCCGGACTTGATTTTACTGGACTTAGATATGCCCCTCATGGACGGTTGGGAATTCTTGGAGGCTTTTATCAAGTTACCCATCGCCAAGCAGGTATGTGTATTTATTCTAACTTCTTCTATTCATCCAGACGACCGCGAAAAGGCTAAGCGCTATAGCGTAGTAAAAGGGTTTTTTTCTAAACCGCTAGACGGCGATAGTGTGGCTTGGATGCAACAGTTTGTGCAGTTAGCAGGGGCTAGCACGCGAGCAAAGCGGCTTTACATGGCCTCCTAATCAGAAATTTACCTCTCTCTGTACTCTTTACCACTCTACTTATTGTGTTAACGCTTATTGAACAACAGCCCGAGTTGGCTGCATCAATCGCTTATAATCCGGTTATCTACGATTTCTTACAAAATGCACTAACTGATGGCCTGTGGTATTGGAATTTGCTCCAACCTACTGAGGGGTGGATGAATGCTGCCTTCTGGCAAACCTTAGGTTATGCGCCTGATCAAGTGCCTGTTAGTCCCGATGCTTGGCGCGCCACTATCAACCCTGCCGACCTGGCCGCCGCTTGGCAAAGAGCAGAAGCTTGTGCGCAAGACCCGTCCCAAACGTTCGACCTCGAGCTACGATGCACGCACTGCGACGGCTCGCCAGTATGGCTGCGCTGCCGCGCATTAGTGCTGCACGGTAATACTACCTGGCTGGTAGGAGCGCTATTTAATGTGACGAAGGAAAAGCATCGGGAAGCATATGTGCTGGAAGTAGCAACTCACTACAGCTCTATTCTGAGCAATCAGTCAGTTTACATTCTGAAGACTGACCCACTAGGCAATTACACCTACGTTAATGATTTTTTCTACGACCGTTTCGGCTGGGACAGTGATATAATTGGCACCTCCTCGCTGCTTAGCATTATTGAGGAAGACCGGCCGAAGTGCTTGGAAGTGGTGATGCAGTGTTTTCAAGCGCCGGAGGTCCCACACCAAGTAATTCTGCGTAAACCCTACCGCGACGGCTCCATCAAGTCTAATCACTGGGAGTTTAAGGGCATTTTAGGAGAGGGAGGGGAGCTGGTAGAAATTTTATGCGTTGGCTACGACGTGACCCTACTGCTAGAGAATTTACAGCGGGCGCAGCACTTGCTCGACGTAACCAGTCAGCAGAATCTGCGCCTGCAAAACTTTGCCTATATTATTTCGCACAATATCCGCTCCCACTCAGCTAATCTGACGTCGCTCGTACAGCTGTTGTCAGAAGCTAAGAGCAAGGCGCAGAAAACCATGTTTTTGCTGATGCTGACTACCAGCACTGAGCAGTTGGCCGATACTATCGTTAACCTCAACGATATTGTCACCATCAACAGCAATGTCAATAAACCTAAAGCCGTACGCGCCTTAAAAACGGAGATTGACAAAGCCCTCGAAGCTCTCAGCGTGCTTATTCGCCAGCATCATATTACGGTAGAGGTGGAGGTGGCTCCTAACCTGACCGTGACTGTTGTGCCGGCTTACTTAGATAGCATTCTGCTGAATTTGATTAGCAACGCGGTGAAGTACCGCGCCCACGACCGCCCTGCCTTTATTTGGCTGCGGGCACAGGCTAAACCAGATGGCGTTTTACTGACCGTGCAGGATAATGGCCTCGGTATTAACCTAACTAAGTACCGGTCAAAGCTTTTTGGCATGTATAAAACGTTCCACGACAATGAGGATGCGCGCGGAGTAGGCCTGTTTATTACCAAAAATCAGGTGGAAGCTATGCAAGGCACTATTCAGGTAGAAAGCGAAGTGGGCGTTGGCTCTACTTTCATTATCCAATTCCATGAAAGTGCATAACCTGGCGTATATCGTTGAGGACAACAAGGTTACGGCTACCATCACGAAGTTTATTGTTAAGAAGGACTTGTGTTACCGCTCGGTCCAGACGTTTAACAACGGACAATTAGCATTCGACCAACTTAAGGCAGTGGTGGAAACGGGCGACAGCGTGCCGGACTTGATTCTACTAGATTTGAATATGCCGCTGATGGACGGCTGGGAATTTCTAGATGCTTTTGGTACGCTGTCCCTGGCCCAGGAAGTATGCGTGTTTATCCTCACCTCTTCCATTCAACCGGAAGACGTTGAAAAAGCTACCCACTATCATGAGGTGAAAGGCTATTTCTCAAAGCCATTAGATAGGAAAAACGTGCAACGCATGCAGTCCTTGCTACAGGAATCGGGCACTTGGTAATAGCAGCTTCTATAAGCCTTACTTCCTTTTACCCGTTTTCGCGAAGGAAAGCGCCGATTGTTACGCCGTTATCACTTGGTTATCATGCCCAATACAGTAGCTACTAATTCATCTACATTATATTTTTCTTATATCGCTGTCGCAGTAGCTAGTTGCTTGGGGCTAGTCTTTCCGAGGGCATTACCTACAGTGCTAGGGCCGGTACTACTCATAGGCTTAGTAGTTCTTGGCTTAGCACACGGGGCTTGCGACCAACTTGTGTTGCCGGCCGTTGGGCAAGTGAAGGGCAGCCAGCGAACCTATTTGCTCAAGTTCGTGCTAGCGTATCTTGGCCTAGCTGTGTTAGCAGGCCTAGGCTGGCGGCACTGGCCAGGGGCCACCATAAGCTTATTCTTGCTATTGACTGTGTGGCACTGGGGCTCGGCAGATGCACCAACTCAGCCGGGTCAGTTGCGCTTATGGCTGCTACACAGCATACTACGAGGAAGTTTATTATTTGCCGTACCGGCGCGGTGGTGGCCTATTGAGGTTATGCACAGCGTGAATGGGCTGTTAGTATTTGCTGGCGCAGCAGCGCTCAAGGCCGCTTGGTTTGAGGTAGTGCGGGGGTTATGGCCGCTGGTGGGTATCGGGCACCTAGTCTTGTGGGGTTATTATGCCAAGCAGCAGCAATCCCAACGCTGGCATACCGACGTATGGGAAGTTCTGCTGCTAACCAGTCTATTCGTGTCGCTCCCTCCGCTTCTAGCATTAGGGGTCTATTTCATCTTCTGGCACAGCTTGCAGCATATGCTGCGCCTTAATCGGGTATTCGGCTATGCAACCACCCGGAGCGAAAGAATGACTTGGGCCTCATTAGGCAAAGAAGTAGCTTTCTTTATTCGGCGAGCTTCTCCCATTTTAGTAGTAAGCCTAGTTGTGCCTGCAGGCCTCTATATGGTCCTGCCACCTAAGCTAGCCGCCCTTGACACACTGCTGGGTATTGCGGTCATGACAGCGGCTATTCTGACCCTGCCACACGCCTTATTGGTTAGCGTGGTCCTGGACTCGCCAGTGTGGCGCGCTGGAGAGAATAAACTGAAAATAGCTGGGCAAAAGGAGATGATGTAAGGGTACCCCTTTTGGCATCTTTTCAGCAATTGTTCAATTTCATACTTACTGTATTCCTTGCAGTTCAGACAAGCAGTGAATTGCTGATTTAAAGTGAGTTACAGACTATATTGTCGCGTTTAATAGTTTGATTTAGTGCTAATAAGCATAAGATATGCATAACCTTGACTTAAGGCTGATTTACGTAATAGAAGACGATTCTATTACAGCCATTACTACGAAAATTCTGTTAGAAAAAGCTTTAGGCAAGACTCAAGTGCAACTCTATGCTAATGGCCAGTTGGCAATAGATCAACTTCAGGTGGCGTTGCGAGAGAATACTGACCTGCCAGACCTGTTGCTGCTGGATCTGAATATGCCGCTAATGGACGGTTGGGAATTTTTAGAAGCCTTCTCCGGCCTCTCCCTTAAGCACCCCATATGCGTGCTCTTATTGACCTCGTCAATTAACCTGGAAGACCGCATAAGAGCTGCGCGCTATCAAACTGTGGCTGGCTATTTTAGCAAGCCTTTAGAAATGAGTGTTATATCCCGAATAATACGCGTGCATCGAGAGGCGTGTAGACCAGGGTCAGGGGGGCTTGACGCTCAAGAAGGACTACACTACTTGGTATATCAGAGCGATGCGACCGTACCCTTTGGTGACTTGCAGTTGGCAAAATTGCTCGCGCAATCCCGCGCTTTCAACGCGGTCCACGGCCTCACTGGGGTATTACTGTATAGTCAAGGCAGTATCGTGCAATTATTAGAGGGAAGCGAAGCTACCGTGCATGCAGTTTTTGCCCGTATTGTGCAAGACCCGCGGCATACGCGGGTTATAAAGCTAGCTGATGGCTCGACCAGTCGACGCTTATTTGCTCAGTGGTCAATGGGATTTCGAACAATGAATCCAGTTGATTTTAAGCACTTGACAGGGTATATCAACCCTGACCAAAAAGACTACTTGGGTAGCAGTCCTAACCTATTGAACGACGAATTATATGGGTTACTAGCAAACTTTATTACCGACAGTGACTTACCAGAAACACACCAGCTTTCGGCCACTATGAAGCTCTAAGTACGGTAATGCAGTAACACAATCCGTAAATTAAATTAGGCTAACATAAACTAGTATCTGTAACAGCCACCTTAGCTTTTTGAACACTGCTTTGTACTAGCTACTGCACCACTTGGCCGGCCAGAAGCTGGTGCGGGCCTAGGCTAGCTAGATGTGCCGAATGGTGCCGCCCTGCTCGCTCACTTGCTGCACGAGCACGCCCGCCCCGCTGTACGTGATGCGCGCCCCGCTGTACGTGATGCGCGCCTCGTTAATGGAGCTAGCCGCCAGCGACTTGCTGACCGCCACCCGCACGGTGCTGGCACTTCTGGCAAGCGCGGTGCATTGCTCGGCCACCAGCTTGGGGCTGTCGAAGGTGCTGCCCTGCGTGACTTGCGCGTTGAGGGTAGCGGCCGTACCAGTTAGGTGGGCAGTGGTTCCGCCCCGTAGCATGAGCGCTAGGTTTTGCGTCTGCACGGCACCCACCACGCTGGCCCCGGCCGAGAGGTTGATGGTGAGCTTATTAGCGCTAAGATTCTGCAGGTTGATTACGGCGCCGTTAGCTCCCAGCAGACTTTGCGGAGCGGTGGGCATGGTCACGTACACCTTGAATTCTTCTTTTGAGTTAACCAGCCCTTTCCAGTTCGGCTCGTTGGCGTAGTCGAAGAAAACCGTCAGCACGCCATTGGTTACCACCGTTTTGGTCATGCGCCGGAACTGTGCCGTGGAGGCTTCTACCCGCACCCCGGCCGGCTCGCCCACCCGCACCGTCAGCTGAATGCCGCTGGTAACGTCGATGGTCGTGAAGTCGGCAAGGCTGCGCGTTTCGGTGGTGGCCGAAGCAACGGGGGCTTGTGCGTAGGCGCCGGGGAGGGCCAGCAGGCCCGTTAGCGCAAGTAGAAGCAGCTTTTTCATAGGTGGTACTGGGTGGTAACGAAGAAGTGGGGTAAGTGAGCAGGTGCCAAGGTGCTTGCCCTTGCCGGCTCAAGGCGCTCGCTGCTAACGCATGAGTCTTCTGCTTTCGTGTGCTTAGGCGCAGCTTGCAGGCTACCCAGCAATTGGCTGTCTAGAAAAGCAACCTGTTGCAGCCCATCTAGCCCGGCTATGCGTAGCACACCGCTATGGCAGCTGGAAGGTGAGCGAAGTTTGCACCGTTTGGCGGTGGAAGTTACCTATACCATTGCCGTCGCCATTCACTGATATCAGGCCCTGGTAAGCGCGCACATTCAGCCCTAGGCCACCGGGCAGCTTCACCCCCACGCCGGCGCTCGGGCCCACGTCGAGGCGCTGGTAAGTGTCTGATGTCCGCTCAATTAAGCCATACGTGCCGGTGCTGGAGCTGTAATAGCCCGTTTCGCGGTGGCCTAGTAGCACACTGGCCTGCGGACCCGCCTCGAAGTACACGGGGCCTACGTTCAGGCGCAACAGCACGGGCACGTTTAGGTAGTTGTAGCGTCCTTGTAGTGCGATGTTGAACTGGTCACCCGAGATGTAGGCGCTCGACTGGCTGACGTTCATGCGCTCAGTGCTGTACTGCACCTCGGGCACCAGCGCCAGGCGCTTACCTAGGGGCACCTGGTAGTAGATACCTGCCTGGAAACCAAGCTGACTGCCCGTAGTGGTGCGAAAGCCATTGCTGGTGGTGTTTTGGAAGCCAGACAGGCTGCCGCCCACGCGCACGCCAACCTGCGCATGCGCCGTGCCAGCTAGCAGCAAGCCGCCGCCAAGTAGTAGAAGGGATTTCATAGAATTAAGAGGGAAAAGGAAAGACAGCAATAGGAGGGCACCCTGGGGGCCAAAGGTTGCAAGCTGCTGCCTAGGGCCCCTAGGGTGCCCCAGCCTCTAGCGCGGCGCCAGTAAAAACTGCAGCGGCTCGGCCAGGCGGCGGCTCCAGGCGTGTTCCGAGTGGTCGGCGCCGGGGTACACGTGAGTTTCCCAGTTGGCGGCTGAGTAGCCGCGGCGGCGCAAAATGGCGTCGATGGCCTGCTGGTGCGGGGCGTAGAGGCTGTCGAGCGTGGTGCTGCCGTGGTCGAAGTACAGCCGGTGCCCGGTAGTGGCTGCCGGCAAGTGCGCCTGCACATACTGCTGAAAGCCAGCTGCCAGCGCCGCCCGGTCGGTGCCCCAGCCGCCAATCCAGTGCGTGGAGAGGCAGGCCGCGACGCCAAATACTTGCGGGTACTCACACAGCGCATACAGCGAAATCAGTCCGCCCATGCTGCTGCCCATCACGAAGGTGTGGTCGCGTGCTGGCCGCGTAGCGAAGGTCTTGTCTACGAAGGGCTTCAGCTCCTGGGTCAGAAAGCGCAGGTAGTTGTCGGCTAGCGGCGGGCTCTTGAATACGCCCTGCACCAGCCGGCGCCGCACGGCTGTGTCGAGCAGCGCCAGCGGCTTCTGCGGGTAGTACTCGGGGTGGCGCAGGGCGCCGTTGTTCCAGATGGCCACCACGATGGTAGGCCGCACGGCCTTGGTCTGCTCCAGGCGGCCTAGAATTTCGTCTACCTTCCATTCCTGGTGGTTCCAAGTGGTGGTGCTGTCGAATAACGCCTGGCCGTCGTGCATGTACAGCACGTCGTAGCGCCCCGCCGCGGGGTAGCCCGCTGGCAGCCACACATCCACAGTGCGCGGCGCCACAAACTTCGACGGAAATGCTTCGAAGCGCCGCACCGTGCCGCTGGCAATGTGGGGTAGGGGTGACTTAGGCGCCGGCGTCTGCCCTAGGGTCGGCTGGGCCGTTAGGGCCAGGAGCAGCAAGGCAATAGTCGCAAGTGATAGCCGGTAGCGACAATAAAAACGCATAAGCAGAGCCTGATTTAGAAGTGGCTGCGGACAAGCGCAAGTACGAATGCCTTAAGTCTTTTGCGCTGCCTCACTGCAGATTTATTAGGAAGCTAAGTAGCGCTCCGCTACTCAGTTCCAGCCTTTGAAAGCTGACTGTAATCGACGGTGGAAACCTTCTATGACAGCCTGCACTCGTGCGTCTGGCACCTTAAGTACATCCTCTAATGTTTCTTCGGTGCCAACATCTGAGGCAATGTAAATGCACTCGAAATCGGAGAGTAGGTAGGTCAGGCCGGTGCTGTCTGGAATCAGGGTCAAGTGGAAATAGAGTCTGAAGCGCTCATGCTCGACACCTGCGATGCCGTGTGTATAGCAGCTCTCTTGAGGCAGCCCAGCATAAGCTGCGCCACTTCTCTTAATCATACGCCGTATTTCCACCGCGCTTTCGTTGGTCAGACCCCGGCGGTACCAGCGGCGCACTAATGCCTGTTGCTGCTCAGCCGATTTAATTGAATCAGGCCACGACAAATGACCGCGAAATTCTATGCGGTTTGTAGTCGCATTGCAGGGCCATGGCGTTGCCGGTTGGGCAAAAGCGGGCGCTTGCAGGGCGACTACAAACAGCAGTAGCAGGCGAAATACAATTCTCGCTTTACTCAAACTCCTTCACCGCCTCGCTTAGGTCGTACACCAGCACGTCGGGCAGGGCGTTCTGGATGATGCTAGCGCCGGCGGCCGAGCGGTAGCCACCCGCGCAGTGCACCAGCACGGGTTTGTCGGCCGGGATTTCGCCCACGCGCTCGCGCAGCTCGGGCAGCGGAATGAGTAGGGCATCCGGAAACAGCGGCTTCGTGGCCTCGGTGCGGTTGCGGATGTCCACGATGGTGAACTGGCCGGGGTGCTCGCGCACGGCCGCTATGTCTACGGTGGGGCTGGTGGCGAGCTGCTGCGCGGGGGCCAGCAGAGCCCCCTTGATGTTGGCCTCGTAACCGATTTTAGCCGCTTTGCGAATCACCGCGTCGAGCTGAATCTGAGTGTCGGCCAGTAGGTAGAACTGCTCGTCGGGCGCCACTACCGAGCCTAGCCAGGTCTCGAACTTAGCGCCATCCATGAGGTTGATGGCACCAGGCAGGTGGCCGGCCCGGAACTGCGCGGCCGGGCGGGTATCGAGCAGCAGGTCGGTGGGCTCTAGGGTAGCCTGGCTGCCCGAAAGGCGCGGCACCGACCGCACGCCGTCTTCGAAGTTGATGGCGCCTTGCTTGTTAAGCTGCACATCGTAGCCGAAGTACTTGGGTACGAAGGGTTGGTCTTCGAGCAGTTGGCGCACGAACTCGGCCTCGGCCATGGGCTGCAAGGCATAGTTGGTGGCCAGCTCCTTGCCGATGGTGCTATCAAGGTCGGGGCTGGTGGTTTTGCCGCAGAGCGAGCCGGGGCCGTGCGCCGGGTACACCCGCGTGGTGGCGGGCAGCGGCATCAGCTTCTGGCGCAGGCTTTGGTAGAGCTGGGCGGCCAGGGCCTCGCGCTGGTGCCCGCCCACGGCGGCCTCCTCGCGCAAGTCGGGCCGGCCCACGTCGCCCACAAATAGCGTGTCGCCGGTGAACACGGCGCGGGTTTGGGCGGCCTCGTCGATGAGCAACACGCTGATGCTGTCGGGCGAGTGGCCGGGGGTGTTGAGGGCGTGCAGCTCGACGGTGCCCAGCTTGATGCGGTCGCCGTCGTCGAAAGTTTTGTGGAGGTAGCGCGCGTCCGTCAGCTTGCTGCAATAGAGGGTGGCGTCGGTTTCCTGCGAAATTTCGAGGTGGCTGCTCACGAAATCGGCGTGCGGGTGGGTTTCAATCACCGCAATAATCTCGGCGTCGTGCTCGTCGGCGAAATCGTAATAGGGCTGGGGGTCGCGCCCTGGGTCGATGAGGGCCACTTGGCGGCCCGCCCGAATGGCGTAGGAGGCGTGGGCCAGGCCTTTATCGTAAAACTGCTGAATTTGCACCGCGGGGGTGCTACTACTGGGGAGGGGCATCGAGGGGCGCGGCTAACTGCTTGATTTGCTGGCTGCCGCAATATATGTAACTTTCCAAAGTTACAACTGGGTCCGCAATAGTACTGCGGGCCTGGATTAAGGTTGTAGCTAGTCGTCGAGCAGGCTGGCGCTGCCCGGCTGGTGGCGCTGCTGAGCCTGCTGCCGGCGCTGGGCCAGCAGCTGCTGGTAGCGGGCATATTGGTCGGGGCTGAGCACGCCGCGGAGCTGCTGGTCGGCCTGGGAGCGGCTAGCGTGCGAGGCCCGGCCCAGGCCCCGGCGCGTGCCCATGGCCTGGGCCTGCTGGCGGGTGGCGGCCAGGTTTTGATACTCGCCCAGCAGAATTTGGCGCACCTGCCCCTGCTGGTCGGCCGAGAGGCCTAGGGCCCGGGCGAGGCGCTGGGTTTGGCGGTCGGCTTGCTGCTCGGGTGCCAGCGAAGCGCGACGGGCGGGGGCCGGTGGCGGCGTAGCCGTGCCGGGTGCAGGAAGGTTGCGGTTGATGAGGGGTACGCCCGAGGCATCGGTGGCGAGCGCGGTTTGGGCGCTGGCGGTCAGCACGGGGCCAGCCGCCAGGGCCAGCAGTAGCATGAGGTTCTTCATAGCTTCAGAAAGGCAACTTGCCGAAGCTTGGATGACGCTGGGGCCCTAGGGTTTAATAGGTAAGGGGAGTAGAGTCATGCTCATCTGGCGTCCGCGCAGCCGAAGCATCTCTACAGAACAATCCCCTAGGGCCACTCAATCGGCGCAGCAGAGATGCTTCGGCTGCGCGGACGCCAGATGAGCATGACTCTACTCCCCTTACTCACTACTCCCATTACCCTAATCCGTCTGCGAGGTTACGTGCAGCTGGCCGATGCGCTGGGCCTTGATTTGTTGGTAGTGGGCGTACTGGGCGGGCGTGAGCACACCGCGGATTAGCTCCTCCGACTTGGCCCGGTCGTAGGCCATGGCGGTGCGCAGGGCAGCGGGGTCGTCGGCGTGGGCGGTGCGGTCGGCGTCCAGGTGCTGGCGCGTGAGCAGCAGCACCTGGCGCATGCGGCCCTGCTGCTCGGCCGAGAGGCCTAGCTCTTGGGTTAGCCGCTGGGCTTGGTGCGCTACGGCGGCGCGCGCGGCGGGCGTAGGAGCCGCCTGAGCCTGGGCGCTAGCGGCGGCTAGTAGGCAGTTAGCCAGTAATACTATGGTTTTGGTAAGTTGAAGCATAAGTTATTTGGTAAATTGAAGCATAAGTTAGCAGAATATGAAGTACTTATTAAAGGACGAGAAGTAGTTAAATAGCAATAGCTAGCGCTGTGGTGCACCCAAGGGCCTAGGGCCGCAGTGGAGCAGAAACGCAGGAGTCGCAAAGTTTCGCGTATTTTCGGCCCGGCTGGTACTTTTTGCCGGCGAAATTCATTTTTGGCCGCTCCTGCCTTTCGACTTTTCTCTACCCACTCGTTCATTCTCTTCTCTTTGCATGGCAAGTATTTTCGCTAAAAAACCACTCGCGCAGCTGTTGGGCGAGGCCAACTCGGGGCACGGCGGGCTGCAACGCACGCTGGGCGCCGCCAACCTCGTGGCCCTAGGCGTGGGGGCCATTATTGGTGCCGGCCTGTTTGTGCGCACGGCCGCCGCGGCAGCGCAGGCTGCCGGGCCGGGCGTCACGATGGCCTTCATCGTGGCTGCCATTGGCTGCGCCTTTGCCGGACTGTGCTACGCCGAGTTTGCGGCCATGATTCCCATTGCCGGCTCGGCCTACACCTATGCTTACACCACCATGGGCGAGTTTGTGGCTTGGATTATCGGCTGGGCGCTCATCATGGAATATGCCCTAGGGGCCGCCACCGTCAGCATTGCCTGGAGCGAATACCTCAATAAGCTGCTCAATATATTTGGCACGGAGATACCCTACAATTACTGCCACCCGCCGGCCGAAGGCGGCTACCTCAACCTGCCGGCCCTGCTAGTAATCGTGGCCCTGAGCCTGCTGCTCATCAAAGGCACCCAGGAGTCGGCCACGTTCAACGCCTTTATCGTGGTGCTGAAAGTAGCCATCGTGCTGGTGTTCATTGCTGTAGGCTGGCAGTACATCAACCCCGCCAACCACACGCCCTACCTCATTCCGGCCAACCAGCCCGATGTGCTCGATAAGACGGGTAAGGTGTTAATTTCGTACCACGGCTTCTTCAAGCACGGCATTGGGGGTATTGTGGGCGGCGCGGCCATCGTGTTCTTCGCCTTCATCGGTTTCGACGCCGTGAGCACCGCTGCTCAGGAGGCCAAAAACCCCAAGCGCGACATGCCCATCGGCATCCTAGGGTCGCTGGTGGTGTGCACCATCCTTTACATCCTGTTCGGGCACGTGCTTACGGGCGTGGCCAACTGGACCGAGTTTGCCGACCCCACCAAGGGCCGCGAGGCTAGCGTGACCTACGCCATTGCCAACCACATGCCCGGCTACAGCTGGCTGGCCAACGCCGTGACGCTAGCCATCCTGGCTGGTTTCTCGTCGGTTATCCTAGTAATGCTCATGGGCCAAAGCCGTGTATTCTTCTCGATGGCCAACGACGGGCTGATGCCCAAGGCTTTCGCCGAGCTGCACCCCAAGTTCCACACGCCCTACAAGTCTAACCTGATTCTGCTGGTATTCGTGGGCGCGTTTGCTGCCTTCGTGCCCGGCTCGCTGGCCGGCGACCTCACCTCGTTTGGCACCCTGCTGGCCTTCGTGCTGGTGAGCGCCGGCATCTGGATTATGCGCCGCTCCGACCCCGACCAGCCCCGGCCGTTCCGCGCGCCGCTCTCGTCGGCGAGCTTCCCGCTGGTGCCCATCCTGGGCATGGTTATCTGCGGCGGCATGATTATCGCCCTCGACAACTTCACCCTGGAAGTAGCCATGGGCTGGATGGCCCTCGGCTTCCTGGTGTACTTCCTCTACGGCCAAAAGAACTCGAAGCTTCAGCAGGGCATCGTAGTTATCCCGACCGAAGTTGAAAAGGAAGCCTTCATTAAACCCGATAAGCGCAACGCCTAAAATCGTAGCTTAAGCGGATGTAACGGATTGCGCTGCTACGTTCGCCGGCCTCTGGCGGCAAGCTGACTACACTAGAACAAGAGCGGCCCCAGTCATCAGTAGATGGCTGGGGCCGCTTTTTTGCTTATGCAATACCCTAGGGGACTAGGGTAGTAGTATAGCTAACGCAGTCAGCTTGCCGCCAGAGGCCGGCGAACGTATCGGCGCAATCCGTTACATCCGCTAAATCTGCGGTCTAGGCGGCTTTTACCTCGCTTTGCAGCTTGAGTACCTTGTCGCCGTTGTCCTGCACTATCACCAGGGCGGGGTCGTCGGGAGTGCCGTTGCGGTGAATCTTGTGGCCTTTGATGGTTTGCTCGGTGGCTTCCTTGTGGATGCTCTCGATTTTGCCGGTGGCCGTGCCGGTGCCATATTTCCAGCTGACTTTGGTGCCTTTGCGCATGGGGTGGAAAAGGGGAGGGTGGGTAACTTAAAAAGTAGTACGCGGACCCTTGGCTCCTGGTTTTGTGCAACCTTACCTGCAATGTTTACTACATTTAGCCTTGGGCAGCAGGTGGCCTTTCCTTATTCATTTCCTATCGACCAAACCTTGACTCCTTTCCGAAAAACCCTACCCCGCCTGGGGCTGGCCCTACTGGGCCTGGGCGCGGCCTACCCGGCGCTGGCGCAGCCCGGCACCTACCCGCGCAACGGCGTGTACGACGAGCGGCCCGGCCTCTATGCCTTCACCCACGCCACCATTCAGGCCGACTACCAAACCCGGCTGACCGACGCCACACTCGTCATTCGGGATGGGCGGGTGGTGGCCCTAGGGCCCACGGCCAGCACCAAGGTGCCTGCCGGCGCGGTGGTGCAAGACCTGGGCGGCAAGTACATCTACCCCGGCCTGGTGGATATTTTCAGCAGCTACGGCGTGCCCGAGGCCAAGGCGCCCGAGCGCCAGGGCCGCCGCGGCAGTGGGCCGCAGTTCGACTCGCAGAAGCCTGGCGCCTTCGACTGGAACCAGGCCATTCACCCCGAGGTAAACGCGGCCGAGCTCTTTAAGGTGAATGCCGAGCAAGCCAAGGCGTACCGGGCCCTAGGGTTCGGGGCGGTGCTCACGCAGCAGCCCGACGGCATCATGCGCGGCACGGCAGCTCTGGTGAGCCTGAACAGCGACCGCAAGGAAAACGAGGTGCTGCTGCTCGACCGCGCCGCCAGCGGCCTGTCGTTCGACAAGGGCACCAGCCCCCAAGACTACCCCGGCTCCCTGATGGGCAGCATCGCGCTGCTGCGCCAGAGCTACCTCGATGCCAGCTGGAACCAGCGCAACCCGCGCCGCGAGCAAAACCTGTCGCTGCTGGCCCTGACGCAGCAGAAGGCGCTGCCGGCCATCTTCGAGGTGCGCGACAAGAACTCGGCCCTGCGCGCCGACCGCGTGGGCGATGAGGCTGGTGTGCAATACATTATCAAAGGCCACGGCGACGAGTACCAGCGCTTGCCCGAGCTGAAAACCACCGGCGCCACCTTCGTGGTGCCCGTTAATTTCCCCGAGGCCTACCAAGTCGAGGACGTGTACGACGCCCAGCGCATTGCCCTGGAGGACATGCAGCACTGGGAGCAGGCGCCCGCCAATGCCGCCCGCCTCAAGCAAGCCGGCGTGGCGTTTTGCCTCACCGCGGCCGACCTCAAAGACAAAACCAAGTTCTGGCCCAACCTGCGCAAAGCCGCCCGCTACGGCCTCACCGAGCAGGATATTGTGCAGGCCCTCACCGCCACGCCAGCCCGCCTGCTGCGCGCCGAAAGCGAAATAGGCAGCTTGCGCCCCGGCCGGCAAGCCAACTTCTTGGTGTGCTCGCGCCCGTTGCTAGCCGAGGATAACGTGCTGCTCGACAACTGGGTGCAGGGTGAGCGCTACCAGCTCAGCACCCTGCCCGCCGACTACCGCGGGGTGTATGCCTTCCGCCTGGGGCAGCAGCCCGAGCAGAAGCTGCTCATCCAGGGCAGCAAGCCCGAGGCGCCCGAACTGCGCGTGGTGCCCGCTGCCGGCGACACCGTGCGCGGCACCATCTTGGTGAGCACCGAGCTGGCCACGCTGGTGTATAACCCGGCCGACAAGGTGAAAGGCAAGGCCCCTAGGGCCAACAACGACAGCAAGCCGCCCGCCAATGCCGGCAGCATTCGCCTGAGTGGCTACTACGCCGCCGAGAACAAGACCTTCAGCGGCGACGGGCAACTGGCCGATGGCACGCCCATTACCTGGAGTGCCCGCCGCCTCGACGAGGCCAGCCGCCAGGCCCGGCGCGACACCGCCAAAACGCCCGCGCCGCTGGTGCTGGCTCCCGTCACGTACCCCATGGGTGCCTATGGCCTCAAGGCGGCGCCGGCCCTAGGGCCCGTGCTCATCAAGAATGCCACGGTGTGGACCAGCGAAAAGGCCGGCAAGCTCGAAAACACCGACGTGCTGCTGAGCGGCGGCAAGATTCAGAAGATTGGGAAGAACCTAGCCGCCCCGGCCGGCGCCCGCACCCTCGACGGCACCGGCAAGCACCTCACGCCGGGCATCATCGACGAGCACTCGCACCTGGCCATTGCCGAGGGTGTGAACGAGGGCACCCAGGCCGTAACGAGCGAGGTGCGCATCGGCGATGTCATTGACCCCGAGGACGTGGGCGTATACCGCGACTTGGCGGGCGGCGTGGTGGCGGCGCAGCTGCTGCACGGCTCGGCCAACCCCATCGGCGGGCAGTCGGCGCTAGTGAAGCTGCGCTGGGGCGCCACTGGCCAGGAAATGAAAATTGCCGACGCGCCAGGCTTTATCAAGTTTGCGCTGGGCGAGAACGTGAAGCAAAGCAACTGGGGCGAGCTGAATATCAGCCGCTTCCCGCAGACGCGCATGGGCACCGAGCAAGTGTTCGTAGACGCCTTCACCCGCGCTAAGCAGTACCAGCAGGACTGGGCCGCTTACAGCAAGCTCAGTAAGGGCCAGCAGGCCAAGGCCACCGAAACCCCGCGCCGCGACCTGGAGCTGGAGGCCCTGAGCGAGATTCTGCGCGATACGCGGCACATCACCTGCCACAGCTACGTGCAAAGCGAAATTAACATGCTGATGGGCGTGGCCGACCGCATGGGCTTCAAGGTCAACACCTTCACCCACATTTTGGAAGGCTACAAGGTGGCCGACAAGATGAAGGCCCGCGGCATCAACGCCAGCACCTTCTCCGACTGGTGGGCCTACAAAAACGAGGTGCGCGACGCCATTCCGTACAACGCGGCCATCATGCACCGCGTAGGCCTGAACGTGGCCATCAACTCAGACGACGCCGAGATGAGCCGCCGCCTCAACCAGGAAGCCGCCAAGAGCGTGAAGTACGGCGGCATCCCTGAAACCGAAGCGCTGGAGTTCGTGACCATCAACCCCGCCCGCATGCTGCACTTGGATAGCCACATGGGCAGCATCGCCGTGGGCAAAGACGCCGACGTGGTGCTCTGGAACGATAACCCGCTGAGCATCTACGCCAAAGCCGAAAACACCTTCGTGGATGGCCGCGAGTACTTCAGCCTGCAGCAGGACCAGCAACTGCGCCAGCAGCGCGACCAAGAGCGCCAGCGCCTGGTGCAAGCCATGCTGGCCGCCCGCAAGGCCGGTGCCCCCAGCCAGGCCGCCAAGGAGAAAACGCCCACTCACTGGACCTGCGACACCCTAGGGCAGGAAGCCGAGGTAACTGAATAGTTTATAAACGCTAAAAATGAACGTCATGCTGAGCTTGCCGAAGCATCTCTACCGCGCCGCCTAGGGGTTGTTCGGTAGAGATGCTTCGGCAAGCTCAGCATGACAACCGATTTTAATCTTATGCGCAAGCTTTTACCATTCCTCGCCCTAGCCCCCTTGGCGGCCCTGGCGCAGGTGCCTACCCCGGCCCCGCCCCAAGCGGCGCCCATTGTGCTGGTGGGTGGCACCCTGCACACCGGCTCCGGGCAGGTGATTGACAACGCCGCCGTAGCCTTCGATAAGGGCCGGCTGGTGTATGCCGGGCCAGCGGCGGGCTTCACGCAGAGCGGCTACGAGCGCCGCGACGTGAGTGGCCAGCACGTGTACCCCGGCCTTATTCTACCCAACACGACCCTAGGGCTCAGCGAGGTGGAAGCCATTCGGGCCACCGTGGACGACCGCGAGGTGGGCGAGCTAAACCCCAACGTGCGGGCGCTTATCGCCTACAATACCGACTCGGAAGTGCTGCCCACCGTGCGCCTCAACGGGGTGCTGCTGGCCCAGCCTACTCCTAGGGGCGGCCTTGTGACGGGCCAAAGCTCCATCGTGCAGCTCGATGCTTGGAACTGGCAAGACGCCGCTGTGAAAGCCGATGACGGTATTCACCTGACCTGGCCCGAGATGGTAATCCGCACCAATCCGGCCGAGGAAGCTGCCGCCCTCACGCGCCGCCAGGAGGCCCGCACCAAGCGCCTGCGCGACTTAGAGCAACTGCTGGGCGAGGCCAGCGCCTACCGCACGGCCCCCGCCGGCCGCAAGGAAAACCTGCGCCTTACTTCCATGGGCGGCCTGTTCGACGGTACCAAGACGCTCTACATCCACGCCGACTATGCCAAGGAGCTGATTGAGAGCGTGCGCCTGTCCAAGCGCCTAGGGGTGCAGCGCGTGGCCCTGGTGGGCGCCCGCGACGCCTGGCAGGTGCTTGACTTCCTGAAGCAGAATGACGTGATGCTGGTGCTGAACCGCGTGCAGGGCTTGCCCCGCCGCGACGGCGACGACTACGACCAGCCCTACAAGCTACCCGCCCAGTTGCAAGCCGCCGGCATCCGCTACTGCCTCGACTTCCAGGGCGACCAGGAAACCTCGCGGGGCCGCAACCTGCCCTTCGTGGCCGGCCAGGCCGTGGCGTTCGGCCTCACCAAAGAGCAAGCACTCACCGCCGTTACGCTCAGCCCCGCCCGCATTATGGGCATCGACAAGGACTACGGCAGCCTGGAGGCCGGTAAGTCGGCCACGCTGGTCGTGAGCCGCGGCGACCTGCTCGACATGCGCACCAACGCCGTGACCCAAGCCTACATCGACGGCCGCAGCATCACGCTCACCAGCAAGCAGGTAGAGTTGGACAAGAAGTTTCGGGGCAAGTATGGGCTGAACTAAGTAGCAATATCATTTAGGTCGCGAACGCGTTTATCATTGCGAGCGCTGCGAGGCAATCGTACCAGAGGAAAACCGTTCCAAATAAGGACGTACTGGTGCGATTGCCTCGCGGTGCTCGCAATGACATTCTCGTTTATCTGCCCAATCGCGCAACATCCCCGACCTTTGCCTTCATGTTTCGTGCACTTTTCCTGTGTCTGCTGGCACTTTCGGCGGCCGCCCAGGCGCCCTCGCCCAGCGTTATTTCGCCCGATGACCGGGCGCTGTATGGGGTTATTAACCGCGCCAGTGGGCGCAGCCTCGACATCTCGAAGGCCTCCACACTGAGTGGCACGGCGGCCGTGCAGTGGGAGTTCACCCACGCTGCTAGCCAGCAGTGGCGGCTGGTGCGCATCAGCGAAGGCAGCGAGTACTACCGGCTCGAAGACAAGAACAGCCAGCAGTGCCTGACCCTCGAAAACAGCCCTAACAACCCGCCTGGCGCCAACACGCCCCTCATCCAGCGGCCCTACACGGGCGGCCTGGGGCAGCAGTGGAAGCTGGTGCCGGTGGGCCAGCCCGGCTCGTTTCAGCTTGAAAGCCGGCTCGATGGGCGCGTGGCCACCTTGGCCAGCAACGATAAGTTTAACGGCACGGCCGTGGTGGCGGCGCGGGGCGTGGGGCGCGGCACCCAGCAGTGGCGCTTGTTTCAGCTGCAGCTGCGGCTGTTTGCGGGGCCGCCCTACTTTGCCGCACCCGAGCCGCTGGCGGCCCTAGGAGCGGGCGGTGGCAACGAGTTGCAGCCGGTGCCCGCGCCCGATGGCAAAACGCTGTACTTCAACCGCACGCGCTTTGCGGGCAACACCGAGGGCGCGGCCGAAACCGGCGACATCTGGGTGAGCCGCAGCGCCGACAAGGGCCGCACCTGGCCTGCTGCCACCCGCCTAGAAGCGCCGGCTGGCCTTAATACCAACCAGAACAACGCCGTGCAAAGCGTGGTGGGCTCGACTGAGGGCACGCCCGAACTGCTGCTGCGCGGCACCTACGACGCCGCTGGCTTCAAAGACGAGGGCGCCTCGCTGGTGCGCGACGGCAAGCCCCAAACCCTGCGCATTGCCAACTACTACTCCAGCAGCCCGGCCACCGGCTTTTTCCTGACTGCTGATAAGAAAATCCTGCTGCTGAGCCTGGAGCGTGAAGACGCCCAGGGCCTCAACGACCTGTACCTCAGCCGGGCCGACGGCAACGGCGGCTACACCGCGCCGCAAAGCCTAGGACTGGACGTGAACTCGCCGGGCTACGAGTTTGCGCCCTGGCTGGCGCCCGATGGCAAGACGCTGTACTTCAGCTCGTATGGCCACCAGGGCTACGGCTCGTCGGACATTTTCGTGAGCACGCGGCTGGATGAGAGCTGGACCAAGTGGAGCCCGCCCCAGAACCTGGGGCCGCGCTTCAACGGGCCGGGCTACGACGGATTCTTTGCCCTAGGGGCTGATAGCGTGGCCTACTTCGCCTCGTCGGGGCCCAAGGACACGGCACCCAAAAAGCTGTTCCGCACCCCGACTGGGCCGCCGCCCGCGCCCGACTCGGCAGCCATTGCCGCCGCGGCCAACCCCCTGGCCCAGCCCCGCGCCATGGTAACGGGCCGCGTGCTGAACGCCACTACCGGGCAGCCGCTGGCCGGCGGCGCCGAGGTGCAGGCCCTGATGGTGGGCGGGCCCATCGACTTCCGGGCTACGGCCAAGGCCGATGCCCTCGGGTTTCAGATGTCGCTGGCGCCGGGGCGCTACCGCGTCACCACCACGGCGGGCTTGCTCACGCGGGTCGATACGTTCAGCGTGCGGGCGGGCGAGTCGCGCCGCTACGACCCGCGCCTGACGCCCGCCACCGCCGGCACCCGCCTCGAACTGCCCGATATCATCTTTGCCCAAAGCCAGGCCCGGCTGCTGGGCTCCAGCTACACCACGCTCAACAAGCTGGCCGAGTCGCTGAAGGAAAACCCGAAGCTGGAAATTCGCCTCGAAGGCCACACCGACAACCAGGGCGAGGCCGGCCCCAACCAGAAGCTGAGCGAGGACCGGGTGACCGAGGTGAAGCGCTACCTCGTGCGCCGCGGCGTAGCCGAAAACCGCATCAGCACGGTGGGCTTTGGCGGCTCGAAGCCCAAGTTCAACAACGACCGCGAGGAAACTCGCCGTCTCAACCGCCGCGTCGAGCTGGTTATCACCAAGTAAGGCCCTAGGGCCCGGCCCACGCAAAAGCCCCGCTGGCTTCAACCTATGTTGAAACCAGCGAGGCTTTATGCTGTAAGCCAGATGGCTATTGGCCCGAACCCGTGGTGCTGCCGCCCGAGCCCGTAGTGCCGCCCGCACCCGTGGTGCTGCCGCTGCTACCCGTGCTCATGTTGCCGCTGCCAGTGCCGGTTGCGTTGGTGTTGCCCGAGGCGCCCGAGGGAGTGGTGGTGCTGCCGTTGGTAGCGCCTGCGCCCATCCCGCCGTTCATGGGGGTGTTCGTTTCCGACGAGCCCGTGCCGGTGCCGCTCATCGCGCTGCTGCTGTCGGCGCTCATGTTGCCGCCAGCTTCGGAGCCGGAGCCGCTAGAAGACATGCTGCCGCTGGTGCTACCGCCGGCGCTGCCGCTCGTGCTACCATCGCTGCTGCCGCTGCTGCCGCAGGATGCTAAGAGCGTAGTGCTTAACGCCAGCGAAGCCAGGGCTAGAGAAAGTTTTTTCGTGGACATAAAAAGGAGATGAATGAAGATACGACCACCCTGTACGAGGCTTGCTTCAAGACTGATATTGAAGAGGTTAATCAGGTGAAGGCTTAATGTATTGCAAGCCAGCTACCTGCTAAAAATCTAGCCGAGTTTGCCTGCTTAATAAGCTCACTGCCAGCGCTAGCGCCAACGTGCGTACTACTAACGCACTAGCAACTGCTACGCAGGTGCTTAAGCATCTTTTATTGAAAAAGTGGCTAGTGCACAGCTACTTGCGCAGCAGCGCCTGGCCCGCCGCAGGCGGCGCGCCTGGCCGGGGCCGAATTGTAGCTAAATTAGGCACCTAAGCCGAAGCGGTGCGCTGGCGGCGCCAGATGAAGCCATCGAGCACGTAGTGGGTGCTCTGGGGCAGCGCCAGCAGCGGCACCAGCCACATCAGCAGGCCCGGCTCGGCAATGGCGGGCAGCCCCCGAAACCAGTTGAAAACCGTGCCGTGCTCGCGCCACACCAGCCCGTCCCAGAGCCCCTCCTCCAGGAAGGCAAAGAGCACAATGGCCCCCAGAAACAGCCCTAGGCCATAACGACCCGCCCACCAGCCACGGCCCGCCACGCCGGCCGGGCGGCGGCTCCACACCAGCGCCAGGTAGGGTACGCCGTGCGACACCACGTTGAGCAGCGTGAAGGCCAAGTCGCCGTTAAAGAGCACGATGCCCGCGTACCACCCTAGGGCGGTGCCAGCCAGCAGCAGATTGCGGGGCAGGTTGAAGGTGTGGCGGCGGTAATATAGCCAGGTTTCGCGGGCGGCGTAAGCTAGGAGCAGCGCTAGGTAGAGGGCCGTGGCTAGGTGCCGCCCTAGGGCCCAGTCGCGCTGCACAAAGTCGCCCTCCACAAACCAGGTGAAGTTGCGCGGCGGCGACAAGTGCCACACCAGCAGCGGATAAAGCGTGGCGGCGTAGATGCAGGCCGTGGGCAACCACTGGCTGGGCGCGGGCGCCTCGCGCCGGGCATACAGCCGCAAAAAGCCGTACTGCTGCCGCACAAAATGAAACACCGCCAGGTAAGCCAGCGCCCGCCAGAATACCAGCCCGCCCGCCGCGTGCAACGCCACGCCGCCCGCGTAGCAAGCCACCGGCACCAGCCACAACAGGCGCCGCCGCTGCCGCCGGCTGGCCGGGTCGAAATACGTCTGGAACAGCGTGCCGTAGACGTGGGCCACGTCGATGAGCAGCACCACGCCCACCCAGGCCAGCAGCGGCAGCTCGGCGGTGGCGCGGTAGCTGGCCGGCAGCGCCAGCACCACCCCTAGGGCCAGGAACGGCGGCGCCAAGATGAACCACCCGTCGTAGCGGGGCGAGCGAATCCAGGGCTGGGCGGCGGCAACGGGTGGCATAGACGCGCAAAATACCACGGCCGCCCGGCCCGCACCAGGCTGCCCCGCTAGCGCTGCACGGCTACGCGTAGGTACTGCGTGGCGCCACCGCTACGCAGGCGCAGCACATAGAGGCCCCCCGCCAAGTCAGGCGCCGCCACGGGTAGGTCGCGGCTCGCCCCGGCCGCCAGCAGTCCCTCAAAGAGCACGCGCACGCGGCGGCCCTGCAAGTCGAGCAGGTCGAGCTGGGCCGGCCCGCCGGTTACCGCGGCCAGCTGCACCCGGAACTGACCGTCGTTGGGATTGGGTAGGGCGGCGAGGGTAACGGCCTGGCTGGGGGCTTGGGCGGCCAGCGTGGTAGCCGTCACGTTCACGCGCACGGTGCCGGTGGCGTAGAGCACGGGCGCGCAGTTTTCGAGGCCGCCGTACTCCACCAAGTAGCCGCTGATGATACCGTTGACGTCGCAGGGGCCTAGGTCGTTCCAGAGGCCCGAGTTGCCGTACAGTTCGCCGTAGTGCTCACCGTTGGGCTGGGACGCGGTTTGAAAATTGTTGGGTTCGCCGGTGCTCCAGTTGCTGTAGGTAACGGCCGTGCCGTTGTCGGCGCCGCGCCAGAAAAGCTGGCCGGCTTCGGGTCCGGTTTGCCAGCGCCACTCGCCCTCCACGGCCGCGTCGGAAGCCCCGAACCAATACTGGCCCGAGGTGCGCCGGGCCAAAGTGGCTACTTCGGCGGCCGTGGTGAGGGTGGCGAGGTAGCCCGCCATGCCGTTGTAGGTACGGGCCGCGGCGGCGGTTTTGGCGGCGGCCCAGCAGCTGCCCGGTGCGCTCACGTACTCGTAGTAGTGGCCCGCGGCGGGCGCCGCCAGCACCGGCCCAGCCAGCTGCACCAGGTAGGTAAAGGTGTCGGTGCCCGTGAAGCCCGGCGTGGGCGTGTAGGTGTAGCTGCCGTCGGCATTGGCCGCGAGGGTGCCCCGGCCGGGCTGGCCTACACTGGTTATTTGTAGGGTGCGGCCCTGGGGGTCGGTATCGTTAGCCAGCAGTTGGGCAGCGGTGATGCGCAGCGGCCCACTAGCGCTTAGCTGGTCGGGGCCGGCCACGGGCTGGTCGGTTTGCGGGTTGCAAACGAGCGTAGTTTGGGCTGGCGCGAGCAGGGGCAGGAAACCCAGTAGGGGAAGCAGCAGGCGGGTAGCGGTAAGTTTCATAGAAGGGAAATAGGGTGAGGCTAGGCGGGTGAAAAGATACTGCCGGCCAGCTTAATAGTAAACTTAATTCTTCTGCTAGTTCCTTGCTTGCCCCTAGGGCTCCCTATGCCAAAAAGGCCGGCGCAGCATAGTGTGCTGGCCGGCCCGCTGGCTGGTTGGCAAAGCGCCTACTTCGGCTGGCTGCCAATAGGCGGCGTGGCAACGCCGGGAGTGGCCAATTTGCTAGTATCGGGCATGCCGCCGACCTTGCTGGCGGCCGAGTCGGTGCCTAGGGTACTCGAAGGCGTAGAGGTGCTTACGTGCGAGTCGTTGCCGCCGCATCCGCTTAAAAGCAGGCCGCCCGCTACGATGGCCGCCGCCCAATAGGTTGACTGTTGCATCAGGAAAAAGCAAGTGAGGTTTGCGCCAAAGCTCGGGGTGAGCTGGCCATGCTTTAGCTGTACGGCTTGCGCTAATCTGCTGTTAAGCACAAGGCTAGCTACCGGCGGCCCTAGGGCCCGAAAAGCCGGGCGGGCAACGGCCGCCCTGAGCAGAACGGCGACTAGCTGACTAGGGCCCGCCCGAGTGCTGCGTGTGCCGCCCGTCGGCCCTGGTGGAAGGCTTCCTCAAACACCGACACGCCACTGTAGTCGGTGTGGGCCAGGTGCAGGTGGCCGCCCAGCAGCGCCTGGCGGGTAGCCTGCCGCGGGGCGCCCCACACGTAGCCGGGCGCGGGCGCTACCATGCCGTGGCCCCACACCCACAGGTTGGCCTGCTGCACGCGCTCGGCTAGGCCGGGGTGCATTAGGTTCAGCTCGGTGAGCACCAGCGTTAGCCACTCGGGATAGGTGCTGGCCAGGGCGCGGCGACGGGCAGCTACGGGGTCGGCGGCGTCGGTGGGCAGGGCCCAGTAGAAGGTGAGGCTGCGCGGACCAGGCACCTCGGTACCGCGCAGCAGCTGGTGCTCGGCGTCGAGGTAGCCCAGGGCGGGACTGCCGTAGCGCACGTTGTCCCAGCACAGAGGCTGGCCAGAGCCGCCAGGGTAGCCGTCTACCAGCAGGTTGGCCACCAGCCAAGGGGCATGCAGAGGGGCTAGGGCCGCCAGGCCAGGCGCCGCTGCTACCGGGGCCGGCAGCAGGTGGCGAGCCACGTGCCAGGGAGCGGCCAGCACCACCTGCCGGGCCCGGTAGCGGGTGCTGTGGCCCAAGTGAGCGTCGAAGGCCAGGGCCTCCACGTAGCCATCGGCTGCCTCCTGTAGGCTGTATACTAGCGTGTTCGCTTGCACCTCGCCGGGGCCCCCTAGGCGGTGCAGGGCCTCGGCCAGGAAGTGGTTGCCCTGGGGCCAGGTGAGCACAGCGTCGGCGGGGGCATTGTGGGCGGGGCTTTTGCCGCGGGCCGCGAAGTAGTGCAGCCCTGCCCAGGCCGATACATCGGCAGCCGGCACCCCAAAGTCGTCGCGGTATGAGTAGTCGAGGTACCAGCGCAGATAGGCCGAGCGGTAGCCGTGCTGCGCTAGCCAGTCGGCCATGCTCTGCTGGTCGAGCTGCCTGGTGGCCGGGTCGGTGCTCGATAGGTGCAGGGGCAGCTGAAACAAGTCGCGGCCATCGGGGCCGGTGGCGCGGCGCAGGCGCTCTATCTCGGCCAGGAAGCGGTGAATTTCCTGGCGGTCGGTTGCGGGCACGCCGGCTTCGGGGATGAGGCCGGGCTGCCAGTGGCCGTTTAGCAGCAGGCGCTCGGCCGGGTCGTGGCAGAGCATGGTTTCGTCGTACACGGGGCGCCCGGTGGCCGCGTCGTAGCCCGTGAGCACGCCAGCTTCGTGCAAGAAAGCCAGCAGCTCGGTGTCGCGGGCGTCGGGCACGGGCAGGTAGTGAGCGCCCCAGGGCGTGGCCGTGCGCCCGTTGTGCCCGCTGGCCGCGTTGCCCCCTAGGGCGGCCTCCAGCTCGAGCAGCAGCGTGCGGCGCTCGGGGGCCAGGCGGTGCAGCTCGCGCCGGGCCGCTAGCCCGCTCACGCCACCGCCAACTATGAGCACGTCAACGTCTTCGGTGCGGGTGGGGGCGGGCAGTTGGCCGGGTTGGCGCAGGCGGTGGCCCAAGCGGTGGCCGGGGCCGCCCAAGGTGCCGCGCACCGCCGCAGTGGCCGGCCGGCAGCCGGGCACGCTGCTCAGCAAGCCTGCCAGCAGGGTGGCGGCCACGCCGGCGCTGCTTTGGGCAAGAAAATGACGGCGGGAAGAACTCACTGCAACGAGCCAGAATGCGTATAGGAGCAAACCTAGGGGTAAACGGCCGGATGGCCGCGCCCGGCCCTAGGGCTAGCGGGCCCGGCGTAGGCTGTCGGCTTGCGCTTTGCCACCGTATTCACTCGCTTATGTCCCGCATTTTCATTACCGGCTCGGCCGATGGCCTGGGCCAGCTGGCTGCCCGGCTTTTGCTGCAGCAAGGCCACCAGGTAGTGCTGCACGCCCGCAGCGACGCTCGCGCCCAAGCGGCCCAGGCCGGTGCGCCCGGCGCCGCGGGCGTGGTAGTGGGCGACCTCTCCACCCTGGCCGGCATGCGCCAGGCCGCCGAGCAAGCCAACGCCCTAGGGCCCTTCGACGCCGTGATTCACAACGCGGGCGTGGGCTTTAAAGAGCCCAGCCGCGGCACCACGGCCGACGGCCTGCCGACGGTGTTTGCCGTTAACTCGCTAGCGCCCTACGTGCTTACTTGCCTCATCGAGCGGCCCGCGCGGCTGGTGTACCTCAGCTCGGGCCTGCAGCGCGAGGGCCAGCCCAGCCTGCACGACCTTACCTGGGCGCAGCGCCCCTGGAGCGGTTACCAGGCCTACTGCGACTCGAAGCTGCACGATGTGTGGCTAGCCTTTGCCGTGGCGCGCCGCTGGCCCCAGGTGCTCGCCAATGCCGTGACGCCCGGCTGGGTAGCCACCAAAATGGGCGGCCCCGGCGCCCCCGATAGCCTCGAAGAAGCCCCCAAAACCCAGGCCTGGCTGGCCACCAGCCCCGACCCAGCCGCCCAGGTTTCGGGCCGGTTTTTTTACCACCAACGGCCACAGCAGCCCCAGCCCGCCGCCTCCGACGAAGCGCTGCAAGACGGCTTCCTGGCCGAGTGCGCCCGCCTCTCCGGCGTGGAGCTGCCCGCGGCCTAGGGGTAGGTTGAGTTGCGAAGCCTTAAAAGGAACGTCATGCTGAGCTTGCCGAAGCATCTCTCCCGCGTAACTAACTCTAACTTTTGGAATTACTCACGCGAGCGAGATGCTTCGGCAAGCTCAGCATGACGGCCAGTTAATCACTACTCATTATCCATTGCCATACGGTCCCCATTCTTCCTCGAAGTAGCGCACCAGGGCTTGGTTGTTGAGCTGGTTTACCTCGGTGGGCACCTCGGCCATGTCGGGCGGGAAGAAGCGGAGCTGGCCGATGACCCTAGGGGTAATGTAGCGCAGGCCGGCTGGGAGCGGACCGCCATCGGGGCGCCAGCTGCCGGGCTGGGCCTGGGCCAGCACGTAGCCCCACTCGCCAAACGAGGGCACGTAGGCGTGGTAGGGCACCGGCGCGAAGCCGCTGGCGGCCAGCGTGTGCACCACGCACCAGTAGGCCCGCCGCGCAATGTAGGGCGAGGTAGCCTGCACCACCACCAGCCCGCCGGGCCGCAGCCGCTGCCGCAGCGTCTGGTAAAAGGCCGTGGTGTAAAGCTTGCCGATGCTGTAGTTGCCGGGGTCGGGAAAGTCCACAAATACCACGTCGTAGCGGGCCGTATCCTGCCGCAGCCAAGCGTAGGCGTCGGTGTTGCGGATTTCGAGCTTGGACGAGTGCAGCGAGTTGTGGTTGAGGGCGCGCAGCAGTTGGTTGCTTCGGAAAAGCTGCGTCATGGCCGGGTCGAGGTCCACCAGCCGGATGTGCTGCACCTGCGGGTATTTCAGAATCTCGCGCACCGCTAGGCCGTCGCCGCCGCCTAGCACCAGCACCTGCTGGGCCCTAGGGCGCGCCTGCATGGCCGGGTGCACCAGCGCCTCGTGGTAGCGGTACTCATCTTGCGAGCTAAACTGCAGGTTGCCATTGAGGTACAGGCGCAGCTCGCCGCGGTGGTTGCCCGTCAGCACTAGGCGCTGGTAGGGCGTGCTTTGGGCGTAGATGACGGTGTCTTGCAGCACCTCGCCCTCGGCCCAGCGCTGCCAGCGCTCGGCGCCCGCCACGCCCAGCCCTAGGGCCAGCAGCACCGCCGCTATGCCCACCAGGTAACGTCGCCGGTAGGGCCGCGTTTCCTCGAAGGAAAGCAAGCTCACAGCGGCCACCACCACGTTCAGGGCTCCGAACACTAGCGCCGTGCGTACCAGCCCCAGGCGCGGCACCAGCACCAGCGGAAATATTACCGCCGCCAGTAGCGAGCCCACGTAGTCGAAGGTGAAAACCTTCGATACCAAGTCCTTGAATACTAGGCGGCCCTGCAAAATGCGCAGCAGCAGCGGTATCTCGAGGCCCACCAGCGTGCCCAGCAGCCCCACCAGCCCGTAGAGCAGCGCCCGAAACGAATCGACGTGCGCAAACAGCCCGAATAGCAGCGGAGCCGAGGCCCCGCCCACAATGCCCACCAGCAGTTCGAGCCGAATAAACCAGCGCAGCAGCGAGCCACCCAGGTAGCGCGACAGCCACGAGCCCACCCCCATACTGAAGAGGTACACCCCGATGACCGTCGAAAACTGCGTCACCGAGTCGCCCAGCAGGTACGAGGCCAGCGTGCCGGCAATCAGCTCGTAGAGCAGCCCGCACGTGGCAATAACGGCCACCGACCCCAGCAGCAGCGCCGGCCTAGGGGCACTGCCAGTGGCCGCGTGGCCGCGAGCCTCAGCTTGCTTTGCCCGTCGGCGGCGCGTCAGCACCGATTCCTCACCCATGAATAGCTGCGCTGATAATAATGGCCACGGCCAGCATAAACGCCGCCGCAATGATGGCCAGTGCCGTGTTGTGCTCCTCCAAGATTTCCTGGCGCAGCGTGCCCGGCGTTAGCTTATTGAAGAGGTAAAAGCTGAGCGCTAGGATGAGTATACCCAGCAGCGAGTACACGACGGAGGCTGCTAACGCCTTGGTATTGAGGTAGTCCATGAGGAAAAAGTATGGCTGTTCCTAAAGTGTTACATTGTTGCACTAATGATACTGCTAACGACGAGCTTGCTAATGCAGCATTGTAGCATTTACTTATGATAGAAGCGGGCCGCTCCGCCGTGCCCGCCCGACCTAGGGCCGCCCACTAGCTCGTTGGCGTCAGTTTCGTTGTCGTCGCCCAGCAGGCGGCGGCCGCTCAGGCCCAGGCCCACAAACGTGGCCAGCACCCCGCCCACCACCACCGTGTACAGCGGCCAGCGCCCCAGCAGGCGCCCCATCGATTGCCAGATATCTTGCATAAGCCTAGGCCGGTTAATCGCCGGAAGAAGGGTAGGGGTTGAAATTACTGTTTTGCCAGCGGTTGCTTTCGTAGTTGTAGTACAGCCAGCCCAGCAGCGCGGGTACGGCTGCCAGCACTAGTAGTGCCAACCAGAAGTTGCTCAGCAGCAAGGGGTTTTCCTCGGCCGTGAGCGTGAGCGTGCCCGTGCCCGCGCCGGCATCAAGCGAAGGGTAGAGGTTAAAGTGGTAGCGGCCGCTGGGCAGGGCGTGCAGCGTGGCGCTGGCGTCGTGGCTGCCTTCGCTCCAATTTTCGCCGCCCTCGTAGCCGCGGTAGTACTCCACGGAGCGCGTGAACTCGTAGCCCTGGCCGGTTTGCTCGTTCACGAGGCTGGCCGTGACCTCGGCCCAGTGATTGTCGAGAAAGGGAATCTGCAAGTCTACGTCGAGCGCCGTAGGGCCGTGCAGCTCAAACGAGCGCGAAGTCTGCATCTGGCTGGTGCCGCCCGCGGGCGAGGGGGTCTCGCTCAGGGTAAAGTCCTGCACGAGCACCATCGTGGATGGGCGCAGCACCGCCAGTAGCACCTGCAGGGCCACGAGCAGCAACACGGCCCCTAGGGACAGCCGCTTCAACTGGGGCCAACCAGGGATGGGGTTGGGCTCAGTGGCGCCCGTGCCTAGCTGCGCGGGCAGGCTCCCTGGTGGCAGCCCAAAGGCATGGCCCACCTTGTAGGCTTCGATGTGCTCGGCCAGGTACCAGGCTGTTTCACCCCCTTTGCGCTTCTCGCTAACCAGCTGCTGGGGCGGCGCGATAAACTCCTGAATTTTTAGGCCCTCATCCTCCAGAATGTTCCAGTCGAACTCGCCCTGCGCGTCGCGAATAACGGGGTGGTAGCGGTGCCACAGCCGAAACTCCTGGCCAGTGGCCTCGTGCGTCCAGCTATGGTCGTTAAATTGATTTTTACCCTTCACCTCGGGGTGAAAAGGTGCCCGCCTGATGAGCAGCCAGTGGCCGTTGTATTCGGCCAGCTGCAGTGGCAGGTCGATGGGGTCGTCGCCCACCCAGGTAGGCGTTGCCGGCCGCAGCTGGTACTCGCGCCACTCGGCGGTGCGGTCCTGCTGCTCGCCCCGCACCTGGTAGCCGGTTACGCGGCAGCGGTAGCCTCCCAGCTCAGCCACGGCCCCTAGGGGCAGCGCGGGGCCGGGCAGCAGGGCTTTCTTAAAGCCATCGAGCTGCTCGGCTGGTTGGCGGGCATTCAGCGGGTTGGCCTGGAAGAAGGTGCGGCACCGGTAGCAGCCGAAGTAGCGGCTGCGGGCCGGGTCGAGGCAGGGCACTTGGGCCTGGCATTTGGGGCAGGCCACCCAGGGCCCGGCGGCGGTAGTGGGGGAGAGCAGCTCGTCCATCAGCGCAATACTTCGGCGTAAGACTGCTCGCGGCCCCCGAAGAACGCCAGCGTTTCCTGGTAGGCCTGCCGCACGGTGGCGTGGTTATTCTGCCGGAAGTTCGACAGAAACACGTCGAACGTGGCCAGTTCGTGCTCGGGCCAGGTATGGATGCTGAGGTGCGACTCGGTGAGGGCCAGCACGGCCGTAAAGCCCTGGTTTTCGGCAAAGGCGTAGTAGGCCTCGCCCACGCAGCACAGCCCTAGGCGCGCCACCAACTCGGCAAAAAAAGCCCGGCTGCCGGCCATATCCTGCAAGGCCGGGGCGGGCGCGGCGAAGGTAGCCAGCACGTGCAAGCCCGGCGCGTAGGGCCGCGGGGCCGGCACCGGCGCAGCCGAGTAGGAAAGCGGAGAAGGCGTCACGGCCACAATACTACAGCGGCGCTTGCTAACTATTAGCCGCTTGGCCGGTACATAGGGTATAGTGTATCTTTCATGCGCCAACGTGCCGCTGGCGCCCCCGCCCGGCCGCTGGGCTGCTTTTGCCATGCCGCTGTTGCCCGCTACTACCGAGCTACTTGCCTTCGAAAATCAAGCCGGCCGGCTGTACTACCAGCCGGCAAGCTACGTGCGCCTGGCCTGGGCGCCGGGTCGCTTGCCGCTGCCCGTTATCCAAGAATTTTACGAGCAGGTGCTGTCGCTGCTGCGGCGCACCAACGTGCGCCGCATTTTAAGCGAGCACGGCCAGCGCGAGCCGCTCTCGCAAGCCACACAGCAGTGGATAAGCGCCGACTGGATACCCCGCGCCATGCAGCAGGCCCGCACCCAGCACTGCGCCATCGTGGAAGGAGCCAACCCCGTGCACCGCCTCAGCACGCAAAGTGTGGTGAGCAGCGCGCCCGACGGCTTCCTCTTCCGCCGCTTCGACACCTTCGCCCCCGCCGCTGCCTGGCTGTGCGAACTAACGGTGTGAGGCGCCGCCTGCCCTCTAGGGCTTAGGGGCTAGGCGCCAGTTGCCGCCGGCTAGCCGCAGCGGTATTTTGGTGGCGCCATAACGCGCCTACTAGCTTACTATGACGCCCTTTACGCTTCGCCCCTGGGTGGCCAGCGACCTACCTAGCCTGGTGCAGCACGCCAACAACGCGGAAATAGCCCGCTACTTAATCGACGCGTTTCCGCACCCCTACACCGCCGGGGACGGGCGGGCCTACCTCGAGTTTGTGGCCAGCCAGGCGCCGGGCTGCATTTTCGCCATCGACGTAGCCGGCCAAGCCGTGGGCAGCATCGCCCTGCACCCGCAAACTGACATTCAGCGCAAGAATGCCGAGCTGGGCTACTGGCTGGCGCAGCCCTTTTGGGGCCAGGGCATCAGCACGCAGGCCATCCGCCAACTGGTAGCTTACGGCTTCCAAACGTTCGACATCACGCGCATCTTCGCCCGGCCCTTCGGCACCAACCGCGCGTCGCAGCGCGTGCTCGAGAAAGCCGGCTTTACGCTGGAAGCCCAGTTCACGCAAACGCTGTTTAAAAACGGCGAATTTCTGGACGAGTGGGTGTACGGGGTGCGGCGAACCTAAAAGCCCCAGGGCCTGCTGCAGCGCATACAAAACAAAAAAGCCCCGGCCGCTCGGCCAGGGCTTTTTTTAGGCAGAAGTGACTAGGCTTCTGCCTTACTCCTTCGTAAACCGCTGCACGTAGGTGCGCTCGCCGTCGGAGGCGCGCAGCAGGTAGAAGCCGGCTGACAGGCTGCTCACGTCGAGCTGGCCGCCGCCCTGGTAGCGGGCGCCCGCCGTGGCCGCGCCGCGCACGTCAAACACTTCCACTTTCGTCAACTCGGCGCCGTTGCTCAGCTCCAGGCGCAGCAGGCTGCTGGCGGGGTTGGGGTAGAGACTCAGCGTAGCGTTGCCCCCTAGGGTGCTCGTGGTGATGCCCTGGCTTACGGCCGCCACGGCCGCGCCGCCCGTGATGGCGAGGCTGTAGTCTTCGGTTTCGCCGTAGCTGTAGCTGCCGCAGCTGGTGGTGGCGCTGGCGTCGCTCATCACCACGCGCAGGCGGGTGGTGCCCGACTTGGCAGTGCTGGGCACGGTGAAGGTGGCGCTGAGCGTGCCGGAGCTGCTGCTGCTGCCGCTTACCACGGTTTCGCCCGTGTCGCCGAAGTCACCGTCCTGGTTGTAATCGATAAACACCTTCCAGTACTCGGTGTAGGCCGAACCCTTGAAGCCCGCCGAGAAGTTGATGGTTTGGCTGCTGCCAGCCGCCACGCTCGTGCTCAGGGCCGTGCCGTCGTAGTAGCCGCCGTCGGCGGTGCTGGTGCGCGCAATACTGCCCAGCTTCACGTAGTCGATGTACTCGTAGGCCTGGCTGCTGCCCTGGCTGCTGCAGTAGGCCGAGGTGCTGGGCGGCGGCGGCGTGGTGCCCCCGCTGCCGTAGGCCGCGCCAATCCCCACTGCAAACCAGGCGTTGGTTACGGCCTGGGTTTGGGTGGAGGTGGCCCCAAACAAGTCGGTAGCCGCCTGGATAGAGTAGCTGCGGGCGGCGGCGTAGTTCGAGCTGGCCGTGAGGTACACGTCTTCGGTGCGAAACAAAATCTTGGCCGCGTCGCCCAGCCCTAGGCCCGTCACGCTGAAGGAAGCCCCGGCCTCGTTGGTGCCGCTCTTGCCCGCGGCCACCAGGTAGTACCAGTAGTTGAGCACGCCCGAGTTGGTGTGCACCCCGCCGTTGTCGCTAGTGCCGGTATACCAGTATTTGCCCTTGTAGTAAGCCGGTTGGCTATACAGGTTGGGGTTGCTCATGGAGCGCAGGGCCCCGCCGGCTTTCATAATCTCCTCGCCGATGTCCCAGGTGCTCTTGCCAGTCAGGCCCAGCTTGTCCACGGTGTACTTTTCTATGCTGGCGCCCCAGCAGTCCGAGAAGCCTTCGTTCATGGCGCCGCTCTCGTTGCTGTAGGTCAGGTTGGCGGTGTTTTCGCACACGGCGTGGCCGATTTCGTGGCCGCACACGTCGAGGGCCGTCAGGGGCTTGAAGGTGGTGGCCCCGTCGCCGTAGGTCATCTCGGCGCCGTCCCAGTAGGCATTTTCGTAGCTGCGGCTGTAGTGCACGTAGCTCTTGATTTTGGCGCCCGCGTTGTCGTAGCTGTTGCGGGCGTGCACTTCCTTCCAGTAGTCGTAGGTGCTCTGGGCGCCGAAGTGGGCATCGCCGGCCACGTTGTCGTAGTTGGCATTGTTGTACTCGGCGGCGGTCCAGTTGTTGTCGGCATCCACAAAGTCCACGGCCGCGCCGTAGTTGGTGCCCTTCTTCATGTTGTAGGTTTCGATGCCCTGGCCGCGGGTGTACTCCTTCAGGTGGTAGCCGCCGGTGGTGGTTTCGTCGGCCAGCGCGCGGGTGCCGCTGTAGGCCGTGGCAAACGTGGCCGTGGCGCCCGTGGCGTGCTTAATAATGTTGTCGCGCAGCACCACCTCGCCGCTGTGGGCGTCGATGTAGTAGTAGGCGCGGCTCACCGGGGCGCTGGCGTAGATGTTAAATTTCCAAGCCAGCACCAGCGGGCCGGTATTGTCGGTTGATTTGCGGTTGTCGCGCACCAGCACCAGCTCGCCCACGGGCTCGTAGCTGGCGTCGAGGTTGCCGGTTTGGGTTTTGGCAAAAGCCTCCATGCCGGGCTCCTGCCACATGTAGCGCCGGGCGCCCACGCTGGCCAGCGCGCGCCCTAGGGCCCCTTGCGCATCCAGCGTGGGCTTCACGCTCAGCTGCTCATCAATGGCTTCAAAGTCGCCGCTGATGCTTTGCACCTGGTTTTGGCGGGCGTGCACCGCGTAGGTGGCGTGCTCCACCTTCACCCCGCGGTAGTACTGCTGAAACCGCTGGTGCGTGAAGCCCAGCTGGTCGGCCTCGAAGCGGGCCGGGCGCAGCTCGTCGAAGCGGCCCACCGGTAGCTGCTGGCGCAGCAGCTGCGCCGAGTTGGTGGCGCTGAGGGTGGCCTGGCCCGCGGCCGAGAACTGCACTAGCGCCGGCTGGCCATCGGCGGCCAGCTCTTTGTGTTTCACCAAGGCGGTGCCATCCTGGGCTTGCGCCAGGAGGGGAAGGGTGGCGGCCGCTGCGAGCAGGGCTGCCGCATAGTACTTGTGGGGCATAGTGGAAAAAGTGATAGGTGGAAAGAGCCCCCGTCGCAAACATGAACAGTTGCTGAGGGGCGGCGCAAGCTACCGGAAATTTTTAACCTCACAAAATCCCGCAATTCAGGCAGTTGTAGTGGATATTATCATGAGTTTTTGATGAATAAGTAATAGCACTTAGTTTGTAGAAAATATGAATTGTGCCTGGCAGTTGCCTATGAAGGATTTATGGATAATTGTCTGGTAAGCCGGCTACCTATCCTCTTTCTGACAGCCTCAATTGGCGTAATTATTGACTTGCCAGTATTGGTACTTAAGTAATATTTAATTGTCTTTGGCGTGCCAAAATTTTGTACGCTTTTAATTCACTTTAAGCGTTGCCGACCTCTTCTTGGCAGGTCGCCTTTACCTAGGCCATTCGCCCGCTGCCCCTAGGGCACGAAAAAGTCGCCGGCCCCGTCCCGTACCCTAGGGGCAGCGGGCGAGCCGGCGGCTTTTTACAGCGCCAAAAGCGCAACTGGGCTTACTTGGCCAGCATCAGGCGCACGGTTTGGGTTTTGCCACCGGCCTCCAGGCGCACCAGGTAGGCGCCGGCGCTCAGGCTGCTGCCAGCGAGCACGCAGTGGTAGTCCTGGCCAGCTTCCGCCGTGCCGTCGAAGCACGTCTTTACTACCTGCCCGAGGGTGTTGTACACCGTCAGGCGGGCTGGGCCGCTGGTGGCCGCGCGGAAGTGCAGGGTAGCCTCGGTGGTGAAGGGGCTGGGGTAGGCCTCGAATACCGAGCCCAAGGCTTGCAGCGAACTGCTGCTAGCCTTGCTGGGCGCAATGGCGCGGGCGCTGGCCGTGCCGGTGGGGCTGGTAGTGCCGGTCGGTTCCTGGCCATACACCAGCTGGCCTTGCTGGTAAATCGTCACCTGCGGGTTCTCGGTCAGCATATTATCGGCCCGGAACGAGTAGTCGTTGGCTTGGCTGAAGTTGCTGTAGTTGGCCTTGTTGAGGTGGAAGATAATCTGGCCCGAGTTGCCGAGGGCCGCCAGGTTGCCCAGGCTGGCGTCGAAGCGAATCTCGGCGTAGGGCTGCGAGCCAGCCTGGCCGTACACGAGGTTTACGGCGCTGGTACCAATCTGGGCGTAGGTAACGCCGCCTTGCAGCGGGCTGGTGCCATCGGGCGTAAACCAGTAGCGCACAGTCAGGTCCTGGTAGGGCACGGCCACGGAACTCAGGTTATTCACCTGGGTCACTACGTCGATAGTGTTGCGCACGTCGTCGGTGGTTTGGTTGGCCGACTGGGCCTGCAGCTGCACGGGGGTTGGCTCCACGCCGCCAATCAGCACGCCGTTGCGGTACACCGTGATGCGGTTGTTGGGCGCGTAGGCGGGGTTGGGGGCGTAGGAGTAGTCGTCGGTTTCGTTGAAGGAACTGTAGTTCTGCTTGTTGGCGTGCGACAGAATGCGGCCAGAAGTGATGCCGTCCCCTAGGGCCCCGGCCAACGTGAAGCTGTACTCGAGGTAGCCCAGGGCGCCCTGCGCGGGCTGGGGCAGCGCCACGTAGCGCACCTTGACGCTGCCAGTGCCCAACTCGGCGTAGCCGATGGAAGCCTGAATGGGCGACAAGCTCTCTGCCGTCAGGTAGTAGCGCACGGTCAGCTCCTGGTAGGGAATGGGAGCGCTGGTGTTGTTGACCAGCTGCAAGAAGGGGTCGATGGTGCCGTCGGTGGGGCTGGCGCTGCCATTGGCGTAAAGCACCGTCACCGAAGCCGTGCTGGCCTGCACCCGTACGGTAAAGGTTTTCGAGTCGGTGCCGCAGCCGTTAGTGGCCGTGGCCGTGACGGTGGTGCTACCTACCGGGAAGCTGTAAGGCGAGGTAATGGCCGTGGCCGCCCCGTTCTGCACAAGCGAGTAGGTGAGGGCGGGCGAAGTGCCGGTAGCCGTGGCGGCGAAGCTCACCGGCGCAGTAGCCTGGCCGTAGGCGGTGGTGGCGGTGATGGTGGCCGGGGTCGTTACTACGGGCGCCTGGCAAGCCGGGCCGGTCTGGCCGGTGGCCACTACTTCGAAGGTGGTGCCCACGCGCAGGCCGTCTACCACGAGGCTAGGGGCGCTGCTGCTACCTTGGCGCAGGGCTACCGTGCCGATGTTGGGGCTGGGGCTGCCGGCTTCGCTGGTAGTAGCGCTGGGCGTGGTGGGCTCGGTGGCGCCAGGGTTCACGTAGAGCGCGGTGCTGTTGCTGGAGGCGTCGAAGAGGTACTTCACCACCAGCAGGTTGGTGCTGCCCAGGTCGTACTCGGTGGTGCCGTAGCTGACGGTGCCGCTGCCGGTGCTGGTGCCAAACTGCACCTTGCCGCTGGCCGTGAGGCGGGCAAATACGCGGGCCCGGAAAGTGGTGCCCAGCGGCTGCGGGCCGAAGTGGAAGAAATAGTCGCCGGCGGCGGTAGCGCTGGTTACTTTCACCAGGAAGGCGGCGTAGGCCGGAGTGCCGGCCGACACGGGCGCGAACGAGCGGCTTACGTCTTCGCCGCTGCCGCTGAGGGCGGCCGAGTTGCCGCTGGGCGTGTTGTAGCTACCTAGCGACAGGCTGCCCTCGACTACTTTAACCGAGTTGGTGCCGGCGGCGCTGTGGGCCGTCCAGTTGTTGGCCGAGAGCAGGGCGCCCGCGGGGTAGTCGAAGTTTTCTTCCAGCAGCAGGGCAGCCGGCGCGGCCGGGGTGGTCACGGTGAGGGTGCCGGGGCTGGTGGTGAGGTAGTTCTCGGCCGAGGCCACGTTGCCGTCGTTGTAGGCGTACACCGCGAAGCTGTACTGCGCGTTGGGCTGCAAGCCGGTCACGGTTACGTCCGCGCCCGTGCCGCTATACACCGCGAAAGCGCCCGGGGCCAGAGCTTGGCCGGTGCCGAAGGTGCCGCTGGCGGTGTAGGTGGTGCCATCAACGGGCGTAGCGGTAGGAGCAGTGCCGCCCAGGGTGGCTACCACCAGGCGCTTCTGGGCGGTGCCGCCGCCGAGCAGCAGCTGCACGCTGGTGCCGCCTAGGGTGCCCTGGGTGATGGTAGCCGGGGTGGTGGGCTCGGCGGCCAGCGGCACGGTGGCGGTCGTGAAGCTCAGCTCCTGGCCGTAGGTAGTGCCTACGGCGTTGGTGGCGTAGGCGCGCACGTAGTAGGTGGTAGCGGGCTTGAGGCCGCTGAGGGTGCTGGTGAAGGCGCCGGAGCCGGGGCCGTCGCTGGTTTTGGTGGTGAGCAGCACGGTGGGCGTAGCGCTGGTGCTGTACACTACGCCGCGCGCGGTTACGGCGCTGCCGCCGTCGGTGGCTACAGTGCCGCCTGTGGTGGCCGTGGTAGCGGTGAGGGCAGTTACCTCCGTGGTGCCGAGCGTGGCGGGGTACACGGCCTCGGTGCCGGTGCCCGCTACGGCTACCGGCTGCGTGGGCTGGCCGCTGCCCGTAACGGTGAGGCTAGCGGCGTAGGCCTGGGCAGCCGTGGGCACGAAGCGCACCTCGATGGTGGTGCTGGGCACTGTGCCGCTGGTGGGCGTGAGGATGATGGGGCAGCAGGCAAACGCGCCACCCGCCAGGCGGATTTCAAAACCAGCCGGAGGCGTGATGGTGAGCGGGCCGGTAAGGCCGGTGCCGCCGACAGTGAAGCTCTGGCTACCGCCGCTAGCGCCGGCCGTTACGTTGCCGAAGTCAGCCAGCGAGGTAGCCGATACGCTTACTACCGGCTGAGTGGCGGGGGCCGTTACGGTAACGGTGATGGGGGTGCTAGTGCTCGTTACGTTGCCGCAGCTGGTAGCGGCCGTGGCCTGGGCCACCACGTAGTAGGTGCCCGCGCCGGGGAAGTCGGCGCCCGACAGCGTGTAGCTCGCGCCCGAAGCCGACCCTAGGGTGGTGTAGGTGCCGCTAGCACTGGTGCTATACTGGAAGGTGTAGGTCGAGCCGGTGAGCGTGGCTGAGGCCGTGAGGGTGCCGCCAGTGCCGGTGGTAGTTACGCTTTGGGCGCCGGTGGCTTGCACGGTCACGGTGTTGGCCGGTGCCAGGTTCACGGTCAGGTCCTGGCCGTTGTCGGTGCCGGTGGTGGCGGGGCTGCTGTTCAGCACGCGCACCCGGTAGCCAGTGCCGCTAGCTGTGCCGGCTGGAATGGTAGCGGCAATGGGCGAGGTGCTGCCCGTGCCGATGATGTTATCGGTGGTGTTAGCAAATGCGCCGCTGGCGTCCGAGAGCTGCACCGAGTAGGTGCCCCCTAGGGTGCCGGTGGCGGTGAACGGCACGCTAAGGCTGCTGCCCGTTGTGCTGCTCACGCAGAACGAGGTCGGCGATACGTTGCCCGTAGTAATGGTGGGCGCCGGTGCCGGGGTGCCGCTGCCGGTGCTGGGGGTCAGCGTCAGGTCGTCGATGCCAATGGCCTGTCCGTTGGTGCTGCCGCCCACGCCTTGCAGCGTCCAGCGCAGGTAGAGGCTGGTACCGCTAGCCAGGTTCAGGCTGGTCAGGTCTACCGTTTTGGCGATGCTCGAGAGCGGGTAGCCATACACGGTGCTGGTAGCGTCGGCGGTATACGACTGCGCGCCGGCATCCTGGGCCGTCCAGGTTACGCCATCGGTGCTGGTATAGAACGTCCAGTTAAAGGCCCGGCTGCCCGAGCGGTACTTCTCATACGAGAACTGGACGCTCAAATTCTGCACGGTGCTGCCGCTGGTGTTGCTCACCTGCAGCAAAATGCTGCGCGGCGAGGTGTAGCCGCTGCTGTTCAAAAAGCCGAGCGCCCGGTCGGTCGAGCCGGCCGCGCCGAAGTTGTAGGCGCCCCCAGCAGTGAAGGTGCCGGTAGCAACGGCCGTGGTGTTGGTGGCGGTGGCGCTGGCGTAGGTGGGGCTAGCGTCGGCCGAAAGTTTAAAGCCGGCTGGTAAGGCCGCCGTAGCCGCAGTGCCCAGTCCGTCGAAAGTTTCAGTTTTGGGCGTGGTGCTGTCGAGCACCAGCTGCGCCTGCGCCGCCAGGGGGGCCACCCCTAGGGCCGTGGCCAGCCCCAGGGCCAGCGTGCGCGCCCACATGCCTAGGCCCCCCATCCGAGGGCTAAACGGTACGTGTAAAGTCATTAGAAAAAATGGCTATGCCGCTAAATACCAAGAAGAAAGAAAGTCGAAAGCGCCCCTGCGGCTAGTTGGTAGTGGTAGAGGAGGAGGTGGTAGGCCCAGTGTCTACCTGGCTTTCGATGGCAGTTTGCACGCTCACCGGCAGGTTGGAGAGCAGGTCGTAGCCCGTGGCGGCCTCAATGGCATCCACGCTGGTGCGGAACGTGCCCCAGTCCGGGTTCAGGCCGTTGTCGTTGGGCATGTTCACGGCGATGACGCGGGTGCCGGTGGTGCCTACGCGGCTCAGGTCGTTGTTGCCCACGGGCAGCAGCACAATTACCTTCCAGGTGCGGTTGGGCACCGTTACGCGGCCTTGGTCGATGGTTTCGGCGTAGCCGTTGCTGCCGGTGCCGCCCTTGCCGTAGCTGCCGCACACGATGTACGCCTCGTAGCTGGGCAGGAAGCTGCGGGTGTAGTTCTCCAGGTCGGCCCAGGGGCCCTGGTTATTGCGTGGGGCCTGGGGCATCATGTTGGTCATGAAGAAGGTGGCCGCGTTATTTTCTTCGGTCGAGGTGCGGTCGGCCGAGGGGCAGTTGTGGCCGCGGTCGAAGCCCGAGCCCTGGTAGCTGGTGCCCTGCACTTGGTAGAAGCCGGGGGGCAGCGACGGGTCGTTGCGGAAGTTGTCTTGGCGGCCAGCGCTGCCGCGGTCGCCCTGGTCGAGGTGCCAGCTCACCCAGTTGGGCTTGCCCTGGCTGTTGTTGTAGCCCACCACGTACTGGGTCTTCACCAGTAGGTAGTTGTTGGGCATGCCCGGGTCGGGGGTGGCCCCGCTGGGGTTGCCCATCGCCAGGTTATCGTTGTCGGCGCCCATGCCGGTACCAGGAGGCGTGGTAGCAGCCGAGTAGGGCGCTACCGTAAAGTCGTCGATGTCGAGCCGAGCGAGGCCGCCCGACGTCTTGCGCACCTCAAACTTCACCGCCCCCGGGATATTCACCGTGAAGGTGGCCGTTTGCAGGGTGGGGCCGGTGGTGAGCACCGTAGCACCCACCTTCGTCCACTTGTCGCAGTTGCAACCCTGCGACTGAACGTACAGCTCCCAGCTGCTGCTGGCATCCACGCCGTAGGTGGCGTGCTGCACCGTTACGGTCGAGGCACCGTCGGGCAGGTAGAAGTCCGTGGTGAGGCGGCCGGTGCCTGCTAGGCGGGCTGCTTGGGTGCCGTTCTTGTGGTCGGCGGCGTCGCGGCCCAGCAGGGCATCGCTAAAAATCCAGGAGCCGGTGCTAAGCGTAACCGCACCCGTGGGGTAGTCGGCCTTAGTTCCGGTGTCGAAGGTTTCTTGGGTGGCGGTGGTAGGGGAGGTAGTCTGGGCCTGGGTGGAATGCCAACCTAGGGCCAATAGCAGAGCTAAACCGCGCGCGGAGTCGCGTAAAAAATGGGCCATACACAGTGGGTAAAAAGTACTGCAGGTAAAGCCCGGCCAAACCCTAGCCGGGCACTAACAAAAGTACCCCCAACTACAGGAAGAATTCATTAATGGATTGTTAAATCCAGGCGTAGCAGTCAATTTATTAACGCAAAAATGCCATCGGCTATTGATGCGCTACCTCCGGGCTTACGGCCGAGGTTGCGCTTTCGCCTAGCCCTAGGCTAAACCGCTAGTAGCAACTGTGCGCCGTTTCGCTTAATCGGTGGTTTTAATGGCCAACAGACCCCTAGGGCAAGCATTAATGCAGCTAGCCCCGGCCGCTCGGAGCGAGCAGCCGGGGCTAGTGGATAGAAGCTGGAAAATACCTGGCTAGTGGCGCGCTAGGCTACTTGCGTGCGGCGCAGCTGTACCAGGTGCATAAACCGCATCACGGCCTCGTGCAGCTTGGTTTCGGTAGCGGGCAAGCGGCTGGGCGTGCCGAATGTAGCGCCGCGCGTCGGGCGGGTGCGCTGCAGCCAGTCGACGGCCATTTCCAGGTCGTCGAAGATGATGATAGGCAACGGGGGCATCCGGTTCACGAGGTCTTGCAGCACATCGCGGCCGCGGGTCGAGTTGCCGCTCACGCACGCCAGTTGCTCCACGCCGGCCAGGGCTAGGTAGGGCATAAACTCCTTAGCCAGCCAGGCGGGCACATCCCAAGCTACGCTCGTTACCTGCATGGTCGAGACGAGCACGCGGCGGTAGGGGCGATGCAAATAAGTGTAGGCCAGTTCCAAGCAGCCCAGTTGAACAGCGGGGACATCTAAGTCGCCCTGCCAGTCTACAAAAAGCCAATCGTTGGAACTGTCGTAATAAATCTGAAGATGAGAAGAGGAGCGTAGTAGTTCTAGAGCCATATAAACTGATAAGCAGGAAGGAGAAATAGAGTAACTATGCTTAAGATATTAGAGCTAAGTGGGTTAGCTAGCTGGGCGGCAGCGTTAGCTGTTCGCGCATGCGGCGCAGCTCCTGCAGCAAGCGCTCGAGGTCGGCAGTCTGCTCGATAGTGTTGTGAAAGGCGAGACAGTACTGCACGTAAGCGTCGAATGTTAGCAGATCAGTTAGCTCGGGACATTCGTCGGTGAGCAGAGAATATTCGAATAGGAAGCTGCTGAGTAGGTCGCGGCGGCTGGCATAAAAATCCAGAGCCTTACTGGGGTCCATAGTGAGTATAGCGAGGCAAGAGAGTAATCGGCAGGTAGCAAAGCGGGAGAGCGAAAACCATTGCCAGTAGAACTAGCAACAGGCCATAATGCAATCAGTAAATTGGGTAATCGTAAAATAAGCTGTGCAATTTATAAACAAATGGCTTAGTAATAAATTGTTTAATTAATGCAATTGTACTTAAACTTGGGGCGGTAGGCTTATACCAGTTGCTAAGCCGGTGAGTATTCCGCCAGCACCTGCTCGGTTGGCGCGTTGAGAAGGGCGGTGAGCTTGACGGAGGCAGCCGAGGAGGGCGGCGGGGTGCCTTTTGAAGAGTAGCCGGGGTGGGTTTGCTGAAGCCACGCCACGGCATCTTCCATGTCGCCGAACAGCGTAATGCCCGACGAGGGAAAGTGGGTGAGGGTTTCGTGGGCCATGTCGCGCGCCCGCAGGGTGGGGCCGTATACCCAAACCAGCTGCTCGACGCCCGCCAGCCGCAAAAGGGGCAGGAATTGCTGAGCCAACCAAGCCAGAACCTGCCAGTCGATGTGCGTGACTTGGGTATTGCTGTTGAGCACGCGGGGGCAGGAGTACTCTAAGTAGCAGCGGGCAATGTCTTGGCAGGCGCGCTGCACGGCCGGCATCGTTAATTCGCCGTGCCAGTCCAGGTAGAGCCAGTTATTCCAAGAGTCGAAGTAGATTGTTACGTGGGAGGCTTCGCACAGCTTCTTCAAGTTCATAGCAGTACTTGAGTGAGATAAAGTGCGCAAGCTATTGAGTATAAGTAGGAAATAAAATAAGTGTTAAGTGCAAAAGGGCCTTACTGCTGCTAAGGAAAGGATTTTGTAAAGTGGACCTCTAAATAAAAAAAGGTTAGTGCAGAGTTATAAAGCTATAATGCAAAAAACAGTGCTAAGTACACAGTTAAAAGATAGGGTACTTGCTTACGGCAGGTTCATAAGGCCGTATAAGTAAAATGCAATTACTGACGCCAGGCGTTACCGTTACCCAAATTAGCGTCGGCTCAGGGCACCGCCGGGTAATCGCATGACTGTTCACTGGGCGTTGCCACTGGGTGGCTTAGAACGAGCGGAGCCAAAGGTTGAGCGCTAAGCAATGGCCATGGCAGCCTCACTTGCTGTACGCCAAGTAGGGGCCGCGGTATTCATGCCTGTTGGGGCCGCCCAAGCTAGAAAGGCGCGCCGTGCCACTGCCTAGGGGCATTTGTAGCACCCAAGGCGGGCACTGGATAGAAGCTGGAGCTGCCGCGCCGGCGAAGCCTAGGGCTGCTTAGCGCTCGTAGGTGTGCCCGAAGCCATCGGGGTAGTTATCGGCCAGGCGCAGGCGGTGGCTGCTCAGCTCCTGCACGATATATACCTGCTGCGCCTGCCGGCCCCGTAGGCGCAGGGCCCGGTCTGGGCGCCCGGTGTAGATGCTCGGCGCCGAACCCAGCGAGAAGGTGCCCGAATCGGTGAGTTGCGGCGTGCCTTGCCGGGTGGTGTAGGCCTGGTACGTGCTATCGGCCCGGAATAGCCACGTTTGCGTGGTGCCGGTGCTGGCGGGCGTATTCGTCTGCTTGCCCGTGAAGCCGCCCTGGCTCAGCACCCAGCGCCATTCGCCCACAAGGCCAGTGCCGCCCTCGGGGGCAACGGCAGCTTGCTGGCAGGCGCTCCCGAGGGCCAGTAGTGCGATGGTAGCGAAGGCAAAAGCATGGTTCATGGTACTTGAAGCTAGAGCAAGGTGGGCGGGTGGGTAATTGACCGGCTAGCCCAGCCTAAGGGTTGCACGGCCCAACCGCGGCGGCCGCTACTGGGCCAGTTGGCGCCCGGCTCAGGCAGCCAAGCAGCAACAAAGACGTTCTTTGTACGCGCTTGCCTAAGTGCCCTGGTAAGGCTATGCTGCTTCAAAAAAAGCCCTAGGGTTTCACGCTTCTTTTCCTCGTTCCACCCATGCTGCGCTCTACTATCCTCGCTGGCCTGCTGCTTGGTGGCCTGGCTGCCCAGGCCCAAACGGCTTCGCCCACGGCGGCCCGCACCTTCTCTAATCCGCTGAAAGCTAACGGCCCCGACCCCTGGGTGCTGCGCCACAACGGGTATTACTACTACACCAGCACCACCGGCAGCAACCTGACGCTGTGGAAGTCAGCCACGCTGGGCGGTATCAAGGACGCGCCCGGCACGGTGGTGTGGACGCCCCCGGCCAGCGGGCCCAACTCGACCCAGATTTGGGCGCCCGAGCTGCACCGCCTCGCTGGCAAGTGGTACCTCTACTACACGGCCACCGACCGCGCCCGACCCGGTGACGATGCGCGCTACGTATTCGTGCTGGAGAACGCTAGTGCCGACCCTACCCAGGGCACCTGGACGGACCGCGGCCGCGTGAACACCAAGTACTCGGGCCTCGATGGGTCGGTGTTTGAGCAGGGCGGCCGGCGCTACTTCCTCTACTCGGCCTACGTGGGGCCGCAGAGCGTGCTGGCCATCGCGCCGCTCACCAACCCCTGGACGCTCGACGCCAGCCGCGAGGCCATTATCGCCCGGCCCAGCTATGCCTGGGAAAAGGGTGGCGGCCGCCAGATTGAGGAAGGCCCCGAGTTTTTGCGGGGGAAGAAAGGGCAGCTGTGCGTGGTGTATTCAGCCAGCGCCTGCTGGGACGACAACTACTGCCTGGGCATGCTCACGGCCGCGCCCGGTGCCGACCCGTTACGGCCCGAGTCGTGGCAGAAATCGCCCGAGCCGGTGTTCAAGCCCTCGGCTGCCAACCAGGTGTGGGGCACCGGCCACAACGGCTTCTTCACCTCGCCCGATGGCCGCGAAAACTGGCTCATTTACCACGCCAAGGCGGCGGCCGATGGCAAGTGCGAGGGCCGCAGCGCCCGCGCCCAGCGCTTCGGTTGGCGCCCCGATGGGCTACCCGACTTTGGGGTGCCAGCCGCGCTTAGCACGCCTCAGCCCGCACCCTCGGGCGAGCGGTAGGCCCTAGGGCCGGCAACGGGGCCAACGTCGGCCGGTGGCGCCCAACCTTCGGCATGGCGCCCAAGTATAGCCAGGGGTACCTTTTCCCGAACTCTCCTGCTCATGGCCACCACCGACCAATCCTCGTCTACCCCACAGCAACCCATCGACCCCGCCCAGCTCGGCGCCGACCAAAGCCCCGAAACCTCCCGCCGGGATGACAACCGCGACATGTCGTCGGTACTAGCTGAGGCTGATAAAGACCAAAGCCCCGACACAACCAGTCACTCCAGCGGCCGGGCGCTGGGCTCCGAGTTCAGCCAGCAGCGCCAGCAAAGCGCGGCCGGCCACGGCGCCGGCGACGTGGGCCGCGGCCAAGGCATGGGCCGCTCCGCCGACAACGGCGACGAGGACCGCGGCTACGACCAAAGCAGCTACCGGGGGGGGCTAGGTAGCAGTGGCGGCGTCGATGACCACGCCGACCGCCAGGTCGATACTGACACCAACCCTTACACCGGCGGCTACGACGGTGGCAACAACGACCAACCCCCGGCCGAGCAAACCAAAAATTTGGGCCTTAACACCCCTAGCCCCACCGGCGAACCGCAAGACAGTAAGTAGGACATTGCCCTAGAAGCGGGCGACTGCACGGCCTGGCTCTCAGCAGCTACGCTCGCTAGCAGTTGCCACGCAACTTAAAACCCAGTTGGCGCGCACTGCCAGGCGGACATACTAGCCGCAGGGGTGCGCGCCGGCTGGGTTATTTACTTTTCAGGTCGTCGGCCTCGGCGCGGCGGTGCTCGCGGGCGGGCGCATCCTGGCCAAAGCGGTAGTTGAGGCTGAAGCGAAAGGCCTGCTGGTAGGTGCGGTATTCGGTGCGCTCGTCGGCGAAAGCGGTTGTGAGGGTGCTACGGTTGGGGAAGGAGCTGGTGAATGGGTTGAGCAGGTTCAGGGCCACATCGACCTTCTCGCCCAGCAACTCCTTCTTCACCCCTAGCTCGTAGTACAAGCTGGCGCTGCCCTGGCCTTGCAGCAGCGGGGCCGGCAGCGCGCCCGACACCGAAGCCTGCGCCGTGAGCTTGTGCGCAAAATGGTAGGAGGAATCCACGCTCAGTCCGGCCGTGAAGCCCCGGCGCGCGAGGTCCATTTCGGGGCTCAGCAGCACTACGTACTGCACGTTGGGGCCGCCGCGTACTTCCCAGTGCTGAGTGGGCTTGGCCGTGCCATAAATAGTTAATTGGTAGAAGGTAGTGGCCGCGACGTTGGCGTAGGTTTGGGCCGTGACCCCAGCCGTAGCGGTGGGCAGGCGCACAGCCTCGATGGCGCTGCCGGTGTGGCGCACCGTGCCCGACAGCAGCATCGTAGTGTTGCCCGCTGCCCTGCTGTAGCTCGCCTCGTAGGCATCCGTCAGCTCGGGCGCCAAGGTGGGGTTGCCGTAGGTAAGGTTCTGCGGGTTCGAGCGATCCACAAACGGGTTGAGGAAGTCGATGGACGGCCGGGTAATGCGCCGGCTGTAAGCCAGGCGCAGGCTGCTGGTATCGTTGATGGTATAGCGCAGGCTGCCGCTCGGCAGCGCCGACCAGTACTGCTGCGGAGCCAGGGTGGTGCCGCTAGCCTGGAAGTCCGCTTGCAGCGCCGTGCGCTCCAGCCGGGCCCCTAGGGTCGCCGTTAGCTTCTTGCCCGCCGCGCCCGAGTAACTGGCGTAGGCGGCCTGCACCTGCTGCGCGTACTCGAAATCCGTGTTGCGGCCCGCCAGTGGGGCGAAGTTGGGAGCTTGCCCTAGGGTCAGCCCTTCGACCGTAGCCTGGGTTGCCGTGCGCCGCACAATGGCCTTCAGCCCCAGCTCCAGCAGCTGCTTGTCGCCGAGGGGCTGTGCTGCGTCGGCTTGGGCGGTGAACTCGTGGCTGGGCGTGCGGCCCCGGCTGCGCTCGCGGTGGCGGGCCTGGGTTGGCGTGAGGGCCACGGTGGAGTTGGCGTACTGGTCGGCGTCGTAGCCAAAGGTGCCGGCGTTGTAGGCGTACTGAGTTAGCGCGCTCCACTGGCGGCGGGCTTGGGCAAAGGTGCGGGTATAGGTGCCCGTTAGCTCGGTGCGCAGGCTGCCGTTCTGCTCCGTGGTTGCCTGCGTGAATAGCTGGTTGAGCGCGGCCGTGGGCGCGGTCAGGCGATTGACCAAGTCGCGCTGGCTCTGCGCCTGGTAGCCGCCGAGCGTGCCGAGCAGCGCGAAGCTGTGGTGCGGGGCCGGGTCGTAGTCCAGGCTCAGCGTGCTGTTGTACCAAGTGCCGGTATTCTGCCGCCGGCCGCTTTGCCGGAGGGTATCCGGGCCGGCGGGGCCAAAGCCCAGGCGTTGCCGGTCGAGCTGGTCGGGCTCCTGCCAGCGCCCCACGCCGGCGGCTAGGTTCAGGCCCAGCTTCCCGCGCTTGCTGCCGAGAGCTGCCGTCAGTTCGCTGGTGCGGTTGCCGCCGCTGGCCCCGAGGTGCCCGTTCAAGTTGCGGTACACTTCCTTTTTGAGGACGATGTTGACGATGCCGGCGGCACCCTCGCCGTCGTCGCGGGCCGCGGGAGTCGTGATGACTTCGATGCGCTGAATGTGGGCGGCCGGGATGCTTTTAAGCGTCTGCGCCAGGTTTTGGGCCAGGGTAGGCGAGGGGTGGTTATCCACCAGTACCTTGAAATTGGTGGAGCCGCGCAGGGTTACGGTGCCGGTGCCATCTACGGCCAGCAGCGGGGTTTTGCGTAGCACATCCTGGGCCGTGCCGCCCGCATTTCCCACGTCCTGGGCCGCGTTGTAGATGAGGCGGTCGGTGCCTACTTCTACCGTCGGCTTGGTGCCGAGCACCACGGCTTCGGCCAGCTGCTGCGCGGCGGGCACCAGCAAAATGGGCGGCAGCGTGGTAGCGCCCGCCGCTAGGGTAATGGCCTGCGAGTGCGGTGCGTAGCCCACAAAGCTGATTTGTAGCCGGCAGGGCCCTAGGGGCAGTTGCGCAAAGCGGAAGCCACCCTGCTCGGTGGTTGAGCCGCTGGCTAGCGCGGGCGCACCAGGGGCGTTGGCCAGCACCACTACCGTGGCATACGCTACTGGCCGGCCACTGAGCGAGTCCTGCACGGTGCCGGCCAGCGTAGCGGTGCCGGACTGGGCGACGGCGGCCGACCCGCTCAGCCAGCCGATGAAGAGCAAGCCAAGAAAGCAAGCGAGGTGACGTAGCAGCTGGGCCATTGCCTGAACGAAAGGTGAAGACCCTATAGAAGTGCCGCCGTGCAGGTGGGTTGCACGCCAGGTAGTCCCGGTCGCGGCAACCCGCCCTCACGGCGGCACTTGGGCTATAAAACCCTTACTTCACCAGCAGCTCGGCGGGGGGGCTGTGGCGGCCGTTGGGGGCGATGGTGACGGCGCGCACCCGGATGCGGCGGCCGGTGGGCACGGTCAGCGGCTGGGTGTAGCGGTCGGTGGTTTCGTCGGGCAGCTTGCCGTCGAGGGTGTAGCGGATTTGGGCGCCGGGCACCGTCGAGCGCAGCGTGAACACGGCCTTGCCGCCTTGCATGGCTTGGTTGGTGCTGTCGAGGCCTAGGGGCTCGGGGATGCGGTAGTTCACCTTCTTCAGGTCGAGGCGGGCGTACTGCTGGCCCAGGCGGGGCAGGAAGTCGGCGTAGTTCTTCTGGGCGGCGGGCGTCCAGGCTACTTCCGATACGGCCAAGATGCGCGGGAACACCTGGTATTCCACCTTCTCGGGCGTGGTCACATACTCGGTCCAGAGGTTGGCCTGCACCCCCAGTATGTGCTTTTGCTGGGCGGGCGTCAGCTCGGCGGGCAGCGGATTGTAGCCGTACACCTTTGGCAGGGGCAGGTAGCCGCCAATCATCAGCGGCTCGTCGGGATTGTGGGGCGTGGGGTTTTGGCCGTAGTCGAGGTACACGTAGGTGGTGGGCGTCATCACCACATCGTGGTTTTGCTTGGCCGCCTCAATGCCGCCTTTCTCGCCGCGCCAGCTCATGACCGTAGCGCCGGGCGAGATGCCGCCCTCCAGAATCTCGTCCCAGCCGATGAGCTTCTTGCCCTTGCTGTTGAGGTAGGTTTCGATGCGGCGGTTAAACCAGCCCTGCACCTGCTCCACGTCGGTGAAGCCTTCTTTCTTCATAATCTGCTGCACCAGCGGGCTTTCCTTCCAGCGCGTTTTGGGGGCTTCGTCGCCGCCGATGTGCACGTAGCGGCCCGGGAAGAGCGGAACTACCTCGCTCAGCACGTTTTGGAAGAAGGTGATGGTGGCCTCGCTCGGGCACACAATGTCCTCGTTCACACCCCACATGGTCCAGGGCGAGTAGGTGCCGGGGCGGCAAGCCAGCTCGGGGTAGGCGGCCAGCACCGACACCGAGTGGCCCGGCATCTCAATTTCGGGCACGATGGTGACGTAGCGCTTCTGGGCGTAGGCCACCACCTCGCGCACCTGGTCCTGGGTGTAGAAGCCGCCGTAGGGCGTGCCATCGAAGCGGAAGTCGGCGGGTTTCTGCTGCTGCTGGGCGCCAATCAGGGTTTCGGGCCGCACCGAGCCCACCTGCGTCAGCTTGGGGTACTGCTTGATTTCGATGCGCCAGCCCTGGTCGTCGGTCAGGTGCCAGTGGAAGGTGTTGAACTTGTAGGTGGCCAGCAAGTCGATGTACTTCTTGACGAACGCCACCGAGAAGAAATGCCGGCTCACGTCGAGCATGCCCCCGCGCCAGTTAAAGGCCGGCTCGTCTTGCACCCGCGCGTAGGGTACGCTCACCGCGCCCGCCGTGGCCCTAGGGGGTAGTAGCTGCAGCAAGGTCTGGGTGCCGTAGAACAGGCCAGCCCCGCTGGCTGCCGCCACGCGCACACCGCTTTTGTCCACCGTCAGCTGGTAGCCTTCGCTGGCGCCGCCGGGCGTGGTGGCCAGCTTAATCTGCGCCGTGGCCGCGTTGGTGGTGAGCGTGGCCGAGCGGCCCAGCTGCGTCAGGTGCTCGCGCAGCAGCTCGGCTACGTTGCGCTCGTCGGCGGTCTTGGCGTAAATAGCCACCTTGGCGGGCAGGGCGTAGGTGCCGGGCGACGTTTGCACGCTGCGCGGCAGCGGCACCAGCCCTAGGGTAGTTTGGGCGCGGGCCGCCAGCGGGCTGGCAAGGGCAACAAGCAACAGAAGTTTAGAAGGGGAGGGCAGCCGCATGAAGAAAGGTGGAAAAGCGGAAATGGGGATTTACGTGTTCAAAAGTAACAGCCCGCCCGACGGGCAGAGGAGCTTTAGCCAGAGCGGCCAGAGCTGCCGGCCGCGCTACTGCGCGCCGCAGGCCGGCAGCCAGTCGTAGCCGGGCTGGCCGATGGGCGCGCCGGGCGGCATGTTGAGCGCCGGCGCGGGCACGAATTTGTTGGGGTCGGTTTCGAACTTGCCAAGCTGGGCCAGGCCGAAGAGCAGGTTGGCCTTCTGGCGCGGCGTGGCACTGGCCAGGTGGGCGTTCATCCACTGCTTCAGGTTGGTGGCGGCCAGCAGGGTTTGGCCGCGCACGTTCTCGGCGGCATCGGGCGAGGCGGCTAGCTGCAGCAGGTATTTCAGCACCAGGTTGTTCACTACCACTTGCACCTCGCCGGGGTAGCCCGCGGCCAGGGGCTGGTGCCAGGTGGCGGCCACTAGCTTATCCACCACCGGCAGGAAGCCCGGCTGGCTGGCGTCGCGCGACTGGTACTCGAGCAGGCGGGCGGCACGCTCGGGGTTGAGCAGGACCGCTACGGTGGGCGCGGCGGCGGCCTCAGCGGCGGCAAGCGGGTCGAAGGCGCCGGTGTGGCTGCCAAAATCCTCGAGGGTGCTGGGGTAGCCGGCGGGGTGGGGCGGCAACTGGGTTAGCAGCTTCTCGGGCAGCACGAGGGCGGCGGGGCTGATGGTGGAGACTAGCGCCTCGAAGGCGCGCCACTGCTCGGCGGGCGCCACTAGGCGGGTAGGCACCTGGCCGTCGCCCTTCACGGCGGGCGTGAAGTAGAGGCCTCCTAGGGTTTTGGCGGTGGCGGCCACCTGGTAGCGGTGCAGCAAATACATGGGCACTAGCACTTCTTCGAGCGTGGCCAGCGGCGCCCCGGCCGGCACCGCCGCGGCCGAAAACTTATCGAGCACATGGCGCCGCACGGCCATCAGGTGGGTGAGCTGGGTTACCGGGTCCGAGCCATCGTCCCACTGGTTTGATAGGGGGTGCAGCGCAATGGTGGGGTCGTAGGCGAAGAGGTAGCCCTGCGCCAGCGTTTCCTTCATAATGTCCCCTAGGGCCTTGGTTTCGTCGGTGCCCTTGGCAAAGTCCTGGTAGCCCCACAAGATGGCGCGCTTGTCCCAGCTGCCAATGCCACTGGCGTAGGCCTGCGACACATCGAGCGAGCCATCGGCCTTCAGTACGATGCGCGGAAACGGGTAGTCCATGACCGAGCCGCGGTCGCGCACGCTGGCGGCGAAGTTGTGGTAGAGCCCCAGCGTGTGCCCAATCTCGTGCGCCGACAGCTGCCGGATGCGGGCCAGCGCTAGGTCCTGCAGGGCCTTGGGGGCGGGCTGGCCGGCCTCGCGGTAGGGCTGCAGCAGCCCCTCGGCCAGCAGGTAGTCTTGCCGGTGACGGTCCGAGCCTAGGGTCACCACGCCCTTGATAATCTCGCCGGTGCGCGGGTCGGTGTACGACGAGCCGTAGGAGAAGGCCCTAGGGTTGCCGGCCCGGTCCACCCAGTTCACCACGTTGTAGCGGATGTCCATGGGGTCGGCACCTTCAGGCAGCTCCTTCACAATGAAGGCATTGCGGTAGCCGGCCGCCTCAAACGCCTGGTTCCACCAGCCGCCGCCCTCGATGAGCGCCCGCTTCACGTCGGGCGGCGCACCCCGGTCCACGTAGTACACGATGGGCTCGACCGGCTCGCTGGTGGCGGCGCCGGGGTGCTTCTTTGCCAGCCGGTGCCGCCGGATGTAGCGCTGGGCCAGCGGCTGCGTCATGGGCGCCGAAAAGTCGAGGTAGCTGAACGGGTAGAAGCCCGCGCGTGGGTCGAAGGCGCGCATCTGGTAGCCCGGCTCGGGCAGCGCCACCAGCGCCTGGTGCAGGTGCACGGTGATGGCGCTGGGGTCGGGCGCCAGCCCCCCGCCACCCATGCCGAACGAAGGCCCGCCCGGGCCCGCTGCCCCGCCCACGAAGGTGGCCAGCACGTCGAATTCGGTATTCTTAGGGAAGTTCTTGGTGGCTGGCGCGTACACCGCCGAGCGGGTTTCGTCGAAGCGGTAGGTGGCGCCGGGCCCACTGCTGCCGCGCAGCCCCGCGAAGTTGCGGCGGCCCAGTTGGTCGGCCAACTTCTGGCTGTCGCGCAGCAAAAAAGGCGTCAGGTCGAGCAGCAGGGTGCTGCCCTCGGCGGCCACCGGCACGAAGCCCCACAGCACCGATTGGGCAAAAGCGCTTTCCACGGCCCGCTGCTCGGCGCCGCCGGCGCTGGCCCGGTACGCCAGGTTGGGCTCGATGAGCAGCACTTTGCCACCCAGCCGGCTAAACCGCACCAGCGAGGCCTCCGCGTCGCCCCGCTCGGGACCCCCTAGGCCCACCCCCGACGTGAGCGAGCTGAAGTGCAGAAAGTCCTGGTCGAACCGGCTAACTTCCAGGTAGATTTTGCCGGTTTTGTCGTCGTAGTAAAAGGGAAAGTAGCCGTCGGACTTCCGCAGCCCCTGGGTGATGGCGCTGATGGTAGGCGTGGACTTGGCCTCGGGGCGCCCGGTTGGCGGGGAGGCTTGGCCAAGGGCTGGGCCGGCCGCTAGAAGTAGATAGAGCAGGGTAGCGCGGTGCTTCATAGAAAGGCAGTTAGCGGGAAACTGCCGCAGTATAGCACCCGACCCGGATAAAATAGTGCTGTAGCAAGAAATTGCCTTGACTCGGCAGCGCCCGTTGACGCACAAAAGGCCCGCCGCAGAATACCTGCGACGGGCCTGGCTGGAGCGAGGCGAGCTACCCCTAGGGCACCCCGGGCGGCTAAGGCTAGCGTGGCAAGCGAACTGGCGCTTTCTCAGCTGAGGGCTGAGGTGTTGGGCGGTAGTCTTTGATAAGAAGGAGAAGAGTAGGCTAGCTCGCGGGACTGGGCTAGCTTAGGGCTTCCTCATCGATTGAAGTAATAGCCAGCTGGTTAAGGATTTCATCGGTGTTCTTTTCTTCGGTCAGCGAAGCTTGCAGCAGCTCAGCTTCGGGCATGTAGCCCAGCTGCTTGGCAAAGTGCACTACCGTGCCATACTGCGAAATCTCGTAGTGCTCGACGCCCTGAGCCGCGGAAATAATAATGGCATCGGTCACCTCTTCGGTGCCACCCATGCCCATCAGCAGCTGCCCTTCGTCAATGAGGCCTTCCATGGCCTTGCAGCCCGGGCCGTTGAGGTTTAGGTCGAGGCTTTGCGCCACTTGCTCGAGGCGGCTTACCTGGGCTTCGGTTTCGCGCAGGTGCTTTTCGAGGCTTACGCGCAGGGGCTGGTCGGTGGCTTTGGCGGCCATTTTGGGCAGGGCCTTCACCAGTTGTTTTTCAGCGTCGTACAGGCCTTGCAGCTTCAACTCAAACAGGTCGTCGAGGTTATCAATGTTGTCGAACATGGGGAAAAGGAAAAATTGGGAAAGGGAGAGGATACGTAAAGTGTTTGCAGGCAGCCGGTTGCTGGCTAATGAGCAGGGCAGTTGCCCGCCCTAGGCCGGGTACCTTGCTAAGTAGCCAGCCCTGGCCGCCCGGTCGCAGCTGCCGCAGGGTGTAGAGCCCAGCCGCTTCCGCGGCTTCTGAGTGCAGCAGGCGCAACCTGGCTGGTAGGGTGCCAGGCGCTACGGCTAAGGCCGGCCGGCTAGTGCCCACCGCCCGGCACATGCCGCGCCCGCTGGCCTGGGTAGCGTCGGGCACAGCTAGCCCCAGGGTGGGGGCACCTGCGTCCAGAGGCCGGCCAGCGGGTCGGCTACCGTCGCTGCCAGAGGCTTGGCCGGCAGTATCCAATGCGCCAGCTGCACCGCCCTGTCGAGCAGCACCAGGTGGTGAGAAGCTCCCTGCGCCGGGCAGCAGTACCAGTGCAGCCCTTCCGTGCCGCTGGCTGCCGTGCGGGCGGGGGGCCGACGGATAATGCGGAGCGCCGGCACTAGCAGTAGCTTTTTCGTAGTAGTAAGCATAAGCGCATAGTAGTGAGCCACAAGGGCTACTGATTGGGTTATGCCCGGCTATAGCCTGGGTTTAGCTTAGTTGGCCCAGTCGCCGCCGGGATGGAGTAGCCAGCGGAGCGCACCGCGAAAACTGACTTACTCTAACGGCAAGCTGCTACTGATGGCTACTGAGTTAGCGCCGTAGTGCTCTTTATTACAGTTAATTACCAATTTATCCGGAGGGCTGGGCGCGTACTTTCGGCATTGCCTAGGGGGTATTTCCCGACTTAAAGCCGCCGCTATGGGTTCTGCCCAGCTGCTGCCCAGTTAATAGCATTTCTTAGAGGGCATTTGGTTGGGCGCGGCAGGCCTGGGGCATAGGCTAGGCTGGGCGCAGGGCGGGTAAAGTAAGCGGGGGCTTGACGCACGTGAGCAACTGGTTTATAGCACTTAGCACCTGCTTGAGCAGCTTCTAGAACCTGCGCTGCGGCGCGGGGTCACGTAGGTGTTTCGCGCAGGCCGTGCTAAGTAGTTTCTGAAGCAAGGTATTAAATATCAGTAGTTTGCTGTGAAACGCCGAGCCGGCCCTCCGCCGTAGACAAGGCAGTTGCCTAGGCCGCCCCAGCTAGCTGGGTAGCTAATTTCTCTAGTTGGCGGCGCGTGCTGATGGTGTTAGTAATAGTATTCTTCAGCGTTTTTTTCGGCCTCTATAGCCTGGTGCTGCTACAGCTGCGGCAAGCCCGGCCCGCGCTGCCTTCCTTGGCGCACCTGCCGCGGGTGAGTATTCTGGTGCCCGTGCGCAACGAGGAAGCCATCATCGAGCGCTGCTTGCGGGCGCTGGTGGCGCAAGACTACCCCGCCGGCCTGCTCGAAATCATTATCGGCGACGACGCCTCGACCGACGACACGGCGGCCGTGGTGCGGCGCTTCATTGCTGACAAGCCTCAGTTTCGGCTGCTGCCCGTCGAGCGCCCCCTCGGCACGGCCCGCGGCAAAAGCAACGCCCTGGCCCACCTGTGCCGCGCCGCCACCGCCGACTACTTCCTGCTCACTGATGCCGACATGGCCCTGGCGCCCGGCTGGGTGCGGGCCATGCTGGCGGCCGCCCCGGCCGGGGTGGGCGTGGTTACGGGCATCACCACGGCCAACGGCGGGCTATTTGGGCGCCTGCAGGGGCTCGACTGGCTGTTTGGCCTGAGCCTCATCCGGCTGCTTACCGACTGGGGCCTGCCCATTGCGGCGGTGGGCAACAACATGCTCGTGACGCGCGCCGCCTATGAGTCGGTGGGTGGCTATGAGGCGCTGGCTTTCAGCATCACCGAAGACATACAGCTGTTTACGCAGGTGGTGGCGCAGGGCTGGCACTACCGCAACCTCATCGACCCGCAGGTGCTGGGCGTGTCGGCGCCCCAGCCCACCGTGGGGCACCTGCTGCGCCAGCGCAAGCGCTGGATGAAGGGCGCCAACCGCTTGCCCTGGCAGCTGGGCGTGCTGTTCGGCTCCTACGGCGCCTTCTACACGGTGCTGGGCTGGCCGGGCTTGCTGTCACTGCCGGCCCTAGGGGCGCTGTGGGCCGCCAAGGTGCTGTGCCAAAGCTTGTTCTTGAGCATTACGCTGCGGCAGGCCGGGCACCGCGAGCGCCTCGAAGTGCTGCTGCTCTACGAAGGCTACCTGCTGCTGATGTCGCTGGCGGTGCTGGCCTACACCTTCTGGCCCGACGGCATTCAGTGGAAAGAGCGCCGCTACCAATGGGCCGAAGTCTAAGTAGCAAGTAAGCCCTAGGGCTGGTAAAGTATTGATAGTAAATTTTTTTTACAGCATAGCGCGTCCACATTCTATTCCTTGTTATGGATAATTCTGCAGATGGCCGGCACCCGGTGTTAACGACGCTGCTCGTATTGCTGGGACTGCTGCTGGTGGGCGGGGTGGTGCTCTACCTGACTACCGACCACGGCAAGGCGCTGCTGCCCACCCTCGAGCAGCCCACGCTAGCTATCGACCAGATAACGCGCGAAAAAATCAATAGCCAGTTCTCGGTGAAGCTGCGCAACCACGCGCCCATCGACCTGGCTATTGATAGCCTGCGCTACGTAGCCCGCGTCGATGGCAAGCAGCTGGCGCAGGGCCACCAACCCCGCCCGCTGGTCGTTAAGGGCAATGCTACCAGTAGCTTAAAGCTGCCCCTCACGCTTAACCTGCCGCAGCTCGTGCACGCGGCCAAAACCGTGCAGCGCGACTGTGTGACGGTGCAGCTGCACACCACGCTCTACGCCGACCTGCCGGGCATCGGGCCCAAGGAGATTCCGGTGGACGTGCGCAAGCGCGTGTACATTCCCAAGCTGCCCAAAATCGAGGTGGCCGACGTAGACATCACCAAGCTGGGCCTGCAGAAAGGTGCGGCCGTGGTGACGCTGCGCGTCACCAACTACGAGTCCATCCCCTTCACCGTGAAGCAGGTAAGCTACCGGTTTCGGGTCGAGGACGACCTGGACGTGCAGGGCAAAGAAACCAAGGACGTCACCTTTAAAAGCAAGGGCACCGAGCTGATGCCCATTCACGTGAGCTTCCAGCCCAAGTCCATGCCCAAGGTGCTGTTCAAAACGTTGTTCAAAGCCAAAAAGACCACCTACAACCTCACCGGCACGGCCACGGTAGCCGCTGGCCCCGCCAGCGCCCGCGACGCCACCATGCACTTCAACAGCCAAGGCACGGTGAAGGAGCTGAAAGAACTGGCCAAGGGCGCCAAGAAGAAGTAACCGTCAGCCGTTCAGTTATTTATTGCCCTTCGCACAATGCCCCTGCACCCCGACCTGGATAAGAAGCTAAGCAAAATTTACGAGCCCCGCACCTCCATCGACGACGTGTTTAAGGGCTATGACATCACCTTCGTAACCAACGAGCACGGCGAGCCAGTGCTGCTTTTCTTCGGCAAGCGCCGCCCCGACGGCCTCATTGCCGGCGAGCGCTATACCCGCACCATCAAGCGGCAGCCCGGCAGCCTGGAAGTAAAATCCAGCCACTGGGACAGCCAGGGCAAAATCATGCGGTAGATAACCAATAAATAAAACCGTCATGCTGAGCGTAGCCGAAGCATCTCTATCGCGCGGTATTGTTCGGTAGAGATGCTTCGGCAAGCTCAGCATGACGGTCCTTTATATGGAATGTATATAAAATGGCCCTAGGGCCTCCTACACTGGCAGCGTAAAGCGCTGGCCTTTCGCCAGCAGGTGCAGCCGCAAGTCGCGGATGGAGAACACCTCGCCGGGCTCGATATCATAAATGGTGTTGCCGGTGCAGTGGTGCCCGTCGAGCAGCACCACGATGCCGTTGCCAATTACTTCCAGCTCGCGGCCTTTGCGCACGAGCACGGCCGTGTCTTCTTCCAGCCCCAGGCCCAGGCAGCCGGGATTGGTGGCGATAATTTGGGCCATGCGCACGATGCGGCCACGCTTGATAAAGTGCGTGTCGATGGCCACGTCGCGCAGCAGCTGCAAGCCGGTGGTGATGTGGATTTCGTCTTTCAGGAAGCCCGCGTCGTTGCGGCCTTGGTAAATCATGGGCGTGCTCATGGCCGTGGCCCCGGCGCTGGTGCCGGCAATGATAATGGGCTCCTGGTGGTAGCGCTCGTCGAGGCGGGCCAGCAGGGCCGTGCCGCCGAGCAGCGCCGTAAGCCGCAACTGGTCGCCCCCGGTAAAGAGCACCCCATCGGCGCGGTTGAGCACCTCCAGCGCCTCGGGGCCGTTCGCCTGCTCGCGGCTTTGAATATCGAGCACTTCGATGCGCTCGATGCCGAGCTTCGCAAAGGCATCCAAGTAGGTCTGGGCGGCCTCCTCGGGCTCGGACGAGGCGGTGGGAATGACCAGGATGGCGCGCTGGCCGGGCAGCTCATCTACAAAGCGTTGCAGAATAAAATCGGCGAGCTTGTCGCTGCTGGCTTCGTGTTGTTCGTGGCCGCCAATGGCAAGCAGGCAGCCTTTAGGGATGGTGGAACGGGGCATGCGGAATGCGAATGCTGAGTGGGAAACAGTATAGTAGTGCTGACCGGGAGCTTGGCCCGGCGCCGAGGCCCTAGGGGCTAGTCGTCGCGCCAGATGCCGACGAACGGCGCGGCGTCGCCCACGCGGTAGGCGCGGCGCATCACGTTGGTATTGAACTCTAAGGCAATATGACCCTGGGGGTCGATGGCAATCATGCCCTTATCGCCGCGCAGGTCCTGGTCGCGCAAGTCTATGGCCGCCCGGCAGGCTTCGGCCAAAGGCAAGCCTTTGTACTTCACCAGCGCGTACACCTCGTGGGCCAGCGCGCCGCGCAAAATCACTTCGCCATCGCCGGTGCACGACACGGCGCAGGCCTCGTTACTGGCGTAGGTGCCGCCGCCCAGGGCGGGGCTGTCGCCCACGCGGCCCTTACGCTGGCCCTCGATGCCGCCGGTGCTGGTAGCCACGGCCAAGTTGCCGGCTTGGTCCAGGGCCACGGCGCCCACGGTGTCGTGGCCCGCCAGCTGCTCGGTCTCCTGCTGAGCCAGGTCCAGCCACTGCCGGCGTGTTTTTTCGGTTTGGAAGTAGCTGGGGCCAGCCAGTGGCAGTTGGCACTCGAGGGCTAGCTCCAGGGCGCCCTCGCCGGCCAGCGCTACGTGCGGGCTGCGCTCCATCACGGCCCGGGCCAGGCTGACGGGGTGCTGCACGTACTTGACGCCATTCACGGTGCCGGCTTGCAGCGTGCGGCCATCCATGATGGCGGCGTCCATTTCGGCCTCGCCCTGGCGGGTGAGGCTGCTGCCACGGCCGGCGTTGAAGTGCTCGTTGGCTTCGAGGCTGCGCACGGCGGCTTCTACGGCGTCGAGCGCGGTGCCGCCCTGGTGCAGCACCAGCCAGCCCGTGTGCAGGGCTTCGCCTAGGCCCGCGCGCTGGGCATCAGCTTCTGCGGGCCCTAGGGCATTGGGCGCGAGCGTAACCGCCCCGCCGTGGATAACGATGGCGTACTGGCTCATGCGTGGCCGATGGGAAGAAGCTGCCAAAGCTGCCCACCACCTGCGGGCAGGCAGGGCAGGCGGAAGTAGCCGCGCAGCTGCTGCCCACCAAAGTTGAGGCGCAGCAGGCCCGCGGCTAGGGCGGTGCGCAGGTCGGCGGCCGTGCCGGGGTGGGCGGAAGCCAGCTGCAGCGGGTCCGCGCCGAGGCAGGTGCGCTGCGCTGTGGGGCGTGGCGTGGGCAGGTGCCACCCCAGCGCCGAGTGCTTGGCCAGCTGCTTGAGCGGCAGCATCCAGTGCACTAGGCTGCCCTGGGCATCATCGAGCGAGCGCTGGTGGTAGGTTGGCTGCGTGTGCGAGCGGCAAACCCGGCAGCCCGGTTCGGCGTGCGTGGGGGCCGGGGCGGCCTCCGTAAAAGAGAGAGCAAGACTCATGGGGTGGGCTGAGAGCAGCGGATACACGGGTGTTTTAACGGACCGACGCCCCTAGTGGGAGAACCGATAACTACCGGTTTTGCCCGCGAAAAACCGTTGCCCGCGCCTCCGTATTTCTACATGCAAGCGCCGGAGGGCCGCCGCGTAGTAGCCTGAGTGGCTGCCTACTGCCGGGCTGGCAAGTAGCCGCGCTGCGCGCTAAGCCCGGCAATAACCCGCCCCCGCCCCCAGCGGTAAATGCACCCCAACCGGCCCGGTGGCGGTAGTAGCGGGCAGCGGCCCACCTGCCCAAGCCGCTGCGCCCGCGAGTGGCCCTAGGCGCCTGGTAGTTGAGTAGTTATGAAGAAAGAGGATATCCACCTGGGCGACTGGCAGCGCATCTTACTGGGCGAGGCGCCGCTCGAATTTTTGCTCGAAGCGGCCCTGCGCACGCTCGTGGTGTATGTGGTGCTGGTGCTGCGCCTGCTGGGCAAGCGCATGAACGCCCAGCTCACCGTGACCGAGCTGGCGGTGATGATTATGCTGGGCGGCATCGTGTCGGTGCCCATGGAGGTGCTCGACCGCGGCATCTTGCAGGGCGTGCTCGTGCTCACGTGCGTGCTGCTGCTCTATTGGGGCTTCAATTATTTGTCGTTCCACTTCCCTAGGGCCGAGCGCCTGAAGGAAGGCACCTTGCACATACTGGTAACCGACGGGGTGCTGAACCTGAAGGCCCTCGCCATCACCAAGGTGTCGCGCGCCCAGCTGTTCGCGCACCTGCGCTCCGCCGACATCCAGCACCTCAGCCAGGTGCAGCGCGCCTACCTCGAAGCCAACGGCCAGTTCAGCATCTACCAGCAAGAGCCCCCGCGGCCCGGCCTGTCGGTGCTGCCCGAAAAGGACAAGGTGCTGCGCCAAGCCGCCCCCACCGACGCGGCGCTCAGCGCCTGCCAACATTGCGGCCACACCGAGCCCGCCGCCCACCAGTTGCGCCCGTGCCCGAACTGCGGCCAGCGGCAGTGGGCCACCGCCGTTACTCAGCTCTAGCCCCCGCTGCCCTATGAAACCTGACGAAATCCGCCTTGGCGACTGGGCGCGCATCCTGGTGGGCGAAGTGCCGGGCAGCTTCTACTTCGAAGCCATTATCCGCGTGGTGTTCATCTACCTGCTGCTAATCGTGGCTATGCGCCTGATGGGTAACCGCATGGGCAAGGTGCTGACGCGCAACGAAATGGTAGCCATGGTGTCGCTGGCCGGCGCCAACGGCGTCGCCCTTATGGCCCCCGACCGCGGCCTGCTGCCCGTGGTGGCAGTGGCGGCCGTTATCATCGGCTATTAGCAGCTCATTGCTTAGCAGGCGCTCAAGCACCCCAAGTTTGAGTCGCTCGTGCTCGACGACGTGAGCGTGCTGGTAGAAGACGGCTGCCTGCAGCTGAGCAGCCTGGCCGGCAGTGGCCTTTCGCGCGAGCGGTTTTTGGCCCACCTGCGCAAGGATGGCCTGCGCAATCTGAGCGCGGTGCAGCGCGTCTACTTCGAGGCGTGCGGCGAGTTCACCATCCTGCAGTTCGACGAGCCCCGGCCGGGCCTCTCCATCGTACCGCTGCAAGACACCACCCTGCGCGACGAGCAGGAGAAAGCGCCCGGCCAGCTTGCCTGCATCAGCTGCGGCCACGTGGTGCTCGCCGAGCAGGCCCCTGATACCCCGTGCCCGCGCTGCGCCCAGCGAAAGGGGCAGCCAGCAGTGCTCAAGTAGCAGCCCAGCCCTAGGCCCCTGCCGCCGGCTAGCTTCCGTCATTTTGGCTGAAACAAAGGGCATTTTGATTCAATCGGCTTGTTACTCGTGGGGGACCTTTGTAGGGTCAATAAAACAAAAAAAATCCCTATGAAAGCGGTAAGAATTCACGCCTTTGGCGGCCCCGAAGTATTGCAACTAGAAGACGTGGCGCGGCCGGTGCCAGCAGCCGACGAGATTTTGGTGCAAGTGTATGCTAGTGGCGTAAACCCGGTAGACTGGGGGGTGCGCGAAGGCGGCAACGACGTGCTCCGGCCGTTCCGGACCTTGCCCCTAACCCTAGGCTGGGATGCGGCTGGTATAGTAGCCGAAGTGGGCAGCGAGGTAACCACCTTCCAGAAAGGCGATGCCGTGTATGGCGAGCCCAACTTCCCCGGCAATGGCAGCTACGCCGAGTACTGCGCGGCCAAAGCCAACCGGTTTGCCCACAAGCCCAGCAGCCTGAGCTTTGCTGAGGCGGCGGGCGTGCCGCTGGCGGGCCTCACGGCCTGGGCGGGGCTCTTTGCAGCGGGTAAGCTCCAGCCCGGCCAGCGCGTGCTCATCCAGGGGGCATCAGGGGGGGTAGGCGGCTTTGCGGTGCAGTTTGCCAAAGCCAAAGGAGCCTATGTAATCGGCACGGCTTCGGCCGGCAACCTGGAGTACCTCAAGCAGCTGGGGGCCGACGAAGTAATTGACTACCGCAGCCAGCAGCTCGCCGACGTGGTGCGCGACGTAGATGTGGTGCTCGAAGCCTCGCCGGTGCGCGACAATGCGGAGCGCCTTAAAGCGGTGGCCGTGCTCAAGGATGGTGGCATATTCGTGAGCGTCAACCTCGATTATCCGTTCAATGAGGAAGTGCTGGCCGCCCTGGCCCAGAAGCAGGCCACCGGTGAGCTATCGGCCAACCAGCCCCGGCAAGACTGGTTAACCGAAATAGCCCAGCTCATCGACGCCGGCCAGGTGAAGGTGCTCGTGAGCAAGGTATTTTCGCTGGCGCAAGTAGCCGAGGCCCACCGCGAAAGTGCCACCTGGCACGTGCGGGGCAAGCTGGTGCTAGAGGTAGCAAACGCAGACGAGCCGGCATGAGGCACTTCAAAACGATAAGCGCGTTTTACGAGTTTTTGCAGCTGCCCCAGCCGCAGCACCCGCTCATCAGCGTGCTGGACGTGAGCACCGTGCCGCACCACGACTACTACGAGGCCGCGCCGACGCGCTTCGATTTTTATTCGATTTCGGTGAAGCGGATGCGGAATGTGCACTCGAAATACGGGCAGCATTCGTTCGACTTCAACGATGGCGTGATGTCGTTTATGGCACCTAACCAGGTGTTTAGCGTGGCGGTGGCCAATAAAGACGAGGCCGTAGAAAAATCGGGGTGGGTGGTGTACGTCCACCCCGATTTTATTTGGAACACGCCGCTGGCCACTACCATTAAGCACTACGACTTCTGGGACTACTCGCTGCACGAAGCCTTGTTCCTGTCGGCCAAAGAAGAAGCCACGGTGCTGGCTATTATCCAAACGATAGCGCAGGAGCACAGCGCCAACCTCGACCGGTTCAGCAAGCAAATCATCACCTCGCAGCTCGAAAGCCTGCTGCACTACGCCGACCGATTTTACCACCGCCAGTTCCTGACCCGCGACAAGGCTAACCACGAAGTGCTCGAACGCGTCGAAGCCCTGCTCGACACCTACTTCAGCAGCGACGACCTAATGGAGCGCGGCCTGCCCACCGTGCGCTACGTGGCCGAGCACCTGAACTTGTCGCCCAAGTACTTGAGCAACCTGCTGCGCGTCGTGACCGGCCAAAACACCCAGCAGCACATCCATGATAGGCTGATAGCCAAGGCCAAGGAGAAGCTCTCGACCACTACCCTGACCGTGAGTGAAATTGCCTACGAGTTGGGCTTCGAGCACTTGCAGTCGTTCAGCAAGCTGTTCAAAGCCAAAACCAGTTTCTCACCGCTGGAATTCCGAGCCTCCTTTAATTAAGGCCGGGGCAAGGTTTTCCTCATTCGGGGCAGCAGCGCAACTAACTAGCCGGCTCTTGGCGGTATATCCTCCCTGGGGAAGATATGCTGCCAAGAGCCGGCTAGTTATGTTGTAAAGAAAAGGCTTCACCTGGCTCGTCCTCCTACCCGAGTGGGGCTTGCAAGATGCTGATGCTGTGCGCGGCGGCGGTGTAGGTGCTGGCCCCGGCCGGCAGCGTGCGCTGCTGGTAGCGCACCACGTTCTTAGTGGGCGCGGCCAGGGTATTGGCGGCCGCCAGCGAGTCGGCGTTCAGCCCGTGCACCGTCCAGCGGCCCGTGGTTTTCGCGTTGAGTTTGATAGCCACGGCCGCCGCGCCGTCGCGGTTCACCAGGGCTAGGGTCAGCGTTTTGCCATCGGTGGAAGCGGATACGTCGAGCGCCGCCGCGCCGGGCCCTGCTACGGTGGCGGCCACGCTGCGGGGGCCGCACAGCCGCCGGTACAGGGCCAGCGGGTAGTAGATGGTTTGGCAGATGGAGGTTTGCTCGTTGGTCATGATGGGCGCCAGCACGTTCACCGTCTGCGCCCAGGTGGCCAGGCCGATTACCGCCGCGTTGCGCTGGAAGATGTTGAGGAACGTAGCCACCCCTAGGGCATGGTTCCAGGTGTAGGTCTGCTCCAGGCCGTAGGCGCCCTGGCCGCCCGCCTCCCAGATGCCCCACTCGTCGAGCGCGATTTTCACCGGCTGCTGGCGGCTGGGGAAGCGGTACCACTTGCTGAAGTTCTCCACCCTGGCCGGCGTGAGCGCTTTAATCTGGGCCGCCAGCTTCTGGATGCTGGTTTCCATGGCGGCGATGGACGTAAAGAGCGAGGCCGGGTCGCCGGGCTTGGAGCTGGCGTAGAGGTGCAGCGAAATGTAGTCGCAGATGGGGTGTAGCTCTTGCAGCACCTGCTGGTTCCAGGTTTCCTGGTCGCCGGCCATAATGAGCTGAATGGCCGGGTCTTGCAGCTTCATCAGCTTGGCGTAGTACCAAGCTTGGCGGATGTAGTCCTGCACGTTTTGCAAGCGGCCGGCGTCCTCCTTAGCGGCTTCTTCGTTGCCTAGGCCCCAATACTTTACCTGGTAGGGCGCGGGGTGGCCGTTGGCGGCGCGCTGGGCGGCGTAGGCGCCGCCCCGTTCCTTACCGTGAATATGTCGGCGGCCTCCTCGGCGGTGCCCGTAGACATATTCACGGTCAGGAACGGAGCGGCGCCCACCAGCTCGGCGTAGCGCATAAATTCGTCGGTGCCCACGTGGTTGTTGTCCAGCCCGCCCCAAATCAGGTTTTTGCGCACCGGCCGGTTGGGGCCCACTCCGTCTTTCCAGTGGTAGATTTTAGTAACGGTGCCGCCGGGGTAGCGCAGCAGCGGCGGGTGCAGCTCGCGCACTTTCTCCAGCACGTCGGGCCGGAAGCGGTGCTGCGCGTCGTCGTAGATGCCGCCGTAAATGGCTCGGCCTAGGTGCTCGATAAACTGGCCGTAGATGTTGGGCGAGATGTCGCCCAGCGTTTGCTCGGGGTGCACGGTCAGTTCGGCCGCCAGGGGCGCGGGCGGCCGGCGGGCGGGGCCCGGCACCGCGGCGCCCACGACGGCGCTGGCCCCCAATTTCACGAATTCGCGTCTCGACTGGTGTGGCATGGTACTAGTGCTGCTGGCGCAAAGTAAGCGGCTCTTTGCGCCTCGAAACACCCCTAGGCAAGCCATAGCTAAAGGCCCCAGCCGCCTAGCGTCCTTGCTTAAACGCAAAGAAATCTTCGCTACTGTCAAGGCTGCGTTAGATATTCGCCCAGCTTCGAGGTCTGCGTCAGCGGGTCCGGCCCGGCCGCTAGCGCGGGGGTAGCCCGGAGCCTTAGGCGTGGTAGTGTGCTGCTTTATTATTGATTGTCAATTGGAAACTTCTCCCACCGAAGAAGCCGCGTTGCTGTGGCGCCTGTTCAAGCGCGGCGACTGGGAGGCGTACACTAAGCTGTACCAGCGCAACAGCCGGCTGCTGCTCAACTACGGCCACAAGTTCACCCGCGACCAGGCCCTGATTGAGGACGCCGTGCACGACTTGTTTATCCGGCTCTGGACCAGCCGCGACACCCTAGGCGAGCCGCTGTCGGTGAAAAATTACCTCTACAAAGCGTTGCGCGGCATCCTGTTTCGCAAGCTCGAAACCCGCTCGCGCTTCACCGGGCTGGCCGATGACGCCGGCGACCCCCTAGGGTTTGAGGTGTCCTTCGACCAGGTGCTCATTGCTACCGAGGAGGAGCAGGCGCTGCAAACCAAAATCAAGGCCGTAGTGGGTACGCTGCCCCCGCGCCAACAGGAAATCGTGTTTCTGCGCTTCTACGAAAACTTCAGCTACCCCGAAATCGCCGATATCATGGAGCTGACGGTGGCCTCGACTTATAAGCTGCTCTACAAAGCGCTAGCCAGCGTGGAGGCCGGCTTTACGGCGGTACAGGGCGGCAAAGACCTGCCCAAAAAATAGTTTGAAAATCTTTTGGTAGCGGAGGGATAATCCGGGCCGGTGGGGTCTAGTAGGAGGGAATAACCCGCTTACCCGATGGATTTTGCCAAGTACGCCGCGTTTGGCGTTGCTGATTTTTTAGCTGACGATGACTTTCTCGACGGCGTGCTCCGCCCCACGGCGCAAACCGAGCTGTTCTGGCGCCAGCTAGCCGAGCGCTACCCCGCCCAGCAAGCCACCCTGGCCCAAGCCGCCGCCATCGTGCGCGGCTACCGGCAGCAAGACACCTTCGCCGCCCCCGGCCTGGAGGCCGAATTGTGGGCGCGCATCGCCGCCGAGGTAGGCCCGGCCGAAGCGAGCTCGGCGCTAACTACCCGGCCTAGGGCCCGGCGCTGGCCGGTGCTGCTACGCGTTGCCGCGGCGGCGCTGCCGCTGGCGGTAGGGGCGGGGCTGTGGTACTACGGCCAAGACCAGCAGGTGCAAACCGCTTACGGCGAGCTGAAAACCGTGACCCTCTCCGACGGCACCCAGGTGACGCTCAACGGCAACTCGACGCTGACCTACACGCGCCACTGGGGCCAGGCCCCGCGCGAGGTGTGGCTGCGCGGTGAGGGCTTTTTCCAAGTCACGCACCTCAACCAGAACCCCGCCCAGGTACAGCCCGGCGAGCGCTTCGTGGTGCACTGCCGCGGCCTGAACGTGGAAGTGCTCGGTACCACCTTCAACGTGAACGACCGGCCCGGCAAGGTGAACGTGGGACTGGTGACGGGTAAAATCCGCCTCACGACGGCCCAGCCTGGCCAGGCGCCCACCGCCCTCACCCTAGCCCCTGGCGACTACGTGGAGTACGCCGGCCGCCACCTCTCGGCGCCGCGCCAGCTGGCCCACCCCGAGCGCCTCACCACTTGGTCGCAGCGTCGCTTTGTGTTCGCTAACGGCCGCCTGGGCGACGTGCTGCAGTCGCTGCAAGATACTTACGGCTACCAGGTTAAGTACGCGCGCTCCGAGGCGGCCAACCTGCAAATCGAAGGCGAAATCGACGTGACTGGCGTGCCCTCGCTGCTCGAAACGCTCTCGGCTTCGCTGCACGTGCACATTGCCCAGCAGGGCCGCTACCTCGTCGTCAACTAACCGCCTTCACTCACTCCCACCTTTTTACCTGTACTACCTATGAGAAAACTCGACTCGCCAAGCTACTTGAAATGGGGTGCGTTGCTGCTGCTGCAGTTGCCGGCCCTGCCAGGGGTAGCGCAGTGGGCGCTGGCCAGCAAGGCCGAGGCCTCGAGCCTGGCCTATGCCGAAAAAGCGCCCCAGGTTCGCCCCTCGGAAGCCCGCACCTCGCTCAAAGACGCGGTGAACCAGCTTAAGCAGCAGTACCACGTGCGGATTGCCTTTAAGGAGGGCCTGCTCAACGGCAAGTTTGTGGCCCCCACGGTGGTGGCCGACAGTGCAGGCCTAGGCCTCGAAGGCAGCTTGCGGCAGCTGCTGCCCGCGGCAGGTCTGGATTTCAAACGGATAACCGCCCAGCAGTACGTCATTTACGCCGCCAGCGCGCCCGCCCCCGGCGACCACGTGCGCGGCCAGGTCACGTTTGCCGAAGATGGTACCGGCGTGCCGGGCGCTTCGGTGATTGTGAAGGGCAACGCCCAAGTGGGTACCACCAGCGGCGTAGATGGCAACTTCGACCTGAAACTTCCCGCTAACCTCCAGGGGCAGGCGCTCACGCTGGTTATCTCGTTTGTGGGCTACACTACTGTGGAGGTGGCCGTGGCCAACGCCAACACCCCGGTGTCGGTGAAGCTCGCCAAGAGTAACCAGGCCCTCGACGAGGTAGTGGTAACGGCCCTGGGCATCAACCGGCAAAAGCGGGCCCTAGGGTATGCCGTGACCGAAGTGGCGGGCGAGACCCTGACCCAGGCCCGCGAAAACAACGTGGCCAACGCCCTCACCGGCAAGGTGGCCGGCGTGAACGTGGCCGGACTCTCGACCGGTCCCGGCGGGTCGAGCCGCGTTATTATTCGCGGCAACGGCTCGCTCTCGGGCTCGGCCAACAACCAACCGCTGTACGTGGTCAACGGCATGCCCATCGACAACTCGGTACCCGGCCTGGCGCCCTCGGCCAACGGTGGCGGCAGCAACGTAGACCGCGGCGACGGCATCGCCAGCATCAACCCCGACGATATTGAGTCGATTACGGTGCTAAAGGGTGGCACGGCAGCGGCGCTCTACGGCTCGCGCGGCGGCAACGGCGTTATCCTCATTACTACCAAGAAGGGCCGCGCCCGGCAGGGCATCGGCGTGGACTACAACGGCACGTTTACGGCCGAGTCGATTTCGGTAATTCCTGATTTTCAGTACGAGTACGGGCAGGGCGACGGCGGGGTGAAGCCCACCACGCTGGCCGCGGCCCAGGCCACCGGGCGCCGCTCGTGGGGCTCCAAAATCGACGGCTCGACCGACTACGTGGGCGTCGATGGCCAGACCCACCCCTACGTAGCCCAGAAGGACAACCTCAAGAACTTCTACCGCACCGGGCGCACGCTCACCAATACGGTGGCCTTTTCGGGCGGCACCGAAGCCATCAACTACCGCTTCTCGCTGGCCGACCTGAACAGCGCCAGCATCTTGCCCGGCAGCCGCTACAACCGCAAAACGGCCAACCTGAACCTGAGCGGCAAGCTGAGCCCGCGCCTGAGCTTCGAGGGCCTGGCCCAGTACAACCTGGAGGTGGCCCACAACCGCCCCAGCGCCGGCGACGCCACGGCCAACCCCAACTGGTCGCCCTACATGATTGCCAACACCGCCGACGTGCGCTGGCTAAACCCCGGCTACAACGCCAGCGGCAACGAGACCGTGTGGAACGACGCCAGCGTGGCCACCAACGGCTATTTCGTCATCAACAAGTTTCAGGAAGACGACCGCAAGAACCGCTTTATCGGCCAGGGCTCGGTGAGCTACGAGCTGATTCCGGAACTCGTGCTGAAGGGCACCGTCAGCCAGGACCACTACGACTACAACTACACCAACATCACGCCCACTGGCACGCTCTACGCCCTCACCGGGCAGTACGTGGGCATCAAGTCGGACGTGACGGAACTGAACGGCCTGCTGACGGCTACCTACCACAAGCAGCTTAAGGACTTCGGACTCAACATCCTGGCCGGTGCCAACCGCCGCCACTCCGAGTTGAACGAGCTGGACCAGTCGGGCACGGGCTTCACCATTCCGTACTTCTACAGCTACAACAACCTGGCCTCCAGCACCACGCTGGCGCTCTCGTCGCGGCAGGAAGTGAACTCGGTATTTGGCTCGGTGGACTTCAACTACAAGAGCCTGTTTTACTTGACCGTGGCCAGCCGCAACGACTGGTACTCGACGCTGAGCCCCACCAACAACAGCCAGTTTTATCCCAGCGCCAACGCCAGCTTCATCCTCTCGGATGCCATCCAGATGCCGGCGGCCATCAACCTGATTAAGCTAAAGGGCGCCTTTGCGCAAGTAGGCCAGGGCGCGCCCGACCCTTACGCCGTTAACCTCACCTACAGCAACGTGCCCAGCTCGGGCCAACCGCTGCAAAACGTGAGCAGCAACACGCCCGGCTCGGGCATCTCGGGCATCACCAACGCCAACCTAGGGCCGGTGCTCTCGACTACTACCGAAGGCGGCATCGAGGGCCAGTTCTTCGGTAACCGCCTGAGCTTCGATATCACCTATTACAACCGCTTGACGGATAAGGATATCGTTAACTCGACCATCAGCCCCACCTCGGGCTACAACAGCGTGTACCTGAACACGGGCCGGGTGCGCAACCGCGGCATCGAGTTTCTGATAAGCGGCAACCCCGTGAAAGCCGGCGATTTCTCGTGGAACACCAGCTACAACGTGGCCTACAACGACAACAAGGTGCTGAGCTTGGCCGAAGGCATCTCGTCCATCAACCTGACTTCGACGGTGGGCAACTGGGGCTACATCAACAACATTGTGGGCGAGTCGGCCTTCGAGATTGTGGGTACCCGCATCCTGAAAGACGCCAACGGCAACACCGTGTACAACGCTACCAGCGGCTTCCCGGTGGCTACGGCCCTGCAGCCGCTGGGCAAGAGCGTGGCCCCGCTTACCATGGGCTTCAGCAACGACTTCCGCTACAAGCGCTTCGCGCTGAACGTGCTATTTGACGGCAAATTTGGCAATAAGGTGTTCTCCATCAGCGAGGTGTACGAAACGCGCCTAGGGCTGCTCAAGTCCACGTTGCCGGGCCGCGAGTCGGGCCTGGTGCTGCAGGGCGTGACGCAAACCGGCGACGCCTACAACCGCACGGTGCCCGTGAGCGGCCTGCGCAACTACTACGACAACTACAAAAACTACTCCGAGCTCTTCCTGCACGATGGCAGCTTCATCAAGCTGCGCCAGGTGATTCTGACTTATAACCTGCCGGCTTTCCACATCAGCAAGCTCAAGATGCAGTCGGCCACCATCGGCCTGGTGGCCCGCAACATCGCCACGCTGCTCAAGCACACCAACTTCGACCCCGAGCAGAGCTTCAGCAACAGCAACTACCAGGGCCTGGAGTCCATTGGCCTGCCCCGCACCCGCTCGTACGGCGTGAACCTATCCGTTAAATTCTAATTTCCGCCCTGTATTATGAAACCGTTTTTATCGAAGTGCAAGCTGCTGGCCGGGTTTGGGCTGGTGGCCCTAGGCGCCCTCAGCGGGTGCACCAAGGACTTTGTTGAGCTAAACACCAACCCCAACGCCGTCACCACCCTCACGCCGGAATACCTCTTTACCAAGGCCGAATATGATGGGGTGGCCAACTCGCTGTATCTGCTGCTGGGCACCATGCAGTACACAACCAGCTACAACGACGTGGCCGGCTTCGGCTCGAAGTACATTGCCAGCCAAGTCAATACCTCGTCGTCGTCGTTCAGCAACGCCTACCCCGGCGCCCTCAACGAATTGTCGCTGATTATCAACTCGGTGAAGGACGACCCGACTAAGGTGAATTTGCTGGCCGAGGCCCGCATCTGGCGCGTGTACTGCTACAGCCGCCTCACCGACGTGTACGGCGACATTCCGTACTCGCAGGCCACGCAGGGCTACACCGCCAGCCAGTACACGCCGGCCTACGACGCGCAGAAGGACATCTACGCCGACATGCTGAAGGAGCTGGACCAGTCTGCCCAAAGCCTGGACCCCGCCAAGCCCACCTACGGCGCCTCCGACCTCATCTATAATGGCAATACCACGCAGTGGAAGAAATTTGCCTACTCGCTGATGCTGCGCCTGGGCATGCGCCTGACCAAGGTGGACCCGGCCAGCGCCCAAAGCTGGGCCACCAAAGCCCTGGCCGGCGGCGTCATCACGGCCGATGGCGACATTGCCAAGGTTACGTACCTGGCCAGTGGCCAGATTATCAACCAGAATCCGCTGGCGTATACCCTCTACATCAACGACTACATTGCGGCCAACGGCAACACCAACCAGGAGGGCGGTAAGTACCAGGACGTATTCATCAACTACCTGAAGCAGACCCGCGACCCGCGCCTAGGGGTGGTGTCGGTGGTGTACACCGGTGGCTCGCCCAACCAGACGGATACCACCTTTGCCAAGCAGCAGGGCATGCCGGCCAACCTCGGCGCCAAGCCCGCCAACTTCGCCCAGCTCAGCGAGCCTAACCCTAAGACGGTGCTGCTGCGCAATTCGCCCATCCTGGTATTCACGGCGGCCGAGTCGTACTTCCTGCAAACCGAGGCCACGCTGCGCGGCTGGACCAGCGGCACGCCGCCGCCACGCTCTACGCCAGCGGTGTGGCCGCGGGCCTGCGCCAGTGGAGTATCATCGCCCCCGGCGACGGCACCATCCCGACCAGCAAAATCAACGCTTACGTGAGTCGCAACCAGCTGACGACGGGCACCTTCGCGCAGCAGATGCAGCAGATATACACGCAGTTCTGGGTGAGCATCTTCCCCGACGCGCAGGAGGCCTTTGCCAGCTACCGCCGCACCGGCTACCCCGCCCTCACGCCCAACAACTACCCCGGCAACGCCACGGGCGGCCAGATTCCGCGCCGCTTCCTCTACCCGCTGTCCGAGCAGAACCTGAACCCGACGGCCTACGCCGCCGCCGTTGCCCGCCAGGGCCCCGACAACCTGCTGACCCGCGTGTACTGGGATAAGCAATAGCGCGCCGGCCTAGGCGGTCATGCAAAGCGCAGCGAAGCATCTCGCTCGCTTCGTTGGATTAGTAATCCTAATGTCAGCACGCAAGATGCTTCGCTACGCTCTGCATGACCGTCTTAATTATTCAGTCTTACCATAGCAAGTGGCCCTAGGGCCACTCGCTACTTCTCTGCCTCCTTAATGCCCACCAAACTCCTTGCCTTGCTGGCTTTTCTGCTGTGTTGCCAAGCCGCGCGCGCCCAAAACGACGTGGTGAACGACGACGAGAAAAGCAGCTATAACCTGAATAAGCCCGAGCGCGAGCAGTGGCTAAAGAACACCGGCGCCGGCTTGTTCATCCATTTCAGCGTCGATGCGCAGTTGGGCGTGGTCATCAGCCACTCGCTGGTGGGCGCCTCCGACGACTACGTGGAGCGCTTCTTCACGGAACTGCCCAAGACGTTCAACCCCGACAAGTTTAACCCCCGCGAGATAGCCGAGTTGGCCAAGCTGGCGGGCATGAAGTATATCGTGTTCACTACCAAGCACCACTCGGGCTTCTGCATGTGGGACACGAAAACGACCGACTTCAACATCACCAAAACACCCTACAAAAAGGACCTGCTGAAGGAGTTTGTGGACGCCACCCGCGCCGCCGGCCTCGACGTGGGCTTCTACTTCTCGCCCGAGGACTTCTACTTCCTGCACGCCAACCACCTGCCCATCACCCGCGACAACTTGAAATTTGACGCGGCCCTGACCCAGAAATACAACGACTACAACCGCCGGCAGTGCGAGGAGCTGATGACCAACTACGGCAAAATCGACGTGTTTTTCATCGACGGTGAGCCCAAGGAAATTGTGAAGGAAACCTGCTGGCGCATCCAGCCCAACCTGCTCATCACGCGCGGAGCCATCAAGACGCCCGAGCAAACCTTGCCGGGCACACCCATCACGCAGCCCTGGCTCTCACCCATCACCATTGGCACGGCCTGGCAGTACCAGCCCACCAACGAGCGCTATAAGTCGGGCACCCAGCTCATCGACCTGCTCATCGAAGCCCGCTCGAAGGGCGGTTCGCTGCTGCTCAACGTGGGCCCCAAGGCCAATGGTGCGCTGCCCGACGCCCAGGAAGACCGCCTGCGCGAAGTGGCTGCCTGGTATTTCCTCAACCACGAGTGCATTGACAGCACCCGCGCCTGGGTGGTGAGCAAGGAAAACAACGTGCTGTTCACGGCCAAGGGCAAAAACCTGTACGCCATCGTGACCGAGGTGCCCGACTGGAAGGAAGGCGAGCGCCGCAGCTTTACGCTGCACTCGGTGCGCGCGCTGCCCAACACGGCGGTGAGCGTGCTGGGCCAGAACAGCAAGATAATGGAGTACAAGCCCAACGCCGACGTGCGCTGCACCTACCAGCAAACCGCGAATGGCCTGGTAGTCTCGGTAGTAAAAGCGCAGCGCATCTACGACGACCACCGCTGGCCCAACGCCGTGGTTATCAAGCTAGCCAACGTGCAGCCCGCCATGGCCGAAGCCGTAACCGTAGAAACCACCGCCGCCAAAGCCGCTGCGGCCAGCACCCAGCTCAGCGGCCGCCTCTACAACTACGAGAACAAGAGCGTAACCCGCGCCCGCTTCGCCTACCGCCCCTACCGCGGCCGCGTCGAAACCCTCTACGCCGACCCGTGGCAGTACACCACCTGGGTGCCCGTAAGCGCCGACGGCCACTTCATCGCGCTGGTGAAAACACCCAAGGGCTCCTTCGAATACAAAGCCGTGGCCGAGCAAAGCGGCGTAGCGGTGGAGGGCAACACCAAGTTGGTGAATTAAGGAGTAGGTTGGATACCTGCTAAAACCACTAAGTCACATCCGTCATGCTGAGCTTGCCGAAGCATCTCTACCGCTTCGTTGAACGACACTAGCGGCGCGGTAGAGATGCTTCGGCAAGCTCAGCATGACGGATGAAAATGATTTTGCATATAAAAACGCTGATACCTTTTTTGCGAACTACACTGCGCTTGGCGCTCCTCTGCCTAGGCCTCGGTCAAGCGGCCAAGGCACAACAAGGTAGCCCCCTGCCAATTATCCCGCAGCCAGTGCGGGTGCAGGCAGGCGGCGCGCCCTTCGTGCTGACGAGCGGCACGGTGGTGCACACCGGACCGGGCTTGACGCCGAACGCGGCGGCGCGGTTTCGGCAGTATGTGCGCACGGGGGGGCGGCTAGCGCTGAGCGACAATGCTAAGGCGACGGGCGGTATTTACCTACGATTAGACTCGCAGGCGGTGACGCACCCGGAGGGCTACCGCCTGGTGGTGGCGCCCGGCCGCATCACCGTAACGGGGCACGACGAGGCGGGCGTTTTCTACGGCTTGCAGAGCCTGAGCCAGCTGCTGCCGGCCGGCACCGGGGGCGCGCTGCGCGTGCCGGGCTGCGTGGTCAAGGACTACCCTAGGTTCGGCTACCGCGGCATGCACCTCGACGTGAGCCGCCACCTATTTCCGGTGCCGGTGCTGAAGAAGTGGCTGGACGTGCTAGCGTTCTACAAAATCAATACCCTGCACTGGCACCTCACCGACGACCAGGGCTGGCGCATTGAAATCAAGAAGTACCCGCGCCTGCAAACCGTGGCGGCTTACCGCAACGAAACCCTTATTGGTCACAAGAAGGAGCTGCCGCACCGCTTCGATGGGAGGCGCTACGGCGGCTACTACACCCAGGCCGAGGCCCGCGAGCTGGTACGCTACGCCGCCGCGCGCCACATCACGGTCATCCCCGAAATCGAGATGCCGGGGCACGCGCTGGCAGCTTTGGCGGCTTATCCGGCCCTAGGGTGCACCGGCGGGCCCTATCAGACCGCTACGTTCTGGGGCGTGTTCGACGACGTGTTTTGCGCCGGCAATGAGGAGACGTTTCGCTTTTTGGAGGACGTGCTGGACGAGGTGGCGGCCATCTTTCCGTCGCGCTACCTGCACATCGGCGGCGATGAGTGCCCCAAGGTGCGCTGGCACGCCTGCCCCAAGTGCCAGGCCCGCATGCAGGCCGAGCACCTGCCCGACGAGCGCGCCTTGCAGAGCTACTTCATCCGGCGTATCAGCCAGCACCTGGCCACCAAAAACCGCCGCATCATCGGCTGGGATGAGATAATGGAAGGCGGCCTGACGCCGGGCGCCACCGTGATGAGCTGGACCGGCGAGCAGGGCGGCCTGGAGGCGGCGCGCCTGGGCCACGCGGCCATCATGACGCCCGAGAAGTACGTGTACCTCGACTACTACCAGTCGCTCTACGCCACCGATTCGCTGGCGGCCGGTGGCTACACCCCGCTCCGCAAAATCTACGGCTACGAGCCGGTGCCAGCCAGCCTCAGCGCCGCGCAGGCCCAATACATCCGCGGCGTGCAAGCCAACATGTGGAGCGAGTACCTGCCCAACCCACGCAAGGCCGAGTACATGCTATTTCCTAGGATGCTGGCGCTGGCCGAAATTGCGTGGTCGCCCCGGGCGGCGCGCAGCTACCCCGCCTTTTTGCAGCGCACCCGCGCCCACGGCCGGCAGCTGCAAGCCCTGGGGGTGACCTCGGCCCGCAACTACGACGCCATCACCGACACGCTGCGCGCCGGGCCGGGCGGCCTGCCGCTGCTAGAGCTGCGCAGCACCGCCCCAGTCGCCGAAATCCATTACACCACCGATGGCCAGGCGCCTACCGCCCGCAGCCCGCGCTACGAGCAGCCGTTGCGCCTGGAGCGCAGCTGCGTGGTGCAAGCCGCCTTGTTTGAGGGCCAGGTGCGCACGCAGCCGCTCTACACCAAGCAGTTCGACATCAACCTGGCCACCGGCAAGCCCGTGACGCTGGCCAACCCGCCGGCCGGCAACTTCGCCCCGCCCAGTGTCTGGGGCCTCACCAACGGCGTGGCCGGCAGTTCGCGCTACAACGACGGGCAGTGGTTTGGTTTCAGCGGCACCGACCTCGACGCCACCCTCGACCTGGGGGCGGTGCAGCGCATCAGCACCCTAGGCACTAACATCCTCAACTACCACTGGCAGAAGATGTGGCCCCCCGCGGCGCTGGTGTTTTCGGTGTCGGCCGACGGGGTGACTTACCAGGACGTGTACCGGCAGACGAGCTTCCCGGTCAACGGCATCAACGCGGTGCGCGCTACTATTGCACCGGTGCAGGCCCGGTACGTGCGCGTGCGGGGCACCAACCAAGGCCTCATTCCGGCCGGCGAGTACGGGGCGGGCGGCAAGGCCTGGCTGCTACTCGACGAGCTACTTGTTCACTAACGCCCACCCCCTTTTCCGCGTGACCCTCGCTATTGTTCTGCTCTGCATCGCTGGCCTCGTGGGGCTCATTGCGGTGGGCAAACTCAACGCCTTCGTGGCCTTCTTGCTCACGTCGCTGGCGGCCGGGGTGCTGCTGGGCATGCCGCTGGCCGCTATCCCGAAGTCCATCGAAAAAGGCATTGGCGACACCCTAGGGGGGCTGGTGCTCATCTTGTGCCTGGGGGCGGTGCTGGGCAAGCTGCTGGCCGAAAGCGGGGCCGCCCAGGTGCTGGCCGGCGCGCTTATGCGCGTGTTTGGGGTGCGCTACGTGCAGTGGGCCATGGTGCTCACGGGCTTCGTGGTGGGCATTCCGCTCTACTACGGGGTGGGGTTTGTGCTGCTGGTGCCGCTCATTTTCTCCATCGCCGCCCGCTACAAGCTGCCGGCCATCTACATCGGGCTGCCCATGCTGGCGGCGCTCTCGGTCACGCACGGCTTCTTGCCGCCGCACCCTTCGCCGGCCGCGCTGGTGGTACAGTTTAAGGCCAACATGGGCCTGACCTTGCTCTACGGGCTAGCGGTGGCTATCCCGACGATTATCGTAGCCGGGCCGCTGTTTGCGCGCACCCTCAAGCGCATCGACGCCCGGCCACTAGAAGCCTTTACTGCCGCCGCGTCTGCCGGCCCCGCGCCTAGCATTGCCAACAGCGTGTTTACGGCCCTGCTGCCCGTGCTGCTGCTCACGCTGGCGGCCGCCTACCCCTACCTGGCCGGGGGGCAACTGCCGGGCCAGGCGGCCGTGGCGCTGGTGGGGCAGCCTTCGGTGGCCATGCTGCTGGCGGTGGCCTACGCCACCTACTCGGTGGGTTTGCGCCTGGGCAAAACCATGCCGCAGCTCATGGCCCTCTTCGCCGACGCTATCAAGGACATCAGCATGATTCTGCTGATAATCGGGGCTTCGGGTGCGCTCAAGCAGGTACTCACCGACAGCGGTGCCAGCGCCGAAGTGGCTGGCCTGCTGCAAAACGTGGCCCTGCCGCCGCTGCTGCTGGGCTGGCTGATGGCGGCCGTGCTGCGCGCCTGCGTGGGCTCGGCCACGGTAGCGGGCCTCACCACGGCGGGCTTGGTGGCGCCGCTACTAGCCAGCACTCACACCAACCCCAACTTGATGGTACTGGCCGTAGGTGCCGGCAGCCTCATGTTCTCGCACGTCAATGACAGCGGCTTCTGGCTGTTCAAAGAATATTTCAACCTCAGCGTCAAAGACACCGTCCGCTCCTGGTCCGTGATGGAAGCCATCGTCGGCTCCATGGGCCTAGGTGGTGTGCTGCTGCTCAATCAATTACTTCCCTCCTAAATATGTGCACAGGTACAAAAAGGCGGTCATGCTGAGCTTGCCGAAGCATCTCTACCGCGCCGCCTAGGATGTCGTTCGGTAGAGATGCTTCGGCAAGCTCAGCATGACCGCCTTTTTTAATCATCTATTCCTTGTAAACAGAACCAAAACCTATGCCTACTCCCGCCGAAAACTTCGCCCAAACTGGCCTGCGCCTGCCGCCGGCCCCCGCCCCCCTAGGCGTGTACAAGCCCTGCCTCATCGACGGCAAGTACCTCTACCTATCGGGCCACGGCCCCGTGCAGGACGATAAAAGCCTGATAATCGGCCGCATTGGCGCCGACCTCGACCAGGAAGCCGGCAAGCTCGCTGCCCGCCAGGTGGGCCTCACCATGCTGTCCACCATCCAAGCCAACCTCGGTAGCTTCGACCGGGTGAAGCGCGTCATCAAGGTGCTGGGCATGGTCAACTGCACGCCCGATTTCGAGAAGCACCCCTACATCATCAACGGCTGCAGCGAACTGTTCGCGCAAGTCTGGGGCCCCGACCTGGGCGTGGGCGTGCGCAGCGCCGTCGGCTTCGGCTCGCTGCCCGACAACATCCCAGTGGAAATCGAGGCGCTGTTTGAGCTGGCGTAATTCTTCAGCATTCAGCAGTCGTTAGTCATGCAGAGCGCAGCGAAGCATCTCGCGTGCTGATGCCTGGGTTGCTACCCCAATGGTGCGAGCGAGATGCTTCGCTGCGCTCTGCATGACCAACGATTTTCAATTGCCTAACAACAAGCCCACGAACATGGCCGAGTGGTTTGAAATAACGAATGCGGACGTGGTAGACACGCCCGCCTTAGTAGTGTACCCCGACCGGGTGCAGCGCAACCTGGCGCAGTTGGTGGCCAGCATTGACAACGTGGCTCGGCTGCGGCCGCACATCAAAACCCACAAAAGCCCCGACGCGTTGCGCCTGACGCTGGCCGCCGGCATCACCAAGTTCAAGTGCGCCACTATTGCCGAGGCCGAGCTGCTGGGCCAAGCCCAGGCGCCCGACGTGCTGCTGGCCTACCAGCCCGTGGGACCCAAAGCCGCGCGGTTTGTGACGCTGATGCAGCGGTACCCCGCCACGCAGTTCGCTTGCCTGGTCGATAACCTCGCCGCCGCCACGCAACTCGATACCCTAGGGGCCGCCTCTAACCTGACGGTGTGGGTATTCCTGGATGTGAACGTGGGCATGAACCGCTCGGGCATTGCCCCCAACGCAGCCTTTGACTTGTACCAGCAGTGCGCGGCCCTGCCTCACCTGACGGTAATGGGCCTGCACGCTTACGACGGTCACATTCACGACGAGGACCTAGCCGTGCGCACTGCCCGCTGCCACGCCGCTTTTGCGCCGGTCGAGGCCCTAGGGGCGCGGCTGCGGGCCGTGGGGTTCGAGCCGGTTATCGTGGCGGGCGGCACGCCCACATTTCCGGTGCACGCCGCCCGGCCGGGTGTGGAGTGCAGCCCCGGCACGTTCATTTACTGGGATGGCGGCTACGGGCGCGCCTTTACCGAGCAGGCGTTTGAGCCCGCCGCACTGCTGCTGTGCCGGGTGGTGTCGCGGCCCACTGCTACCACGCTCTGCGTCGATTTGGGTCATAAAGCCGTGGCCTCCGAGAGCCCGCTCGACAAGCGCGTCACCTTCCTGAACGCGCCGGAGCTACAACCCATCGGCCACAGCGAGGAGCACTTGGTGGTGGAGGCTGGGCCCGGCCACGGTTACCAAGTGGGCGACGTGCTCTACGGCCTGCCGCACCACATTTGCCCCACCGTGGCGCTCCACGACTACGCCGTTGCCATCGAAAACCACCAGGCAGCTGGCACCTGGCCCACCGTGGCCCGCACCCGCACCCTCACTGTATAGCCATGCTGATTGTAGACGCTCACCTCGACCTGAGCATGAACGCGCTGGAGTGGAACCGCGACCTGACCCAGCCCGTGGCCGCCCTCAACGCCCGCGAAGCCGGCCTCACCGACCGGCCCGACCGCGGCCTGGCCACCGTGAGCCTGCCCGAGCTGCGCCGCGGCCAGGTGGGCCTGGTGGTAGCCACCCAAATTGCGCGCTTCGTGGCGCCTAGCAACCCGCTGCCCGGCTGGCACTCGCCCGCCCAAGCCTGGGCCCAAACCCAGGGCCAGCTGGCCTGGTACCAAGCCATGGAAGCCGCCGGCGAGATGGTGCAAGTCAATAACCTGGCCACCCTGGAGCAGCACCTGGCCCTGTGGGCCGACGCCACCACGCCCGCCGAACGCAAGCCCATCGGCTACATCCTGAGCTTGGAAGGCGCTGACTCCATCATCACCGTCGACTACCTGGAGCGAGCCTACGCCAGCGGCCTACGCGCCGTGGGCCCGGCCCACTACGGCCCCGGCCGCTACGCCCAGGGCACCGACGCCACCGGCGGCCTAGGCCCCCAGGGCCGCGACTTGCTGCGCGAAATGGAGCGCCTGGGCATCATCCTCGACGCCACGCACCTCTGCGACGACAGCTTCTGGGAGGCGCTCGATTACTTCGGCGGCCCCGTGTGGGCCAGCCACAACAACTGCCGCGCCCTCGTCAACCACAACCGCCAGTACAGCGACGAGCAGATAAAGGCCCTAGCGGCGCGCGGCGCGGTTATCGGCGCTGCCCTCGATGCCTGGATGATGGTACCCAACTGGGTGCGCGGCGAATCGACGCCCCTAGGGATGCACTGCAACCTGGAAGTGGCCATCGACCACATCGACCACATCTGCCAGCTCACCGGCAGCGCCCAGCACGTGGGCATCGGCACCGACCTCGACGGCGCCTTCGGCCGCGAGCAGTGCCCCTACGACCTCGAAACCATTGCCGACCTACAAAAGCTGCCCGCCCTGCTAGCCAAGCGCGGCTACAGCCCGGCCGACATCGAGGGGATGCTGCACGGCAACTGGCTGCGGTTTTTGCGGAAGGCGTGGGCCTAGGGGGCGTAATAATTTAAAGGCCACTTACGGGCGCGCCACCAGGGGCTTAGGCTGAGTTGCCGGGTGGGTGAAAACGCGCGTCAGGTAGCGGCGTACGGGGGCGTCCACCCACCGCAGCACCGCGTAGGCCAGCAGCACCAGCATCAGCATTGCCACCGGAATCAGCACCGCCAGGGTGTCCGCGGTGGGTTTTTCCTTCTCCAGGTAGCTCATAAATAGCCAGATAAAGGGGTAGTGCACCATGTAGAGCGGATAGGAGAGGTCGCCCAAGAAGCGGTAGAGCCCGGCCAAGCGTGGGGCGGGCGCCGCGCCAGCCCCCAGCGCCACCAGCAGCGGCAAATACAGCAGCACCAGCACCGGGTCGATAAGCCAGGTCCACCCCTTCACGAACGGGAAAACGAACGCGCCCAGCAGCAGCACCGACAGTATGCCAAACCCCAGTGGCGAGCGCAGCAGCGCATTGGCCCGGTACAGCCCTAGGCCAATCAGAAACGAGTAAGACACTCGGATGGCACCTCCGCTTACGTTGTCGCCGCCCCAGCCCCCGCCTAGCGACCCGGCTACCTGAGCCTCGTAGCAAATGGCTCCAGCCGCACACAAGATGAGCACCCCCAACTGCCAGGGGCGCAGCCGCACCAGCACCAGCGCATACGCCACGTTGGCCACGTATTCCCAAAACAGCGACCAGGTAGGCGGGTTGAGGTGAAACAGATTGAAGTAGCGCTCGGGCACTAGCGGATAAGGCACCAGCAGACACGAGGCTAGCGTCATGACTGGCAGCTTGGCAGTGTACTTGGATACTAAGTCACTAAACGGGTCGAACCAGAATAGAAGCACGCCCAGCAGCGAGCCGATAATCACCAGTGGGTGCAACCGGATAAGGCGGCGCTTCAAAAACCCGAACACGCCCAACTGCGCCAGACGCCCATCGTAGGCGTAGGCGATAACGAAGCCCGAGAGGCAGAAAAAGAAATCGACGGCCAGGTAGGCGTGGGCAATGAAATTGCTCGGCTGGTCGGGCTGCACAATCTCCATGAAGTGAAACAGCACTACCGCCAGCGCGGCCACGCCCCGCAAGCCATCCAGCAAACCAAAATGCGGGGGGCTGCTAACTGGCGGCGCAGCTGAAGTAGGTAGATTCGGGAGGGCGTCAGGCACAGGCAGGTGGAAAAGGCAGGGATGAAGGTTTGGTAAAGTTTGCCTCAAAAGCACAGAATAGACTGTGCATCCGTCAGCGCGCTGCTTCAGTTTGCAATTAACCCAAGTCCACCACAACACCATATTTCAGTCTCCGCATTGACTGGTAGTGCAACAAAGCAACTGTCGCGGCGAGTGAGGGAGCACAAGTGATTCTAGCAGAAAATGCGCGTGCTAGGCCACTATGGGGCAATAAGGGTACCCTAGCACCACTTCTAAACGGCCTTATTTCACTTCCAGCAGTGGCCCGCGTAATTCCGCCGTGCCCCGTGCGCTGTTGCCCAAAAACCGCAGTACCTCGTGGTAATTGTGGCCTAGCTCCTCGATAGCCTGCCGTAGCCGCTCATTCGCGTTGTCAGGCCGGCCCGGCGCATTATTTGACACAAACCCCCGTACCATCCAGAGTTCTTGCAAGTCAGCTACCGGCATCTTATACACCCCATACTGCGCGCTGTTGTCCGAGTGCAGCTCGAGTACGCCCCGCCGGTCGGTGATGGGCGCTACCAGCCGCTTGAGCAGTACGTTCTCGGTGGTTACTAGCACGTAGCTCTCATCCGGCCGCAGCAAGTCCCAGCGGTCAACATAGGAACACACCACGATGTCGCGGTGCCGGTAAGTAGGAGCCATGCTGTCGCCCGATACCTCAAAAGCTCGCATCGTCCCATCGCCGAAGCCTGGCAGGTGGTACGGAACCATGTCCTGCAAAAAGGCCTCTTCATTATACGAGTGCCGGTAGCCAGCCTGAGCCGTCATGGGTACCAGCAGGGTATTTTCCTTACCCGTTCGGTCAACCGTTATCAGCAGCACTTGGCCGCTCGATACCCCCCGCTGCGGCACCGTGGCCGCCTTCGCCGGTGGGGTACCAGCTGCGGCTACGCCGGCCTCCGAGCGTAGCATGGGTCCCCGCCCGAGTAGCAGCCAATCGCCCGAAATCTCCGGCCAGGTAGCCAGGAGTTCTACCAGTGAATCATACCCTGGTTTGAAGTCACCTGCTAAGAACTTATAAACTTTTGAGGCGTTCGCATGACCTAGTTTCTGGCTAGCCTGATTCGCATTTAACTGATAATGAGCAAGAATTTGCTTAATACGCTCACCGACGCTAGTAATATTTTCCATTTTTTAGTAATTTATGGTAGCTTTTCGGTGCAATTGTTCGTTGTTTTGTACGAATATTGTTTACTATTACAAGCAAATGTAAGAAATTACTAAGAAGATGCAAGGCCTTATAAACAAAATTCCCGATAGTTACGAGTAGATGTGCGCCTCAAGGCGTTGTTGGCAGTCGCCTAGGCCTAGGCAATAGCCTCGCTGCTTAAGTGGCCAAGTAGTACTCCCGTCGCTACCAGCGCTCAGCTGGCTACCCTAGGCGCTACCTGGCTTTTGCGCCCGTCGTGCCAGTTGTTTATTCCACTTTTAACCAGCCATTTTATGTCCAACTATGCCCTTATTGTTCCCGAAGCCGAATGGCTAGCCTTGGTAGCCGACATCGAACACCTCAAGCAGGTAGTGGCCGAGCTAGCGCCTGCCGAAACCCCCGATACTTCACCCGCAGCATCCGACCGCATCTTAAAAGTGCGCGAGGCAGCTGCTTATCTCCACCTTACGCCCGAAGGCTTGCGCAAAGCCCGCCGCCAAAGGAGGCTAGTCGGCATTCGCATTAATGAGAAAGAGTGGGGCTTTTGCCTCTCGGAGCTCAACCGCTACCTCTTGCGCTACAATCGGAGGTCCGCAGAAACCAATCGCCGCCGGTTAGCCAGCCCCGAGTAAACAACATTTTCCACTGTCACCCCAATCCATTCCATGCCCGACTCTTACGTCACGCTAGCCCTCAAGCAAGTCATAACTATGTCAGAAAGGAGTAGGGTAGGGGTAGGTTAAAATAGAACGTTCGCTAAAGAAGAATAGCCAGCTATTTTCTACCCCATATAAGTGGCTGAGAGCCGCGGCAAAGGCCGAGGAATTTTACGCCTCGTTATTTTCTGCTTGTAGTAAGTAGCTCATAACCTGAGCCTCATATAGTAGGCGGGGCTAGCGGCCACGGCTTGTTTCTCATGTGCTATTGTAATTAGTCGCACATTCACCACTATTATTAGTAATAGCTTCGTAACTACCTGCGCATCCTTTCTCATTTTCTACTATGTGTTCCGTCGACATTCTGCAAGCCGCCCGTCACCCAGTTTGGATTATCGAGTGCGAAACCCCTATCCCCGCCGGTTTTCCTAGTCCCGCCCAAGACCACCTCGGCCCCAAGGTCGACCTCAACCAAATTCTGCTGCCCCACCCCGACTGCACCTACCTGGCGCGCGTCAACGGCACCAGCATGGACGGGCCGCCCTCCCACATTCCCGACGGTGCCCTGCTGGCCATCGACTGCTCCCTCAAGCCCGAACATGGCAACATCGTAGTTGCCGCCATCGAGGACGAGTTCACCCTCAAGCGCCTCGAAAAGCGCGGCAATGATTACTGGCTCGTCCCCGACAACCCCAACCACAATGCCATCGACCTAGGCCTGCTTAGCCACTTCGAAATCTGGGGCGTCGCCACCCACGCCGTCATCGAGCTCATCAATGGCAAGTTGCACGAGCAGGTCCGCTCCCGCCGCCTGATGTAGCCTAGGTGGCTAGTAGCAAAGTATAATCTTAAAGGCCGTCGTCCGGAGCCCGCAAAGCATCCCCGCCGCTTCACCTGCCAAAACGCACCTGCCCGCCGCTTTCAGGTACCCTTCAAGTAGGCCTAGCCCCAGAGGCGTCTTGGGAGGCGCCACCTCAGCATATGTACGCCCTAGTCGATTGCAATAACTTCTACGTCAGCTGCGAGCGGGCCTTCCAGCCTGCCCTACGCAACCAGCCCGTAGTTGTGCTCAGCAACAACGACGGGTGCGTCGTATCCCGCTCCACCGAAGCCAAGGCCCTAGGCATCCGCATGGGCGCCCCCCTCTTCCAAATCCGCCCCCTGGTCGAGCAGCACCGCGTAAAAGTCTTTTCCAGCAACTACGCCCTCTACGGCGACATGAGCCAGCGCGTCATGCACTACCTGGCTTCGGTAGCCCCCGAGCTAGAGGTGTATTCCATTGACGAGGCCTTCTTAAGCCTGCACGGGTTAGACAAGTATTTTCTGCGGCGCATCGTCTCCCTGGAAGCCTACGCGCGCAGCTTCCGGAAGCAAGTAAAAAAGCGTACCCACATTCCTACCTGCGTCGGTATCGCGCCTACCAAAACCCTGGCCAAGCTCGCCAACCACCTCGCCAAGAAAGACCCCACCCTCCGCAGCGTGCTAACCCTTGACTCGCCTGCGCGCTGCCAGTGGGCCCTAGGCCAGGTAGCCGTGGCCGACGTGTGGGGCATCGGCCGCCGCAACGCGCCCAAGCTCCAGGCCCTAGGCATTTATACTGCCGCCGACCTGGCCGCCGTCAGCGAAGCCTGGGCGCGCCGCCACCTGGGTGGGGTAGTAGGCGTGCGCCTGTTGCGCGAGCTGCAAGGCTACCCCTGTCATCAGCTTAACACTAGCGAGGACGGCCCCGCAGCCCGCCAGAGCATTGCCCACACGCGCAGCTTCGGCCGCCCGCTCACCGAGCTAGCCGACTTGCGCGGGGCCCTTGCCGCCTTCACCTCCCGCGCCGCCGAGAAGCTGCGCGCCCAAGGCTCGGTGGCCCACGTGCTCACCGTCTTCATCAGCCAAAACCGCTTCGGGCCTACTCCGCCGCCGCACACCCACACGGCCCAGCTCACCCTGCCCGCCGCCACCAGCAACACCCTCACCCTCGTCGGCCACGCCCAGCACTTGCTGCACCGCCTTTGGCAGCCTGGCTTGCGCTACACCAAAGCTGGCGTGCTGCTCGATGGCTTCGAGCGTATCAGCCAGCCGCAGCTTGGTCTTTTCGAGCCCATACCCGAAGTCACTCGCCCCCAAGTCACCTCCCTCATGCAGCGCCTTGACCAACTAAACTCCCGCTTTGGCCAAGGTACCGTTAAGCTAGCCACGGCGCTCCCCGCTAAAGGCCAGCCCGTTCCCTGGGCTGGTATGCGCCAGTACCGCACCCCCGCCCGCACCACTAGTTGGGATGAGCTCTGGGAGATAAGTTAGCCAGACGAGATGCTGAGTGTGTCGGGTAGCGACTTGTAAAGCCAGCAGTAGCGGAGTTGCCCTGATTACCTGGTCTTCGTGCACCCTCATCCGATTAACCTTTTTGCAACCACTAACCTGCTCACGAGCCCACCACATGCGAAAGATTAAAATCATGGAACACGTCTCCCTGGACGGCGTGATGCAGCACGAAAACGGCGGAGGCTTTATGCATGGCGGCTGGACGGCCCCCTACCGCACACCAGCAGGAGCCGCGGCAGTGCTGGAAGCGCAAGGCAGCAATTTTGACCTGCTGCTGGGGCGCCGCACCTACGATGCCTGGGCCGGCTTTTGGCCCAAGGCCGGAGACAACCCGCTGGCCAACGGCCTGAATGCGGCGACGAAATACGTAGCTACCCACCGGCCCGACAGCCTCGCCTGGGGCCCCGTCCAGGATTTAGGCGCCGACCTGCTGGCGGGCATTCGCGCCGTCCAGGCCACCGATGGCCCAGACTTGCTCGTCTGCGGCAGTTCCACGCTGACGTCCGTACTGCTCGACCAAGGACTGGTGGACGAAGTGATATTGATAGTCTACCCGGTCTTGCTGGGCCAGGGCAAGCGCTTTTTCTCAGACCAAGCCAGCCCGCGCGAGCTCGCGTTCGTCAGCACGCACGCAACGTCCACGGGCGTGCTCCTCAACACGTACCGGCACCTAGGGGCGCTGCGGTCCCAAGGCAGCTAGGCAGGAAAACAACGCCCTAGGTTGCGTAAACCGCCAGGCAGGGCAAGCGTCCTGCAGCACACGAAAACGAGCAAATCAACTGACTTGCTCATTTCTACCTGGCCAATCGTCGTCGCCTTTTGCTTCTGGCCGTTTAACGTTAGATGAAAGAAGAAGATGAGGCTACCGAAGAGCAACAGGTAGAAGAACGCAGCACGCCTACGGGCAGGGTTATTTACAAAGCCATATTGCAGGAAGGCGAAACGGAACTGGAGCGCCCGAACGCGTCGCTGTTCTGGTCGGCGCTGGCGGCGGGCCTGTCGATGGGCTTCTCCATGGTAGGGCAGGGCCTCCTGACTACGTATCTGCCCGATGCGCACTGGCGGCCCCTGGTAGCGAGTCTAGGCTATAGCCTAGGGTTCCTGATTGTGATTTTAGGGCGCCAGCAACTATTCACCGAGAATACGCTTACCCCCGTGCTGCCGCTGTTGCAGCACCCCACCTTACCCATGCTGGGCAAGGTCCTGCGGCTATGGGGCATTGTCCTGGTGGCTAACCTAGGCGGGGCATTACTCTTTGCGCTGGCGGTAGGTCATTCCGCGGCGTTTGCTCCCGAGGTAAAGCAGGCGTTTGCCGAAATCGGGCATAAGGCGCTGGAAAACGATTTTGGCACCACGCTGCTGCGTGGCATCTTCGCCGGCTGGCTTATTGCCCTGATGGTGTGGCTCTTGCCCCTGGCCGAAACGGCCCGGGTGTGGGTGATTATCATCCTCACATACTTCGTGGGCTTAGCTCATCTCAGCCATATCATTGCCGGCTCAGTCGAAACATTTACGGTAGCCGCCATGGGCCAGGAGTCATGGGGCCACGTACTAGGCGGCTTTGTGGTGCCGGCGCTGCTCGGCAACATTATAGGTGGGGTGATGCTCGTGGCGGTGCTTAACCACGCCCAGATAGTGGCCGGTGGAGCAGGCGATGACCTATAGAAGCGAGGGGACGGCTAGTCTGCCTAGGCCTTCTTGGCTTTACTATCCTGCTTGCCCTCGCCTACAGCTCATAGCTTTACCCAGCTACCTCCGCTTGAGACCGAGCCAACAGGTCCGCTCGGTTTAAAGCAATTTCTTAGCACCCGACAGGCTTAGCCTAGCTACTCGCTCGCTCAAACTTGTGCCGGGCAGCCAGGTTATGGTCTGAATGTTGGAGAGGGGCTAGGATGCTTTGCTACTAGAAAAACACACTACTACTTATTCAACCGCCAGACAACTGATGAAACTCTTCTTGCTCACGGCCGCGCTAGCGGCTTTTGCCCTGCAAGCACCGGCCCAAACTGCCCCCGCCGCCACCACCATGCGCGCGGCCGCCGACCAGATTCCGACCAGCAAAGGCCCGCTCACGGTGCAGCCCATTACCCACGGCAGCGTGGTATTTACCTGGAACGGCAAGACCATTTACGTGGACCCCTACGGCGGAGCCGCAGGCTATACCGGGCTGGCCGCGCCCGATATCATCCTCATCACCGACATCCACGGCGACCACCTCGACCCCAAGACGCTGGCGGCCCTCTCCGTAGGCAAAGCCCTAATGATAGTGCCCAAAGCGGTGGCCGAGAAGCTGCCCGCCGAGTACAAGCCGCAGGTGCGCATCCTCAGCAATGGCCAGCAACTCGACACGCTGGGCATGAGTGTATCGGCCATTCCCATGTACAACCTGCCCGAAGCGGCCGATGCGCCGCATACCAAAGGCCGAGGCAACGGCTACGTGCTGAACCTAGGGGGCAAAAACGTCTACCTGTCCGGCGACACCGAGGACATTCCCGAAATGCGCGCCCTCAAGAATATTGACGTGGCGTTCGTGTGCATGAACTTGCCCTACACCATGGACATCAACCAGGCCGCGCAGGCGGTGCTCGCCTTTAAACCGGCCATTGTGTACCCCTATCACTACCGCGGCCAGAACGGCCTGAGCGACGTGGCCGCCTTCAAGAAAACCGTGAACGCGGGCAACAAGAAAATCGACGTGCGGCTGCGCAACTGGTACCCAGCCGCCCAGTAAGTTAATCGGACGGGTGCGTTCCTCCTGGCAAGCAGTTACGGAGGGCATCTCGCGAAGCATCCTCCAAGTAAACCTGCAACTAGAGTTTAGAAATGCCGACGATGGGGAGGAAAATCTGCCGCAGCTGCCAGCGGAAGCCGCCTCGCTACCGGAAGCCGACGCCGAAGAAGCTGCTATTGAAGAAATAGAGATAGAGCGGGATAGGTTGGTGACTATCCTACTGGGCGCGCTCCAAAACAAGGTTGACTTTCTGTTCAACAACCGCATCACGGCACTAAGCGAAACCGCTGACGCTGTGCGCGTGACATTTAAAGAAGGCCCTCCCCGCACCTTCGACTTGGTGTTTGGCTGCGATGGCTTGCACTCCGGCGTGCGGCAGCTGTGGTTCGGGCCCGAGTCGGAGTACGCCTGCTTTCTAGAGCGCTACGCTTCGCTTACCATCGTCAACCACCTGTTGCTAGCCCCCAACACCGCCCAGCTGTATAACACCCCGGGCAAGGGCGTGCTGCTGAATGCGTACAACGGCAAGACCGACATCATTTTCTGGTTCTATTCCGACCACGAGCTGCCCTACGATTACCGGGATACTGCGCAGCAACGAGCGATTGTGCAGCAATAGTTTGCCGGCCAAGGCTGGCGAACGGCTGAACTACTGGCCGAAGTGGAAGCGGCGGGAATTTCATACTTCGATAAGTTCAGTCAAATCAAGATGCCCTCCTGGACCAAAGGCCGCGTGGCACTAGTGGGCGACGCTGGGTATTGCGCCTCGCCCGCGGCAGGTATTAGGGCTTCGCTGGCCATGAGTGGCGCCGCCGTCGCCGAGGCATTGGCAACTCACGAGGGCAATATTGAGCGCGCTTTTCAAGCCTACAACCAAAACCTGCGGCCGTTCATCGAGGAAGTGCAAGCCACCGCCGCCACGATGCTGAACACCTTTTTTGTTTCCAACACCGCAGTGCTAGCCCTAGCCACTTCCTAAAGGTGCTCAGCCCTGCCTGGCCAGGCAACGCGAAATAGGGAGCGGCTTCATAGGCAGCGGCTTCCTGGCGGAAGTGTTTCAGGCCGATGGGCAGTCGGTGGGTGTGGGTAGCCACCGCAATGAGGGCAAGCACTACCCTAGGGCGGCCCGGTACCCAGCGGCTGGTTGATTTTACTGCCCTCTCCCGCGCTGGCGGCGTGGTCAACCCCGACGAGGCCGTGCGGCTGGCCAGTGCGGAAGCGGCCCGCCAGCGCTGCGCTCCGCTCAGAGCCACGGGAACCTGGCTGTACAATATAAGTGCGCCCGGCTAACCAGTAAAATTTTAGAGCCCGCTTTTGGCCGGCTAAGACGGCTTGCGGGCCCCTAGGGTAGGGGAAGACACATTGGCTATTTTGCCGTTACGCGGCTGCCAGGCTGGTCCCTTACCCAGCCGCTTTCTGGTAGTCCGCCACGCCTGGTTCCAACTGTACTTGGCCGCGGTCGTATCGTAGTTACCTGGGGCCGTTTCTACTTTCTTCTTGCCGCCGTTAGCGCGTCACCACGCTGTTTGCTTGTGGGGCACGCCTCGCTCTTTCTATGGTTAAGCAACCACCTATTAGCCAGCTCGCCGTACTCAGCGACCAGCGTACCTGCGTTATTCTCGACCAGGACGGCACCGTAAACTGGTATTGCCCCCGGCGCTTCGACGAGGCCGCGGTCTGCTCCCTGCTGGTCGATGGCCAGGCCGGCGGCTTTTGGGCCGTAACTGCCCCGGGCAAACGCTTTCAGCACCGGGCGTTTGTGGCGGGCAGCAGCGTGCTGCAAACTACCTTCCTCGTTACGCAGGGCACGCTCACCCTCACCGATTGGCTACCGCTCAACGGGGCGTTTCAAGGCATGGTGCGGACGATGGCCGCCGCGCCGGTAGCCGTCACGTTCACGCTGCGCCTGCGCCCGGACTACGGCCAGCGGGCCGACCACGCTACGGCGGTTGCCGACACCGGCGCCGTTTTCTTGCACGCGGGCTTATGGCTGTACGCGTCGCATCCCCTGCACTGGCACGAGCAGCAGGTATCGTTCACCGTGCCGGCCGGCGAGGCCGGCTGGGTTTTTCTGAGCGAAGCCGAAAAGCAGCCGACCGCCGCCTCGCTCCACACCAGCCGGCTAGCTACGGAAGCCGCGTGGCAGCTGCTGGCCGATGCTTTTCACTACGAGGGCTTATACGAGCGCGAGGTGCTCAACTCGGTGCGGGCTATTCAGCAGCTTACCTACGCCGCTACCGGTGGGGTGCTCGCGGCGGCCACCATTGCCCTGCCCGAGGTGCTAGGCGACGAGCGCAACTACGACTACCGCTACGTGTGGATGCGCGACCTGGCGCTCATCACCGGGGCGCTCTCGACGCTCGACATAGCTGCCGAGCAGGAGTTTCGGTTTTTAGATTTTGTGGCGGCAGCCCTGCGCGAAAACCAGCAAGCGAGCGTCACGCCCGTCTACCGCGTAGACCACAGCTTGCTGCAAGACAAGCAGGTGCTACCGCTGAGCGGCTACTGGGGCAGCCAGCCGGTGCTTACGGGCAACACGGCCTCCGCGCAGCGCCAGCTCGATGCCGAAGCTAACGTGCTGATTGCCGCGCACATGCTCTACAGCAAGTATGGCGAGCAGCCCCACTGGGATGCCGTGGCCCAGATTGCCGATTACATCTGCCACAACTGGGACAAAAAAGACAACGGCATCTGGGAAGAAGGGGTGCTGCACCACTACACCAGCAGCAAAGTCTTTGCCGCCCTAGGCCTGGAGCTGGTCGCCGACTACCATCCTGACCCCGCCGAAGCTGCCCGCTGGCGGCACAACGCCGGGTTGATTCGTACGTTCGTCGCCACGCAGTGCCTGACCAAAACCGGGGCCTATGCATCTTATGCCGGCTCGGAAGAAGTGGATATCTCGGCCGCCCTCTTTGCCCTCTGGAGCTACACCGAGCCCGACGCGCCCGCTATGCAAGCCACCATTCGCGAGCTGGAGGCCACCCACTGCCGGGAGCAGCTCTATTGGCGACGGTTGGAAGAGTATGACGCCCGCAAGGAAGGCGCATTTCTGGCCGGCTCTTGCTGGATGGCCCACTACTACGCCGTAGCTGGCGACCTAGCCAAATCGCAGGCTATTCTGGATGCGGTGGCGCGCTTTCAGAATGACCTGGGCTATTTCAGCGAAGAGGCCGATGTAGACAAGGGCCTGCTACTGGGCAATTTTGCCCAATCGTTCGTGCACTCGTCGTTTATCTGCGCGGCCAACGGGCTCACCAAAGCACATGCCGGCCTGGATACCCAGGTGCGCCCTCGGTATGCTACACCAGCCGTAAGCTAGCAAGGGTGGCTGAGGCAGGGCGTTTCCATCCTGCTCAGTAGGGGGAGCCACGCTAGCCTTGCGCTTCGCTCCAACCGCTGGCGTGGATAAGTTTTTCCGCTTAGCAAAGGCCCTGGTTGGCACCCTACTCAACCCAGATATGCGCGTTCTGCGGGGCTACCAGCACACTGAGTGGGTGCCGGCTGCCTTCACCTGCCAAGTAGCTTCTAGTGTCCTAGGGGCTTTAACACCACCCGCCGGTTGCGCGGACGTTGGCTCGGCTGTCGGTTGTCGGCCACCGGCCGAGACCCCCCGTACCCGACCGCCCGCAGGCGACTAGCCGCTACGCCGTGGGCAGTTAAGTAGTCGCATACGGCGGTGGCGCGTTGCTGTGAGAGCCGTAGATTAATGGCGGGGTCACCCTGATTATCGGTGTGGCCCTGCACCTCGAAGCGCAGCGCCGGGCGGCTGCCTAGGGCCTGGGCTAGGGTGTCGAGGCTGGCCTGCACGGCCGGCAGCAAGACAGCTTGACCCTGCTCGAAATACAGCGCCCGCAACGTCACCAGGCGACCCGTAGCCAGGCGGGCAGCCAGCGCGGCCGTCCTGCTCGAATCAGGAGTGGGCGTGGCAGGGCGGCTTGCCACGGTGGGCAGGTAGCTGCGCGGCCGGGGCTTTGCACTGGCTGCGGCACTAGGTTGGAGCACCAGGACGCTGGTGGCTGCCAGCTGAGGGGCGGGGCGAACCTCGGGGCTGGCCGGGCCCTCGTTGGTCGGCGCCGGTAGGGGAGGGAGCACCGGCTCCTCGCTGAACAGATAGCGAGTAGGAATAATGACGGCCCCCGCTGGTTTCGCTACCGGGGCTTGCCGCTGGTCTTCAGCCACTGGTGCAGCCGGCACCTCCCAGGCCAGCCGCAGCTGGGTCGGGCCAACGGCCTGGCAGTAATCCAAGCGCACAGGATAGGCCACGCCCGCCTGCAAGTCCAGCGCTACCTGGTAGTACTGCAGTCCCTGGCTGCTCCAGTCGTCGAGGACTAAGCGCTCATTCAGCCATAGGCGGCTGCCATCATCCACGCTCAGGTGCAGCACGTAGCGGCCCGTGGCGGGCGGCACCAGCCAGCCGGTCCAGCGCACCGAAAACTGCTCGGCCGCGACTCCGGCTACCGGCGAGTGTTCGTGCCAGTCGAAGTCGAGCGTCGCCGCGCGACGCGTGGCGACGTACTGCTCGAAGTTGCGACCTTGGTAGTAGGCTCCGCGCAGGCCATTGCCCCTAGGAACCTGCGCTTGTGCGCCAGCAGGCAGTACTGCAGCTAGCCACCACCCCACCCACCAGTTGTAACGCGTCATACGGAAAAGAGCACAGTTGATAGGAATTGGTTGCTACCTAAGCGCGCTTGCTGGGCGCATCCACCTAGCCGATGGCCTGCTGCCCGTCCTCACCCTGGCGGACAAAACGCATGAAACCGGCGTGCTGGATTCCGGCTGGATAAACGGGAAAACCACCTTCTATTTCAAGGAGCGAAACGGCTTAACCGTGGTCCAGCCTTTTTCCCTTCGATGAGCTTCATGAGCACGGTTGGCTGGGCTTTGCAGCGGGGGCGGTAGCTGCTAAAAAGGTGCAGGCTACCACTCGGTGCCGTGCACGTCGAGGGGCACTAGCGGGGTAGCCATACTCGCGCGCAACGTGGCGCCGGCTTCGCCCATGGCCCGCTCGAATTGGGCCCGCACTTGCGCCACTATGCGCTTTTCGCCTTTAGTTGCGGCGGGAGCGGCTATGAGCAACTTTTCCGCTGGGGTAAGGCTACCCAGGGAAAGTTCAAACGTGAATTCCTCAAGTCGATACTGGTAGCGGCCCTCGCGCAAAGACAACTGGGCGAGAAAATAGAGCCGGGTGGTATTGAGCATTTCACTTGAGGGCAGCTGCTGTGCAACGGCTACTACCAGCACGTCGGTGCCCATTTCGTTGACCACGAGCGGGGGCTTGGCCGGCACGCTCGCGCGGTTGGCCCACACCCTGGCGCGGGCTAGCAAGGTGGCCTGGGTAACGCCCGGCGTAGGCACCACTTCCGAGTAGGTGATAAGGCCCGTGTGCGCATCCAGCGGCAGCGGGGGCAGCGTTGCTTCCTGCGCCCAGCCGCTTACGGTTGTTACGAGTAGGAGCAGGGTAAAGAGCAGTTTCATTGCGAAAGCAGGGCGAGCGGGTGGCTTGGTTAGTTGTCTTCGTGGGCCAGGGGAACGGCGTGGGCGAGGTCGTACTGCAAGCCGCCGAGCAGCTGCCCAATGGCCTCCTCAATGGCCGTGCGCAATAGGTAGGCCTGGGCGCTTTCTTGCCCAGACGCTACTGGCGCCAGCAGCAACTCGACGGGTTGGTAAGCAGCAGCGGGCGCTTGTGGTTGGCCACTGGGCCCTAGGGTTAAATCGGTTAAGCGGTAGCTATAGCTGCTCTCCTGCACGGTAAGCGTCAGCGCGTAGTGCAGCGGTCGGCTCAGAACCACGCCTTGCTGCGGGTACACTACGTCCTCGCTGCCCTGCACCACCAGCGTTTGGTTGGCGGAGGCCACTGGGGCCTGCGTGTCGCGGCTGTGCCGGCGGGCCCACTCCTGCACCCTGGTCACTAGCTCGGCCTGGGTCACGCCCCCTAGGGCCTGCGTTTCGCTATACACCAGGCGTGGCGACCGCACGGCGGCGGGCTGCTGGGCGAAGCCACACCAGGGAAGGAGCAAGAGCAGGAGCAGACCAACCGCGCGCATAAGAATCAGGGCTTGAGTTGCATGCCTTACTATGTTTACCCTACTAGAAATGCAGGGCCTAAGTTCGGGCGTCACTTTGGGCGAAGTAACGCATTGTGTTGGAAACCCGCTGAAACACGATGCACGAGGAGGAGCAATACGTTGCCCTGCTGTCACAAGTGTACCGTAGAATATTAGATTACGCCGTGCAGACGGCCCTCGACGCCGGTCACTGCGCAGGCCAGCCCCACTCAAGCCGGCCGACGTAGCCTGCTCGGGCGAGTCGCTAACCCAGCACAAGCCCGCTACGCCAGCAGTTCCTAGCTGCGCAGCCTCGGGTGGAAGTTTGCACTCAGCTGCTGATGCTACACTACTTTATGTGTTTTGTTGAGCACCCAAACTTATAACGCATGAAGCACTGGCCGGCTGCTGGATGGCATATATACTCCCAATCTTGTATAGTAGTACTATCTTGGCCTCGCTACCCGGCTTCCTCGGTAGGCCAGGCGCCTAGGGGAGGCTACAGAAACGGGGGAAGCGGGCGTGTAAGAAGTGCTGGTAATTAAATGACTAGCCTATAAAATACTTTATCCATGGTCTCTTATAGCTCAGCAGATGTAGCTAGGCTAGTATACCTTACCATGGTAAGCTTAATTTCTATAACTACCAAGACTGGTCATGACATCACCCACGGTCCTACAAGAGCAAATCGACAAAGCCAGAAAAGAAATTAAAACGGATGGTTACTCCATGTCGATTGGTGAATGGATAAGTCTGTATGAATCAAATGAAATTGATATTCATCCTGAGTTCCAACGTTTTTTTCGCTGGTCTTCTTCTCAGAAGACTAGATTAATTGAGTCTATTTTACTCGGAATACCTATTCCACAGGTATTCGTTGCTCAACGACCTGATGGGGTTTGGGACGTTGTAGATGGATTGCAACGGTTGTCAACCATCTACCAACTAATGGGAATCTTGCGCAACAAAGATGAAAAACTTGAAAAGCCACTAGTATTAGAAGGGACTAAATATCTCCCGGGATTAGAGGGGAAAAAATGGGAGGATACTAATGAGAGTATTTCTCTAAGTGCAGCACAAAGGCTGATTATTAAAAGAACGAAAATAGCAGTCAGTATTATCCTGCGAGAAAGTAATGAAACGAGTAAATATGAGCTATTTCAGCGATTGAATACTGGTGGCTCATCTCTGTCGCCACAAGAGGTGAGAAATTCCATTGCTGTTATGATGAATATTAAGTTCTATGATTGGCTTCGTGAACTCGCAGATAATTCTTATTTTAGAGGGTGTATATCTTTAAGTGATAGAGCTATAGAGGAGCAATATGATATGGATTTAGCTCTGCGATTTGTTCTTTTTAGAACTATTGACGAAGCGGAATTGAAGAAGGTAGGAGATGTTAATGATTTTCTGACAAACAGGATGATTGAGCTGCTGGAAAAGAAAGGTATTGATATGGTCAAAGAAAAAAGGGCTTTCATTAAGACTTTTAAATTATTGGATTCCCGAGTTGGTGAAGAATGCTTGCGCAGATATGACAATGAAAAGCATAAGTTTATGGGCGGTTTCTTGCTTTCCGCCTTTGAAACTGTTGCATTAGGTGTGGGATATAATTATGAGTATTTAGAATCCGCTACAAATGTTGATTTAACAGCAATAATTAGTAGTATTTGGAAAGATAAGACATTCATAGCTAATTCAGGTTCTGGGGTTAGGGCCTCTTCGCGTATACCTTCAATTATTCCATTAGGACGTCGCATGTTTTCTAAAGAAGCAACAGAAGGAAAATGAAAGGAGGAACCGCTGAGCAATTGTATGATTTCATGAGTAATGAAATCGCATGGCGAAGAAAAGAATTAGATGATATAAGAGGATTAATAGCTGCTAATTCTGATGTTGAATCGAAGCAAAGAGTATTGCTCCGTTCTGGCGTGGCTATGCTATATGCTCACTGGGAAGGATTTGTAAAAAATATTGGCAAAGCCTATATCAATTTTGTTGGTAAACGTAAATTTAAATATAATGAATTGCAAGCCAATTTTTTGGCTTTGTCCTTGCGTCAAAAAATATCAACAATAAGCGCCGATAATATTGAATCTATAATTGAGTTGGTAGATTTTTTTGAAAGAGGAATGGAAGATAGAAGTGCTGGCTTGTCGAAAGAAGAAGTAAATACCAAGTCAAATCTTAACTCAGTAGTTCTCAAAAATATTATTACTTCCCTTGGATTGGAGTATAGTTCATTTGCATCTAAGAGTAATCTTATCGACGTTAAACTAGTAGAAAAAAGAAACGGTATAGCTCATGGCCGTGATATATTAGTAGACGAAGAGGAATTTGTGGAGCTGTTGGATGAAATAATGGCATTGATGAATGAGCTTCGAACACAAATTGACAATTCTACGGCCTTGAGGAAATACAAAAAACAATAAAAAAAGCCCGGATAACCAGCCGGGTTTTCTCGTTCTACAGGCGCAGGCACCCCTAGGAGATACCCAGACGCTGAGCTTCATCCGAAACTAGCATGTGGACGAGCAGCGCATTCACTTTCTACAACTCCTTCAAGTCTTTTTGAAGTAGAATAAACGGGTCGTAGCAGCGGTTATCTGACAGCAACTCAATGGCCTCGTTGCATCTCACCGGCCCGCGCATGCGCTTGGCCATCATTCGGTATTCTGTCGCTGCCACGTACCCGTGCTTAGGCTGAAGCAAATCAGCCGCTTGGTGAAGGTCTCCTTGCTTAGAGGCCAAATTCAATTCGCTCTAGAAAAGCCGGCCAGTAGTAGCCGCGGTGAAGCACGGCTGGGTCAATTGCTTCAAAGCGCTGCTGCAAGTACCCGGCGTAGTCTGCCCGATTAGTGGCGTCGCCGCTCGGGTCGTAGAACGGACCAAACTTTTCAGGGGCCTGCACGGTGCGCAGATATAATTCGTAGGTATACACGCACTGCACGAACTGCTCGGCACTGCTATTGAGAAAGCCTTCGGCTGCATCATCCTCCCAGCGAATCAACTCCTGTTGCGCCACATCTAGGCAGGGCGTACGGCCAGGGGAGGCTTGCTCAAACACTACTAGTCCAGTCGGTAGCAAGGTCATGTGGCCCGTATAGTCAAACCCTAACTCGTCGCTGTTGGGCAAGCCTACTGTGCAGAGAAACTTATACGTGGCCGGCCGCAGGCGCGCTTGCACGTCAGCAGCGGGTTGCATCCGTACCAATGCCTCTTGTAGATACTGCTGTGCTGCCTGCAAACTCATAGCTTAATAGATTTAAACTTGGTAAAATCAGCCTCCCGTTGCTTGATGGAGGCTAGGCAGGTAGCTTGTGTGACCCCTAGGCCCCGGCCTTTATACTCGTAGCTGTACGTGACTTTGGCCTGCGAAAAAGCATTCTGCACCATTGCCTTACACCCTTCGCTTCTCAGGCCACCGTCTGGCCCTGCGCTCGGTTCCAGCTCCGAATAAATGTGAGTTACACTGCTAAAAGGTGCTGTTTCGTCCTGTAGCCGCTCTAAGCGCGAGGCGCTCATTCTGGGTAAACCCCGACGGGCTCAAACGCAAAAAAGCCTCAAAAACTGCATCTGTGAACAGATTTACAGCTTTTGAGGCTAGTATTTGTGGAAGCAATCAACGCTTCCTAGTACCTGGAGCCGGAGTCGAACCGGCACACCTTGCGGTAATGGTGTTTGAGACCATCGCGTCTACCGGTTCCGCCATCCAGGCAAACTATTTCGCTCGGCCGGTAGCTCACGAGCGGGGCGCAAAGGTAGCCAATTGCTGCCGAAGCCGCAACAGGTAGCGCTTTTTTAGGTAGTAGGTGCGTACCTGCCCTAGGGCCGCCGGGCGATGGTCGGGCGGCAATTGGGCGTAGCCAGCTAGCACCGGCTGAATGCCCGCGTCGAGCGTATCGGACAAAGCAGTAACCTCTTGGCTTACGTTCTGCACGGCCGTGGGGTCGGGGTCAAACTCCAGCTCCATCAGCTGCTCGTTCAGCTCCATCACCTCCATTAAAAAATCGGGAGGCAGCTGGTTTTGGGAGCTGCCTTCTTCCAGCAGGCCGTGTTGGCTCAGCAGGTAGGCCATGCGGCGGTCGGGGTCGGCGAGGGTGCGGTAGGCGTCGGTGTTGAGGGTGCTTAGGCGCAGGGCCTCGGCCTGCTCGGCGGGGGTGCTTTGGGCGTGGAAGTCGGGGTGCAGCTCGCGGCTGAGCTGGTAGTACTTGCGCTTGAGGGCGGCCTCATCAAGCAGAAATGCTTCGGGCAGTTCGTAGAACGCGAAATAGGAAGTGGTATCGGGCATGGGGCTGGGCGCGGCGCGTGAAGGCCGCGCAGATACTGTGCATACAGGTAAACCGGGGCTGCGGTTAAGAACTGCCCCCTAAGGCAGCCGGGTGGCGGGTAGACCTAGGCGGGTGCTACGAGCGAAAAGGCGTCGGCGGGGGCGGCCAGCAGGCGCTTGGTGGCGGGCCACACCTGCCCGAATAGCGCCGAGCGACGGTAGGCGTTCAGGGCGGCTTCGTCGTGCCAGTGGCTGAGCGTGCAGTAGGTATGAGGCTGGCCGGCTACCTGCCACAGGGCCAGGTGCTCGCAGCCCGGCTGCTGCCGAATCTGCGCTTGCGTGGCGTCGAATAAGGCTAAAAATTTAGCTACGCTTTCAGGCTGAAAGGTTAGGCGTACCAGGCGGACTAGCATAGGGTTATAGAGTGTTAAGGAAGCAAAAGCGATAATCGGTGAACGGCGCGGCGTGCGGCAAGGCGGCCAACTTCTAAGCTTGGGGGGCGTACAGAGGACTTCCTTTTTCACTTAACACCTTAGGAGATGCGTTTATCTATTCGCCCCTTGTTTGCTGCGGCGCTGCTGGCTTTGCCACTGCTGACCACTTCGTGCACCGAAAAGCCCAAAGCTACCGACCCCGAAAAAACAGCTACGGTGGTGCCCGCCGAAACTATGAATGCTTCGGATAGCACCGCTACCACGGCCGATTCAACCAAGAAATAAGGCTAGCTAACGCTACCCAAACCCAACGCGCCCAGCGTGGCCCGGCCGTTTCACCCAGCAGTATGCGCGGTGAAGCTACCAGGCTGCGCTGGGCGCAAGGCGTTATATAGCAGGCTGATGCCCCGCGCTGGCTACTCGCCGGCAAAGCGCACGTCGACCTGCGAGCTGACGTAGAGGCCTAGGAGCTCGCTGCCGTTGCCCTCGCAGATGGCCACGCACAGGTAGCCCTGGGGGTTGAAGGCGCACACCGCCTCGCCGGGCGGGGCCGCACCAAAGTGCACCCGGATTTCGCGCACTACCTCGCGGCCGAAGTGCACGGCCAGCGGCCGGCCCCGGCCCACCACTTCCACCGCCTCGCGGCTGATGTCGGTGATGGCATTGCCGTAGTGGTCGATGTGCAGCACGTGCCCGGTAATGCGGCTGTCTTGGATGCGCACTTCGGGCAGCTTTAGCACAAATAGGTCGGTAGCAGCCGTGCCCACCGACTCCAGCGCTTCGCCGCGGGCCAGGCGCACGGCAGCGGGCAGCAGCACCTCGTACGTGGGGTTGAGGGTGCGGGGCAGGGCCGCCAGGTCGGGCAGCAGCAGGGCCGCGGGCAGGTGCAGCCGCACCAAGCGCTCGGGAATGCCGCCGCACAGCAGCGTGAGCAGGCCGTTGTCGGCCGCCACGAAGTAATGGCCCTCGTGCTCGGCGGCAAACCAGCCGGGCGCCCCAGGAGCAGGCGAATTCTCAGTCCGGCTGGCGCCGTACTCGCGCACCGTAATCAGGTGCGTAGTGCCCTTGGGAAACTCCCAAAACACGGCGCGTAGAACGTGAACTGCGTGGCCGATGTTGTAGGGTTCAACGCCGTGGCTGATGTCGATTACCGGGAGGGTAGGGGCTAGGTGCAGCAAACGAGCTTTGAGCGCCGCCACGTAGTGGTCGCGGTAGCCCAGGTCCGTTAGCAGTGTCAGGTGCCCCATGCTCGTTGGTTGTCGTCGGTTTGTGCGTAGTATTGTTTTGAGCGTCGGCCCTAGGGGGCGGCGCGGGCGCAAAAGTAGTGCCAAACGGCAGGCTTTCGCGCCCCGGCTCAAGCCCAATAGGGACGCGGCCGGCTTGGTTTTTGCGAGTCTTTCCCACCTTCACTTTCCCCCCCTTCGCGCCGCATTGGTCGAAAAAGTCATCACCCTCGAAAACGTCTCCCTCGTGGATTTCCTCGGGGCCGACAACCAGAATATCCGCCGCATCGCGGCCGCTTTTCCGGGCTCTAAAATTGTATCCAGGGGCAACGAAATCAAGCTGCAAGGCCCCACCGAAGTTATTTCCCGCGTCAACGACATTCTGTCGTCGCTCATTGAGCATTACCACCAGTACGGCGCCGTAACGGACCGCGACGTGAACCTGCACCTGGCTGGCGCCAGCGAGGAGGCCGAGGGCCGCATCCTGGCCGCTTCGCCCGATGTAATTCTGTTCGGGGCTAAAGGCGGCGTGATTAAGGCTAAGACCCCCAACCAGCAAAAGCTGGTGGATGCCGTCATAAAGCACGACCTGACCTTCACCCTAGGGCCGGCCGGCACCGGCAAGACCTACATCTCGGTGGCGCTGGCGGTGCGGGCGCTCAAGAACAAGGAGGTGAAGAAAATTATCATCTCGCGCCCCGTGGTAGAAGCTGGCGAAAGCCTCGGCTTCTTGCCCGGCGACATGAAGGAGAAGGTAGACCCCTACCTGCGCCCGATTTATGACGCCCTGGAAGACATGATTCCGGCCGAGAAGCTGAAGTTTTACCAGGAAAACAAGATTATCGAAATCGCGCCCCTGGCCTACATGCGCGGCCGCACGCTCAACAACGCGTTCGTGCTGCTCGATGAAGCCCAGAACACCACGCCTTCGCAAATCAAGATGTTCTTGACCCGCATGGGCCCATCGGCTAAGGTGATGGTGAACGGCGACCGCAGCCAGATTGACTTACCCACCCGCCAGAAGTCGGGACTGATGCAGGCGCTCGACATTTTGCGCGACGTGCCCGGCATCGGCTTCGTGGAAATGACGGCCGACGACGTGGTGCGCCACCGCTTGGTGAAGGAAATCGTGCAGGCCTACGACAAGTTTGACGTGGCCGAGCAGCGCCGCGACGCCGAGCGCCAGCAGCAGCGCCGCCGCGACGGCAACGACCAGCGCCCGTATGAGCGCCGCGACGAGCGCCCCGAGCGCGGCAACAGTGGCCACCGCGACCAGCGCCACCCCGACGACCGCGCCTACGAACTGCCCACCCCCGAGCTGCCCGTCAACCACGAGCAGGCGATGTAAGGCCCTAGGGCCCCTGCTAAACGCAAAGCCCCAGCCAATTCTGGCTGGGGCTTTTGTTTGGGGCGTTGGGCTGCGCGGCTACTTGCGCACCGGCACGGGCTGGTACCAGTTGCGCTCGGCGTAAATAGCGCCGAAGGGCACCACCGAGGCCACCAGCCCCAGCCCTACCTTGCCCGCCGACCAGCGCTGCTCGATAGCATTTTGAATAAGCAGCAGCACGTAGGCGACAAACAGCAGGCCGTGGGCCATACCTACCACGCGCACCCCTAGGGGCATGTGGGCCCAGTACTTGAGCGGCATGGCAATGCCCAGCAGCACTAATAGGGAGATGCCCTCGAACAGGCTTACTAGGCGCAGCCGATGCAGCGAATCACTTGTAAATGGCATAAAATATAGAATGGTAAAGACAGCGAATCTTCGAAGATACACTGGCCCGGCCATTCCTACCGTCCAGGCTTCCGGGCGGGTTCGGTTGCGCGCCACTCCCTGCATTAGCGGCGCGTACTAGATATTTGCTGGCCTACCCCCTAGGGCTATTGTGATGACGACCGTAGAAAAGATTACCGACCTGCGCGACCTGGATGCCGCGTTCAGCATCCGCGAAAAAGTGTTTGTGGAAGAGCAGCGCGTGCCCGCCGACGCCGAGTACGACGAGCACGACCGCGCCGGCACTACCCGCCACTACCTGGCCCGCTACCAGGGCCACCCGGCCGGCGCCGCCCGCTGGCGCCGCACCGCCGCGGGCGTGAAGCTGGAGCGCTTCGCCGTGCTGCCCGAGTTTCGGAACCTGGGGGTGGGGGCGGCCATGGTGCGCCAGGTGCTGCTCGACGTAGCCGCCGAGGCGCCCGATGCCGCGCAGGTCTATATGCACGCCCAGCTGCGCGCCGTGCCGCTCTACGAGCGTACGGGCTTTAGCAAGGTGGGCGAGCTATTCGAGGAGTGTGACATTCAGCACTATAAGATGGTGCTGAACGGCTAGCGCCAACTGCCTAGCGCGTGCGCTGGGTGGGGCGGTGGGTGAAGGGCACGAAGGGTATGACGGCGTCGCCCATGCCCCCGTGGGCGGCAAAAAAGGCCGTCATGGCCTTCTCCAGGCCCGACCGGTCGTCGAGGGCCACGGTGGCAAACACATCGGCCGCGGCCAGCGGCTGCGGCAACGCGCTGACGCGGCAGCTGGCAATGCCTAGGGGGTGCTCGATGTAGAGCGGCGTGCCATCGAAGGCGTCGTGGTCGAACTGATAGCGCCAGGCATGGCCGAAGTCGGCCCGGTTGGCTTTTCTATCCAGGTAGGTGGCCGTGAAGCCTAGACTCTGCAGATACGTGTCGGTCAGCATAAGACGAAGAAATAAGGGGGAGGAATAGAAAAAGGCAGCCACCTGCTGGCAAGCAGTGGCCCATTGGATAGCATACTGCGGGCTAGTGTGCAATAACCTGCACAAAATCAGGCATTTTTGCTCGCTGCCTGCTTATACGGCGCCTGGGCCAGCTCGGCCACCGCCCGGGGGCTTTTGATAGCGTGGCAGGCGGTAGCGGGTGGCGGCACCCCACGGTAAAATAGCGGTTGGTATGGGGTTAATAAGCATGAAATGTTGTATTTATGTAGCGTAAATACTGCTGCTTACTTTATGCTTAATTGGTCGGCTACTCCTTTCCTTCGCTTTGCGGTGGCGCTCATTCTGGGCATCGTGGCTTTTCTCTACCTGGGGCAGGGGTGGGCGGGTAGCGCGGCGCCGTGGGCAGCGGGGCTGGTGCTGCTCTACGCTGGGGCCTGGGTTGCCACCCAGCGCCGGCCGGGCCCGCGAGCCACCGATGCCCTCGGGTTGCTGGGGCTGCTGGCCGTGGCGGCGCTGGGGTTCGCCCGCATCCAGGCGGCTACCGACAGTCGCCGCCCTGACCACCTGCGCCAGCTGCGCGGGCCGGTAGCGTACTACCGCGCGGTGGTGGACGAGGCGCCGGTGGTGCGGCCCCGCACCTACGCCACCACCCTGCGCGTGCAGGCCGTGCAAGTGGCCGGGCGCTGGCAGGCGGCCACGGGCGGCGTGCGCGTGAGCGTGCCGCGCCACGAAACCAGCGCCGCCGTGCCCGTTCCGCGCTACGGCGAAGTGTGGCTGGTGCAAGGCGCCCCCGCGCCGGCCAAAGGCCCCGCCAACCCCGGCGAGTTTGACTACCGGCGCTACCTGCAATACCACCAAGTAGACTATGCTCAATACGTGCACCAGGGCCAGTACCAGGTGCTGGGCTACGCGCCGCGCAACTGGGCCGTGGCCCTGAGCCAGCGAGCCGCCAGCCAGCTCGACGGCGTGTTTCGGCGCTACGTGGCCAGCCCTCGCGAATACGCCTTGGGCACGGCGCTGGTGCTGGGCTTTAAGGATGATATCGACAAGGGCACGCGGCAAGCCTACGCCGATACGGGCACCACGCACATTATGGCCGTGAGCGGCTTGCAGGTGGGGTTGCTGTACGCGGCGCTGCAGTGGCTGCTGGCGCGGCTGCCCCTAGGGGGCCGGCCGGGGCGCAGGCGCCTGCTGGCGGCCGCCCTGGGCCTGGCGCTGGTGTGGAGCTACGCGCTGCTTACGGGCCTGTCGGCGTCGGTGCTGCGGGCGGCCGTCATGTTCACGCTGGTGATACTGGGCCAGGCCTTCGAGCGCCAAAGTAGCATCGTGAACACGCTGTGCGCGGCGGCATTCCTACTACTGCTTTACGACCCCTACCTGCTCTGCGACGTGGGCTTTCAGCTGTCGTTCGGGGCAGTGCTCAGCATCGTGTACGTGCAGCCCCGGTTGGCGCGGATGCTCGATGCCCGCTCATTTTTCCTGGAAAAGCGGCGTGGCTGGCAGCCCGGCTGGGTGCAAAAAAGCTGGGGCGCCCTAGCCTGGCTGGCCGACGCTACCTGGCAACTCACGGTGCTGAGCGTGGCGGCGCAACTCGTTACCTTCCCCCTTGGGCTCTACTATTTCCACCAGTTTCCGCTCAGCTTCCTGCTGTCCAACCTTATTGCGGTGCCCATTTCCAGCGTGGCGGTGTACGTGGGCGTGGTGCTGCTAGCCGTGAAGGGCGTGGTGGCGGTGCTGGCCCTAGGGTTGCCCGCTGCTGCCGGCGCGGTGCTCGACTGCCTGCCGCAGGCTCTGGGCTGGGTATTTGAGAAGCTCATCTGGCTGTTCAACGAGTACATCTTTTTCATCGGCCGCACGCTGCCCGGCGCGGTGGTAGGCGGCGTTCACCTGAGCCAACTGCAGACGCTGCTCGTTTTCCTGCTCATCGGGGCAGTGCTGGCGCTGTTGGCGAGCCGGCAGCTGGCCTGGGCTGGCGTGGCCGTGGTGGTGCTGGCTTGCTATGGCGGCAGCCGCGTGGCCGAAGCCCGCCGCATTGCGCCGCTGCGCGAGCTGGTGGTGTACAGCATCCCGCACCGCTCGGTGCTGGGCTTCTGGCAGGGCGCCGCTCCCGAGTTCGTTACCCTCGATTCGCTGCCGCTGTCCGAAACCGAGCGCACCTACCGCCTCAAGCCCAGCCTGCTGCTGCGCCGGGTGCCGCTGGCGCGCTACTGTGTGGGCTGGCGCGGCAGCACCGTGCCTGCCCTGGCCCTAGCCCCGCCCGATGGCGCCGAGGCAGCTCGCCGCTACCCGCCCGCGCCGCTGGTGCTGGCCCGTTGGCGCGGCTTGCGCGTGGCCGTGGTCAGCGGCACGCTGCGGCGCCTAGCAGGCCAAGCGCCCGCGCCGGCCGACGTAATTGTGCTGCGCCGCAATGCTTACCTCTACCCCGATGCCTTAGCCGCGCATTTTGGTCATAGGGCCCAGGTGGTATTCGACTCGTCGTGCCAGCGCTGGTACGTGGCCCGGCAAGACTCGGCCTTGCGCGCCGCTGGCTTCCGCACTTGGAATGTAAACGAGCAGGGCGCCTTCGTTTATAGCTTGGCCGCTCAGTAGGCCAAGCATCCGCCCGGTGGCTGCTGCGCTTGATTGGTGAATTAAGCTAAGCCCTACCCAAAATGTCATTCATTTGAGGTAGTATTGTCGGGCTATCCATGTTTAGTCAACCCGCTACGTTCTTTTATCCGTATTTTATTTTAATATGACTGATATTATCACTCCGGAACTGGACACGCTCCGCTTTCTGCAATATGAAGCGCACGACCGGTTAGCCTACATCACGCTCAATCGCCCAGCTAAGCGCAACGCGCTGAGCGCTAATGTGGTGACCGAGCTCAAGAAGGCTTTTGAGCAGGCCGAGGCCGACGATGAGGTGAAAATCATCATCCTGCGGGCCAGCGGCGACGTGTTCTGCGCCGGTGCCGACCTCAAGTATTTGCAGGAGCTGCAGGAGAATACCTACCAGGAAAACCTGGCCGATAGCACCCACCTGATGCAGCTGTTCTACCAGATTTATACCCTCAAGAAGGTAGTAATTGGGCAGGTGCAGGGCCACGCGCTGGCCGGCGGCTGCGGACTGGCGGCGCTCTGCGACTTCGTATTTGCCGTGCCCGAGGCCAAGTTTGGCTACACCGAGGTGAAGATGGGTTTTCTGCCCGCCATCGTGAGCGTATTCTTGGTACGCCGCCTGGGCGAGGCCCGCGCCAAGCAGCTGCTGCTCAGCGGCGACGTTGTTTCGGCCCAGCAGGCTCTTGACTATGGCCTGGTTAATTTCTTGGTTGGTCGCGACGAGCTGGCCGACGCCGTGCGCACCTACGCCCTGCGCCTGGCCCGCGAAAACTCGGCCCACAGCATGGAGCTGACCAAAGAATTGCTGGCCCACCTGCCCGAAATGGGCCTCGAAGAAGCCCTGCGCTACGCCGCCCAGCGCAACGCCGATGCCCGCGCCTCCGACGACAGCCGCCGGGGCATCGAATCCTTTTTAAACAAGGCGCCGATTGAATGGTAATCTAGGGAACCAAGAGCGTAGGACTCAGAGCTTAGATAGGAGTGCCCAACTTATCGAAGTACTTTCTACGTTCTGAGTTCTATTCGTTATGCCCCTCTTGTTGCACCTGTTCGTTGCCCTTGCTACCTTCGCCTTCATGGAGTTCTGGGCGTGGTTTATGCACAAGTATGTGCAGCATGGGCCGCTGTGGGTGCTGCACCGATCGCACCACGTGCGGCCCAGCCCTAGGCCCTTCGAGCGCAACGACTGGTTCTTCGTGATTTACGGGATTATCTCGGCCGTGCTGTTCATGACCGGTGACGGAGGTGACCGCTGGTGGTTTTGGGTGGGCGTGGGCATCGCGGCCTACGGCAGCGTTTATTTTTTCGTGCACGACGGGCTGATTCACGGCCGGCTGCCGTTCTGGAAAAAGACCGATAGCGTGTACCTGCGGGCCCTCAATATGGCCCACAAAATGCACCACAAGCAGCAAGGGCGCGACCATTCCGAAGAGTTTGGGCTGTTGTGGGTGTCGCCCAAATACTTACGGCTGGCCCGCGAGCAAGCTGCTCGCCGCACCGAGCGCCCCGAGGCGTAACCTTGGCGTAAACTATTTGGTGGGTTGCAAGATTTATAGGGTAGTGGTGTTGGTCGTATCTTGGCTGCTTATTCTTAGTCTATAAAAATTCTAGGTGCTTCGTTACGGCCCGCGCCGCTGGCGAAACTATACTCTTACCCTTCTGCAAAAACTATCGTGGCTCGTTATTCTATCAGCGACTTGGAGCAGCTTTCGGGAGTGAAGGCGCATACCATTCGCATTTGGGAGCAGCGCTACAACCTGCTGCACCCCGACCGCACCGCAACCAACATCCGCACCTACGGTGAGGCTGACCTGCGCCGCTTGCTCAACGTGGCCACGCTATGTGGCCGGGGGCAGCGCATCTCGCAAGTGGTGCGCCTGAGCCCCGAGGAATGCCAAAAGGCCGCCCTAGCCCTCTGCAACGAGGTGCAACCCGCCGATAACGCCCGCCTCAACGCCTTGCAAACGGCCGCCCTTGACCTAAACGAGGTGCGCCTGCACGGCATTCTCGATAATGCCATTGAGGAACTGGGCCCCGAAGAGGCTATGCTGCGGCTGGGCTACCCGCTTCTGCAGCGCCTAAACGTATCGTGGAAGGAAGGCTCGCTGACGGGCGCGCAGGAGCGCATGGTGGCCCAGCTGCTACGCCAGGAGCTAGTAGCTGCTACCGATGCGCTGCCCCTAGGGGCTGCCCCGGCCGATGCGCCCCGCTGGCTGCTGTTTCTGCCCGAGGGGGAGTGGCACGAGCTCGCGCTGCTGTTTATGAATTACGCCTTGCGCGCTCGTGGCCAGCAGGTGCTGTACCTAGGGCCCAACCTGCCGCTGGCCGACGTGGTGGCCGCCGCGCAGGCCTTTCGGCCCACGGCAATCGCCACGGTACTCACTACTACGCCGCCCCGGGGGCAGATAGCCGCGTTTGCCAAAGAACTGCGGCAGCAATATTCGGAAGGCTCGCTGGTGTTGTTTGGGGGCCTGGCTGTGCAAGCTACCGGGCTGCCTGGAGGGGTGTTGCAAACAGCTTGCTTGCACGAGTTTCGTGGCCTGATTCCGTTTGTGAATCAGGAAGTTGAGCCCAGCATAGCGGCATAGTACAAAAATAATTTGTACGGGGATGGTCGTGGGCGTGCGTTTAAACGTAATGTATTCGGTCATTGACAATTGAAGGGCGCTGGCCGAAAAAAACAAAGTGAAGTTAACCGGTTTCGGGTAGCAACATCTATCTTTGTTTAAGATTCTGCCACGAAACCTTCAACAGTATGACTTCTCTGGAATTCACTTCCCAAGTGCAGAAAATATCCTCGTCGCTGCGCCCCGTGGCGATGAACCTTACCCGCGACGCCGACGACGCCAAAGATTTGGTTCAGGAAACCCTCCTCAAGGCGCTGCTCAATAAAGATAAATTCAAGGCTGGGACGAACTTAAAGGCATGGTTGTATACCATCATGCGTAATACGTTCATCAACAACTACAACAAGATTACCAAGCGTAGTTCGAACATCGATTCGACAGAATACTTCCAGTATTTCAATACCGATGAGAACTACATCACGCATAACGGTGCTACCAGCGATTTTGTAGTACGCGACATCAACGAGGCCATTGCCGGCCTAGGCAGCGATTACCGCACGCCGTTTATGATGTACTACATCGGCTACAAGTACCTGGAGATTGCCGAAAAGCTGCAGATTCCGATTGGCACGGTTAAAAACCGCATCCACATTGCCCGCAAGGAGTTGAAAACGGCGCTGCAGGTGTACGCACCCGCTGGTGCTAGCCGCGCCGGGGTAATCAGTGAGGACGAGGAATAACCTGCTCCTGAGTTTTACGTTGAGAGAGCCGTGCCTGCTACCAGGCGCGGCTTTTTTATAGCCTATCTTGGCCGTGGTGCTGGCGCTGTCTGAGCGCGCACCGCCTACCTTTTTTGCCCTTTTTTACTAGTGCAAGCAGTTGTTATTGGCGCCGGATTTGCGGGCATCTCGGCGGCTACTACCCTGGCCCAGGCCGGCTGGCAGGTTACGCTGCTCGAAAAGAACAGTGGTGCCGGCGGTCGGGCGCGGGTGTTCGAGGCCCAGGGCTTCACCTTCGACATGGGCCCGAGCTGGTACTGGATGCCCGACGTGTTTGAGCAATACTTCGCCAAATTTGGGAAGAAGGTGGCCGACTACTACGACCTCGTGCGCCTCGACCCCGCCTACCGCGTCATCTTCGGCCCCGCCGACACAGTCGATATTCCGGCCGATAGGGCCGAGCTGCGTCAGCTTTTTGAGCGCCTGGAGCCGGGCAGCGGGCCTAGGCTCGACGCCTTTCTGGCCCAGGCGGCCTACAAGTACGAGGTAGGCATCAACAAATTTGTGCACCTGCCCAGCCGCTCGCTTACCGAGTTTATAGACTGGGACATCGTGAAGGGCGCCCTGCGGCTCGACCTGCTGCAAAGCATGAGCAAGCACGCGCGCAAGTTCTTCAGCCACCCCCAGCTGCTCAAAATTATTGAGTTTCCGGTGCTCTTCCTAGGGGCCACGCCCGAGAATACGCCGGCCCTGTACTCGCTTATGAACTACGCCGACCTGGCGCTGGGCACCTGGTACCCTAGGGGCGGTATGCACCAGATAGTGCGCGGCATGGTGGCGCTGGCCGAGGAGCAGGGCGTGCGCCTCGAATACGACCAGGAGGTGACGGAAATAGTAGTCGAAAACGGCCGTACTACCGGCGTACGCACCGCCACCGGTTTCTACCCGGCCGATGCCGTGGTGGCCGGGGCCGACTACCAACACATTGAGCAGCAGGTGCTGGCGCCCCAGTACCGCCACTACTCGCCCCAGTACTGGGACTCGCGGGTGATGGCGCCCTCGTCGTTGCTTTTTTACTTGGGCGTAAACCGCAAGCTCGATAACCTGCTGCACCACAACCTGTTCTTCGACGAGGACTTTGGCCAGCACGCCCGCGAGATTTACGAGCAGCCGCAGTGGCCCAGCCGGCCGTTGTTCTACGCCTCGGTGCCCAGCCGCACCGACCCCACGGTGGCCCCCGCTGGCCAGGAAAATCTGTTCCTGCTCATCCCCGTGGCTCACAGCCTCGACGACCCCGAAGCTACCCGCGAGAAGTACTACAATATGCTGATGGATAGGCTGGAGGCGCACTGCGGCCACGCCGTTCGCGAGCACGTGGTGTACAAGCGCAGCTACGCCCACCGCGACTTCGTGGCCGATTACCACTCCTTCAAGGGTAATGCTTACGGCTTGGCCAACACCCTAGGGCAGACGGCCATCCTGAAGCCTTCGCTCAAAAGCAAAAAGGTTGATAATTTGTACTTCACCGGGCAGCTTACCGTGCCGGGGCCCGGCGTGCCGCCCTCGCTCATCTCGGGCCAGGTAGTGGCTAAGGAGGTGCTGAAGGAAATTAAAAAGTAAGAATTATAAATTAAAAATTGCTCGTTTTGCCAGCATGTTCTCCTAGGTACTCAAGAGCTGATTTCTAATTTTTAATTTATAAGAGCGTGTTGGGATTTCACCAAAAAAGCTTCTGGAACGTCCTGCTGAGCTAGTCGATGCCTCTCTACCGCTGCGTTGAACAGTCCACATGAAGCGGTAGAGAGGCTTCGGCTAGCTCAGCAGGACGGTCTTTTAAATTCCCAAACACGCTCTAATTCTTAATTCAAGGAAATGGACCACCAGCAGCTTTTTACCGATACCAGCCTGGCGTGCGCGCAGCTTATCACGCGGCGCTACAGCACGTCGTTCTCGCTGGGCATTCGCACCCTAGACAAAGCGCTTCACCCAGCTATCTACGCCATTTATGGCTTTGTGCGCTGGGCCGACGAGGTGGTCGATACCTTCCACGAGCACGACAAGGCTGCGCTGCTGGCGGAGTTTGAGCGCGACACCTACACGGCCATTGCGGCGGGCTTCAGCCTGAACCCGGTGTTGCATGCCTTTCAGTGGGCCGTGAATACCTATGCTATTGAGCACGAGTTCATTGATGCGTTTTTGCGCAGCATGGAAATGGACCTGGAAGACCGAAACTACCGCCAGGAACTGTACGAAAAGTACATTTACGGCTCGGCCGAGGTGGTGGGGCTGATGTGTCTGCGCGTATTTTGCCAGGGCCAGCCGGCGCTGTTTGAGCAGTTGCGCGAGCCGGCGCGGCGCCTAGGGGCCGCCTTCCAGAAAGTGAATTTTCTGCGCGATATCCGCTCCGACTACGAGGACCGGGGCCGCGTGTACTTCCCCGGCCTGCGCTACGAGCAGTTCGACGACGCCGCCAAGCGGGCCGTAGAAGCCGACATCCGGGCCGATTTTGAGGCCGCCTACGTAGGCATTCGGCAGCTGCCGCGCTCGTCGCGCCTGGGGGTGTACCTGGCCTACATCTATTACCTCAAGCTATTTCAGAAGCTGCGGCAGGCTCCGGCTACCCTGGTGCTGGCCGAGCGCGTGCGCCTACCCGACAATACCAAGCTGCTCTTGCTGCTGGGCTCGTGGCTGCGCTTCCGGCTGCGAGCCGTGTAGCTTAGTAGGTTACTATTAATTCATTTAAAATTCATCAAAGGCCTAGGCTTATATTTGCGGTATGAGAATGCCGCTGCTGCTAGGTTTGCTGCTACTGCCCGCCACCGAGTTGGTGCAGGCCGAGCCGCCGGCTTTTTCCCTATCCCACCCCATGTCTGCTTACACGCCCGCGGCCCTGCGCCGCCAATACGAGTTGGCCGCCGCTGGCAAAGAAGCCGGCGAAGCTTTCTACAACAGCTTGCAGGCCTACCACGGCCAGGAGCCGCTGGTGCTGGGTTATAAGGCGGCCTCCGAGGCCATTAAGGCCCGCGATGCCTCGATGCTTAGCAAGCTGACTTACGTGCAGCAGGCGGCGCGCACTTTTGAGCAGGCGGTGAACCTGGCCCCCCAGAGTGCCGAAATCCGCTTCCTGCGCTTCTCGGTCGAAAGCAACCTGCCGCCCTTCCTGGGCCTGAGCAAGCACGTGGACGAAGACAAGGGCTTCTTACTGAACGCTGCCCTGCAGCACCCCAATTCGGGGCTCGACGACGAGGCTTTCCGCACGGTGCGGGGCTTTTTGGTCGGGCGCGGGCACGTGTCGGGCGAGGCAGCCGAGCAGCTAGCGCGGGTAAAAGAATAAGTATCAGTCACTACTTGTAGTCCTAAGCGCAGCCCTAGGGGACGAATGGAGGCATGAGTCAGCTGCTTGCGCAAACCCTGGTTAGCAGCGCCGTAGCACCAACCAAAGAAATAATTGAGTTTAAGCTAGGATTTCTAAGCTCAGCAGCAACCTTGAGGTGTAATTATCAGTTAGCTTCGCGGTATGCAGTCCGGTTTGCACCTTAGCGTTCGCATTGACTCCGGCTCCGGCTTTTGCTTTGGGGTGGTTTACGCCATTCAGATGGCTGAAGACCTCCTGGCCGAGCAGGGCTATTTGTACTGCCTGGGCGACATTGTGCACAACGACGAGGAGGTGCAGCGCCTGGAAAACAAGGGCTTGCGCATCATCGACTACGAGCAGCTAGCGGTGCTGCGCGACGAGGCCGTGCCCATCCGGGCCCACGGCGAACCGCCGAGTACCTACCAACGCGCCCTCGAAAATAATCTGACCCTGATTGACACCAGCTGCCCGGTGGTGCTGAAGCTGCAAAACCGCATTAAGGCCAGCTTCGACCGGCGCGAGAAAATATTAATTTACGGCAAGCATGGCCACGCCGAGGTGCGCGGTTTGCTGGGCCAAACCGGCGGCGAGGCCCTTGTATTTGAGAACCTGGACGAGCTGTTGCGCCACGAGCTGCCGCCCAACGTGACGCTCTACAGCCAGACTACTAAGAGTACCGACTCGTTCTACCACATTAAAGGTGAGCTGGAAAGCCGGGGCTTTCGGGTGAACGCCAACGATACCATCTGCCGCCAAGTAAGCAACCGCGACCAGGACTTGCGCCGCTTTGCCGCGCAGTTCGACCAAGTGGTGTTCGTGTCGGGCACCAAGAGCTCGAACGGCCGCTTGCTTTACCAGGTGTGCAAAGACACCAACTCGCGCACGCACTTCGTATCGCACCCCGGCGAGCTTACGGCGGCTTGGTTTCGGCCGGGGCAGTCGGTGGGTATCTGCGGGGCCACCAGTACCCCCATGTGGCTGATGGAGCAAGTCCGCGACGAGTTGGCTCGCTTCTAAACCGCAGATTTAGCGGATTTAACGGATGGCGCCGATACGCTTGCTGGCCTACGGCGGCGAGCTGACTACGCTAGCACTTTTTGGCTATTGGTAATACTTTTTGGCGCAGCGCTGTTTCCTTTCAAAACCGCTCAACTCCTTCCCATGGAATCTGTGCCATCCGTTCAATTAGTTGAATCTGCGGTCCGTGTGGCGCCGCGGCCCCTAGGGGGGCGCGGGGTGCTGGCGGCGGGCGTTATCCTGGTGGCCTGGGCGGGCCTGCTAACCTACCTGCTGGCCTTCTACCGGCCTGACTGGCATTCGCCAGCGCCCTACCTGCTGGTGCTGCTGCAAATGCACCTCTACACCGGCCTCTACATCACGGCGCACGATGCCATGCACGGCGTGGTAAGCCCTAACAAGCGCGTTAATAACACCATTGGTACGCTGTGCGCGCTGTTGTTTGCCTACAACTGGTTTCCTCGGCAACTGCCCAAGCACCACGACCACCATCACCACGTGGGCACCCAGGACGACCCCGATTTTCACCCCGAAAATCACCCTGGCTTCTTCCCCTGGTTGCTGCGCTTTGCCTGGAACTACGTAACCTGGTGGCAGGTGCTGGCCATGGCCGCCACGTATAACGTGCTCAAAATCTGGTTTCCGCAGGCTAATGTCATTGCGTTCTGGATGGTGCCGGCGGTGCTAGCTACCCTGCAGCTGTTTTTTTTCGGCACCTACCTGCCCCACCGCGGCGAGCACGAAGTCGATAATAAGCACAAGTCACGCAGCCAACTGCGGCACCACGTCTGGGCCTTCGTAAGCTGCTACTTCTTCGGCTATCACTATGAGCACCACGACCAGCCTTACCTACCCTGGTGGCGCCTGTGGCGGGCTAAAGCCTGACCGCAGCTTAAGTGGATGTAACGGATGGCGCGGATACGCTCGCTGGCCTGCGGCGGCGAGCTGACTTCGCGAATCTTGTCGTTCAGCTGTTAATAGAGTTTCGCATAAAAAGTACTATTTAACAAGAAAGCCACCCTAGGGTGGCTTTCTTGTTTTCATGCTTCACGTTCGCGTAGTCAGCTCGCCGCCGCAGACTGGCGAGCGTATCGGCGAAATCCGTTAAATCCGCTAAATCTGCGATTTAGTGGGCCGCGGCAGTTTTCTTGCAGCAGTCGGGCAGGCGGTCGTAGGCGCGGGCGTCGGCCGTGAGTTGGTCGGCGTCGTAGCCGGTTTTCTGCACGGCGGTTTGCAAGGCAGTGGGAGTAGTCTTGGCGGGGTTGTAAGTTACGGTCAGCACCTTGCTGGGCACGTCGAGGTGAGCGGCCTGCACACCTTTTTCGTAGGCCAGGCTCTTTTCGAGGCGCGCCTTGCACATGTCGCACACGGCCGAGGTTTTGAACTGCACTTGCTCAGGAGCGCTTTTTTTAGCAGCGGCAACGGGGGCAGTTTGCGCCTGGGTAGCAGTAGCCCCTAGGGCCAGCAGGAAGAAAAATGCGAGAGCTTTCATAAAATGAGAAACAGTTAAAAAAGTGAAATAAGTGCCGGTGAAGAGAAGAAGCCTTAGAGCTAACAATTAAGCTAGAAGCGTAGTCAGCTTGCCGCCGCAGGCCGGCGGGCGTATCGGCGACATCCGTTACATCCGCTAAATCTGCGGTCCTAGTTGATGGTGTAGCGCAGGCCGGCGTAGGTGAGGCGGCCGTAGACCGGTCCCCACACCATGGAGGCGTCGAAGCCAGGTGAAAAGGGCTGGGCGGCGTTCTGGATGGGGTCGGGCTGGCGGAAGTTGGTGAGGTCCTCGATGCCCACATACACCTCGAAGTGCTTGAAGGCGCGGGTAACCTGGGTGGTGAGCGTGGCGAAGCGCGGGGCGTATACGAGGCTAGCCGCGCCGGTGCCGTGCTGGTGGCCGCCCCCTAGGCCATCGGCCGGTAAGTGGGCCAGCGGGCGTTGCCCAAACCACTGCACCGTGAGGTCGGCGCGCCACTTGTCGAAGGCTGTGGCATAGCCCAGGTTCAGGAAGGCGCGGTTTTGGGGCGTGAGGGGCTTGGGCAGCAGCTGGCCGTCGTAGGTGCTTTGCACGTTCAGAAACTTGTAGGCAGCCTTCACTTGCAGGCCCTTCACGGGTTCGGCCTGTACCTCGGCCTGGGCACTGTGGGCAAAGGAGCGAGCGCCCGACTGCAGGTTGTCGAGGATGATGAACTGCGGCGCCGTGTACATATCGGCCACCAGCTGGTTCTGGAAAATGGTGCTGTAGTAGTCGGCCACGAAGGTGGCCGGGCGGCCCAGCACCTCGAAATAGCGCGTGTAGGAGCCGCCCACGTTCCAGGCAATTTCGGGGCGTAGATTGGGGCCGATGTAGTACTGGCGGGCGCTGGCCAGCTGGGCCTGGTTGTCGGCGATTGGGTTGGGCACGCGCAGGCCCCGGCCGGCCGAGAGACGCAGCGAGTTGATGGGCGTCAGGTCGTACTTCAGGTTGAAGCGCGGCGTGACTTGCCAGTCGTAGAGGTTGTGGTAGTCGGTGCGCAAGCCCAGCACAGCCGTCAGGTTGCGGGTGTTGGTGTAGGTGTACTCGGCAAAGGCGCCGGGCACGCGCTCGGTGCGTAGGCGCAGCTCGCGGTGGTCGATGCTGGCTTGGTCGTCGGTAGCATACACGCGGTGGTCGCTCAGGCGCTCGCGGTAGTCGTCGTACAAAAAGCTCAGGCCAGTGCGGTAGGTGTGGCGCGTATCGCCGATGATGCTTTGGAAAAGCAGCGTGGCTTGGCCGGTGTTCTGGTGGCCGTCGTAGGTGCGCGGGCCGCTGTCCTGGCGGTACGAGTAGGCGCTGGTGAAGTCGTGGCTGGTGGCGTTGGCCAGCAGCCCTAGGCTCTGGAACGGCCGGCCGGGCCAGGTGTAGCTGGTGCGCGACTGAGCGGTATAGCGGTGGGTGGTTTGGCTGGTGCCGTAGTTGGCCACGTAGGCATTGGGCGCGTCCTTGTTGAAGCTCACCTGGCCCCCTAGGCGGTTTTCGACAATGGCGCTGGCACCTAGCTCGGCTACCAGCCCGGTGCCGCTCATGTACTTCACCTTGTCGTAGGCGTTGAACTGAGTGGCCAGCGGCAGGTCCAGAAACCCGTCGCCGTTGCGGTCCACGCGGTTGCCCAGGTGGTCGTTGTGCAGCAGTAGCTCGTTGCTCCACTTCTTATTGAAGCGCTGCGAAGCCACGGCGTTCAGGTCGAATTTGCCCAGGTCGTTCACGTAGGCGTTGAGCAGCAACTGGTCGGTTTTGTCGGGCTCCTTCAGCTGCACGTTCACCTGGCCCGAGATGCCCTCATAGCCGTTCACCACCGAGCCGGTGCCCTTGATGATGTCGATGTTGCCAATCCAAGGGCCCGCCAGGTACCCTAGGCGGAAGGGCGCCGACAAGCCACGCAGCGCCGGCTGGTTGTCCACGGTCAGCAGCGAGTAGGCGCCGTCCAGGCCCAGCAGTTGAATCTGCTTAGCGCCGCTCACGGCGTCGGCGGTGCTCACTTCCACGGCGGCGTTGGTCTCGAAGCTTTCGGCTAGGTTGCAGCACGCCGACTTGGTAAGGTCGCGGGAGCTGATAGTTTGCAAGTTGCTCACCGCCTTGGCCGAGTACGCCTGCTGGCGCCCGGTCACGGTCACTTCGCCCAGGGCCGTGCCGTCGCCCGTCAGGGCCACGCGCAGGTAGGGCGACATGCTGCCGACGGGCACGGCCACCGTATCGGGTTTATAGCCGAGGCCGCTCACCACCACGCGGCGGCTAGCCTGGGCCGGGAAGGGTAGTACAAATTGGCCGGCCCCGTCGGTGGCGGTGCTGGGGCCGTCGGCGCCGGGCAGTAGCCAGCGCACCACGGCGCCGGGCAGCGGCCCGCGGGCGTCGCGCACTTCGCCGCGCACAGCAGCCCCGCTCTGGGCCCGCGCCAGCAGCGACGAGCCACTTAATAGCACTATAAAAAGAAGGCGCGGAATATTTCCACTGCTAGTAGTCATATCGTCTGTAAGTTAACTATTCCTGAAATAGTAAAGCCCAGCTCCGCCCGTAAGCAAAGCCGGTGGCTACTCAGAAAAAGTTCTAGACGACAAGGGTACCAATAAATGCAAGGAGGACGCGCCCCGCCCTAGGGGTGCCGGGCGGCGACGAATTGGCCGCCGTGCCCACGGCTACGCCCGCTGCCAGCGGCGCGGTACCGCCCAGGCCAGCCCACACCGGTGCAGGCAGCACGGCTGGCAGCCAATGCGGCGGCTCGGGCAGGAACTTAGCAGGAGCGCTAGCGTGCTGCTTGGCGTCGAGCTTGTGCAGCACGTGGCTGATGTCGCAGCAGCCATCGGCGCGCTTGGCCAGGGCCGACTTTTGGTTGCCGCAGGGTTGGCCCGGCTTGGCAGGGGCCTCGCTGGCAGCATCGTGCCCTAGGCCCCCCGGTAGCATCAACGCCACCGTGCTGCGCCCGCTAATGCGGCAGCGGTGCCGCTCGGCCGTGAGGCCTACCGACGTAGCCAGCACCAACAGCGCCAAAAAGGCGCTGAGCAGGCGGTAGCAGATGGGCAGTTGGCGCGGCATAACTGGTACAAAGATACGACGCCGGCCGGTGCGGAATTAGGGCCAGAAAGTGCAGGATTTGCGCAGAGCGCCAGCACTATTCGGCTACCACTACCCGGTGCTGACGGGTAGCTTGCCCTGCGGCGGTCAGCGTCAGTTGGTATACGCCGGGCGCTAGGCGCGGCACCGGCAGGTAGACAGTCGAGCCGCCGAACTGCGCCGTGAAAACCACTTGGCCCAGCACGTTGCGCACGGTAGCTTGCGTAAGGCCAGCAGGAGTGCCGGTCGGCTGGCGCACCTGCCAGGGCTCGCCGGCGGCGGCGGGGTTAGGCCATAAAGCTGCTTCAAGGTTGGGCTGGGCTGAAGTGGCCGCCAGTGCCAGCGGTTGAAACACCTCAGGCGAACTAGCGCTGCCCGTAGCGGTGCGCACGCTCATTAGCCCCGGCGTGATGCCTGGCGGCACGGTAGCCAGCAGCCGCGTGGCCGACTGCACCGTGAAGGCCGTGGCCGGCGTATCGTTAAATAATACCTGCGTAACGTTAATGAAGCCCGAGCCCACGAGCGTAACCACTTGGCCCGGTACCCCGCTGCTGGGCGCGAAGCTGGCAATGACGGGCCGCGAAGACACTAGCGTTACGAAGCCGGTCGACGGCCCGCCCGTGCCCCCGGTCAGCGTGGTACCCCCTAGGGTGAAGCTGCTGCCCTGAAAATTACCGGCCACGCTAATGTTACCGCGTACATCAGCCGTGACACTAGGTAGGCGCTGACCTTCACCGTGTTGGCTGCTGACCGCGTCAAGCCAAGCGCCGTCGGGACTGAGATGAGCTAGAAACAGGCTAGTAGGCGCTGACATCCACTTGCCGCCAGCAGTATTAGTGAGGGTGGTAGCACCCAGCTGCGCCGTGCTACTGGCGAAAGTACCTACCACCGCCAGCTGGCCAGCGCCATCCAGCGCGATGCCACTGCCGTATTCGTCGTCATCGCCCCTAGCTTGCGTGGCCCATTGCCACTGGCCAGCTGCTGTTATTTTAGCTATGAAGGCATCTCCCTTCTCTCTGCTGCCGCCGCCGGTATTAGTGAGGGTAGTGGCCCCAAACGTAGCGGTGGGACTGCAAAATCGGCCGGTTATGTACGCATTGCTTGCTCCATCGGTGGTAATGGCCCAACCAGCATCTTTATATAGATTGCCGCCGGCCCGCACAGCCCATAGCCAGTCGCCATTGGTAGTGAGTTTGGTCACCAATACATTTTCGTTGGCAGAAGCCAGGCCAGTTACAGCGTGCGAGCCAAACTTAGCGTCGGCGCCCTGCGTGTGGCCTGTTACGTATACGTTTGCGTCGGCGTCCAGCGCCAGGGCTGTACCCTCATCGTCGTTGTTGCCGCCACCGCTACGGGCCCACAGCCAGTTGCCCTGCGGCGAAAGCTTCGCTACAAATACATCGTAGGTGTCGCTGACCCCAGCATCGGTATTAGTTAGTGTGGTATTCCCAAAAGAAATTGCTTCGCTGGAAAACGAACCAGTTACGTAGCAGTTACCCGCTGCATCCAGTCCTACGTTGCCACCCCAATCGCGATTTACGCCGCCCGCTTTAACGGCCCACAGCCAGTTGCCAGCAGGGTCAAGGCGCGCTACAAATATGTCGCCCAAAGAAGATTGCGGGGCAGAATTGGTTAGTGTAACAGCTCCGAAAGTAGCGGTAGCTCCTGAGAACTCGCCAGTAATAGTAACCACACCAGTGGCGTCTACGGCCACGCCGCCCCCAAAACTGTTCAATGGGCTCTCCACGGCCTGTGCCCACTGGCAAGTACCGCCAGCGTCAAACTTAGCCACAAAGCAACGGCCGTAATAAGTAGTTAGCTCGAAGCTTCCTACTTGAATAGTGCCGAGAAAAACGCCCGTTACGTACACGTTGCCTTGTGCATCAAGCGCGTTACTCGTAACCAGGCTCTGCGCCGGCGCGGTGTAGCTCCCTACAACCACTGCCGGCCCAAACGCCGGTGCCTGCGCCCAGCTAGCCAGCGGCAGGGCGCCAAGCAGCCCCAACAGGTAACGCAATCGTCCTCGTCTTGAATAGCTTGCGAACAGGATAATAAATAGAAAAATTGGCATATCAACTTGTTGATTAAGTGTATTTTGCACTTAACAATACAAGTATAGCTGCGCCGCTGCCTAAGCCCGTGCGCTGCCCAATAACTACTGCCCCTAGCCCCCCAGCGCCACGCTAAAGGCCGTGCGCCCGCTGGCGGTGGTTTCGAGCCGGAAGATGAAGCCGTGAGCCAGCAGAATGTCGCGTACTAGCACCAGCCCGATGCCCTGGCCGCTGGGCTTGGTACTGAAAAAGGGCGTGAACAGCCGCTGGCTAACGGCAGGTGTGAGCGGAGCGCCGTCGTTTTCAAGTACCAACGCGGGCGGCTCGGCGGTGGTGCGCACCCACACGTTGCCGCCACCGGGCCCGATGGCTTCCAGCGCATTCTTGGCCACGTTGAGCAGGGCTTGCGTGAGCTGCTGCGAATCGGCCTGCACCCACAGCGGGTCGAAGCTGGCCAGTTGCCAATGCCAGGTTATGCCCTGGGCAGTGCTTTGCGGGGCCAGTAGTTGCCCTAGGCCCCGTAGTAGTTGGGGCAGGTCGGTGGGGTGGGGGGCGGGCGGGGGTAGGCGCACCAGCCGGGCGTAGGCAGCCACGAAGTCGGCTAGCTGAGTATTGCGCGTGATGCTCACCTCTAGCCCCTGTCGGAAATCGTCCTGGTCGGTAGCCGCTAGCTGCGGGGCGTAGTGCCGGAAGCTGCCCAGCAGCGAGTTCACGGCCCCGATGGAATTGTTGACCTCGTGGGCCACCAGCCGGATAAGCTGCTCATACGTCTGCTTTTCCTGGGCCCGGATTTCCTGGGTCAGCTCCTCCAGCACCACGAAGCGCCGCTGAAAGCCCCGGTCGAGGAAATGAGCGGCCACGGCCCGGTAGGTTTGGCCGCCGGGCAGGCGCACGGTATGAGGCTGGCCAGACCCTAGGGCCATCAGCGTCGGGCCCCAGGGCGCGGGCAGCACCGCCACCAGCTGGCCCGGCAATACCGCCAGCGGCACCCCCAGGGCGCGGGCCGCCGCCGCATTAGCCTGGCTAATTTGCCCGTCGAAGTTGAGCAGTAAAATGCCTGCCGGTGAGGCCGCTACCAGGCGCTCCAGCAGCACGCTCTGCTCGTGCTGGCTGATGCGCTCCTGGCGCAGCGCGTCGAGCATCTGGTTGTAGACGGCCGCCAGCCGGTCCAGCTCGGGCTGGCCCACGGGCGTAAACTTGAGGCTGAAATCCTGGGCCGCCAGCGCTGCCGTGCCCGCCTCGATGAGGCGCACTGGCCGCAGCAATCCCCGGTACAGCTGCCACGCCAGCCCCAGGCTTAGGAGCAAGCCCACCTCGCCCGCCACAAACAGCTTGGGCAGGGTGGTGCGCACGGCTACCAGCAGCGCCACCAGTAGCCCGTAGAGCAGCGCAAGGAAAAGCAGCAAGCGGTAGCGAAGGGGCATGCAGGTTTAGTTAGCAACTAGTAGTGGACAGATATTAGCGGCAAAAGAACAGGGTGTTGAGCCCCGCTAGCACGAGTCACGGCTTCACGTAGGCTCTCCCTAGCGGTAAGAGGTAACCGGTCGCTGCTAGTTGCTATCTACTAAACCTACTCCCCAGTCGGTATCCCGAATTTCTCTAGCCGGCGGTAGAGAGCGCCGCGGCTCAGGCCTAGGGCGCGGGCCACCTGGCTGAGGTTACCGTGGTAGTGGGTCAGGCTCTGGCGAATCATCTGCTCTTCCAGCGCCTCCAGGGTGATGGTGCCGGGGGCGGGCAAGGTGGCCTCGGGGGCGAGCGGGGGCCTAGGGGCCGGGGCGGCAGGCTGGAAGTCGGCGGGCAGCAACTCGTCGTGCGGGGTGGTGAGAGCGGTGCGTTCCACTAGGTTCTTCAGCTCGCGGATGTTGCCGGGCAGGGGTTGCTCTTGCAGCCAGTGGGCCGCAGCCGGGCTCAGGCGCAGGCCGGGGCGGTGGTAAGTGGCTTGCAATTGCTGCACGAAGTGGCGGGCCAAGGTCGGCACGTCAGCGGGCCGCTCGCGCAGGGCGGGCAGGCGCAGCGTGATGAGGTTGAGACGGTAGTAGAGGTCCTCGCGGAAGCGGCCCTGCGCCACCAGCTCGGCCAGGTTCTTGTTGGTAGCCGCTACCACGCGCAGGTCGAGGCGGCGCGGCTTGCTGTCGCCCAGCACCTCGTAGGTGCGGTCTTGCAGCACGCGCAGCAGCTTCACCTGGCTGGCCAGCTCCAACTCGCCAATCTCGTCCAGGAAGATGGTGCCGCCGTTGGCCAGCTCGAAGCGGCCCACCCGGTCGGCGCGGGCATCGGTGAAGGCCCCGCGCCGGTGCCCAAACAGCTCGCTCTCGAACAGCGACGACGAGATACCCCCCAGGTTCACCTTCACGAAGGGCTGGCCGCGGCGTCGGCTGTTCTGGTGCAGGGCCTCGGCAATCAGCTCCTTGCCCGTGCCGCTCTCGCCCTCAATCAGCACCGAGGCATCGGTAGCGGCCACCTGTCCCACCTGGCGCAGCACCCCCAGCAGACGCGGGTCGTCACCCACAATGCCCTGAAAGTCAAACTGCCGGTCGAGCTCGCGGCGGCTGGGCAGCCCTAGGGCGGTGGCGGGCGGCGCGGCCAGCACCAGGGTGGTGGCAATGGTTTGCAGCAGCGCCTCGTTTTGCCAGGGCTTGGTGAGGAACTCGGCCGCGCCGGCCTTCATGCCCGCTACCGCCAGCCCAATGCTGCCCCAGCCCGTGAGCAGCACCACCGGCAACTGGGGTGCCAGGGCCTTTAGCTCGGCCAGCAGCCCTAGGCCATCGGCCCCGCTGGTAGCAGCCGAGAAGTTCATGTCGAGCAGCACGAGCTGGGGCACCGCCGCCCGCACCGCCGCCAGCGCCTCAGCCGGGCCGGCCACAGCGTCGGCCGCGTAGCCGGCCTGCTTCAGCAATAGCCGCAGTGAGGTGCGCACCGCCAAGTCGTCGTCGACTATGAGTATCTGAACCACGGATTAAAGCGGATTTTTCGAATTTCGCGGATGTTGTGGACGGCGTAGATTGTGCAGCTTGCCACAGATTAAAGTGGATTAGCAGGTTTTTTTGGATGGCGCGAACGGTGCAGCTTATTTTAGATGCTGCGATACGTTTGATGCTTAGCTCCGAAGCGAGATGCACTATTTTAGTAGAGCGCAATATGCTACTTGATACCCGCTACAATAAACTGACAGAGCGCATTATTGGGAGTGCCCTGCGGGTGCATACGATATTGGGCACGGGCTTTCAAGAAGTTATTTACCAGCGCAGCCTCGCGGTGGAGATGGAGCGGGAAGGCCTGGTTTTTGGGCGTGAAATAGAAATGCCGCTTTACTACAAAGGCATAGGAGTTGGCTCGCGGCGGGTTGATTTCTTAGTAGGAGAAGCTGTACTGGTCGAGCTAAAAGCTTTACACGAGCTAACACCTACGCACCACGCCCAAATCATCAATTACTTGGAAGCTTACCGCTTGGAGGTGGGCCTGCTCATCAACTTCGGCGAGCCCAGCCTCCGCTTCAAGCGCTTCGTCAAAAGCCACGACCGCAGCAAATAGCCTAAGACAGACCAAGAGTGCAGCGCCATCCATAGCCGAAGGACAGAGCCGTCCACAACATCCGCGAAATCCGAAAAATCCGCTCTAATCCGTGGTTCAGACCTAATTGCCGCTTACGCTGCCGCCGCTGCTGGTGCGCTTGGTGAGCTGGGGCGAACCCTTGTAGCTGATGCTGCCACCGCTGCTGGCCTCCGCCACCAGGTCGTCTTTCACAGCCAGGCGCACCGAGCTGCCGCTGCTGGCTTCGGCGCGGGCGCGGTCGGCTTGCAGGTCCTTGCCGTCGAGGGTGGCGCCGCTGCTGCTGCGCACGTCCAGGCTGGTGGCGCGGCCGCTGAGGTCGGCGGTGCTGCCGCTGCTTTGACGCACGGTGAGCGCGCCGGTGGCCAAGCTGGCCTTTACCGTAGCGCCCGACGATACGTCGAGCTGGAAGTTGTCGGCGTCGAAGTCGCCCGCGGCGCGCACCGACGAGCCGCTGTGGGCCGAGAGGGCCGTAAGCTGGTCGGCCGTGACACTGGCGCGCAGGTGCTTGTTCATGCGCTGGCGGCCGTTGCGGTCGTCGCGGTTGTCGTAGCGCAGGGTCAGCACGCCGTCCTTCACGGTGGTTTCGATGCGGTCGCGCAGCTCGGGCGTGTCGGCGCTCACTTCCACGCGCTGGTCGTGGCCGGCCGTCAGGGTCAGCTCGATGCCGGTGCCGACGTTGATGGCGTGGAAGGCTGATACGGAGCGCGTTTGGGTGTCTTGAGCCAGGGCGGGGGCTAGGGTGCCGGCGGCCAGCAGGGCGGTTAGCAGAACGTTTTTCATGGCGAGGGGGCAGGAAAGAAGGTGAGAAAAGCTGGGTTGAGTCGTGAGAAAGGGCCTAGGGTTTAGCTGCCTTTGATAATGCTGCTGCCGTTGGCCCGCTTCATTACCTGCGGCGAGCCGTGGTACTTGATGCTGGAGCCGCCATCGGCGGTAGCGGTCAGGCTCTCCTTGGTGTTCAGCTTCACAATGCTGCCGCCGTTGGCCTTCACTTGGCAGGTGCTGGTTTGCAAGCCGTTGCCGCCGAAGATGGAGCCGCCCTGCACATCCAGCGTCAGCTGGGTGGCCTGCCCGTCAAGGTTTACCACGCTGCCACCGCTCAGGCGGGCCGTCAGGTTGCGGGTGTTTAGCTCGGCCCGCACCACGGTGCCCGAGGCGGCGTCGAGGGCGAAGGTGGGGGCGGCAAAGGCGCCGGTAGCTTTCACGGCCGAGCCGCTGCTAGCCGTGAGGGCCGTGAGCTGGTTGGCCGTCACGGCTACGTGCAGGCGCTGCGTGCTCACGTTGCTGCCGGGGTGCTGGAAGCGCAGCACCAGCGTGCCATCTTCCACGGTGGTGGTCAGGTACTGGGCGTACTCGGCGGGTTCGGTGCTTACTTCCACGCGCTGCACGGGACCGGCCACGATGTCGAGGGCAATGCCGCCGCTGACCTTGATGGCGTGGAAGGCGGGCACGGTGCGCACCTGGGCATTTTGGGCCAGGGCAGCCCCTAGGGCCAGCAGCGAAAGAAGGGCGGTAAGCAGCAGGTTTTTCATGGCAGCAGGGTGCTGGGAAGTGGAAGTTGGCGGGGGTACCGGGCCCGGCAGGTGTTCGTTACCGGACAGGTGAAAAATAATTGTGGATGCTCCTGGTGCGCTAGATGCGCCACCTGGCCCTAGGGTTGCCTCACTCCTCGCGCAACGCCACGGCCGGCCGGATGCCCGCCGCCAGCTGGCTGGGGTACAATGCGCAGACGGTGGCCAGCAAATAGAGCGCCCCGGCGGCCAAGACGATGGCCGTAAGGTACACGCTGGTGCGCTCCTCAAATGCCCCGAGCAGGGGAAATTGCACGGCTACCAGCAGCCCCAGCACCAGCCCAAAGGTGGTGAGGGCTAGCGTTTCGCCCACTATCAGGCGCGAGATGGCGCCGGCCGGTGCCCCCAGGGCTCGGCGCACGCCCAGCTCGGTGCGGCGGGCGCTAATAGCCAGCCACAGCACCCCAAACAGCCCGAGGGCCACATTAATGAGCAAGAACACGCTCATTACCCCCAGCAGCAGTGGCTTGGTTATCACGACTTTTAGCTGGCTGCTGTGCATCTCGTCGAGGGTGCGGATGGTGCTCGTCCAGCCTGGCCCGATGCGGCGGATATCGTCGGCAATGCGCTTTTCGAGGGCCGCCCCGCTGCCAGGCGCCACCCGCACCAGCAGAGCCCGTACCTCGTGGGTGACGGTGTCGGCGGGCATCAAGGGGCTGAACATGCCGGGCAATACCACTTTTAGTTCGCCGTCGGTGCGGTAGGCGCTCACTACACCCACGACGCGCTGCTTGTCCTTGCCGTTCAGGGGCAGGAGCTTGCCCACCGCCGACTCGCCGCCGGGGTACAGCGCGCGCTGCAACTCCTCGGTAATAACTAGGGGTGGGTGCGGACCCGGCGCCGCGTCGCGCTGGTCGAACCAGCGGCCCGCCGTCAGCTTCAGGTCCATTACTTCGCGCAGCTCGGGAGCCACAAAGTAGAAATTGATGTCGCTGATAGGCCGCTCTGGCTCGCCCGGTCCGGTGCTGATGTCTATCGCGGTGCGGCTGTCGTTAAACGAGAACGGGGTATTGCTGCCGGTGGGGGCCACGGCCAGCACGCCCGGCGTGGCACGCAGCCGAGCCAGCACCTGCTCGAAGGTGCCGTAGCGCTCGGCCTTGGTTTGGGTGCCGCTCGAAAAGTCTACTTCCCACACATTATCGTAGCGGAAGCCCAGTGGCTGCCGGTAGTTTTCCCACAGGCTAGTGCCGATGGTGCCCACCGCAAACAGCACCACGTAGGCCAGAACTATTTCCAGAACCAGCAGGCCGTTGGCCCGGCGGCGGTTCCACATCAGGGTGAATATATGGCGTATCATGCGGCAATGCGTCCTTTAAGCGCTTGGTTGGCAGGTAGCTTCGACATTTTGTAAGCGGGATAGGCACCCGAGAGCAGCCCAAACACGAGGGCCAGCCCCAGCCCCACGCTAAACACCGGCGCACTGAGGCTGAGGTGGGCGTAGGGAATAAACTGGCTGCTATTGAGCAGGTACATGACCCCGGCCGCCAGCCCTAGGCCCAGCACGCCGCCCAGCAGCGTCAGCAGCACGTTCTCGACCAAAAACTGCCCGGCCAGCCGCCCGGCCGTGGCCCCGAAGGCCTTGCGCACCCCAATTTCGGCGGCGCGCTCTAGGGTGCGGCTCACGTTGATATTGACCAAGTTGAGCGCCGGCAGCAGCATAAACAGCAGCCCTAGGCCCAGCCAGCGGCGCCAGAAGGCCCCAGCGTCGCCATCCTGGCCGGCGTCGTTGCTGTGGTTGGTCATGTAGTTGGCCAGCAGAGTGCGGGCGTAAGAATTCGCTTCCTTGTAATCTTGGGGAATGGGCACGCGCCGCAGTGCTTGCTGGTACTCGTCCTGAATGAGGGGCACGTCGGCCGCCTGGCGGGCCAGCAAAATGGCTTGGTAGCTACCCAGGTGCCCAGCACTGCGCAAGTCGTCGCTAGTAGTCGTAATCGGCACGTAACACTCGGCGTAGGTCAGCTCGCGCGAGGTGGGCACGTCGGCCACCACGCCCGTTATCCGGTAGGGCTGCCCTTCGAATTGCACCTCCCGGCCCGCTGCCGCCGCGGCCGAGCCAAAGCTGCGCCGAGCCACGGTTTCGTTGAGCACGAGCACGTGGGCCGCGTCGCGCACTTCGGTGGCGCTGTAGGGCCGGCCGGCTATAAAGTCAAAATCCAGCACTCGCCAGAAGTCGGCATCGGTGTAGCGGCGGTCGGCCTTGAGCGCCTGCTGGCCCACGTACAGGGCCACGTTGGTCGGGTACGCCTCGGTCACAGATACGGCTTCGGGCGTGCGCAGCGTGCGCACGTAGCGCTGCAAAAAATCGTAGCCCACCGCCCCGGCACCTTGTGCCTGCGGCGCCCGCAGCACCATGCGGCTGATGAACAGCAGGCGGTCGGTGTGCCGCTCGGGCGCCCTAGCCCCCACGGCGTGGTCGAAGAGGGCAAACAGCACCACCAGCATCATCAGGGTGAAGCTGATGCCGAACAGGCTGATGGCCGTGAAGAACTTGCGCCGCTGCCAGCCGCGCCAAGCCAGTTTAAGATAAGAGAAAAGCATAGCTCAGAAAGAATAGGCCTAGGCCACCTGCTGGCCGTCGAAGAAGCGGATGAGGCGCTGGGTTTTGAGCGCCTGCTGCTCGTCGTGGGTTACCATCACGAGGGTGGTGCCGCGCTCGCGGTTGAGGCCCAGCAGCAGGTCCATGATTTCCTCGCCCATCACCGAGTCGAGGTTGCCGGTGGGCTCGTCGGCCAGGATGATTTCGGGCGCGCCGGCCAGGGCGCGGGCAATGGCCACGCGCTGGCGCTGCCCACCCGAGAGCTGCGCCGGAAAGTGCCCGGTGCGCGCGTTCAGTCCCACTTGGTCGAGGGCGGCCAGGGCGAGGCGGCGGCGCTCGGCGCCACCCACGCCGGGGCGGTACAGCAGCGGTAGCTCCACGTTGTCGCGCACCGAGAGGTCGTTGATGAGGTGGTAGCTCTGGAAAACGAAGCCGATTTTGTGGTTGCGCAGCCCCGCCAGCTCCTTATCCGAGTACGAGCCCACGGGCCGGCCATCAATGGCAATGGTGCCGCCGCTCGGCTCATCGAGCAAGCCCATGAGGCTGAGCAAGGTCGATTTGCCGCAGCCGCTGGGCCCCATCACCGACACAAACTCGCCGCGGTCGATGCGCAGGTTCACGTTGCTGAGGGCCACGGTTTCGATGGTGCTGGTTTGGTACACCTTCTCGATGCCAGTGAGCTGGATGACGGGCGGCGCGGCGGCCGGGGCTGGGGCGGTGGTAGGTTGAGGTTGGGGGTGCATAAGGGAAAAGAAATGAGCTTGAAAAAGGCGGTCATGCTTATCTGGCGTCCGCGCAGCCGAAGCATCTCTACCGCGTAAGTAATTCTGGTGATTAAGGTTAGTAGCGCGGTAGAGATGCTTCGGCTGCGCGGACGCCAGATAAGCATGACCGCCTTTTTAATTTCTGGTGAGCTTACTCGGTCCCTAGGGGCTGCCGGGTTTCAAAATCGAACAAGGTGAGGGCGCGCAGGCGGTAGTAGGCCACCCAGCTGGCGCGCAAAGCCAGGATGTAGTTGCGCCGGGCCAGGTCTTTGGCGGCCGAGGCCAGCGTGAGGTCGGTGAGGCTGAGGCGGCCGGCGTCGTAGGTGGCGCGGGTGATGGCGTAGCGGCGCTGGGCCAGCGTGTCGGCGCGGGCGGCCAGGCGGGTTTGCTGGGCCAGGGCGGGCACCTGGGCGGCCTGCGTGAGCACGTTCTGCTCGAAGCTGCGCTCGTCCTGGCTCACGGCGGCCTGGGTTTGGTCGCGCAGCAGCTCGGCGGCCCGGATGGTGGAGCGGCGCCGGCCCCAGTCCACGAGCGGCAGCGAAAACGCCAGCGACACCTGCTGCTGGTTTTGCAGAGCCAGGTAGCTGTCGAGCAGGAAGGGCGCTTGGTTGACGTAGCCTAGGTTGGCGGTGAGGGTGGCTAAAAAGCCAGTAGTACCGCGGGCCTGGGCCACGTCGCGGGTGGTTTGCAGGCGCTGGCGGGCGAAGGCCAGCACGGCCGCCCGGTGCTGGCGGGCCTGCCCTAGGGCCTCGGCGGGCGGCACGGTGGGGGCCGGCGCGGCGGTGGGCACGGCCAGCGTAGGCAGCGTGGTAGCGGCGGCGTCACTGTCGGCCGGGGGGCCGGGCAGGGCGCAGTAGGTGCGCAGGCTCACGGCGGCGGTTTCGGCGTCGAGACGGGCCTGGGCCTGGGCTTGCTGGGCGTTTAGCAGGTTGAGCTCCAGCTGCAGCAAGTCGCTCTGCGAGAGGCGACCCAGGTTGTATTTCTCGCGGCCCACGCGCAGCTGCTCGGCGGTGGCCTGGGCGTTTTGGCCGGCCACGGCGGCCGTCACCTGTTGCAGCAGCACGTCGAAGTACAGCTCGGCCACGCGCTGGGCCAGGGCCTCGCGGTCTTCCAGGTACTGGCGCTGGCTTTCCTGGTAGCGCAGCGGCTCGATGCGGCGGGCCCACTTCAGGGTGTTGAAGTACCCTAGGGGTTGGGTGAGGCCCAGGATAAAGGGTTGGTTGTTATAATTTTTTTCGTTTCGGATGAAGTCGTCGAAGCGCTGCACCTGCGAGCCCGCTACTATCTGCCCGCCGGTAAGGCCGATGTTTTGGGCCAGGTTTACGCCTAGCTGCGAGTAGTTGTAGCGCACTGCCCTAAACGACGTGGTACCATCATTCTGCTTTACTGGCTCAATACCCCGGCTGAAATTTGGCACGATACCCTGCAGCGCCAGCTGCGGCCGGTAGCTGGCCTGGTAGGCGCGGTAGCTCCAGTAGCCGGCCTCGCGCGCCGCCCGCGCCTGCACCCCCGCCGCCGAGGTGGCCAGCGACTGGTCGATGAGGGCCGGCAGGGTAAGCGTCTGGGCGGCAAGTCCTAGGGGGAAAAGGAGCCCTAGGGCCACCCAGACCAGCAAGGCCCACCCCCGGCGCTTGCCCTGCCGAGCAGGGAAGCCAAACGAGCCCGGGGTGGCTGGCTGCTTCAGGTGATATTGGTACAAAGCGAACATGGCTAGGGCCGCTGCAAAGAGTAAGGGAAAAGCGGGCAGGTGACTTCCACGCTTCTATGAAAGAGGTTATGCGTAAGGCTGAGGCACACAAGGAGAGCACACCCCTGGGCTCCTCACTCCACGCGCAAGGCGGGCACGTCCACGAAGGCCTTGGTGTCGGACACGATGACTTGCTCGCCCTTGCTCAAGCCGCTGAGTATTTGCACGTAATCGACGTTGCTGTCGCCCAGGCGCACCAGGCGGCGCGTGGCCCGGCCACCGGCCAGCACGAACACCGGCTGCTCCTGGCCGCCCTGGTAGTAGGGGCCGTTTTTGAGGCGCAGCACGCCGCGGTGGGCGCGGGTCAGCACCTGCACGTCGGCCCGCAGGTTGGCGCGCAGGGCGGGGTGGTGGTCATTGGCGAGGGTGGCGAAGAAGGTGACGGTGCCCTTGTCCACGGCCGGGCTGATGCTGGCGATGCTGCCCGCCAGGTCGGTGCCGGGCCCTAGGCGCACCAGCACGGCGTCGCCGGGGTGCAGCTGGTCGGCGTAGGTGTCGGCGATGGTGGCGCGCACCCGGAAGCGACTCAGGTCGGCCACGCGGGCCAGGGCCTCGCCGGCTTGCACGGTGGTGCCCAGGTTGTCGTTCACCCACGTAAGCACGCCGGGCAGCGGGCTGCTGATGTTGGCCTGCCGCAGCTTGGCGGCCTGCTCCTGGATGCTGCGCTGCTGCACCGACACGGTATAGCCCAACTCGCGCTGGTCGGCGGCGCTGGCTTGGCGCTGGTTGCGCAGCTGCTGGTGCAGGCGCTGGGCCTCCAGGCGGGCGGTGCGCAGGTTTAGCTCGGCCTGGCGCACGGCCTCGGCGGTGCCGCCGCCTATGTCGAGCAGGTGCTGCTCGTCGCGCAGGGCCGACTGCAAGCTACTCACTTTCAGGTCTTGCGCTTGCTGCTGGGCTTGCAGGTCGGTGAGGGTGCGGGCCAGCGTGAGCTGCAGCTGGGCGGTCTTGTTCTGGTTGCGCAGCTGCTCGTCGTCGAGCTTGGCCAGGGCCGAGGCGGCTAGTTCTTTATCCAGCTCCAGAATGACCTGGCCCGGCTGCACCCGCGCGCCCACCGCCAGCGCCACCCGCCGGATGCTGCTTTGCAAGGGGCTGGTGAGCACCGCCTCGCGGGCCGGAATGATGGTGCCGGCGGCGGTGAGGGCGGCGTCCACGTCGCCCACTTCCACCGGGGCGGTGAGGATGTCGGTGCGGCGCAGGGTGGGCTGCAGGATGCGGCGCAGCCCTAGGGCCCCGGCCGCCAGCAAAGCCAGCGCGCCCAGGCCCAGCAGCCAGCGGCGCAGCTGGCGGTGGCGCAGCGTAGTGGTCGAAATAGCTCTGTCCATTAGCGGGCAGGTGGGAGGGTGGTTCCCCTTACCTAAGCCAAGGCCCGTGCCATTTCGATAGGTTATTGACTGTTAAATGGTTGCTTGTTGGGTTGGGATTTTGCTCAGGGTAAAATGCGTCCAGATGTGGGCAGGGTGTCCGGAAGTGGACAGGCGGAGCTACTTGCTTTTAAAAAGGCGGTCCTGCTCATCTGGCGTCCGCGCAGCCGAAGCATCTCTCCTGAACAATACGGTGTGATAGAGATGCTTCGGCTGCGCGGACGCCAGATGAGCAGGACCGTTTCACTCGTTGCTCCTGCCTTACTTACCAGCCGCTTTTACTTGCTCCCAGGCTATTTTTTGCAGCTGCGTGGCTACCTCGGGCGCAATGCCGAGGGCCGCGGCGGCTTGCTCCTTGGCGCCTAGCTTGCGCGGGTCATAGCCAGTTACTTCGGCCAGCAGCACGCAGGCGTTCAGGTACGAGCCGTAGGCGCTGGGGTGGTAGTGGTCGCGGCCCCAGAGGTCTACCTGGCCCGCCGCGATGCCATCGTAGGGGTTGGGGTCGGCCAGGCCTTGGCGGATGGCGCGCAGCCAGGCATCGCCGGCGGGCGCCACGCCGGTAAACCCTTTATCCTGAGTTGCCTCGCGGTAGTAGGCGCGGTGCAGGTCGGCCTGCATCGAGTCGATGGGCAGGCCCGAGTAGCCTTTGTCGGCGGGGTAGGTTTGGTCGGCGCGGGTCCAGGTTTCGTAGAGGTACAGCTTCGCCTGGGGGTTGGCCTCGTGCACGGCCTGCTCCAGCTTGGTGGCGTAGGTGTAGAAGCGCGCGGGCTGGCCCCCGTGGCGGGTGGGTACCGGGCCGGTGCTGTAGTCGTGCATCACCACCGTGTTCCACTTCGGCTGCTTAATCACGGCCAAGGCGCTGTCGTAATGGAACTGGAGCGTTTGCCCACTGATGGCTTCCAGGTGCACCTCGTAGTTGAGGCCGGCCTCGTCGGTGAGCTTTTTGAAAATGCCCGGGATGCCGCCCCAGGGCCCTTCCTCGTGCTCGTACTGGCGGCGGCGCTGCCCCGTGCGGCCCGGCCGGAAGTTCTCGTCGGTGATGGCCGCGGCGTTGTAAGTCAGCACCGGCGCAAACGCCCCGTGAAAGAAGCTGTTGCCCACAAACAAAATGACTGTGGGCTTGGCGGGCGGGGTGCTAGGGCGAGCCAGGGGCGCTAGGGGCAGGGCGGCGGCCAGTAGCAGGCCCGGCAGAACGTGACAAGTAGCCATAAGCAAACAAGAGTGAGGTGGGAAGAAGGCCCTAAGGCCAGCGACTGGCGTAAAAGCACTGGCCGCAAAAGAACGGCAGGCTGCTCGATGTGCTTCACACACCGCCCGCCACCAGGCCTAGCAAGATGCCTTCGGCCGCAGTAGCCAAGGCTGCACCTAGCGGCCCTAGGGCAGGTAGCGGTTGGCGAGCATACGCGCGCGAACGCATCGGCATAAGCGCAAAAGCTAACGGGGCTCGGCTAAAACGGACGCGCTAATGCCGATGCTGTAATTGGCGTTTCGGCCCCACGGCGACGCGGGAGCCACCTGCCAGGGCATCTGCAAGAAGCGCGTACCACTGGGTGCGATATTGCGGGCGGTGCTGTCGCCCGGCAGGTCCAGCTTGTACATGGGGCCGGGCAGGCGGCTGGCCGAAAACGTAAGGGTACCCGGCCCCTGGGTGCGCAGCAGTTCCAAGCTTACTACTACATCGCCGGTAAGCCGCAGGCGGTAGGGCCGCAGGTCGAGGGTGACGCGGCGACGCAAGTCGCGGCGGGCCAGCCGCACGGCCACCGTGGGCGGCAGCAGCGGCGCGGCCGGAAAATCCTCCGCTACGCTGTATACCTGCACCCGCAAAAACAAGCTGTCGTAGCTGCACTGCGCCACGCTAAACGATACTGCCTCCAGCCAACTGGGCTGCGCCACGTGCAGGCGCTCGCCTACTTGGTTGCCAGCCACGTTGTAGTCGAGCCCGTAGAAAGGCCAGCTTCCGTCGGCTGTGCTACCCAGCACGCGCGGGCGCAGGTGGCGCGCCGTTACGCGCACATTGTCGAGCGGCACCAAGCGCTTATTGAGTGGGACGGTTTGCGCCGCTGCCCGCAGGCCGAGCCCGCACCCTAGCAAAAGCAGTAGCGACTGGCGCATACGTAGTGGTGGGTTAGCCAGGGCCTAGAGACCAAAATCTAAATATTTATTAAAGAACGGCAACACGTGCTGATACACCCGGCCAGTGGGCCCCATGATGCGGCTGCCGTGGGTGCCCTCGTACTCCTCGGCCGTGTGCGGCAGGCCAAAGACCGTGAGCAAGTTGCTGAATTGGTGGCAGGTCGGCGGAATGTGCTTCACCTCGTCCTGCGCGCCCCAGTCGAAGGCGAAGCCGCGCAGTTGCCGCAGCGCAGCCGCGTGGGTGGGCAAGATGTAGAGCGGCATCTGGGGCACGCGCCGGGCTAGCACGGCGTCGCGCCGGGCCAGGCTGTCGAGGCCTAAAGAGCCAGGCAGGTCGGCCCCGAAGGGCTTGGCGGCCGGGTTGGGCGTGAAGGCGCGGGCGCCCGAAATGACTGATAATACCGCGTGGTTACTCAGCACGTCGGCCATGGTGCGGGCCCGGAGCGCCGCCCCTAGGCCCGGCCCCGGCGTGTAGCTGGGGTGCGGGCCCAGCAGCGCCGGACTGAGGGCGTAGGCAGCGGCCCAGGTGCCGGGGTAGGCCAGGGCCAGGCGCACGGTGCCGCCGCCGCCCATCGAGTGGCCGGCCAGGCCGCGGCTGCCGGGCTTGGCCAGCGTGCGGAAGTTCTTGTCGATAAATGCTACCAGCTCGCGGGCCGTGAAGTCGCCCCAGGGTCCGTTGGTGGCCGAGTTGACGTACCAGCTGCCGCCGAAGCGCGTCTGCTCGTTGGGCACCACCATAATAACCGGCCGGATTTGTTTGGCGGCAATGGCTTGGTCGAGCAGCGTCTTCATGCCGTCCTGATTGAAAATCAGGCTGTCGTTCCAGGTGAAGCCGTGCAGGAAGTACACCACCGGGTAGCGCTTGCCGGGGCTGGCCTCGTAGCTGGCCGGCAGGTACACGCTCACGCGCCGGCGCGGGTTTTCGCCGCCCGGGTTGCCGCGCAGCAGCTTCGAGTCGAGGTAGGTGACGACCACGCGCCCAGCCGGCGGCGCCGGCGTTTGGGCCAGGGCCGACCCTAGGGTAGCGAAAAGCAGCAGGAGGAAGCAGAAGAGGGGCCGCATAGAGTAAAAAAGGTGGTCATGCTTATCTGGCGTCCGCTTGCCGAAGCATCTCTAACGCAGTAGTAAGCCTAACGTCAGGGGTTAGGTACGCGGTAGAGATGCTTCGACTACGCGGACGCTAGATGAGCATGACCGCCTTTTTAATATTGTGAGTGGGCCCTAGGGCTTCTTTTTCAATTCTGCCCCTAGGGCTTGCACCACGCCTTCGTTGGGCACGCAGTTCACGAACTTGATATCCTCCAGAATCGCTGGCAGGTCGGCGGCGCTTTTGGCATCGACCAGGTAGGGCGGCTTGATGCGCAGAAGCGAAGCAATGGGCTTGTCGGAGAAGCGCTTATAGGTCCAGCTGCACCAGCCGATGCCGGCGGCGTTGAGGTTGCGGGCAGCCTCGCCTATCCACTCGGGTGAGTTCTCGCCCGTTTCGCCCACCCACACCGGCACGTTCTGCGTTTCCCGAAAGCGCACCAAATTGGCCAGGGCGCCGAGCTGGTTGGCGTCGGGGTTGCTGGCGTCGGGCGCGTTGCTGAGCGGGTACTTGGGCAGGATGCTGTAGCGGTGCGAGTTGTACACCAGATTTTCGCGGTGCGTGAAGCTGCTGGGCAGCATGTCGTTGTAGTTGTTGCCAAAGCCGTTGCCCTCCAGCAGCAGCAGGTGCTGGTCGCCCTGGGCGCGCACGGTGTTGATGAGGCGCTCGAACATGGTGTGGATGGCCGCGTTGCCACCGGGCACGTTGTTGGGCTCGTTCACGAGGTCGTACATGGCAATGCGGCCATCGTTCTTATACTGCTTTGCCAGCGTGGCCCACAGCTCGTTGGTGATGGTTTGGTACACCGGCTCGTTCCAGAAGTCGTTGCCTTGCAGCGCGTCGGCAATATTGCTGTCGGTGCCCTGGGCGCCCGGCGCGGCGTGCAGGTCCAGCACCACGTAGAGCTTGTTGGCCGCGCACCACCCTAGGGTCTGGTCGATAAGGCGCATGGCGTCGAGCTGCTGCGGCTTCTGGAAAAGCTCGCCTTTTTGCTGCCACTCTTTCAGCTTGGCCACGTAGCTGGCGTAGGGCACCGTGCCCCTTATCACGCCGTTGCGCACGGCCCGCTGCTGGGGCGTCAGAAACAAATCGTAGTGCAGCGGCAGCCGGATGCAGTTGAAGCCCTGCTGGGCGATGTAGCCGATGTCGGCCTTGGTGATGAAGGTGGCGCGCCACTGCTGGTAGAATTTCTCCACCGCCGCCTCGCTCAGGCCCGCGCCGTAGAGCACCTTCTTCACCGAGCCCTGGGTGCCGCCGTAGCCGGGCTTCATCATGTAGCCTTCTTGCAGCAGCCAGCCCCCGAGGTTCATGCCTTGCAGCAGCACCTCGTGGTGCTGAGCATCCACGATTTTGGGGCCTTCGGCGCGCAGTAGCGGGGCGTTGGTGGTTTGAGCTAGGGCAGGGAGGGCAGCGAGGAAAAGGAACGGGAGGAGTTTCACGGGAACTGGAAAAGGAAGGGAAGAGAAAATAAAATAAAAAGAACGTCATGCTGAGCGCAGCCGAAGCATCTCTTTTGCGCCGGTAGAATGACCCTAGGCGGCGCGGTAGAGATGCTTCGGCTCGCTCAGCATGACGTTCTTTTCTGTTTATTGCTAGGCTGCTAATTAATCACGTACGTGGCTATGGAGTGGGCGGGGCTGGTGGTAGCCACCGCCTGGCCCTTTATCCAGAGCTGAAATTCCTGGGGCTTGTCGCCGCGGTTCATCACCACCACGGCCACCTTGCCGTCGGTGTTCTGGAAGGCGGTGGCTTGCAGCTAGTCGCGGTTGGTGGTCACGGCCACGCGCTTGGCGCCGGGGCGCACAAACTTCGAGAAGTGCCCGATGTAGTAGTACGAGTTGGTGTAGGTGAGCTGGCCGGTTTTGGTGTCGGCGTGCACTGGGGCGTAGCAGAAGTTGCTCACGTGGTTGGGGCCGCCCGTTTCGTCGAGCAGGATGTTCCAGTCGGTCCAGCCCGCGGTGCCGGCGTTAAAGTCGTTGATGAGCGAGTAGCCGTAGCGCTCCCCTAGGGCCCAGTCGCCGAGGGTACCCGGCTTGAAGTTCTCCACGCAGCCTTCGGTGAAGATGAGGTTGGTGCTGGGGTAGAGCTCGTGCACGCGGCGCACGTTGTCGAACTCCGGGCCACTGCCGGTCCAGGTTTCGTACCAGTGGTAGGCAATGCCCCAGAGGTACTTGGCGCTTTCGGGGTCGTCGAGCACGGCGCTGGCCCGCTGCATCACCAAGTCGCGGTTGTGGTCCCAGGCCACCAGCTTCTTGTCTTGCATGCCCGCCTTGTGCAGGCTAGAGCCCAGCACTTTAATAAAGGCGCGCTCCTCGTCGGCGGTGTACACGCACGACTCCCATTTCTGGGTGGCCATTTCCTCGTTTCGCACCGACAGGCCCCAGATGGGCATGCCCAGCTTCTCGTAGGTCTGCACAAACTTCACGAAGTAGTCGGCGTAGGCCTGCGAAAATTCGGGCTTGAGGTGGCCGCCGCGCAGCAGGTCGTTGTTAGTTTTCATCCAGGCTGGCGGGCTCCAGGGCGAGCCCAGCAGCTTGAGGCCGGGGCTGATGGCCAGAATCTCCTTCAGCACCGGAATGAAATAGGCCTGCTCGGGCGCCAGGCTGAAGTTGGCCAGCGTCGGGTCGGGCGTGTTCGAGTCGTCGTAGGTGTACACCTGGTCGTTGAGGTCGGAGGCCCCGATGCTCACGCGCAGGTAGCTGACCCCTAGGGAGGTACTGTCGGTGGCAAACAGCTCCTTGATGAGGGCCGCCGCGCCGAGGTGCTCATCTTGCTCATCACCTGGGCGCTACCCCCGGTGAGGGTATAGCCAAAGCTATCCATCGTCTGGTAGGTTTGGGTGGTGTCCACCAATATGGTCGGGTTGGTATTGGTGTTGGCCCCAAACTGCCGGCTCACGTTCTGGCGGTTAAACAGCGCCCCGCGGTCGGCAGTAGTCAGCCACACAGCCACCTGCGAGGGGATGGTCGGCGTGGGCGTCGGGGTGGGGTCGGCGTGGGCGTTACGGGGTCGCCGGCGCTGCTTTTGCACGCCCCCGCCAGCAGGGCCAGCGAAGCAAGCAGCAGCGCCGGCCGGCGCCAGCGGTTGAAGGTGGGAAAGGGTATGGGAGGCTACGGAAAGGAAAAAGATGGAAAATGATTTGTAAGTATCTGTTTATAATAATTTTATAATAAATAGCTTTGGGCAAGTAGTTTATGGCAAGCGCCGCGTGCGCCACCCCAGAGCCTACCACCTACCACACGTAGGTAGCTACCGCGCCGGCCGGCAGCGTGGCCGTGGCCGCACGCGCGCCATCGGGCCGGATGCTGAAGGTCTGGGGCGTCTTTTGGTCGTTTTGCACCAGCAGCACGTGCTGGCCCTGCGGCGTGCGAAAGGCCACGTTGGGCAGCCCCGCCACTTCCGTCGAACCCAGGCGCACCGAGCCGGTAGGCACAAACTTGCTGGCGTGGGCCACCGTGTAGTAGGCCACGTTGCGCGTCACGGCGTCACCGGGGGCGAGGGTAATGGCGCCCAGGCACTCGGTGCAGCCGCCGGGCGTGTGCGGGTTTTGCTGCGGGTCGGCGGCCAGGTTCCACTCCAGCACGGCCTTGGCCCAGTTGCGGGGGGCGCCAATCTCCAGGTTTTTGGCGTGCCAGCCCAGGTTGTCGGCAAAGCTCGATTTCGAGCCCGTCCACTGCTCGGTGAAGTACACGTTCTTCTGCGGGTAGGCGTCGTGCACTTTGCTCAGGGCCTCGATGGGGCCGGCGTAGAGGTGGAAGGCCGAGCCATCGACGTAGGGGTTGGCCTGGGCATTGCCCAGCACCGTGAGCGGGTAGTCGGGCTTGTCGCAGTTGTGGTCGTAGCAGACAATCTTAGTTTTCAAGCCCGCTGCCTTCAGGGCCGGCCCCAGGTGCTGGCCCACAAACTCGGCCTGGGGCTCGGCCGTCATCAGCAGGCTGGGGTTGTTGCCGGGGTGCAGGGGCTCGTTTTGCACCGTCACGGCATCCAGCACGATGCCGTGGGCCTTCATCCCTTGCAGGTACTTCACGAAGTACTGCGCGTAGGCCGAGTAAAACTCGGGCTTGAGCGAGCCGCCCTTGGTGGCCTCGTTGGTTTTCATCCAGGCCGGCGGGCTCCAGGGCGAGCCCATCAGCTTAAGGCCGGGGCTAATGGCCAGAATCTCCTTCAGCACCGGAATCAGGTGCGCCTCGTCGGGCTTCAGGCTGAAGTGCGCCAGCGTGGGGTCGGTTTGGCCCGCGGGCCGGTCGTCGTAGCTAAACACCGTGGCGTCGAGGTCGCTGGCCCCAATGCTTACGCGCAGGTAGCTCACGCCAATGCTGCTGGCGCCGGTGCCAAACAATTCGCGCAGCAGCTTGGCGCGGGCCGGGGCGCTCATGGCGTGCAGCAGCTCGGCGCTGCCCCCAGTGAGGCAGTAGCCGAAGCCATCCATCGTTTGGAAGCGCTGCGCGTCGTTGACTTCAATCAAGGCTTGGCCCGCTGGCACCGTCTTGCCCCACGCCAGCGCGGCTTGGGGCTTCAGCAGCTGGGTTTGGTCGGGCGTGGTGAGCCAGGCTTGCAGGCGGCTTTCCTTGGCGGGGCGGGCGGGGGGCGCGGTGGCCAGCGCTACCCCTAGGGGGAGCAGGCCCAGGGCCAGCACGCTATACCGGGCCAGCAAATATTTCGTCATGGCAGGGAATTCAGAAGCGGCCCTAGGGCCGTTGGCAGTAAGAGAAACGCAAAGTAGCAGTGCAGCCGATAAGTTAAGAACTCAGGTAAAAGGTTGGTAAGTGGTGCTACCCTGAAAAATGGTGAGCCACCAGCCCCCACCGGCCGGCAGCCTACCTAAGCGTACTGCTCGGGGCGAAAACATCTTTTCATCTTCTTTTCCCAATGGGTGAATGGGTGAATGAGTGAATAGGTGCATTGGGATAAGCTACTTCCGCTAATTATTCATTTTCCCATTCGCCCATTCACTCATTGCTTTAGTAGCCCGGGTTTTGCGTGATGAGCGGGGTGGTATTCAGCTCGCTCTGCGGCAGGGGGAAGAGCAGGTAGTTCTGGTTGGCCGCGCCGGTCATTTGCTGGATGATGGTGAGGGCCGTAATTGGGTGCGTAGCCGTGGGGTCGGCGATGGTGTGGCGGGCGTAGCGGATGAGGTCCCACCAGCGCTCGCCCTCGAAGGCCAGCTCCAGGCGGCGCTGGCGGTCGATTTTGGCGCGCAGGCGCTGCTTGCTGGCTGCTTGCGCAGAGGCAGCAGTGAGGGCGGCCAGGCCGGCGCGCTGCCGCACTTGGTTCAGGGGGCCTAGGGCGGCGGTGGGGCCGTTCAGCTCGTTGCTGGCCTCAGCGGCCGTGAGCAGCATTTCGGCGTAGCGCAGCACGTAGGTGTTATCGGTCGAGCTGAAGCCGTTGCCGGTGCTGCGCCACTTGTAGGTTATGATAATCAATTAATAGTCAATGCCAAATTTTATAAGCAAAAAGGTGTAGCCCCCTCGCGGACGGCCATGCTGGACGCCTGCGAGGGGGCTACACCGCTTTCTATTTTCCATCGTGCCGGAGGCCGAGGCTGCGGGAGCGGGCCGCCCTAGGCCCTGCGCTTACCCGCGAGGTCTAGGACTAAGGTTTGGAAGCAGCCGTGGCCGGCTGGCGCCGAACCGGGCGGCCGGCCGGGGCGGCCACGCGCGCCAGCTGGTTGGTGCTCTGGGCCAGGTTGGCGGTGCTGCCGGGCCTGAGGGGGGCGTACAGCTCCAGGCTCGATTGCAGCAACGAGTCGGCGGCCAGGGCCCGCACCTCGTCGGCGTTCATGCCGGCCCGGTAAAAGCACCACTGCCGGAAGCGGCTATCGGCCGGGGCTGCTGCCCCACCCAACACCACTTGGCGCAGCAGCAGCTTTTCGGGGAGGCTGCCCACGCGGGTGCTGTCGAGGTACACAATGGTTTCGCCGCGGGCGTAGTAGTGGCTAAGCGTGAGGTGGTGCCAGCGGGCGTCGGCCGCGCCCGTAGCTCCGGTTACGTGCCCGCCGCGCGGCGAGGTATAGGTGATGGTGCCGGCTGCATCGAGGCGCACGGTGCCGCTGCCCAGGCTGTCGGGCAAAGTCAGTAGCACGCCCGGCCGGCTGGCTTGGAAGCTCACGGTCTGCGTGAATGCGTGCACCCGCGCCTCGGGCGTCAGGCGCAGCGTAGCCGGCCCTAGGGCCTGGCCGGCGCTGGGTTGCTGCTGTGGCCGGGGCTTGCCCGCGCGCAGCGCATCAAACAGCGAAGGCACGATGGCGCGGGTCATTTCGGCGTGGCCCTTGTCGTTGGGGTGGTACGAATCGTCCCAGTAGCCGGCGACCCAGCGGCCCTGCCCGTCGTCCACGGCTCCGAGCAGGTTCACGGTGGGCACGTCCCAGCGGTGCAGCAGCAGGTTCATTTGCCGGGTGAAGGCGTAGTCCTCGGCCGTGAAGTCACCTCGGGTGTAGCAGTTCGTGACCACCGGCACCCGCCCGTCGGCCCGCGCCCGCTCCACCAGCGCCCACAGGTTGCGCCGGAACTGGTCATAAATCGGTTGGCCGCCGCCGTGGATGCCCTCGTTGCCCAGGCTCAGGGCCAGCACCACGTAGCGGCCGCGCTGACTCAGCAAGTCGCGGCGCCAGCGGGCGGCCACCTTGCCGGTGTTGTCGCCCGGCACCGAGGCGTTGGCCGTAGTCCAGGCGGCGCCCAGGTTGGCGGCGTGGCGCTGGTGCAGCAGCGTAGTGTAGCGGCTGGTGTAGCCGTATTTATTAGTAGCGCCCTGCCCATACGGTACCGACGACCCTAGGTACACAATTTTCAGCGCGTCGAGCGAGTCGGCTGGCACGGGTAGGGCACCGGGCGCCACTACCGGCCGGGGCGGAGCGGGCGCGGAGGCCAGCCCGAGCAGCGCGGTAGCCGGCAGCAATAAAACAAGCAGCTTGGAAAGCATAGGAGCGGAAAAGCGGGCGGTACTGCAATACTACCCAGCAACGGGGCAAGCACCCTAGGGGCCGTGCGTATACGATAAGGTAGACAGCGTTTGGCGGCCGGGGCTGCACGTGTGCCCCGCTGCCAGCAAATTGCCGCACCAAGCGCATAGTTGACTTAGGAGCCCTAGGCTTGATAAGCAAGCGGTAACAGACGCTGGGTAGGTTCTAGGGCCGCTGTAGCGCCAGGCCAGCATGAGCAGCACGCCTAGCACGCCACCGCCGTGCAGGCGGAAGTACGTGCGCAGCGTCTTAAGCGCCTGCATGATATGAGCCTCCACCGTTTTCACCAATACGCCCTGGCGCCCGGCAATCTCGGGGTAGGAGAGGCCCTGCTGGCGACTTAGCAAAAAGGCCTCGCGCTGCTTGGGCGGCAGCTTGTCGAGGGCGGCCAAGTACAGGGCCTCCATTTCGTGGTACTTGGCTTCGTTGGCCACGCTGGTAGGGCCGGTGGCTGCGGCCTGCCCGGCCATGCGCAAGCGGTGCTGGTCGCGGCGCAGCTCGTTCAGGATGGCATGGTGAGCGGTCGTAAACAAGTATCCTTTCAGCGGCACGTCCTCGCGCAACTGCTCGCGCTTCTCCCAAATCTTGATAAAGCACTCCTGCACAATCTCCTCGGCCGCCGGACGCGACTTCAAGTAGCTATAGGCGAAGCGGTACACCAGGGCACTGTAGTGCCGAAACAGGGCATCAAAGGCCCGCTCGTCGTCATCCTTGAGGCGGCGCAGTCTAGCTCCGAAAAGGCGGACTTGGTGGGCAAGGGGGCGACGAGGGACAGAAAGAAAGTTTGCCGAAAATTAATGCAAAGCTTGCACTGTCAAGCGCCGCCAGCCTTCCTAAGAGCGTGTTTGGGAATTTAAAAGAACGTCCTGCTGAGCTGGTCGAAGCCTCTCTACCGCTTCGTTGAACGGGCCACATGAAGCGGTAGAGAGGCTTCGACCAGCTCAGCAGGACGTTCCAGAAGCTTTTTTGGTGAAATCCAAACACGCTCTAAGTTAATCTACCATCAAATTAGGTTCGAATGCGACCTCATTAGCCAGGCGTTGGAGCCAATCAACTCTGGTATAGCACAGGTGCTACGCTCTCAGGCGCAAGCTGTCCGTTGAGCTTAGGCACTGCGCAGCTTTGCGTAATGCCCGGGTCGGGGGGCCTGAGGCGGAGGGGCGCCTTACTCGGCGGGCTTGCTGACAGGGCAGAGCAGGGGTACTGCGTAGAGCGATATTTGCAGCATTGTTGCGCATTAAAAATATTTTCCGAGAAGTTGAATTTCGACCCGGCAGCTCTCGGAAAGCGTGCTGTTACAAGCTTAATTATTAAAGCAACAAAGTTGCATAAACGTGAAAATAGGCCTTAACGACGTAGAAGGGGATTTTCCGGCTAGTGGTAGAAAGTGGTAGAAAGTGGTGGCTTTTCTGATGAGCCGAGTAATTTTGTAACCTACCCAGCCGCCCTAGGCCCGCCCTTTCACCCAGCCCATGCACCTGTCCCTGTCCGGCGAATACGACTGCAAGCTCGACCCCAAGGGTCGGCTGGTGCTGCCGGCCAAGGTGAAGGCGGCGCTGCCCGAGGCCTATGCCAACCAGCTGGTGCTGGTGCGCGGCTTCGAGCCCTGCCTGACGCTGTACCCTAGGGCCGCTTGGGAGGTAATCCTGGCCAAAGTCACGTCCCTCGACGAGTTCAACGAAGAGTACCGGCAGTTTCAGCGCAATTTTTTGCGGGGCATGACGGAGATTGAGCTGGACAGCATCGGTCGTTTTGGGTTGCCTGGTACCATGCGCCGCTACGCCGGCATCGAGAAAGATGCGGTGGTAGTAGGCCTCGGCAACCGCCTGGAATTGTGGGACCCGACCCGCTACGACGACTTCCTCATCAAGGACATGGGCACGCTCTCGAGCCTGGCCCAGAAGTTTTTATCCACCCCCCTCGACCAGCCGGGCGCGCCGGCCGCCACCACCTGATGCAGCCCCGCGCCAACGATACCGCCTACCACCAGCCCGTGCTGCTGGGCGAGTGCCTGGAGGCCCTGGCCCTGCAACCCGGTGGCCGCTACGTGGACGTCACATTTGGCGGCGGCGGCCACTCGGCCCGCATCCTGGAGCAATTGACTGAAGGCCAGCTGTACAGCTTTGACCAGGACGACGCGGCCGAGCGCGAGGCTGCCCAGCTGGCGCGGCCGCAGTTCATTTTCGTGCGGGCCAATTTCCGGCACTTGCGCGACGAGCTGGCCCAGCGCCACGCCCTGCCCGTAGATGGCTTACTGGCCGACCTGGGGGTATCGTCGCACCAGTTCGATACGGCTGCGCGCGGCTTCAGCACCCGTTTCGATGGGCCGCTTGACATGCGCATGAACCCCGAGGACGCCAGCGCCGCCACGGCCGCCGACGTGCTCAACGACTACGACGAGGCCGCGCTGCACCGCATCTTCGGCATGTACGGCGAGGTAACCAACGCCCGCACGCTGGCCGCTACGGTGGTGCAGGCCCGGCGCCAGCGCCCACTGCGCACCATCCAGGAGCTGAAGCAGGCCATTGCGCCCGTTACCCCTAGGGGCAAAGAGAATAAATACCTCGCGCAAGTGTTTCAGGCCTTGCGCATTGAGGTGAACGACGAGCTGGCCGCCCTGCAGGAAATGCTGGTGCAAACGGCGCAGGTCCTGCGTCCTGGTGGCCGGCTGGTCGTCATGAGCTACCACTCGCTGGAAGACCGGCTGGTGAAGAATTTCCTGGCCCAAGGCAAGTTTTTTGGCCAGGCCGAAAAAGATTTATACGGCCGCACGCAGCTCCCTTTTGAGGCGCTGACGCGCAAGCCGATTGAGGCCTCGGCCGAAGAAATTGCCCGCAACAGCCGCGCCCGAAGCGCCAAGCTGCGCGTGGGCGTCCGCACTACTAACCCGGTATAAGCGCATGGCAACGAACACAATCCGCCCCGGCCAAACTGGCCCGCCGCGCGCCAATACCGTGCGCCCCCGCCCCGCGCTGGAGGTGGTGCCCACCAACGTGCCCGTACCTGAGGTAACTGCCCCCGTGGCCGCGCCTGCCGAAGCAGTAGCAACCCCGGCGCCCGTGCCCGTGGCCGCGCCGGCGGCTGTAGTGCCGCCCGTTGCGCCGCCGCGCCCACCCCGCGTGCCGCGCCCGGCCCCCAAGCCCCTCACCGAGGAGGAAGCGCAGGCGCAGGCCGAAGCCTGGAAGCAAGCCCCCGCTGGCACCACTGCCACCGGCTGGAGTTTGTTTTCGCTGCTCGACCGCTTCACAGGCCTCGACGGGCTGTTTCGCGAGGGCCTGCCGGTGCGCTACCTGCCCAAGCTGCTGTTCGTGATGGCGCTCACGCTGCTCTACATCGGCAACACGCACTACGGCAACCGGATGAACCGCAACATCCAGCGCCTCAAGCAGGAAGTGGAAGACTTGCGGGCCGACTATACGACGCTGAAATCGGATTATATGGAGGCCAGCAAGCAAAGCGAAGTGGCCCGCAAAGTAGCGGCCCTAGGGCTAGTGGAAAGCTCGTCGCCGCCCTTCCGCATCGCCGTGCCGGCGGGCCACCTCGACGAGGCCGAGCTGGAAGCCATGCCCGTGCTTACGGCCGATACGCTAGCCGCCCGCGCCGCTCGCGACTCGATAGCTCAGGTACGCGCCGACAGCGTGGAGGGCCGCGTGCGCCGTCAGCAGCTGGGCCTGCCCGCTACCGACGAAGCCGATGAGGCCGGAGCCCCACCGCCCGGCGTGTCGCCCGAAGATTCGGTAGCTGCTCGCAACCCACAAGCAACCAGCCCAATTGCTTCTAGCAATTCGCGTAACACCAGCCGCCGAAAGCAAGAAGCTGGTACAAAAAAGCACAAAAAAGCGCAAGGAGTTCAGGCTCCGAGCAATAATATAGGCAAGGCTGCGCGTTCTCATTCACCCTCGCACGGACGTTCTACCCGATGAAAAGCAGCGTTAAGAAATCCATCGTCACGCGGGTGCGGCTGGCATTCTTGGGCGTGATGCTGTTTTCGGGCGCTATCGCCTGGAAAATCTCGCGCATCCAGTACCAGGAGGGCGCTAAGTGGCGCGCCCTGGAGCAGGAGCGCCGCATCAGCTACCAGCCGGTGCCCGCCACGCGGGGCAACATCTACTCCGACAACGAAAGCATTATGGCTACCTCGCTGCCCTTCTACCGGGTGGCCTGGGACCCGAGCGTCGCCTCTGATGCGCTATTTACTTCTAGGGCCGTTGATTCGCTGGCGCGCAAGCTGGCCAACTTCTTCCAGGACCGCAGCGCGGCTGAGTACCGGCGCAAGCTGCTCGACGCCCGCCGCGACCACGAGCGCTACATCCGCCTGAACTCGCGGCAAATTAACTTCCAGGAGAAGAAGGAAATGGCTACCTGGCCCATCTTCCGGGCTAAGCGCCGGGGCGGCGTCATCTTCGAAAAGGTGGACAAGCGCTTCCGGCCCTTTGGGGGGCTAGCTCAGCGCACGGTGGGCTTCGTAAATGAAGAAAGCAACGGCGCGGGACTTGAGTACACCTTCCAGCGGCAACTGGCGGGCCGGGCCGGCGAGGCGCTGTTCGAGCGCGTGCCGGGCGGCCTCAAGCCCGTGTACGATGGCAGCGAGGTGAAGCCTCAGGCCGGCTACGACATCAAAACCACGCTCGACATCAACCTGCAGGACGGGGCCGAGGATGCGCTCTACAAGGCGCTCGTGGCTAACGACGCCAAGTACGGCTGCGCCATTTTGATGGAAGTAAAAACCGGTGCCATCAAGGCTGTGGCCAACCTGGGTAAGGCCACCGACGGTACCTATAAGGAAGACTACAACTACGCCTTTGCCGACCAAGGCCGCACCGAGCCGGGCTCCACGTTCAAGCTGGCCTCACTGATGGCCGTGCTAGAAGCCGACCCCAGCCTAGGCCTCGAAGACAAGGTGAATACCGGTCCCGGCCGCATGTTTATCGGCGGGGCAGTGAAGACCGACTCGCACGCCAACGGCATCATCACGGTGCAGCAGGTGTTCGAGAAGTCGAGCAACATTGGGGTGGCGCGGCTGGTGCAGGAGCACTTCTCCGGCAACCCCACGCAGTACACCGACTACCTCAAAAAGTTTGGGCTAGATAAGCCCCTAGGGTTTCAGATGCACGGCGAGGCTCTGCCCTACGTGAAGGACCCCAAAGACCGCAGCTGGAGCCGCACCTCGCTTAGCACCATGAGCATCGGCTACGAGTTGAAGCTGGCGCCGCTGCAAACGCTGGCCTTCTACAACTCGGTGGCCAACGGTGGCGTGAAAGTGGCGCCCATGATTGTGAAGGAAATCAAAGAAGCTGACCAAGTGATTGAGAGCTTCGAGCCGCGGGTGCTGAACCCCCAGATTTGCTCGGAGGCTACCCTGCGCAAGGTGCGGGCCATGCTGGAAGGCGTAGTGCTGGAAGGCACGGCCAAGGCCATCCGGCCCAAGGATTACACCATTGCCGGTAAGACGGGCACGGCCTGGAAGTTCAAGAACGGACAGTACACCAAAACCTACTCCACGAGCTTCTGTGGCTACTTCCCGGCCGATAAGCCCAAGTACAGCTGCATCGTGGTGATTGACTCGCCAAGTAAGGGCCGCATCTACGGGGGCGACGTGGCCGCGCCGGTGTTCCGCGACATTGCCGACCGCACCATGGCCCGCGACCAAGCCAGCCAGCGCCCGCTGCTGGCGCGGGTGCCCGCCCGCCGCACCCCCGTGCCGCTGGTGCGCGCCGGCCTGCAAAGCGAAATCGCGCTGGTGTGCGAGCGCATCGGCCTGCCTGGCCAAACCCGCGCCACCGGCGGCGAGGACTGGGTGCGCCTGGCCGCCGTGCGCGACACTGCCTCGGTGGCCCGCACCGTGAGCCTGAGCCCCGATGCCAGCGCCACCCGCCCCGGCCGCATGCCCGACGTGCGCGGCCTGACTTTGCGCGACGCGCTGTTCATGCTCGAAAACCGTGGCTTGCACGTGCAAAGCGCCGGCACCGGCCGCGTGCGAGCACAGTCGCTGGCCGCCGGCGAGCCCGTGAAGCGCGGCGCCACCGTAAGCCTAGCCCTGACGCCCACTGCCACCATCGCCGCTACGCCGCTGGCTCTGCCCGAGCCCGAGCACACCGAAATCGAAGAGAACACCCTGCTGGTACCCGCCGAGATGGACAGCCACGTCGCCAAGCTGGCTAAAGCGACCCGCCCAACTGCTAAGCCTGCTACTGCCCCTAGGGCCACCAGCAATACCAAAGGCACCAAGCCCACCGAGCGGGTAGGGGAGAAGGGCAAAGCCACTGCCACCAGCGCCGCCCGCAGCACGGCGAAGGAGAAGCCGACCGCTGAGAAGAAACCTAGCAGCGCCAAGGCTAGCAACTCGAAGTCGACCGCGCCGACCAGTGCTAAAGGCAACACTGAAAAAGCGAAAACGGAGAAGAAGCCAGCCGGCAAGAAAGAAAAGCCTAAGGCCCGCCAGCCGGAAACGCACTTCACCGCTCAGCCGGCTGGGAAAACCCGCAACGGCTAAGCGGCACACCTTTGCAGTCTGCTTAGCCAGTGCCATAAGCCACTGGCCGGCCGCCAAAAGCTAACACATTACTACATGCAGTTACCCCTTTTCTCCCTGCTTACCGACGTGAACGTGCTGACCCAGCACGGCAGCCCCGATGTGCCCGTGGCTGGCCTCACGCTCGACTCGCGGCAGGCGGGACCGGGGATGCTGTTTTGCGCCCTGCGCGGCACGGCCACCGATGGGCACCAGTTCATCGAGAAGGCGGTGGCCCTAGGGGCAGCCGTGGTGCTGTGCGAGGAACTGCCTGCCGAACTGAACCCGGCCATAACCTACGTGCAAGTGCCTGATTCGGGCGCGGCCCTAGGGCCGGTAGCTAGCGCGTTCTACGGCCACCCCTCACGCCAGCTGAAGCTGGTGGGCGTAACGGGCACCAACGGCAAAACCACCTGTGCGACGCTGCTGCACAAGCTGCTGCGCGAGCTGGGCTACCACTGCGGCCTGCTCAGCACGGTGCAAAACCAGATTGACGAGCAAGTAATCCCGAGCACCCATACCACGCCCGACGCCATCCGGCTGAACGAGCTGCTGGCCCAAATGGTGACCGCTGGCTGCACCCACGCCTGCATGGAAGTGAGCAGCCACGCTGTGGCTCAGCACCGCATCGGCGGGCTGCGCTTTGCGGGCGGCGTGTTCACCAACCTCACCCACGACCACCTCGACTACCACGGTACTTTCGGCAACTACCGCGACGCCAAGAAAGGCTTCTTCGACGCGCTGCCCAAAACTGCCTTCGCCCTCACCAATGCCGATGACCGCAACGGCGCGGTGATGCTGCAAAACACCGCCGCCCGCCGCGAAACCTACTCGCTACGCTCGGGCGCCACCTTCCGCGCCCGTTTGGTAGATAATAGCCTGACCGGCCTGGAGCTGGAACTGGACGGCCGCGAGGTGCATTTCCGCCTCATCGGGGTTTTCAATGCCTACAACCTGCTGGCCGTATATGGCGCGGCCGTGCTGCTGGGCGAGGAGCCCACCGAGGTGCTCACCATCCTCTCGGGCCTGACCACGGCACCTGGCCGCTTCGAGCCGGTAACGGTGCCCGGCCAGGGCATTATCGGCCTCGTGGACTACGCCCACACGCCCGACGCCCTCGAAAACGTGCTGCAAACCTTGCAGCAAACGCGTCGGCCCGGCCAGCGCATCATTACAGTGGTAGGCTGCGGCGGCAACCGCGATGCGGCCAAGCGCCCCATCATGGCTCGGCTAGCCGCCCAGCTTTCCGACCAGGTGGTGCTGACCGCCGACAACCCGCGCGACGAAGACCCCCTCGAAATCTTGCGCCAGATGCAGGCCGGCCTCACCCCGCCCGCCGACGCTCACACCCAAACCATTGCCGACCGCCGCGCCGCCATCCGGGCGGCCGTAGCCCTAGCCCGCCCCGGCGACCTAGTGCTGCTGGCCGGCAAAGGCCACGAAACCTACCAGGAAATCAAGGGCGTGAAAGCGCATTTCGACGACCGGGAAGAACTGCGCGCCGCGCTGCTAGAAATTAAAAATTAAAAATTATGAATTAAAAATTGGCTGGTTAAGAGTGAAATGACTGCCGTAGGAGGTGACAAGCTTTTAATTCTTAATTCATAATTTTTAATTCTAACCCGCCATGCTCTACTATTTCTTTCGCTACCTGCACGAACACTTTCACCTGGCCGGCGCGGGCGTGTTTCAGTACACGACCTTCCGCGCCGCGCTGGCGGTGGTTACGTCGCTGCTCATTGCGCAATTTTTTGGCGCCCGCCTTATCCGCGTGCTGCAGCGCAAGCAGGTAGGCGAAACCATCCGCGACCTGGGCCTGCAGGGCCAAAGCGAAAAGAAAGGCACCCCCACCATGGGCGGCCTTATTATCCTGCTGGCCATTCTGGTGCCGGTGCTGCTGTTTGCCCGCCTGCGCAATATCTACATCATCCTGATGCTGTTGAGCACGGTATGGCTCGGGCTCATTGGCTTCCTGGACGACTACATTAAGGTGTTTCGCAAAAACAAGGAGGGCCTGAGTGGACGCTTTAAAGTGCTGGGCCAGATTGGCCTAGGCCTCACCGTGGGCTGGGTGCTCTACTACAGCAACGAGGTGACGGTGCGCGAGTACCTGCTGCCCAACGGCGCCCACTCGATGGTGGACGCCAGCAAGGCCTGGCACGATATCCACTTGGCCATCACGACGGTACCGTTTATGAAGAACAACGAGCTGAACTACGGCGACTTATTCGCCAATGCGCAGTTCGTGTTCAAGCAGTTCTACGGACTGCTCTACATTCCGCTGGTTATTGTCATTATCACGGCCGTGAGCAACGGGGCCAATATCACCGACGGGCTCGATGGGCTGGCGGCGGGTACGTCGGCCATCATCGGCATTACGCTGGCCATTTTCGCCTTCGTGAGCGGTAACGCCCTATTGGCTGACTATCTGGATATTATGTTCATTCCCGATTCCGGCGAGCTGGTCGTGTTTTGCACGGCCTTCGTGGGGGCGTGCATCGGGTTTCTGTGGTACAACTCGTACCCGGCGCAGGTATTTATGGGCGACACCGGCTCGCTAGCCCTAGGGGGTATCATCGCGGTGCTAGCCCTTATCGTGCGCAAAGAGTTGTTGATTCCGGTGCTGTGCGGCGTGTTTTTAATTGAAAATCTGTCGGTTATCATTCAGGTGAGCTGGTTTAAGTACACCAAGCGCAAGTATGGCGAGGGCCGCCGCCTGCTGCGCATGTCGCCGCTGCACCACCACTACCAGAAGCTGGGCTACCATGAAAGCAAAATCGTGTCACGCTTCTGGATTGTGGGCATCATGCTGGCAGTTATTACCTTGGTTACGTTGAAGTTACGCTAGTATAGAGCTTAGAACTAAGAACTTAGAACAGGTTCTTGCTGCCAAAAAATCTAAGCTCTTGGTTCTAAGCTCTCAGTTCTACATAAAATGAAGAATATCACCATCCTCGGAGCTGCCGAAAGCGGCGTAGGCGCGGCCCTGCTGGCGCAAGCCAAGGGCCACACCGTGTTCGTGTCCGACCGCGGCGCTATCAAACCCGAGTACCGGCAGAAGCTGGACGAGGCGGGCATTGCCTACGAGGAAAACACCCACACCCTGGAGCGTATTCTGGCGGCTGAGGAGGTAGTGAAAAGCCCCGGCATCCCGGAAAAGGCGGCCGTTATTAAGGCCCTTCGGGAGCAGAATATTCCGGTTATTTCCGAGATTGAGTTTGCCAGCCGCTACACGCAGGCCCGGTTTATCGCCATCACGGGCACCAATGGCAAAACCACGACTACGCTGCTTACCTACCACCTGCTGAAGGAGGCCGGCTATAAGGTGGGCCTGGCTGGCAACGTGGGCTACTCGCTGGCCGAGCAGGTCATTGCCAACGAGCAGGATTACTACGTGCTGGAGTTGAGCAGCTTTCAGCTCGACGACATTCAGCACTTCCACCCCTGGATAGCGCTGCTACTCAACATCACGCCCGACCACCTCGACCGCTACGACTACTCGCTCGAGAACTACGCCCGCGCCAAGCTGCGCATCGTCCTCAACCAGGACAGCAACGACTACTTCATTTACAACGCCGACGACGAGAATATTCAGCGTCATTTTAAGGCGGCGCTGCGCCCTATGCAGCAGCTGCCGTTCAGTCTGCACCACCGGCCCGACTTCCAGCTGGGGGGCTTCTACAAGCAGGAAGCCGAAATATGCCTCGACCTGCAGCCCGGCTACTACAGCCCCACCGAAACGATTGATACTAGCGCCTCGCCCCTCATCGGCGAGCACAACCGCCAAAATGTATTGGCGGCCGTGCTAGCGGCCCGCGTGGCGGGCGTCGAGCGGGCTACCATTGAGCGGGCCCTAGGCACCTTCCACAACGCCAACCACCGCCTGCAGCCCGTGGCCACGCTCAACGGCGTGCAATACATCAACGACAGCAAGGCCACGAACGTGGAAGCTGCCTGGTACGCCCTCGATGGGGTGAAGCGCCGAATCGTCTGGATAGCCGGTGGCACCGACAAGGGCAACGACTACGCTACGCTGCAGCCCCTAGCCGACGAAAAGGTGAAAACCCTCATCTGCCTGGGGGTCGATAACGCCAAATTGATAGCCGCCTTCGCGGGCCACGTGCCCGTGATTGAGGAAACCCGCTCGATGGCCGAGGCCGTGCGCCGGGCCGCCTCCCACGCCGAGCCCGGCGTTGTGGTGCTGCTCTCGCCCGCCTGCGCCAGCTTCGACCTGTTCCAGAACTACGAGGACCGGGGCCGCCAGTTTATGCAGCAAGTGAAGGCCCTAGGGTAGTCATTAAGTCAAAAGCGTAGCTAGCTGCCAAGCAGCCTCTGCGCCATTCGTTACATCCGTTAAACCTGCGGTATTATGCAGCCCACCCTTCGTCTTTCCTGGCTCCAGCGCAACCTCAAGGGCGACCCCATTCTGTGGGCCATCGTCATCTTGTTCTCGGTCATCAGTATTGCGGTGGTGTACTCGGCCACCGGCACGCTGGCCTACCGCAACGAGCTGCACGGCCGCTCGGGCTCGGTCGAGGGCATTGCCCTCAAGCACAGCGCCCTCATATTGGGCGGCCTGGTGCTGGCCTGGGCAGCGCACAAAATTGACTACCGCCACTACTCGCGCCTGTCGCTGTACGCGCTGCTGCTGTCGGTACCACTGCTCATGTTCACCTACTTCATGGGCGGCACCGAAATCAACGGCGCCTCGCGCTGGCTGGTTATTCCGGTTGTCAACCAAACCTTTCAGCCCTCCGACCTAGCCAAGCTGGCCCTGATTACGCACCTGGCCAGCATGCTCAGCCGCCGCCAGCAGCACATCCATGACTTCTGGAACACGCTGTTTCCGGTAATGCTGTGGGTGGGCGTTATCTGCGGGCTGATTATCCTCTCCAACGCCTCCACGGCGCTGCTGCTATTCATTACCTGCTTGCTGCTCATGTTCATCGGCCGCGTGCCCATGAAGCAGATGCTCATCATGGTGGCCATCGGCGTGACCCTCGGGGGCGCGGGACTAGCGGCTGGGCAGCGCCTAGGCACGGTGGTGTCGCGCGTGTCCAACTTCACCGACAAAACCAAGAAGCCGCAGTTCCAGCTCGAGCACTCGTTCATTGCCATTGCTACGGGCGGCCTCACCGGCAAAGGCCCCGGCAAGAGCACCGAGCGCAACATCATGCCCCACCCGTACTCCGACTTTATCTACGCCATCATCATCGAGGAGTATGGCATGTTTGGCGGGCTGGTGGTGCTGTTCCTGTACCTGGCTTTCTTGTATCGAGGGCTGAAGACCGTGATGAACAGCCAAGGTGCCTTCGGGGGGCTACTGTCGGCGGGCCTCAGCTTCAGCCTGGTGCTGCAAGCGATGGTGAATATGGGCGTGGCCGTGGGCCTAGGGCCGGTTACGGGCCTGCCGCTGCCGCTGCTTAGCATGGGTGGTACCTCGCTCATCTTCACTGGCCTTAGCATCGGCATCATCCTGGCCGTGAGCCGCGGCGACCGCGAAATCCGCCCCATGAAAGGCGAGCCCGACGACACGGCGCGCATTGCTAGCAAGCGGGCGGCGTATTAGGTGTTAGTTTTTAGTTGTCAGTTGTCAGTTTCAAGTAGAACGGCGGCCGGCAGCAAGGGAAAGCCCGACACTAACAACTGACAACAAATAACTGACAACTAAACAAATGAAATTCATCATCTCCGGCGGCGGTACGGGCGGGCACATCTTCCCGGCGGTGGCAATTGCCAACGAGATTCGGCGGCGGGAGCCCGACGCTGATATCTTGTTTGTGGGGGCCGAGGGGCGCATGGAGATGACCCGCGTGCCCGAGGCTGGCTACCCCATCGTGGGCCTAAATATTACCGGCCTGCAGCGCCGCCTCACGCCCCAAAACCTGCTGTTTCCGGTGCGGGTGTTTCGCTCGGTTCGGGCGGCGGGCAAGCTCATCGAGAAGTTTCGGCCCGACGCGGTAGTAGGTGTGGGCGGCTACGCCTCGGCCCCGGTGCTGCTGGCGGCTACTTCGCGCGGCATCCCCAGCCTCATTCAGGAGCAAAATTCCTACGCCGGCCTCGTCAATAAGCTGCTGGCCCGGCGCGTGAGCCGGGTGTGCGTGGCCTACGACGGCATGGAGAAATTCTTTCCGGCCGACAAGCTCACGCTCACTGGCAACCCTATCCGCGCCGAAATCGCCCACGGTGACCGCGCCGAGGCGCAGCAGTTTTTTGGCCTCGACCCGGCCAAGCAGACGCTGCTCGTTATCGGCGGGAGCCTAGGGGCCCGCACCCTCAACCAAGCCACCACGGCCGCCCTGCCGCGCCTGGCCGAAGCTGGCGTGCAGCTGCTGTGGCAAACCGGCAAGCTCTATTACCCCGAGGCCGAGCAGCAGGCGGCGCCCTACTCGGACCAGGGCCTGCACGCGCTGGAATTCATCCGCCGCATGGACCTGGCCTACGCTGCCGCCGACGTGGTTATCAGCCGGGCCGGCGCGCTGTCGGTGTCCGAGCTGTCGCTCACGGGCAAGGCCAGCATCCTGGTGCCCTCACCCAACGTGGCTGAAGACCACCAAACCAAGAATGCCCTAGCCCTGGTGAGCAAAGGCGCCGCCGTGCTCGTGACGGATGAGCACGCCGCCGAGCGCCTCTACGACGAAGCCCTTCGCCTGTTAGGCGACCCCGAGCGCCAACGCACCCTAGGCACCCGTGTGCGCGAACTGGCCCGGCCCAATGCGGCAGTGGCTATTGTGGATGAACTACTGAAGCTGGTGAAAAACTAGGTTACCGATTACCCATGCAGCAATTTCCCTACGTCTATTTCCTTGGCATCGGCGGCATCGGCATGTCGGCCCTGGCCCGGTGGTTCCAAGCCAACGGGCACCAAGTGAGCGGCTACGACAAAACCGAAACGCCGCTCACCCAGGCGCTACAGGCCGAAGGCATTGCCGTGCACTACGACGACGCGGTAGAAAGCATTCCAACCGAAGTGCGCGCCTACCAAGACCAGACGCTGGTAGTGCTCACGCCCGCCATTCCGGCTGAGAGCCGCGAGTGGGCCTGGCTACGCGAGCAGGGCTACGACATCCGCAAGCGTAGTCAGGTATTGGGGGTGCTCACGGCCGGGCGGCCCACCATCGCGGTGGCTGGCACCCACGGCAAAACCACTACCAGCAGCATGGTGGCTCACCTGCTGCACCACGCCGGCCTCGATGCGGGGGCCTTCCTAGGGGGTATTGCCGTGAACTTAGGCAGCAACTTGCTGCTGCCCCGCACGCCCACCGCCCCGGTGGTAGTGGAGGCCGACGAGTACGACCGCAGCTTCCTGACGCTGCATCCCGACGTGGCCATCGTCACCAGCACTGACGCCGACCACCTCGATATCTACGGCGAGCAAGACGCCCTTATCGACTCGTTCTGCCAGTTTGTGAGCCAGCTCAAGCCCGGCGGCACGCTGCTACTCAACCATACCGCCAGCCCTAGGGTAGCTGAGGCCGTGCCGCCCGGCACCCGCGTGCTACGCTACGGCCTCACGCCCGAGCAGGGCCCTGACTTGTACGCCGCGCACATTATGGCCCTAGGGCACGAGTTCACGTTTGACTTGCACGGCCCGGCTGGCGTGGTGCCGGGCCTGCAGCTGGCCGTACCGGGGTTCCACAACGTCGAGAACATGCTGGCTGCCGCGGCCGCCGCGCAG